>CAJIAW010000035.1_pt1 | contig 13928 bp, 14 predicted proteins | sample 9199241 | NCBI WGS metagenome assembly CAJIAW01 (sample SAMEA7708284, study PRJEB35096) | sediment metagenome | biome: marine neritic benthic zone biome [ENVO:01000025]; feature: sediment [ENVO:00002007]; material: shallow marine sediment [ENVO:03000034] sea grass bed [ENVO_01000059] ...
CGGATCCTGTCTCCCAGGAAGACGTTCCGGTGGATGTTACGGACTTTCTTCCAGGACATATCGCCAGTAATTATTTGCGTGATCTTCTCGACCTCACATAGCAATAGAGGCAAAGAACGACGACGAAGGCAGCCAACCAAGGCAATGTCGAAACGATATTCCCGCTCAAAATCGACCTCCTTCCTTATCGTTACCGTTGAAGAACCGGAAACAGAACCTTAAAAACTTGGATAACCCCCGGCCCAAGAAGAACGATGAACAGGGCCGGGAACAGCAGCAGTACCAACGGAAAGACCAGTTTGATGGTGGTTTTGGCAGCCGCTTCCTCCGCTCTCTGGCGCCGTTTCGTTCGCAAGGAGTCCGCGTGCACCCGCAACGACTGGGAAAGGCTCGTCCCCAGCTTCTCGGTCTGGATCAACATCGCCACAAACGATTTCACGTCTTCCACGCCGGTTCGATCCGCCAGTGCGCGAAGCGCCTCCTGTCTTGGTTTTCCAGCGATCATTTCCCTGTTTACAATGTCGAACTCCTCGCTCATGGCCGGGCATGTCATTCGGAACTCCTCGGTCAACTTCACAAAGGAGGAATTGAGGCCGAGTCCCGCATCGACGCAGACGGACAGGAGATCCATTCCGTCAGGGAGAGCATCCTCAAGGGTTTCCCGTCGCTTCCGGACTCTGTCCCTGAGCCACGCGTTGGGAAGTAAAAATCCGAAGAGCACTCCTACTATTCCCAGAAAAACTGCCGACGTTCCGCGTGACCCGCTCAACATCATCAAAACGATCACAAGGAACATCAGCAAGACGGGCAATCCCGCCTTTGCCCAAAGGAAGAACCGATACGCCATCGGTTTTCTGTATCCCGCCTGGCTCAGGAGCAACCGGGTGCCGGAAAGTTCCTTGCCCGTGAACAGTGCCAGGAATTCCTCTTTCCCGGGGGTTTTCGACATGAACCGCTTCCAGATTTCCGCAATCCAGTTCCTTGCCTCCGCGAACACGTTCCGGCCGTCTTTCGCCGGAGCAGACGTGAACTGCTTTACCCTCTGGGGTAAGGATTCCTTTCTGCTCTCCAGCAAAAAGAATATTGCAAGCACCCCGAACACTGTCGCGATAAAAACATTTAACGAGATGAATACGACCAAGATTGTTCCCCCGGGTTCAAATCTTGATGCGGACGATCTTCCGTATGACAAGCATTCCGATGATCTGGAGAATCACGGCGGCTGTCACCATGGATCTGCCAATGGGTTCCACCCAGAGCGGTTTCAGATACTGTGGATTCAAAAGCCCGATCAACAAGGCGGCGCCGACAGGGAGCAGAGAAAGGATGATACCGGTCAACCGCGCCTGCGCGGTAAATATTCTCAGTTGCCCTTGGATCCGAAACCTCTCCCTGATCACATAGGAGATCTTGTCGATGATCTCCGCGAGATTCCCCCCGGTTTCCCTGTGGATCAGGATGGCGGTGATCAGGAACTTGACGTCCATGCTGTCGATTCTCTCCGTCATCCCGAGGAGCGCCTGACGAAGCGGGATTCCCAGGCTCTGCTCATCGAAGACTTTCCGGAATTCCGGCCCCACGGGATCCGGCATCTCCTCGGCCACAAGCTCGATCGCCCCGGCGAAAGAATGTCCCGCCCGCAGCGATCTTGCGAACATCTCGAGCGCGTCCGGGAAATGACTTGTAAAAAATTTTATTCGACGATCTCGCTTGAAGTTCACGACGGTGTTCGGAAGAAAACCAAGAGCACCACCGGCGGCCAGCGCAAATACAAGGGGCCACTTCAGCAGGAGGCAACTCACGGTTCCAAACGCGAACAGTGTCAGGGAGAAAAGGACGAACGTGCCCACCTTCAGGGTGACACCGGCCTGCTGCAGGCGTCTGTCGACCCGGACCGCGAGTTTGAGGTTCGAAAGAATCTGGTTCAGGATGGGAACATCGCTCATGGACTGGCTTTTCAGGATCGCGGGAAGAATATCCCCGTGATGGTCCTTCATCCCCAGGCCGGAAAGACGCCTCTCAATCTCTTTCTGCTCGTGTTCGTACCCCTGAATGAGATATCCGCCGATCACGATAACCAGGACCATGATAAAGACAAACAGCGGAATCAGGATCACGTTCCTTCTCCCATGCTTACTTCCGGGGTGTGAAGATCTCGCTCGGAAGGGGGATCCCCGCGACATGGATCGTTTCGAGGAATCTCGGTCGTATGCCGCTGGCCCTGAATCTCCCGATGACGTTTCCGTCGTTGTCTACTCCCTGTTTCTCGAAGAAAAAGACGTCCTGCATCACCACGACGTCCCCTTCCAATCCAACCACCTCCGAAATCTTCATGACCTTTCGCGTTCCATCGCTTAGCCGGGCGACATGAATAATGACATCGAGCGCGGAGGAGACCTGTTCGCGGATCGCTTTTGTCGGGATTTCAAAACCCGCCAGCAGTACCATCGTCTCAAGCCGGGAAAGTGCGTCCCGCGGGGAATTGGCATGGACCGTGGAGATCGACCCGTCGTGGCCGGTGTTCATCGCCTGGAGCATGTCCAGCGCCTCGCCACCCCGCACCTCCCCGACGATGATGCGGTCGGGACGCATCCGGAGGGCATTGCGGACAAGCTCCCGCTGGGTCACCATTCCCCTTCCCTCGATGTTCGGGGGACGGGTCTCGAGACGCACCACGTGCTCCTGCTGGAGTATCAGCTCCGCCGAATCCTCGATGGTGATGATCCGCTCGTTGTTGGAGATGGACCCTGAAAGGTTATTGAGGAGGGTTGTTTTCCCGGAACCCGTTCCTCCCGAAACCAGGATGTTCAACCGAGCCTTCACCATCGCATCGCACGCGACGACGATCTCCTTGGTCAGCGACTTGTTGGCGAGAAGGCTCTCCATCTTCAGGGGGTCGATGCCGAAGCGCCGGATGGAAATCACCGGTCCGTCCAGCGCAAGGGGTGGAATGATGACGTTGACGCGGGAACCGTCCGGGAGCCTCGCGTCCACGAGCGGTGACGATTCGTCGACACGGCGACCGACCTTGGAGACGATTCTATCGATGATCGTCATCAGGTGGTCGTCGTCCTTGAACACGGAATCGATCTTCTTGATCTTACCGCTCTTCTCGATGTAGACCTGGCCCGGACCGTTGACCATGATGTCGGAGATATCCGGATCTTGTAAAAGGGGTTCCAGGGGGCCGAAACCCAGCGTTTCGTGCTGGATCTCCAGGACCAGCCTTTCCCGTTCCGAGCGGGTCAGGGGAATTCCTTCTGCGGAGATCAGGTTCTCGATGACTGTCTTGATGATCCCGGAGAGTTGTTCGGGAGGAATTTCGGCAACCGTGGAAAGATCCAGGCGCCCTATCAGTTTGCGGTGGATCGAGCTTTTCAGATCCTGATAAGCCCGCATACCCGCGGCGGCGGTGCTTCTCCGAAAATTCGGGTCCCCGAACGCGGGTGTCGTCACCTGGCCGTCCTTTTTTGCGGCCTTCCAGTCGCGGATCTTCACTTGCTACTCCTTTCGGAAGGGAAAAGCCTTCCCAGGAAACCGGGTTTCCTGTCGGCCACAACCGGTTGCCTCACGGTGCTGGGTCCGAGCAGAAGATCGGCCAAATGCCGGAAACTCCTTGTAACTTCCTTTTCCGGGGCGATCTCCCGCAGCAGCTTCCCCCGGTTGACCGAGGAGATTACCGTAGGGTAATCGTTCGGAATGGTACAGGTTACCGCCATTTTCAGGATTCCCTCGATCTTCTCCTTCGGGATCTCGTCGCTTGCAAGGTAGCGGCTTATGACGAGACGGAGACGATCATCGCGCATGCCGAGGCGGTCGAAAAGATCCAGGCACTTCAGTGTGTTCTTGAGAGACGGGATGTTCAGTAGGGTCACCAGGAGAATGATGTCGGACATCTCGAGTGCAGTCAGCGTTCGTTCGTCGAACTGATGGGGGGTGTCCACGATGATGATGTCGAACATCGAACGCAATGCGGAGAGCACCTCCCTTACCATGACGGCGGTAATCTCCTCGGCATCCTCGATCATCGGCGGTTCCGCCAGTATGTAGACCCCGCTGGAATGCTTCACGAGCAGGCTGTGCAGGAATTCGTAATCCGCCTTCGCGGAGTTCTTCGCGAGGTCCATGATGGAGTAGGAAGGGGATATGTTGAAAAACATCGACAGGTCGCCGTGGGAGAGCACGAGGTCCACGATCACGGTCTTTTTATTATGATAACGGACCACCGCGTCCGACAGGTTCGCCGCGATCGTCGTGATCCCGTTTCCGCCTTTGTTGCTGAATACCGTTATGATCTTGCCACCGCCGCCCCGTGATTCCCTTTGTGTCGATTTGAGATTGAAGACTTTTTCGGCGGCCGCCCGCAGGTCGATTTCCTTGACCGGCTTGTTGAGGAAATCGTTCGCCCCGGCCCGCATCACCTTAAGTATGAGTCCGGCCTCGGCGATATCCGAGAGCGCCATCAGGTAGAGCCCGGGGAACTCCTGCGATATGGCGGAGATCGATTCTACCGTGGAGGAAGGGTTCGAGCCCAGACTGACAATGGCCATCTCCGGGTGATGTTTCCGGATGATTTCTATGCCGGTCTCCAGGGAGCTGGTCTTCCAGCGCACATCGATGCTGCTGATCTTGCGGCACAGGTTGTCGATCTGCCGAACCGCCTCCTGGTCCGACTCGACGAGCAGGCATGTGATCCGATCCATCACCACGCTATTGTACCAGTCTTGTGATTTTTAGCGACGGTGCAATTGGCGGGGATGCGCTTGGACCCCCGACAGCACTATCTGGAATAAGATAACCACTCACGTCCGCATTGCTTGGCCAGGATGGTGATGATGATACGCTATCGACCCAGAATCCCGCGAATGCCCCTACCGTGATTGCGCCAGTCGCCTTCGCTATTTGTGGGTCGTAAAGCACCACGCGCACGACGCGGGGCGATAACAACCAGTTGTCCCCGGAATACGCTGGGTCCATGCTGACAGGCAAGTTCAACGGACCTCCCCCCCAAATAGCGGAGGGATCGTTGTCGATGAGTTCGTCCTGTATTTCATCGATGGTCGGGACATACGTGGGGTTATCCTTCAAGCTGACCGTTTGGCCGATGCTGATCCCGTTGCACGTCGCAACGTCATGGCAGGGAGTGCGTATCCTGAGTTCTAGGTCCGACGGGTTGCTCGGGGAATCTCCGCACATTATTATAGGAAATACTTCTCCCGCCCCCCCTATCCCCCCCAACCCATTCATCACATAGGAGGGAATTGGTGATTCCGTGTTCGCGACCACGAACGTTACCTGCAATCCTTGGGGAATTGATCCAGGTGGAACAATCGGTTCTCCCGAATCCCAATCCCCGTCTACGTTCGAATCCGTATACGGGTAGGGGAACGCAAGCGGCGTCATACACTCGACATTTTGATCCACCGGGATCGCCTCCGCGATTGCGGTGGCGGAAAGCGTCACCGTCGGATTCCCGATGACTCCCGCGAAAAAGAGGTTCAGGTTAGTCTGGGCGGTGACCTGAATCTGGTTCACCGGGAGGAAGCCGACCGTGATTGCTCCGTTGTCCAGCGGCGCCGCGCCCACGGGATCGCGTGTGGCGAAATCCGTTGCGCGGGCAATGGCCTTCGCCCCGACCAAAGCTGGGGGGGAGGGACCTGACACCCAGCCGCCGTCGTGGAGAGCGAATGCTCCCGCGAGCGCCCCGGAATCGGCGCTCCGCTGGAGGTCGTTGCGTACGCTGTACATATACCCCACGTCAACCCCGAGGGCCACGAAACCCAACAGTATGAAAAGGGCAAGGACGAACATGATGAGAACCTGCCCTCGATTCCACTCCCCCATGGGAAGTCTCCTCACGCCGAGTATGGATTTCCTCTATGGGAACAACTTCGGGCTGGTTTCCTTCTGCATCATCATCTCCGTGGGAAGCGCCGGGATTTCCTCCTGGTTGAGGGGCCTGACGATCTTCGGTGTGACCATCACCATCAGTTCGGTCTCCGCTTTGTTGTATCGCGAAGTCCGGAAGAGCGCGCCGACGAACGGGATGTCTCCAAGAATCGGAATCTTGGATACCGTTTTGGTAATCTTGCTGTCGATGAGACCGGCCAGGACGAAGGTTTGCCCATCGGCCAGCTGCAGGCCTGATTCGGCCTTTCTCGATGTCAGTGCCGGGAGCTGGAACCCCGAGATGGTGACGCCGTTTGCGAAGTCCAGTTCGCTCACCTCCTGGGTGATCTTCATGTAGATATCCCCGTTGGGAACGATTACGGGCTTGAACTCCAAGCTGATGCCGAACTCCTTGTACTCCACGGAAGCGGCCGCCCCCGACCCGGCCGCGCTGGCGATGACGACCGGAAATTCCCCTCCCACGAGGAATTTTCCCTCGTCCCCGGTAGCCACGACGAGATTCGGCTCGGAAAGCGTCTTCAGCGCCCCCTTGGACTCAAGAACCCGAAGCAACCCCGCGAACTGGGTGGTACCGCTCGCTTTCGAAACGAAGACGTTCGTCAAATCGGAGAAGGGGGCGTCCGCCCCGACAGGATCCCGGAGGGAGCCTTCAAAGGAGGTGAAAGAACCCGGCGGGTTCACGAACCCCCGGAACAGATTGCCGTCGATAAGCCCTTGCAACAGCAGGGTCATCCCCAGCTCCTTCGCCAGGGTCCGATTGATCTCCGCGACGCGGATCTGCAGAAGCACCTGCTCCAGCTTCACCGCCTTGAGAAGGTCGACGACGTTATTGGAATACACCTTGGCGGCTTTCACCAGACGGGTCTGCACTCTCTCGTTGCTTACCGTTCCCGACAGAATCAGGGAATCCCCGGAAGTTGTCACCTCGAACGTTTCCCCGGGGGCGATATTGCCAAGGTCTGTGCGGACCTTGTCCAGATTCGGATCGACGACGACGTCGATGACCGTGGTGATCCCCTCCACGCTCCAGTAGACAAGTGTCGTCGTCCCGGGACTCTTTCCGACGATGAGCATCTGCCTCGGGGAGATCACGATCACATCGGCGATTTCCGGCCTCGCGACGGATACCCTCCTGACGGGCACTTCGGTGTTGAGCAGAGCCGATTGGTCGGCGTAGACGTAAATCGAGCTTGCCGGAGGGGCGGGCGTCTCCCCCCCCGCGCGCGCGGCGACAAACAGCCCGAGGAACACCACGGAAAGGATGAAAACCAGCCCGGATCTTCTTGCCACTCCCCACCCCCCATCAAAAATTCGTTACGCTCGAGGCAATTTAGAAGGTTTCTTCCGACCTGCTGTTCCCCTTGATCACTTCCACCGTATATTTTTTCACCCTCACGGGAGATGCCGGTGCCGCTTTTTTCACGCGACTCGGCTGCCTTTTCACCGTCCCGGAGGATTCCGGAACGCTGCGTTTGCCCAAAAGGAGGCGATCCTTGCTGATTCCGGTTGTCCTCACCTTTTCCGAATCCGCAAAGTTGCGAAGGACGAGGTGGATTTTCCCGTCATTGCTCGCCAGTGCAAGTTTTTCGGCTTCCTCCGGTGTGACCGCAAGTGTGACGGTCCCGACGGAAACGGGCTTGCTGTCTTTCTGGTCGATCGACTGGCCAACTGCGAGGACCCGGATGTCCTCGAGGATGATCTTGGAAATCCTCGTTCCTCTCTGGTCCGAGGATGCGGTCGTCAACAGGACGTCCACCCGGGCGTCGGGCATGAGGAACCCTCCCACTCCCACGGCTTCGGTCACCCGGACCGTGAACGCGCGCATCCCCTGCGGGATCCTTAAGGATAGCATTCCAACGTTCTTGGTTGTCGAGAGCAGTTTCGACTCCACGATGGGCTCTCCGCGTATGAAATCACGCCTTGCGAGCCGTCCGACCGCGGTCTTCACGTCGGAAAGAACGTCTTTCGGTTGCCTGTCCTTTGGCCACGCGGAGAGGACCACCTGGTCCGGTCTGATTGTCGATCCGAAGGGAATATTCGCTGCGGCGACCACGACTCCTACGGTCTGGAGCCTGGCTTCCTCGGCCATTCGCCCTTTCTCCGATAGGAACCTGTAGGTCCCGATACTGGCAAACAGGGCAAGAAGAACGGCCACCACGATGACAATGCCGATTCGCGTCCGGTTCATCCGATTGGGTCTCCTGTCAAGTGAATCTTCCTCCCGGTCTAGTACCTTTCCCGACGCATCGAGGCTGTCCCGTTCAACGGGATGTTGGGGCCGGGCAGTCCGGGGATAAACCCCGCTATGATGAGCGGATAGCTATAGGTAATGCTGACCGAGACCGTCGGCACCGGCGTGTCGACGGAATCATCGAAATCGCCAGGCGCCAAGGGGGGTATACCCGCCGAAGCGAGTATTGGATCCGCGATCGCCTTCGCACTGTTATACGCATTGGCCTGCGTTTCGACGGCTGCGGCCCTGACCGCTTCCCGCGCAGCACCGGTCAGGATATTCCTCGTCATCCAGGCCCTCCCGAACTCCGCCATGCCGACCACAAGAAGGAGAAAAAGAGGGAGAATGAGGGCGAACTCGACGAGGTTCTGCCCCCTTTCCCGCTTCCCTACTGTCATCCTCCCCATTCCCTTTACGTCACTCCGCATTGATCTTTTGGATGGTGCAATAATGAAAGGGCCTCCCGGATTGAGAAATATTATCACGTCTTTCTCCGGGAGGCCCATATGAAATTTGTCATTCGGGACGAATCCCGAAAAACCTACGGAAAGTTCGTCTGAATCTTGTTGAACATTTCCACGACAGAACTGCCGAACACGGTAAAACTGCCCACGCAGGCCATTACCATAAGCATAAGCAGGATCGCGTAGGAAACTAGCCCCTGGCCCCGCTCATCCTTTCCCCAGACCTGTACCCCGAACGGGGAAAACATTCCGCCCATCCTAGAGAACCAGCCTAAAACCATAAAATCTCAGCTTCCAGCCAAGGTGGACGAGATCGAACTGAATGTGCTCCCTACACTCGTCCCAAGGGCGGTCAAAAGACCGACGACGGCAATGGCCACGAGAAGGATGATCAAAGCATACTCGACCAACCCCTGTCCATCCTCATCCTGAAACATTGCAAAGAATTGATGAAGCATCTTCCTTCCTCCTTTTTCCCAGGGGATGATCCCTGTCAAGCTATTCTCCCCATTCTGCAACGATAAGACCGATCCACCGGCAACATTTCCTCAGAAAATTGGATCTTACTTGCACAGCACCCCCATCAACTAATACAGAAATGAAACAAATAACGTGCCACACTGCCTGAAAAGGGGAAAAACGGGAAATCCCTCCCTATATTACTGTTTTTATTATCTAATCTATTCAGCTTTTCAAACGGGAGGGATCTCCCCCCTCCCCGGTTGACGAAAAAATTTCCCTATCAAGGGGGGCTCTTTATACTGTTGGGAAATTATTTCCCTAGCAGGATCTCCCACAAGGAAATCCGCCACATAACCCCAAGGATTCGTATATTCCGCCCTCCTTGCTCCATCCCGGAAAGAGGAAGGTTTTCCAATGGAATTTATCACATTGGGAATCCCCATGTAAAGTGCTTCATTCGATGACGAATTCTTTCATGGAATTGGTATCGAACTTCCTCCAGTCCTCTTCGGTGAGGACCGGCAATTTGACCACTTTCTCTCGTGCAGGAAAGGGATCAGCCGTCCTGGAAAAGGAGCGGCTGTCGCGCAATGTCCTGCCGTTTCCTAAAGAGGGATCGCGGAATACGGCGCCGATCTCCTGGCCCATTCGGACTGCGGATAGTGTGCCGTCAAGGTATCATAGGCCCGTCGCAGCGCCTTCGCATCCTGGGTATGCTTGTATTCGGCGACGCCTCGCAGGAAAACCGCCTCGGGGGTTGCCCCCGCACCCGGGTGCCTCTCGATCACCGTCTGGAACTGCCTTATCGCCTCCTCCAGCCGGTCCGTGTCGTAGAAGATTTTCCCCACCCCCAAGCCGAGCTGCGCAAAGAGGTCGTCCACCGGGACGTATCCCACGAACCGGTGATGCTCGCTCCCCCCGGGGGCATGGACGAGGAACGTCGGAGTCCACTTGATCGCGTGTTTATCCATCAGGGGTGTGGGATTGTCCCAAAAGCACTCGCTTCTTACGGGGATGAACCGTTCTTCAAGGAACCTCTGCACCTTCTCGTCTGAATACGGACCCGTATTCATCTGTGCACAGCCGATTCAGCCGTCGTACCAGAAGTCCTGGAAAACCGGTTTTCCGGACTTTTTTCCCCTTTCCAACGCCACGTCGAAGTCTCTTTCCCACTGGATCTCTGCCATGTTCCCTCCTCGCACCGGATGTTCACTGCGGCTTTTTCCCGTTGGATGCGACGGGAATACCGCAGGTTCCAGTAGGGAAGGCGGGCCTGTCCTCCGTAGCGCGAGGATCGGCGCAGGGTGACCGCATGGCGAAGGCGGGCTTGTCCTCGTAGCGCGAAGCGCGAAGGAGGATCAGATCGTGATTTTCCCCCGGTATGTCCCGAAAACCTCCCTCAGCACGTCGGAGATCTCCCCGAGCGTGGCGTAGGCTTTCACGGCATCCAGAACCTTCGGCATGATATTGTCCTTCCCCCGGCAGACCTCCGCCAGGACGGAGAGCCTGGCCCGTACGGCACGGTCGTCCCGCTTTTTTCGGAGGGTCGCAAGACGCCGCCTCTGGCCCTTTTCGATCTTCGGGTCGACCGTGAGCAGGTTCTCCGGCTTCGGCTCCCGTACCGCAAACTCGTTCATCCCCACGATGATCCGGTCCTTTCGCTCGATCTCCTGCTGGTACCGGAAAGCGGCATCCTGGATCTCCTTCTGAACGTACCCGCGGTCGATCGCATTGACCACTCCCCCCATCCTGTCGATCTTCGCGATATATTCCTCCGCCTGCCGCTCGAGTCGGGTCGTCATCGCCTCCACGTAGTACGAGCCGCCGAGCGGGTCGACCGTGTCCCCGACACCGCTTTCGTGGGCCAGGATCTGCTGCGTGCGGAGGGCGATGCGCACCGAATCCTCGGTGGGGAGCGAGAGTGCCTCATCCCGGGAGTTGGTGTGGAGGGACTGCGTCCCGCCGAGGACTGCGGCAAGCGCCTGGACGGTCACCCGGACGACGTTGTTGTCCGGCTGCTGGGCCGTGAGCGACGATCCCGCGGTCTGCGTATGGAACCGGAGCATCCACGATCTCGGGTCCTTCGCCTTGAAACGGTGCCGCATGATCATCGCCCAGAGACGCCTGGCCGCCCGGAACTTGGCCACCTCCTCGAGAAAGTTGTTGTGGGCGTTGAAAAAGAAAGCGAGGCGCAAGGCGAACGAGTCCACGGACATCCCCGCGTCGATTGCGGCCTGCACGTAAGCGATCCCGTTGGCCAGCGTGAACGCGATCTCCTGCGCCGCTGTGGAGCCCGCCTCCCGGATGTGGTACCCCGAGATGCTGATCGTGTTCCACTTCGGAACAGAATCCTTGCAGAAGGCGAAGATGTCGGTGATGATCCGCATGGACGGCGCCGGTGGGTAGATGTAGGTCCCCCGCGCGATGTACTCCTTGAGGATGTCGTTCTGGATCGTGCCGTTGAGCGAACCCGGGGATACCCCCTGCTTCTCCCCCACCGCGATGTACATGGCGAGGAGGATCGACGCAGTGGAGTTGATCGTCATCGAGGTCGACACCTTCCCGAGGGGGATCCTGTCGAACAGGACTTCCATATCCTCGAGCGAATCGATCGAGACGCCGACTTTCCCCACCTCGCCCGATGCGACCGGGTTGTCCGAATCGAACCCCATCTGGGTGGGCAGATCGAACGCCACCGACAACCCCGTCTGCCCCTGGTCGAGCAGGTAGCGGTAACGCCGGTTCGACTCGCGGGCGTCGCCGAACCCCGCATACTGTCGCATCGTCCAGAAACGTCCCCGGTACATCGTCGGCTGCACGCCCCGGGTGAAGGGGTATCCGCCGGGAAATCCCGCGTCCCTCAGGTAATCGAACCCCTCCAGGTCCTGCGGCGTGTACAACCTCTCGACCGGATCCCCGGAGGTGCTCACGAATCGCTTCCTTCTCTCAGGCGCCCTCGCCGTAGCCGGGGAAAGGACCTCCTTCTCCCATCGCTCTCTTGCCACCGTGGCGCGGGGCATCCCCGCCGCCTTTCGCTTTCTTGCCGGCATCCCGTCCCCCTCACTCCACCAGGAGCAGCTTCGTTCCCGACTCGACGACCTCCCCTTCCTGCACGAAAATCTCCTTGATCTTTCCCGTAATCGCGGATTTCAGCTCGTTCTCCATCTTCATCGCTTCCACGACGATCACGCCCTGATCGGCCTGCACCTCCTCTCCTTCAGCGACCAGCAGCTTCACGACCTTCCCCGGCATCGGCGAAGTGACCAGCGCCTTCCCTGCCGCGGCCTTGCCGCCAGCGCGACTCAGCGCCTTGAGTTGCTCATTCATCAGCGTGAACTTGTGGCAGTCCCCGCCAATCAGGACCTCGTAATCTTCGCCTCTGCGCTGAACGTCCACCTCGAAGGAGTTCGCTCCGTACAGGATCGACCATACGCTGTCCTGAACCTGGTGGGCGTCCACCAGGTACTTCTTCCCGTCCCCCGTGACCTGGTAGCGGGCGACCCCGACCTCCTCCACCGTAACCTTGACCTCCCTGTCTCCGATTGTGGCAATGTAGTTCATCGGTCGTTCCTACGAGGTTTTCGGGATGCCGGGTCGTCCGGAAAACTTCCACAACGACACCGGTTCCCCCGTCCCGGCAAGCCGTTGCGCGATCGCCCGCTTCCTCTCGTCGAGGAAGAGCTGGATCGCGGCGGCGATCACGGCGACCTCGAAGTGGGGAAGCTCCCGCTCCCTCTCCTCCCGGAAAAACACCTTGTCGATGAAGTCGGTGTCGAAGTTCCCCTCGAGGAAGTGCCGGTTGTTCATCACCCGGATGTGGAACGGGATCGTCGTTTTGACCCCTGTCACGACGTATTCGTTGAGCGCCCGTCTCATCCTGGCGATGGCTTCCTGCCGGTCTTTTCCCCAGACGACCAGCTTCGAGATGATCGGGTCGTAGTAGATGGGAATTTCGAACCCCTCGAAAACCCCCGAGTCGTCCCGCACGCCGGGGCCGCCCGGCGTCCGAAGCGAAGTGATGAGGCCGGGGCACGGCATGAAGTTGTTGTCGGGGTCCTCTGCGTAGACGCGGCACTCGATTGCGTGGCCGGTCTGCTTCACGTCTTCCTGGCGGAGGGAGAGCTTTTCGCCCGCGGCGACCCGGATCTGTTCCTTCACGATGTCGACCCCCGTGACCATCTCCGTGACCGGGTGTTCGACCTGGAGCCGCGTATTCATCTCAAGGAAGTAGAAGTTGATGTCCTTGTCCACCAGGAACTCGACAGTTCCGGCCCCCTCGTACTGTGCCGCCCTTGCGGCGTCGATCGCCACCTTCCCCATCGCCGCCCGGATCTCGGGGGTGATGATCACCGAAGGGGACTCCTCGACCACCTTCTGGTGCCGCCGCTGAATGGAACACTCCCGCTCGCACAGATGCACGTAGTTGCCGTGCTGGTCACCGAGGAACTGGATTTCCACGTGGCGGGGGTTCTCGATGTACTTCTCGATGTAGACCGAGTCGTCGCTGAAGGCGGATTTCGCCTCGGATTTCGCCATCCGCAGCGCAGAGCACAGGTCCCCCTCCTCCTTCACGAGGCGCATCCCCTTGCCGCCTCCGCCCGCCGTTGCCTTCAGCATCACCGGAAAACCGATCTCCTTCGAGACCCGGAGGACTTCCTCCTCGGTCGCAATCGGCTCGACCGTCCCCGGGACGACCGGTACCCCTGCCGCCTGCACCGTTTTCCGTGCAAGCGTCTTCGCTCCCATCGTCCGCATCGAATGGGCGGAAGGGCCGATCAGCTTGATCTTCTCCTTTTCGCACCGTTCGGCGAATCCCGGGTTCTCCGCAAGGAATCCGTACCCGGGGTGGATCGCTTCCA
>CAJIAW010000262.1_pt1 | contig 13914 bp, 13 predicted proteins | sample 9199241 | NCBI WGS metagenome assembly CAJIAW01 (sample SAMEA7708284, study PRJEB35096) | sediment metagenome | biome: marine neritic benthic zone biome [ENVO:01000025]; feature: sediment [ENVO:00002007]; material: shallow marine sediment [ENVO:03000034] sea grass bed [ENVO_01000059] ...
CCCTTCCCCTATCCCCAACGAGCGGTACAGCGCATCGGCGGCTCTCCGGAACTCCTCCGCGGCGGGAGGGACAAGCCGCCAGGCCTGCTCGTCCCTTGCGGCGGAGCGCTTGAGATCCCGGAACAACTCCTGGGCGCGTCCGAGCGAGACCGACACCCCGAAGAAGGAGGAGGCGGTCTCCTCGATGCCGTGGGCCTCGTCGAAGATCACGTCGTCGGCCAAGGGAAGGACCTCTCCTCCACGGTCCCATCCCGATCTTCCGGCCGGGTCCGGAATCCCTTCCTTCTTCCTCCGGATCGCCAGGTCGGCAAAGTAGAGGTGATGGTTCACCACCACCAGGTCCGCCGCCTGGGCGCGGCGGCGGATTTCCGTGAGAAAGCACCTCTCGGCTTCCTGACAGGACGAGCCGTCGCAGGTCTCGCTTCGGGCGTTGACCTCCGACCAGGCATGGAAATCGTCAGGGATTCCCGGACATTCGGAGATGTCGCCGGTCCGGGTCGTCTTGGCAAACCGGCACATTTTCTCGTAGTACCCCGCCTCCCGGGAGAACTCGAAGAGCGGCTCGGCGGCAAAGCGCTTCCACCGGCGCTGGCAGAGATAGTTCCCCCGGCCTTTTACCACGACGCAGGAAAAGGAGGCCCGCAACGCCTCCCGGACGAGGGGAACGTCGTTTTCGACGATCTGCTGCTGCAGCGTCTTCGTTCCCGTGGAGACGATCGTTTTTCGCCCCGACAGGACGGAAGGAATCAGATAGGCGAGCGTTTTCCCGCTGCCTGTCCCCGCCTCCGCCACCAGGATCTCTCCGCGGGCAAGGGAGTCCGCCCATGCCTTGGCCAGCCTCAGCTGGCCAGGCCTGGGCTCGAATCCGGCAAGCGTGCGGTCCAGCGGACCACCTGCCGCGAACGCATCCCGCACCTCTTCCTCGAGCCGGCTCCGCATGGGGGAAAGCTCACGAATCCGGGACCGGGACGAAGTTCCCGAGTTCCACGATCAGGAGAGGGACCTTCCGGCGCATCTCCCCTTCAGGACCGAACTGGAACGTCCCCGTCACCCCCCGGAACGTCCTGAGCAGAGGAATTCTTTCGCGCGTCAGGTTCCCCGCCGGGCGGGAATCCCCTGCCTCCCCGAGGCGAAACGATTCCGCAAGGAAGAGAGCGGCATCGTACCCCATCGCTTCGAAACGGGAGGGAGCGTGTCCCAGCGCATCCTGGTACTCCTTCTGGAAATTCTCTCCCAGGAATCCCGGAACCGACATAGCGTAGTCCACGGAAAACACGGCCTCGTGCACAGCCTCACCGGCCTTTTGGAGGAGTTGCTCGTCGTTCCACCCCGAAAACCCGGCCAGCGGGAGGTACACGTTGTAGAACCGGAGCTGGGAGGCCAGGAGAAACACCCTCTCCCACCTGTCGGCGATGACGATCGCTTTCTGCGGAAGATCCATCGCCTCTCCCTTCTTCTTGGAGGATTCCCGGGAGAAGGCGGCGTTCCCCACCGCTTGTCGGATCACGTCCGAAAAATCGCTCGTGGCCGGGCTGTAGGAAACTCTTTTTGTCACTCGGACGCGCGCCTCCCAGGCGGATGAGATCACCGCGTCCGCGAACCCGCGGCCGTAGCCGTTCTCCGGGTAAAAAAGAAGCAGGTCGTCCAGCCCGAACTTCGCCAGATGTGACAGCACCGCAAGCGCCTCCTGCGGGGGGGTAAGCCCGAAACTGTAGAGAAACGGCTTCCGCGGGATTCTTTTCTGACCCAGGTAGAGGACCGGAGGGGATTCCCCGTCGAAGGAGACGCTCACGGATTGCCCTTCCTCCCCCGTCAACGGGCCGATGAACCCGACCACGGATTCATCCCGGGAGGCCGCCTGGAAACCGGCACGGGCCCTCTCGGGCTGTCCCCCGGTATCCGTCCAGATCAGCACCGGCGAGAGAATCTCCGCCTCCTGGCCGCGCGACTGGCGAATCGCCACCTCCGCCCCGGAGAGCAAAGCGAACCCGATGTCCGCGTACTTCCCGCTCAACGGAACGAGTCCCACGATCTTCGGTCGGTAATGGACCATCCTCCGAAGCCAGGACAACTCCCGGGCCGCCTCCTTTCCCGTCATCTCCCCGCCACGGGAAGCCTTCTCCAGTGCGAAGACCCCCATGCCGGTAAACCCGTTCCGGATAGCAACCCGGCCCAGGCGGAGATACAGGAGGCTCCGCACCCCGGCATCCTCCTCCGACTCGGCAGCCTCCCGTATCGTGAGGATATTCGATAGCCCCTGGATCAGGGTGTCCCGCTCGCGTCTCAGCCTCAAAACCATCACGGGGTCGGTCGCTACGGAGGCTGCGATTGCCCGTCGGTACTCGGAAAGCGCGAGGGATATGTTCCCGGCCTGGCCGTCTGCGCGGGCCATCTCCGAGAGGAGATTCGACGCATCCGCGTTGATGTACCCCTGCTCGAGGAGGTATGCCGCGATCTGTCGGGCCTCCGTTCCCCATCCCAGCCGTTGGTAGATCCGGAATTTAAGATCCATCGATGCGAGGGCGAGGAACCGGGCCCTGGATAACACGATCGCCTTGTCCGCCGCCTCGAGCGCCTGCTTGAACTCCTGCCTCGTCAGAAGGAGCTCGGCAACCCTCATCCAGACGAAACCTTTTCGCTCGTCGTCGGAATAGTTGTACGCAAGGTCGAGGAACAAGGTGAGGGCCCTGGCAGGGTCCCCGGACCGGAACTCCCTCTCGGCCCGCCACAGGGAGAGGAGAGGAACGGCGCCTTTTCCGGCCCCTTCCACCGCATCCGCGTTCCCGTAAGGGCGCTCTACCGGGACGGTCTCCAAAAACGGCCCCATAAGAGGCGGAGGATCTTCCCCGCGGGCAGGCATGGAAAGAAGAACCGCAATCATGAGGAAGAAGAGTACTTGCGCCCTGCGCGCCCGCCGGCCCGGGACAGCCGCGCAAACTGGATCCGACCCGCTGTACAGCCCGGGGCGAGCGCCGCTCAACCGAAGATCTCCTTGACCTTCTCGAAAAAGCTCCGCGATGCGGGCGACGGCGAATCCTCTGCGGTCTGCTGGAACTCGGTTAGCAGCTCCTTTTGCCGTTTCGTCAGTTTCTTCGGAACGTCGATCACGACGCGCACCACGAGGTTCCCCCTCCGGTGGGAATTGATAATCGTGACCCCCTCGCCCCGGAGAACGAACTCGCGGGCGGACTGCGTCCCCGGCGGGATGGAGAGCTTCTTCCTTCCCGCAAGCGTGGGCACCTCGATCTCGCTGCCGAGGGCCGCCTGCGAGAAGGTGATCGGCACCTCGCAGACCAGGTCCTGCCCATTCCGCGCGAAAAAAGGATGCTCCTCCACCGTGACGACGACGTAGAGGTCCCCCGCGGGGCCGCTTCCTCGCCCGGCCTCCCCCTCTCCCCGCAGTTTCAGTCGGGTTTCGTTGTCCACCCCCGGGGGGATCTTGATCTTGAGCGGCCTTTTTTCCTGGACGGCCCCGCTTCCGGCGCAGGCGGGACAATGCTCCTTGATCACCTCTCCTGTTCCGCGGCACCGCCCGCACGTCCGCGAAAGCGAGAAGAAGCCCTGCTGGACGGTTACCTGTCCCCGCCCGTTACACGCGGCGCACCTTTCCGGACGGGTCCCCTTCTTCGCCCCCGTTCCCGTGCATTCCCCACAGGACCCCGTCCGGGGGACCACGATCTCCTTCTCGGCCCCGAATACCGCCTCCTCGAACGTGACGGTGAGGTTGTAGCGCAGGTCCGGCCCCCGCCGGGGCCGGTCCCGGAAACCGCCGAAAACGGATCCGAACCCGAAGAAATCGTTCAGGATGTCCTCCACTCCTCCGAAACCGAACCCGCCATATCCCTCGAATCCCTGGCCGGCGGTCGCCGCGTGCCCGTACAGGTCGTACTGTTCCCGCCTCTGCGCATCCGACAGCACGGAGTAGGCCTCGTTGACTTCCTTGAAACGATCCTCGGCATCCTTGCTCCCCGGGTTCCGGTCCGGATGGTATTCGAGAGCGAGCTTCCGGTACGCCTTTTTCAGGTCATCGAGGGTGCAGTTCCTCTGCACCCCGAGCACATCGTAGTAATCACGCCTCGTCATCTGCACTCCCCTGTTCGACACCCTCGGGCGTTTCCGCCTCCGCCGCTCCCTGCGCCACTGTCACCTGGGCCGGCCTGAGAAGACGTCCGCTCAGCAGATACCCCTTGCGCCCCTCGGCCAGAACCGTACCCTCCGGCTTGCCCGCCACCGCAACCTTGGCGATCGCCTCGTGCAGGTTCGGGTCGAACGGCTCCCCGACGGCCGATACCTGCTCCAACCCGAATTTCCTGAGCTCGGCGACGACCTGGTCGTACGTCATCTGCACCCCGGAGAGGAGGGCCTCCGTCGTCCCGGAGGCGTGAGACTGGGAGATCGCTCTTTCCAGGTTGTCCAGGAAGGGCAGGATCGACAGGAGAATCCGCTCGTTGCCGAAGGAGACGATCGCTTCCTTCTCCCTGGCCATCCGCTTGCGGTAGTTGTCGAACTCCGCCGCGAGGTAAGCCAGCTGGCTCTTGACCCGTTCGAGCTCGTCTTCCTCCTGTTCGGCGAAATCCTCCCCCTGCTCCGTCTCCTCCCGTTCCGGGAGGACCTCCCCGGCAAGTTCGCCTTCCTCCCGGTCAGGACCTCTTTCCTTATCGGTATCCGACATGAGCAATCCCTCTCGTCTTAATGACTTTTCTTTCTCCGCCTGTCTGTTTGCGGGGAATCGTGCGCGTTACCGGTGTTCCAGAATGGAACTCAGAAGACGGGCCGTGTACTCCACAAGGGGGATGACCCGCGAATAATCCATGCGTACAGGGCCGATCAGCCCGATGCTTCCCATCGCGGATTCCCCCTGGTGGTATCCCGAGGAAACAACCGAGATTTCGGGGAGTTCCTCCACCGGGTTCTCGGAGCCGATGGAGACCTGGATCGCGTCACTTTCCAGCGCGGAGTCGAGAAGCCGCAGGATGGTCCCCTTCTCCTCGAAAGCGTGGAGGATCCTCTTGAGTTTCTGGACATCCTCGACAAATTCCGGCTGCTCGAGGATGTTGGCCCGGCCTTCGATGTAGACTTCCCCGGGAAGGGAATCGGCGATCGCCTTGGAACCGAGCAACAAGGCCCTGCGCATCAGGCTGTCGTATCGCGCCTTTTCCCTCCTCATCTCGTTCAGGATCTTCACGCGAAGCTGGGGAAGGGTAAGCCCCACCGCCATATCGTTCAGGTAGGCGTTAATCTTCTCGAGTTCGTCGGTCGTGAGGCCCGGCTCGTCATCGATGAGGCGATGCTGGACCCAGCCGCCCTGGAGCACGGCCACCAGCAGAATCTTGTCGCTGGCCGCACGGAGCAGACTGATGGACCGGAGCGCCTGGTGCGAGAACCGGGAAACGACGACCACACAGGCGTGCCGGGAAAGAGTCGACAGGAGACGGCTGGCATTGCGCACCACGTCGTCCGCACCGGCAACCTCCGCCTCCCCCACCCTGTGAAGCAGATCGCGGTCGGACCGTGCCAACTGCTGCCTGGCCAGGAGGTAGTTGACATAGTACCGAAAGCCTGCGCCGGTGGGGATACGACCCGCGGACGTGTGGGGCTGGCACAGGTACCCCGTCTCCTCCAGATCCGCCATGATGTTCCGGATCGTGGCGGGAGAGAGGGCCTGACTCATCCTCTTGGAAATGGTGCGCGAGCCGACGGGCTCCGCCGTTTCGATATAATCCTCGACGACGAGGCGAAGCACCTGAGCCCCGCGGTCGTCCAACACCACAGTCACTTCTCCCTTCCAGGGGAAAGAGTTAGCACTCGGCCAGGTAGAGTGCTAATTCCCAATGTACCAACCCGGTGCAACCGGTGTCAAGGCGCGGCAATTCTTCGGGGGCCAGACGACGGCTCCCACCTGGAATCCATGCCATGGAGCTACTTCCCATCCAGGCGAACCATCCCCTTCTCCCGGGCATAGTCGAGCGCCTCCTGCCATTCCGGAAACGCGGTACGCCGACCGATCTCCGGAAACTCGAGCGCACGTCCGCACGGGCGGTACTGGTTCATCAGATTCAGGTAAGTATCCTTCCCGATCTCGTCGGCGAGGAAGTCGATCACCTTGCTGGTCTCGTTAGCTTCTCCGGGCATGACGAGGTGGCGGACGAGCAGTCCCCGTTGGGCAACCCCTCGCCGGTCAAGAGAAAGCGGCCCCACCTGCCTGGCCATTTCGCGCAATGCGGCACGTGCCACCTCGGGGTAATCCGGGGCGTCGCAGTAACGGCCCGCCGATACCGCGTCGAGAAACTTGAGGTCGGGCATGTAGATGTCTACCACCCCCTCCAGCTCCCGCAACGTATCGATGCTCTCGTACCCGCCGCAGTTATACACAACCGGAATCGACAGACCCCGAGGCGCAGCGAGAAATAAGGCCTCCATGATCTGGGAAGTCACGTGCGTCGGAGTGACCAGGTTCAGGTTGTGGCACCCCATCCTCTGGACCGCAAGGAAGATGCCGGAAAGCTTTTCGGCGGACACCCCCTCGCCTTCGCCCTGGTGGCTGATCCCGTAGTTCTGGCAGAAGACGCACAGGAGATTGCAACCGGAGAAGAAGACGGTCCCCGAGCCGCTGCTTCCCACGAGGGGGGCTTCCTCGCCGTGGTGGGGACCGAAGGACGCCACCGGGGCGTTCGCCCCGACCCGGCAGAGGCCCAACTCTCCCGCTTTCCTGTTTACCCGGCACAGCCGGGGGCAGATGTCGCACTTGGAGAGTCTGGCGGCAAGCCTCTCCGCCCGTTCGGCCAGAGTGCCTGTGTCCGGAAAAACGGCCATCCCTTCGGTCTCCCGGAGGCGAGGGGATATCCCCCCGGTTCCGGATCCTGGTCCCTCCGCGCGTTCGGAGCCGCCCGGCGAACCGGTCCTTTGCTACGGCCCGCCACGCGCCACTATCGTCTTTGCATATTGTACCGGGACTGCCCTCCTGCGGCAAAACCGGATTCCCGAAAATCACACAGGACCCGGGCACTCCGAAGTGCCCCGGGGAGAAACGGTCACGGCCGTTGGGGAATGAACAACAGGGAGGTATCCTCCGGGGAAAAATGCTGTTACTATCACTCGGATCAGGCGTATCCCGGTTCGCTCTCCGGACGGAAACGGAGCGTGGGAACGCGGGGAAACGGGAGATGTGCGCGGCAGATGGAAAAAGAAACGCTATATTCCCTGCTTATTCTGGCTCCCCTGGGAGGGCTTCTTCTGGGATTCCTGCTCGGTTGGGGGGTCCGCAGATCCGACGATTCGAAGTTTCTGGCGGAGTCCGACAACCTGCGGTTGACCAACAGAGAACTCTCTCAGGATATCGCGAGAACCGAACAGGAACTCTCCCGGCAGAAAGAGATCGCCACCAAGATCCCGATCGTTGTGAAGAGGCTCAGTGGAAGGGTTTCCCCCGAAGCCATCCCCGCGATCGCGGTCCGGTTCGTGAAGGACTTCTTCCATGCCTCCCAGGTGGGATACTTCGCCCCTGCGGGGAACGAGGAGATGTACACCCTGGTGGAAGGCGTCGGCTTCCCGGAGGACTGGAAAGGAAAGATCCAGTTAGCCGTCGACGAAGGAATCCTGGGGATGGCCATCCAGAGCAGGGTCATCGCCACCAGGGAGGGGTACCTCACCACGAGGTTGACGTGGCCTGCGGGAATCCGTTCTCTGGAAAAGAACGGGGTATCCCCGGACCTCGTGGCCCCTGTGTCCATGAACGGGAAGATCCGGGGGGCTCTCGTGGTGGGGTTGAGCATCATCGACATCGGCAAAGAGACTTCCTTCGTATCGATGATCTCGGACCTGATCGGAAACGCGTACAAGCAAACCACCGAAATCGAGTCGGTGGAGTACAGCGCATCGATCGACCCCCTGACCAAACTTTTCACCAGGGGACACTTCGCCCAGCGGTTCGAAGTGGAGGTCCGCCGCGCCCAGAGCTACGCGCATCCCCTCTCGCTTCTCCTGATCGACATCGATCACTTCAAGAACATCAACGACACGTACGGACACGCGGCGGGGGATCTTATCCTGATGAAACTGGGGGAGATCCTCCGCAAGATCGTCAGGAGTTCCGATCTTCCGGCACGGTTCGGGGGGGAGGAGTTCGTCATCATGATGACGTCGGCAAACAAGGAACAGGCGTACACCTCCGCGGACAACCTGAGGAAAATCGTCGAGTCAACGGAATTCCGGATCCCCGGACGGGAATCCCCCCTGCAGGTGACGGTAAGCGGTGGGGTGTCCACCTATCCTGTGGACGGAGGCACGACCACCGATCTCCTCCGCATGGCGGACGAATCCCTCTACGAGGCAAAGCAGTCAGGACGGAACAGGATCTCCCTGCGGAAAGAGTTCGGCCTGGACGGGAAACCCCTTCCCCTGGGGAAATTATCCGGAAAGGAACCACTCCCCCGTTAAAAGTGATAGACTGCCTTGTAACCCGAGAGAAGGCGGAAGGAGCTTGCTTCTTGGCTAAAGCGGACCTGGCAAAACTGGAGGGCACGGTCACCGATACAAAGGGCGGGGGGAACTACATCATCACGCTGGAAAACGGAATGACCCTGTCGGCGAAGTTGAGCGGGACCTTGAAACGGTACAGGATCCGTGTCGTCAGGGGCGACAGCGTCACCGTGGGGGTTTCTCCTTACGACCCCACCCACGGGCTCATCCTCTATCGACACAGCAAGTAGACGTTCGATCACTTCGACTTTTCCGCAGCGCCCTGTCATCTCCCTCGAAAAAGGCGATCGACACGATGATCCGGCAAGAGTGGACGATCCTTTAGGCGATCCTGCCCGCAGGAGACGCCCTTCCCCTACTCCGCCTTCTTGAACGCGAGGGACGCGGAATTGATACAATACCTGAGCCCGGTCGGTTCCGGCCCGTCGTTAAACACGTGGCCGAGATGTGAGTCGCACCGGGTGCACAGCACCTCGGTTCGCGTTGTGAACAATCTTCTGTCCGTCTCGGTCCTTATGTTTTCCCCTGCTACCGGTTCGTAGAAACTCGGCCATCCGGTTCGCGAGTCGAACTTCGTATGCGAGAGGAACAGGTCGTTGCCACAGGCGACGCACCGGTAGATCCCCTTTTCATGGGTGTTCCAGTACTTTCCCGTGAACGCCCTTTCGGTCCCTTTCCGCCTGGTGATGCGATACTGTTCCGGGGTCAGCTGCTTCTTCCATTCGGAATCGGATTTCACCACCCTGTCCGCCATGACGTATCCTTTCTTCCCCACCGAGTACACCCTGAATCATTTGATTACGATTGCCGGGAAAGGGTTTCCTCGATCTCATCGAGGGGGGGGATGCCCGCGCGTCCCCCCACCTTGCGGCAGGAAAGCGCAGCGGCGGTATTGCCGAAGGCGAGCATCGCGGGAAACGGTTTCTCGGCGAGAAGTGCGAAGAGGAACCCCGCGTGAAATACGTCTCCCGCTCCCGTGGTGTCGGCCGCCGCCACCTCGATTCCCCGGACCCGGACGACCTCCCTGCCGTCGAATCCCAGGGCTCCGTCTGCCCCCAGGGTCACGGCCGCGGTGCCAGGTAAATAGCGACGGTGGATCTCCCGGACCCCCTCTTCGGGCTCCGCACCCGGAAGAAGTTGTGCAACGAAGGAGGACGCGGCCACAACGTGGTCGCACAGGCCCAGCAGCTCCTCCGTCCCCTCCTGGACCTTTTCGGCGTCGAGGACGACAGGCACACCCGCTCCCCTGGCCGCTAGGGCCGATGCGATGGATGCCGGTACGTCATGGCCGTCCAGGAGCACGGCACGGGATCGTTGGATCTCCTCGCGGGGCAGGTCTTCGGGACGGATCCGAATCCGCGCGTCCCTCTCCCACAGGATCGTTCTTTCGCCGGACTCCCCCTGGACGAGGATGACGGCAAACTGGGAGGTAGCCCCGGGGATCGTCCTCGTCCGGGAAATGTCGATCCCTTCGCTACGGAGGAGGGAAAGAGAGAGGCGTCCGTGTTCGTCCTCCCCCACGTTCCCAACGTACATCGCCGTTAGCCCCCATCGCGAGAGCGCCACCAGGGCGGTAGCCACCTGTCCCCCTCCCTGCCTCGAAAAACCGGTCATTCGGAGCTTTTCGCCCGGGACAGGGTAACGCGGGAGGCTGCACAGGTAATCGATCGCGTTCAGCCCGATTCCGACGACATCGAACATGGCAACTTATTGTATCCCGGGGAAGGCCAAGCCTTCATCAGGCGGATCCCCGGAACGGCAGGGGTCGGGATGTACTCCGGGATCGCGTCGCCTCCCGGTCAAGCGCGGGGTGCATTCCAAAGACAGGTTACTTTTAGCCTTGCGCCAGCAGAGCCTTCTCACCGGGGGCAATCCCCGAATCTTCCCTTCCTTCCACACTATCAGGCCAGCCACAGGAACAATGGCTTCCACTCTCGTGCTTGATGCACACGTCGCATACCCTGTCGGAACAGTACCAGCTCCAGCGGTAGTAATGCCCGTTTTTCCGACATTCACGATGCCCGGCTGCCATCACCGCACCTCCCGACTGGCGTCTCCTTCCCTGATCCAACCGCACTTCAATTATAAGCAAGACACATGCCGAAAAATGAATAATGAATTTTGTATTTGGATATCAATAAGTTGTTACCTGTGGTACGAAAAAAAAGGGAGAGAAATTCCCTGCAGGAGGTGCTCCCGATAGGAAAAAATTATCCTAGTGGGGCTAATATTTTACAGAGGAGACAGGGACATCCGGAAAGGAATACAATTGATATGAAGGCGGGTGCCATGGGGAAAGTGCGGCAACGGCATGAACCGGCCCAACGGAGAGGAGGTGTCCCATGGAACTCAGACTGACGGATTCCGAAGTGCAATTGCTCCTGGGCATGCTTCACGCAGACCGCAAGGCCCTCTTGATGGAAATCGCACGGACGGACAACCGTGCAATGCGGGAGGGTTTGAAGAGGAGAGAGGAGCTTCTCAAGGGGATCCTGGACCGGCTCGGAGGCACGGTTCTCAAGGCATCCTGACGGTTCGTCCCGCACGAATCGGAGAAAGGACAGGGAAAAGCGGTCTCGTTCGACGGGGCGTCTCCCGACAAGGCGCCCCGTCGTAAATAATCCTCCGGGCCTCTTCCCGGCCGGGCACCCGGCTCACATTCTTTTTTTTCCTGCTATCTCCGGCTTGGGCATCTTCGCCTGGCCTGCCGCTCGATTCCGCCAACCGTCGGCTCTCCACGCCCGAGAAGCAAGCCCTCCATATCCCTATCGCTGGAAAAGGACGCCAGCTCGATCGCCGTCCTGCCGTTCCCGTCTTTTCTCGTAACCTCTGCGTTGTAGGCAAGGAGCAGCCGAACCAGTTTCGGCTTCTTCCGGGAAACCGCCAGATGCAGCGGCGTCGCCCCCTCCATCGCCATCGCATCGATGTTGGCGCAATGCTCAAGCAGAATGCGGGCGACATCGGCAGAACCGAGCGCGGCAGCATAGTGCAACGGGGTTGCGCCCTTCCCGGCGCTGTCTCCAGTGTTGACCCGGGCCCCCTTCTCGATCAGGAGCAGTGCAATCTCCTGCCGGTTATTCCACGCCGTAAGGTGCAGCGCCGTCCTGTCGTCTCCATCCTTCATATCCACCTTCTCGCCCCTGTCGAGAAGCATCTCCACGATCCTCCTGTGTCCGGCGTACGCCGCCTGGTGAAACGGCATCGCGCCGAACCGGTTCGCAGCGTGCATGTCCGCGCCGCTGTCCAGAAGCAGGCGCACGATCTCGGGTTGGTCGAACACGGCGGCGAGAAACAGGGGAGTCATCCCGTTCACGTCCTGCACTTCCAGCAGCTCGGGCCATGTGGAGAGGAGAGAAGATACTTTCCCGGGAGTACCCTCCCGTACCGCCACCCGAATCTCTTCCGCGGCAAGCTCCGGGGCAAATTCACCGCCTGACATGCGCACTCCAGGTGGACCGGTCTCTTCGGGGATCTGAATGATCCGTGACAACGAAGAGGAAGGGAAAGCGGAAAGCAACACAACGGTGACGAGAAGAGGGAAAACGGACCTCTTCCTTCCCCTCTGCCGGTTGGGCGTAGGCGGAATCGCGTGCATCGCCAACGGTGTCATCCCTTTCCCCCCTCTCTCCCGCCAGGGGTCCCCTACAGGTCTGTGTGGGATATCTATACGTATTGGATGGACGAGAGGGAGGACGAGGTTTCGCCGGAGAGGGAAGAAAAGGCAGGGGGGCCGGCGAACATCTCTCCCATGCTCCGCATGGACTTCCCTTCTGTTATGCTTCCGGGGTATACGGCATAAGGACCTCTTTCCCACAAGGAGCACAGACAAAGCATGGAGACCAGAAACCGCAAGGTCCTTTTCCGGGGTCTCGTCGTGGACGTTGAACAGATGGAGGTGAAATTCGGCAAGAAGGGATGGCACCTCTACCAGGTCGTGAGACATCCCGGGGGAGTCGGGGTTCTCGCCCTGCACGATGACGAAACGATCACGCTGATCAGGCAGTTGCGCCCGGCGATAGGCGCTCGCATGATGGAGATCCCCGCGGGGCGTCTTGCCCCCGGCGAGGACCCGGAGGTATGCGGAGGCCGCGAACTCGCCGAGGAGACGGGTCTAACGGCAAAGACATTTACGCCTCTTGGGGCGTTCCATCCGTCTCCGGGGGTTTTCGACGAGACGATCCATCTCTTCCTGGCCACGGAGCTCTCCCAGAAGGAGGCGGCCCCCGAGCAGTACGAGGAGATCGGTACGCTGCGAATTCCCCTCGAGGAGGCCTTGCGGTTGGCCATGACCGGGGAAATCAAGGACGGAAAAACGATCGTGGCCCTGTTCCGCACCAGGGGGAGAAAGGGATGACCCGGGACCGGAAAACCGTGCCAACCGGCATCACGGGATAGGTACTCTTACCACCACGCCGACATAATCCCTTCCAACCATGGGAACAGCGGAAACCTCCCCGAAGGAAGTAGTAAATATCAGATTCGACACGATCCCGATGGCCGCACCCGCCAGGACGTCGTGGACCCAGTGGTGGTCGGTCTCCACCCGGCTGTACCCCACAAAGGCAGCAGCCAGATATGCCGGTGCCCCGTATCCCCACCCGTACCTCCTCTGGAAAAAGGATGCTCCGGCAAAGGCAACGGAGGTGTGCATGGAAGGAAACGCATAGTCATCCCCGTTCGGCGCTTTCTCGCGGACAGAAAGCTTTAAGCCCCCGGTAACTGCGACGGTGGACAGAAGCGCCATGCCCAGTTGCCTCGTCCCTTCCCAATCCCTGTTGAGAACGGTCATCGCCGCTGCTGCCGCGGGAAGGGCGACCAGCCCGACCTCGCCCGCCGTCTCGAGGGTTCCGTCGTCGGCGAATGCGCCGCCTGCACCAAGAGACAGGATGACCCCCAAAAGGCATGCCAGCAGGGGCTTCATAAAGTCAGTGCGTTTTCGGTAAAGGGGATGTCGTCCACAGTCTTTCCGGATCCTTCCGGATTTTTAACTCGGGCCATCATCGCAGGGGGCGAGGAAGATGGCAACAGGAGAACCGCATCGTTCGCCCTTCCCTCTTTCCCCATATATAATCGGGATAAGATTGCACGCCGAGGGAGCCGCCGTTGGGCAGGTCCATCCTCATCGTGGAAGATGAAAAGGAGATCCGGGATCTTCTCGCCCTCTACCTGCGCAAAGACGGCTTCGATATCTCCATTGCCCCTGACGGGGAAACCGGACTGTCCAAGGCTCGGGCGGAAAGACCGAAACTGATTATCCTGGACATCCTTCTGCCGGAGACGGACGGACTGGAAGTCCTCCGGGAAATCCGGGCGGACCGGGAGATCGCCGGCACACCGGTCATCATGCTGACCGCGAAGGGAGACGAGACGGATCGGATCGTGGGGCTCGAACTTGGCGCGGACGACTACATTCCCAAACCCTTCAGCCCACGCGAG
>CAJIAW010000060.1_pt1 | contig 13806 bp, 14 predicted proteins | sample 9199241 | NCBI WGS metagenome assembly CAJIAW01 (sample SAMEA7708284, study PRJEB35096) | sediment metagenome | biome: marine neritic benthic zone biome [ENVO:01000025]; feature: sediment [ENVO:00002007]; material: shallow marine sediment [ENVO:03000034] sea grass bed [ENVO_01000059] ...
GGGGAGGACATCACCGCGATCGCCAGGAAGGGGCGCGTCGCAAACGACGGCATCATCCGCAAGGTCTCCGCCCCCGTGCGGCCCGAAGGCGGAATTGCAGTCCTCACCGGGAACCTCGCCCCGGAGGGCGCGGTGGTAAAACAGTCGGGCGTCGACCCGGAGATGTTCACATTCCGGGGGAAGGCCAGGGTCTTCGACTCCGAGGAGGCCGCGATGGCGGCGATCATGGGGGGAAAGATCCGTCCGGGCATGTTCGTGGTCATCCGGTACGAGGGGCCGAAAGGGGGACCGGGAATGCGCGAGATGCTATCCCCCACGTCGGCCATCATGGGGATGGGGCTGGGGACCAAGGTGGCCCTCATCACCGACGGGCGATTCTCGGGGGGAACGCACGGGCCGTGTATCGGCCACGTCTCTCCCGAGGCGATGGAAGGGGGGGCGATCGCACTTGTGAGGAACGGGGACGAAATCATGCTGGACATCCCGAGACGGAGGCTCACGCTGGACATCCCGGCGAAGGAGTTTGTCCGCAGGAAAAAAACCTGGAATGCCCCGCGTCCGAAGGTTCGGTCGGGGTATCTGGCCCGGTACGCAACACTGGTGGGTTCGGCGGGAACCGGCGCCGTGATTCGGCAGGGAGGATGACGTGAAGATGACCGGAGCGGAGATATTCGTCAAGGTGCTGGAAGACCTCGGGGTGGATGTCGTCTTCGGATACCCGGGCGGGGCGGTCCTGAACATCTACGACGCCCTGTTCCAGAACACGAAGGTCCGACATCTTCTCGTCCGCCACGAGCAGGGCGGCGTGCACATGGCCGACGGGTACGCTCGCGCCTCGGGAAAAATCGGCGTATGTCTTGTGACCTCTGGGCCCGGGGCGACCAACACGGTCACCGGGATAGCGACGGCGTACATGGATTCGGTTCCCATAGTCGTTTTTTCCGGCCAGGTGCCGTCGCTCATGATTGGCAACGATGCGTTCCAGGAGGCGGACATCGTCGGGATCACCCGGCCCTGCACGAAGCACAACTACCTGATCAAGCATACGAAGGACATGGCGCGAATCGTCAAGGAGGCGTTCTATATCGCCTCCACCGGGCGACCGGGGCCCGTGCTGGTCGATATTCCGAAGGACGTCCTGACCGGCACCGCGGAGTACCATCTCCCGGAAGAGGTGAAGCTCAGGGGATACCATCCCAACTACGAAGGGCACCAGAAACAGGTGGAGAACGCCATCCGCATGCTCCTGGAGATGGAGCGTCCGGTCCTCTACGCCGGGGGAGGCGTCATCCTCTCCGATTCGTCCTCGCTGCTTTCGGAGTTCGCCCGTATTCTGGGGATCCCGGTCACGACCACGCTCATGGGGCTGGGGGGCTTCCCGGGGACCGACCCGCTCTCCCTCGGGATGCTCGGGATGCACGGCACTTTCCGGGCAAATATGGCGATCTCCCACTGCGATGTGATCCTGGGTGTCGGGGCGAGGTTCGACGACCGGGTCACCGGGAAGATCGACGAGTTCGCTCCCGGCGCGAAGATCATCCACGTGGATATTGACCCGACCTCCATCCAGAAGAACGTCCCCGTAAACATCCCGATCGTGGGGGACCTGAAGGACGTTCTCCGGAAGATGATCAAACTCGTCAAGGGGACGAAGCAGGCGGCAAAGTACCGGAAGAAGAATGCCCCGTGGCGGGACCAGATCGCGAAGTGGAAATCGACCTATCCGCTTGCGTACAAGCAGGGAAAGGCAAAGATCAAGCCTCAGTACGTAGTCGAGCAGGTCTACGATCTCACCGGCGGCGACGCGATCGTCACCACCGAGGTGGGACAGAACCAGATGTTCGCCGCGCAGTACTACCTGTTCGACAAGCCGCGGACCTTTCTCTCTTCCGGGGGGCTGGGCACGATGGGGTACGGGCTTCCGGCGGCGATCGGGGCACAGGTGGCGATGCCGGAAAAGCTCGTTGTCGACATCGCGGGCGACGGGAGCATCCAGATGAACATCCAGGAACTCGCCACCGCCGTCCAGTATCGTCTTCCCGTGAAGGTGGTGATTTTGAACAACGGGTCGCTGGGGATGGTGCGGCAGTGGCAGGAGCTGTTCTTCCAGGGGAAGCTTTCCCATACGTGCCTTCCCCAGGTCCCTGATTTCGTACGACTCGCGGAAGCTTACGGGGCGGCGGGGTTCCGGGCGACGAAGCCCGAACAGGTAAGGGATGTTCTCCGAAAGGGGTTCGCCGCACCCGGCCCGGCCATCATCGACATCGTGACGGATCCCAACGAGATGGTCTATCCGATGGTGCCTGCGGGGGCGCCTCTTACGAAGATGCTTCTCGTGTAACGGCCCGAGAGGGGAATCGATGCGACATACCATATCCGTTCTGGTGGAAAACGAGTTCGGTGTCTTAAGCCGCGTCTCCGGGCTGTTTTCCGGGAGGGGGTTCAACATCGAGTCGCTTTCCGTGGCGGAGACACAGGACCCCACGGTTTCCCGCATGACGATCGTGACCAGCGGCAACGACCAGATCGTTGAACAGATCCTGAAGCAGCTCAACAAACTCGTTTCGGTCATCAAGGTGGTCAACCTGACGAACACCGAGACCGTGAACCGTGAGCTCGTGCTGATCAAGGTGAACGCCGACCCGGAGACGAAGGCCGAAGTGCTGCGCCTGGTGGATATCTTTCGGGCGAAGATCGTTGACGTGGCAATCCGGTGCTACACGATCGAGATGACGGGCGACGAGGAAAAGATCAACGCGCTGCTCCAGTTGCTGAAGCCACTCGGGATACGCGAGATCGTGCGAACGGGTCGCGTGGCCATCGCACGAGGGATGTAGCAGGAGAAAAGGAAGAAGAGAGACGGTTTTCCACACAGTTCAGGGAGGGGATGAAGATGGTCCGGATCTACCGTGAGAAGGATGCCAGGCAGTCCGTTCTGAAGAAGAAGAAGATCGCAATTCTGGGATACGGAAGCCAGGGTCATGCGCACGCGAACAACCTGAGGGAGAGCGGGATGAACGTCGTTGTGGGCGAGCTCACGGGCTCCGAGAACGCGGCGAAGGCGAAGAAGGCCGGGTTCGAGGTCGTAGACGCCGCCACCGCCACGGGGAAGGCCGACGTCGTCGTCATGCTCCTGCCTGACGAACTGCAGGGGGACATCTACCGGACTGCCGTCGGACCAAATCTCGGGAAGGGCGCCTATCTCATGTTCGCCCACGGATTCAACATCCATTACGGACAGGTGGTACCCCGGGCCGACCTGAACGTTTTCATGGTGGCCCCGAAAGGTCCCGGGCACCTGGTGCGGGCGCAGTACGAGAAGGGGGAGGGCGTCCCCGCCCTCATCGCCGTCCACCAGGACCCTGCGGGGGACAGCCGGGACGTGGCGCTTGCGTACGCCGGCGCGATCGGTTCGGCCCGCGCGGGGGTGATCGAGACCTCCTTCCGGGAGGAGACGGAAACCGATCTCTTTGGGGAACAGGCGGTGCTCTGCGGCGGCGTGACGGCGTTGATTCTTGCGGGGTACGAGACCCTGGTCGAGGCCGGGTATGCGCCCGAGATGGCGTACTTCGAGTGTTTGCACGAGTTGAAGCTCATCGTGGACCTCGTCTACGAGGGCGGGATCTCCACGATGCGGTACTCGGTGAGCAATACCGCGCAATTCGGCGACCTGACACGGGGGCCGCGGATCGTCAACGCGGAGACGAAGGCCGAAATGAAGCGGATGCTCGAGGAGGTCCAGAACGGATCGTTCGCCCGGGAGTGGATCCTGGAGAACCGGGCAAACCGCCCCGTCTTCAACGCACTCACCCGGCGCGGTGAGGAACACCCGATCGAGGAGGTGGGCCGCAGGCTCCGTGCGATGATGCCGTGGATCGCGAAGGGGCGTCTGGTCGACAGATCGAAGAATTGATCCGGAGAGGAACAGGCCGGCATCGATGGATCCGGGAAGGAAGGGTCGGGAGGGCGGGGTGATAGCCCCGGAAGGGATCCCCTTTCTTCTGGGATCGATGGCGCTGGCAGCCGCGTTGCTCCTTGTGTGGCCAAGGACCATTCCGGCCACGCTCTTCGGGGTTTTTCTCGCCGTTTTTGTCGGGTGGTTCTTCCGGAACCCCGACAGATCCCCTCCTTCTCTCCCCGGGGCGGTGATTTCCCCCGCGGATGGTAAAATAGTGTATGCAGGCGATAACCCGCCGGGAAGGTATTTCGAGGAACCGGGAAAGCGGGTGAGCGTCTTCATGTCTCTTTTCGACGTGCATGTCAACCGGGCCCCGGTTTCCGGCGAGGTGGTGTCCGTCCAGTACCACCCCGGAAAGTTCCTGGCGGCAAACGTCGAGAAAGCGTCGCTTGCCAACGAACAGAACGGAGTACTCCTCGAAACGCCGGACGGCCACCGGGTCGCCTATGTGCAGATCGCCGGGTTCGTCGCCCGGCGTGTTGTTTGCGACCTCGTTCCGGGGGACACCGTCCGGGTGGGACAGCGGGTAGGTCTCATCCGTTTCGGATCGCGGGTCGACATTCTGCTCCCCTCCTCCGCCTCCCTGAACGTGCGGGCGGGGGACCGGGTTCGGGCCGGGGAGAGCATCGTGGGGGTGGTGAAATGAAAAAGAGGATCAGGCGGGAGGACGGGATCAGCCGCGGAGTCTACATATTGCCCAACCTGATCACGTCGGGTTCGCTGTTCGCCGGGTTCTACTCGATCGCTGCGACGTACACCGGCCAGTTCGAAAAGGCCGCCACGGCTATTATCGCGGCGGTTGTGCTGGACGGACTGGACGGCCGGATTGCACGGATGACCCGGACGACCACGAAGTTCGGGGTGGAGTACGACTCCCTGGCCGATGTCGTCGCCTGCGGCGTTGCGCCGGCGTTCCTCGTGTATGGATGGGCTCTCTCGCGCTTCGGACGGTGGGGATGGCTGGCCGCGTTTCTCTACCTGATCTGCGGGGCACTCCGGCTCGCCCGGTTCAACGTCCAGGTCAACACGGTCGAGAAGGGGAGATTCAACGGGCTGCCGATTCCCGCCGCCGCGACGTTCGTGGCCTCCATGATCCTGCTCTTCTACTATCTCGGCGGATCCGGGAGCTTCAAGCACGTTGCCGTGCTCCTCTCCATATACGTTCTTGCGTTCCTCATGGTCAGCACCGTAAGGTACGACAGTTTTAAGGACCTGGAGCCTTTCCGCCGCCGCCCTTTCAACACGCTTGTGGTGTTCATCTTCCTCGCCCTCCTGCTGGTTGCGGAACCCCAGGTGATGATCTTCCTGTGCGCCTCCTCATACATCGTTTCCGGTCCGGTGGGGGAGCTGGTGCGCGCGTTGCGGGGTCGGCGAGAGACAACGGACGAAAGCGAGAAAACCGTTCATGGGCATGACGCTCACGGAGAAGATCCTCGCAAGGCACGCGGGGAAGGAAAAGGTTGAGCCGGGAGAACTGATCCTCGCGAGGGTCGACCTCGCGCTGGGAAATGACGTAACCAGCCCGATCGCCATCCAGGCGGTCCGGAACCTGGGAATCCGGAAGGTATTCGACAAGGAGCGGATCGCGCTCGTTCCGGATCACTTCACGCCGAACAAGGACATCCGGTCGGCCGAGCAGGCCAGGATGATGCGCGACTTCGCCCGCGAGTACGGGATCACGAACTACTTCGAGGTCGGGCGGATGGGGATCGAGCACGTGCTTTTGCCCGACGAGGGGCTCGTCGTTCCGGGCGATCTCGTGATCGGGGCGGACAGCCACACCTGCACCTACGGTGCTTTGTGCGCATTCTCGACCGGCGTCGGAAGCACCGACCTGGCCGCGGCGATGATCGCCGGAGAGGTGTGGCTCAAGGTGCCCGAGTCGATCCGGATCGTGCTTTCCGGAAGGCTGGGAAAGTGGGTCGAGGGGAAGGACGTCATTCTCCAGATCATTGGGAAGATCGGTGTAGACGGCGCCCTTTATCAGTCGATGGAGTACACCGGGGACGGGCTCGCGGCTCTCCCGATGGCGTGGCGCTTCACGATCTCCAATATGGCGATCGAGGCCGGAGCAAAAAACGGCATCTTCCCCTTCGACCAGGTCACGAAGGCCTACGCGGATGAGCGGGCTGCCCGGGATTACTCCGTGGTCGAGGTCGACGGGAACGCCCGGTATGCGGCGGAAATCGGGATCGACCTGGGGGACCTCGAGCCGCAGGTGGCGTTTCCGCACCTGCCGGAGAACACCCGGCCCCTGTCCCGGGTAGGAAACGTCCCCATCGACCAGGTGGTGGTGGGTTCGTGCACCAATGGGCGCATCGAGGACCTCCGGAGCGCGTGCGCGGGCCTGCGCGGCCGGAAAGTGCACGACGCGGTACGGCTGCTCGTCTTTCCCGCCACCCAGGAGATCTACCTCCAGGCGATGCGGGAGGGGTTGATGGAGATCTTTGTGAGCGCGGGCGCAGCGTTTTCCACGCCGACCTGCGGGCCGTGCCTGGGGGGCCATATGGGGATCCTCGCGAAGGGCGAGCGGGCCGTCGCCACCACGAATCGGAACTTCGTGGGGCGCATGGGACACCCCGAGAGCGAAGTCTACCTCGCCAATCCCGCGGTGGCGGCCGCCTCCGCGGTCCTCGGCCGGATCGGCAGCCCGGACGAGATTTCCTGACTGGAGAGGAAACGACATGGTGCTGAAAGGACGGGCCTGGAAATTCGGGGACGACGTCGACACCGACGTCATTATCCCCGCCAGGTATCTGAACACCTCCGACCCGGCGGATCTCGCCCGCCATTGCATGGAGGACATCGACAAGCAGTTTGCCGTGAAGGTTTCCCCCGGGGATATCATCGTGGCGGGGAAAAATTTCGGGTGCGGTTCTTCACGGGAGCACGCTCCCATCGCCATCAAGGCGTCCGGGGCTTCCGCGGTGATAGCGAGGTCGTTTGCGCGGATCTTCTACCGGAACGCCTTCAACATGGGGCTTCCCATCTTCGAGGCGCCCCAGGCGATAGACGAGATCGAGGCGGGCGACCTGCTTGCCGTGGACATGCGGAATGGGTCGCTGCGGAACGAGACCAGGGGCAAGGAGTACGAGATCGCGCCGATCCCTCCGTTCATGCAGGAGCTCGTCGCCGCCGGCGGGCTGCTCAACTACATGGCCGCCAGGCGGAAAGACCGGGTGCGGCCATGACCAGGATCTGCGTCTTCCCCGGGGACGGAATCGGCCCGGAGGTGGTCCGGGAGGCGTTGTCCGTTCTCCGAACGGTGGAGGAGGTCTCGGGAACGAGGCGGTTCGAGACCGAGGAGGAGCTTCTGGGCGGGGCGTCCTACGACGCCCACGGCGTCCCGATGACTGACCGGGCGCTGTCCCTTGCAAGGTCGTCGGACGCCATTCTCCTGGGGGCCGTCGGCGGGCCGAAGTGGGACCTGCTCCCCTTCGAGGTCCGGCCGGAGCGCGGCCTGCTGGAACTGCGAAAAACTCTCGGGCTCTTCGCGAACCTTCGGCCCGCGAAGGTGTACGGACCCCTCCTCGACGCCTCGCCCCTCCGCAGGGAGCTCGTGGAGGGAATCGATCTCCTGGTCGTGCGGGAGCTCACCGGGGGGATCTATTTCGGCGAGCCACGGGGCGTCAAGGTGATCGACGGCGTCGAGACGGGAATCAACACGGAGGTGTACACCCGCCCGGAGATCGAGCGGGTCGCCCGGGTCGCCTTCGAGCTTGGCCGGAAACGAACGGGGAGGGTGACCTCCGTGGACAAGGCGAACGTCCTGGAGGCGTCCGTGCTGTGGAGAAAAGTCATCACGGAGGTGAGCGAGCGGGAATTCCCGGACGTCGCGCTTTCCCACATGCTGGTCGACAACTGCGCCATGCAACTCGTCCGGAATCCGAAGCAATTCGACGTGATCGTCACAACGAACCTCTTCGGCGACATTCTCACAGACGAGGCGTCGATGGTCACGGGCTCGATCGGGATGCTTCCCTCCGCCTCGCTCGGAGGAAAGGTGGGGTTGTACGAGCCGATTCACGGGAGCGCGCCGGATATTGCGGGGAAGGGGCTGGCCAACCCCCTGGCCATGATACTTTCGGTGGCGATGATGCTAAACTACTCTCTCGATATGCCCAAAGAGGCTGCCCTGATCGAGAACGCGGTCGGGATGGCGCTCGCGGACGGGTACCGGACGGGGGACATCTACCGGGAGGGGCCCGGGATCCGGCGGGTTGGGACCTCGGAGATCGGGGACAAGGTACGGCTGATCCTGTTGGACACCACGTGACAAGGAGCAAAGGAATATGACAACGAAAGGATTGAACGTAGCGGTGGCGGGTGCCACCGGCGCGGTCGGGGAAGTGATGCTGCAGATCCTCGAGGAGAGGAATTTTCCGCTCCGGAGCATCCGTCTGCTGGCCTCCGAGAGGTCGGTCGGAAAAAGGCTCCGGTTCCGGGGAGAAGAGGTGCCGGTCGAGCTCCTCCAGAAAAGCGCCTTCAAGGGGATCGACATCGCCCTGTTCTCGGCGGGGGCGTCCCGGAGCAGGGAGTTTGCCCTGGCGGCCTGGGAGTCCGGGGCAGTGATCGTCGACAATTCGTCGGCATTCCGGATGGAGCCGGACATCCCGCTGGTGGTGCCGGAGATCAACGGTGACTCGATCGCTCTGTACCGGAACCGGGGGATCATCGCAAACCCGAACTGCACCACGATCGTCGCGATCATGCCGCTCAAGCCCCTGCACGACTACGGATCGCTGCGGCGTGTCGTGGCCTCTTCTTACCAATCGACTTCCGGGGCGGGAGCCAAGGCGATGGCGGAGCTCATCGCGCAGACGAATGCTTTTGCCAGGGGCGAAAATCTGGATGTGGAGGCGTTTCAGCACCAGATCGCCTTCAATGTCATCCCGCACATCGACGGCTTCCTCGAGAACGGGTACACGAAGGAAGAGATGAAGATGACGAACGAGGGGCGCAAGATCCTGGGGATACCCGACCTGCCCGTCACCTGCACCACGGTGCGCGTGCCGGTTCTGACCGCTCACTCGATCTCGGTCAACGCGCAGTTCGAAAAGAAGATCTCCCGCGAGAAGGCGAAGGAGCTGATCGCGGCGTTCCCCGGCTGCCAGGTAATGGACAACCCGGCGAGCAACGTATACCCGATGCCGCTTTTCTGCGCGGGGAAGGACGACTGCTACGTCGGTCGTATCCGTGAGGACGAGAGCGCGGAGAACGCCCTGAACTTCTGGGTGTGCGGGGACCAGCTGCGGAAAGGGGCGGCGTTGAACGCGGTCCAGATCGCAGAGGTGCTCGCCCGGAAGTACTTGCAGCCCGCCCACGCGTAAGCGCCGAAGGCGGTCCGGATCGATGCGCCGCGTGAAACTGACGATCGCGTACGACGGGACCGCATACCACGGCTTCCAGGTCCAGCGGGGGGGGGCGACGGTCCAGTCGGTGGCGGAGGATGCGCTGGGACAGCTCCTCCAGGAGAAAGTCCGCCTCCGGCCGGCCGGCCGCACCGATGCAGGGGTGCATGCCCGGGAGCAGGTGGTCGATTTCGCCGACTCCGGGAGACGACCCCTTGGCACAATCGTCCGGGGGGGAAACGCCCTCCTCCCCCGGGATATCCGCATTCTTTCCGCCGCGGATGCCCCCCTGTCCTTCGACGCTCAGCGGAGAGCAAAATCCAAGGAATACAGGTACTTCCTCTACATCGCTCCCGTGGCCTCCCCGTTTGTGGCGCGCTACGCCTGGCACCTTGCGGGGCCCCTCGATCTTGGTGCGATGCGGGAAGGGTTCGCACACATCGTGGGGAAACACGACTTCTCCTCCTTTCGGGGACAGGGATGCACGGCGAGGACGACGGTCCGGAAGATCTTCCGCGTCGGCATCGAGGAGGAGAGCCTTCCGTGCCTGTTCTCCCTCCGAGTCGCCGGAGAGGGCTTCTTGCGGTACATGGTTCGAAACGTCGTGGGGACGCTCGTGGACATCGGCAGGGGGAAAACCCCGCCGGACCGGATGCGCGAACTTCTCGGACTGGGGAAACGGTCGCTCGCCGGGCCCACCGCCCCGCCCCAGGGGTTGTTTCTGTGGGAGGTTGCGTACGGACAGGTCGAGGCGTTCGGCACGGCCGGGAGGGGTGGCCGAAAGAAAGGCTTTTTCTCTTGACGATGGAGGCCGGGTGAGGTTAAATAACTCCTTTGATTTTGAAGAGAAAGGTTTGCACGGATGAAGATGACAAGTTTCTATACGCGAGAGGACGCGAACCAGGAATGGCACGTGGTGGATGCGCAGAACCAGGTTCTCGGCCGGCTCGCCACCCGGGTGTCCTCGGTGTTGCGCGGGAAGCACAAGCCTGCATACACCCCCAACGCGGACGTCGGTGATTTCGTTATCGTCGTCAACGCGGACAAGGTGAGGCTTACCGGAAAGAAGATGGCCGACAAGTCGTATTACCGGCACACGGGATACATCGGAGGCCTGAAAGAGATCAAGGCGGAAAAGGTGCTCGGCTCGAAGCACCCCGAACGGCTGATCGAGTGGGCGGTGCGCGGAATGCTCCCGAAGTCCCGGTTGGGGGACCGGCTGTTCACGAAGCTCAAGGTCTACGCGGGCCCGGAACACCCCCACCAGGCCCAGCAGCCGAAACCGCTGGCAGTAAACGAAAAGGAGAGGTCGTAAGCGTATGACGCAGGCGAAAGTCTATGCAACCGGAAAGCGGAAAACATCCATCGCACGGGTCTTCGTGACGCCGGGCAGCGGGCGCATCCTCGTAAACGGCCGCGATTTCGAGGAGTACTTCCCCGTGCTCGCTCTTCGGGCGGCCGCAGTGCAACCGCTGGTCCTCACCGGGAAGCGGCAGAGTGTGGACGTGGATGTCAACGTCTCGGGCGGCGGGCCGGCGTCCCAGGCCGACTCGCTCAAGTACGGGATTGCCAAGGCGCTCCAGATCGACAACCCCGAGCTTCGGTCGATGCTGAAGCGCGCGGGCTACCTGACAAGGGATGCGCGTGTCAAGGAGCGCAAAAAATACGGACGACCGGGGGCGCGGAAACGGTTCCAATTCTCCAAGCGGTGAGCGCGAAGGGCTTTTTGCCCCGCGAGCGGTTTCAGAAGGGGAAGGCCGGTGGCGCCTTCCCCTTTTTTATTCGAGGAGGTTGGTAAATGACCAAGGTGGCAATTTACGGGGCGACGGGGTACACCGGATTCGAACTCATCCGTCTGCTGCTGTCGCACCCCAGAGTGAGGATCACGGCGCTCTCCTCCGAACAGTATTCGGATCTGCCGATCGACGAGGCGTTCGCCCCGTTTCGGGGGATGCTGGGGAAGGTCGCCTTCGGAAGGATGGAGCAGATGCGCCCCGAGGACGTGGATGCGGTCTTTCTCGCCCTTCCACACACCGTTTCCGCCTCCGTGGCCGGGGAGATCCTCTCGCGGGGGGTCCGGGTCATCGATCTGTCTGCCGATTTCCGCTTCCGGAAGATCCCCCTGTACGAATCGGTCTACGGAGTTCGGCACAAGACTCCGGCCCTTGTTGGACAGGCGGTATACGGGCTCCCGGAAATCTACCGGAAACCTCTCCGGAAAACGCGGCTGGCGGCAGTGCCCGGCTGCTACCCGGCAGCGGTGATCCTCGCCCTCTATCCTCTGCTTGCGGATGGGCTGATCGAGGCGAAGGGAATCGTGGCCGACTGCAAATCCGGGGTGTCGGGAGGGGGGAGAGGGCCGACCCTCGGTTTCCACTACCCGGAAGTGGAGGGAGCGGTGCGCCCGTACGGACTTCCGCAGCACAGGCACAAGCCGGAGATCGACCAGGAGCTGTCGCTTGCCTCCGGAAGAAACATCAGTGTCACCTTCGTTCCGCACCTCCTCCCGATGGTGCGGGGGATCCTGGCGACGTGCTATGCGACGGCGGGAGCGAAGGTCGCCGGGAAGGACATCGAGAATGCCTACCGGAAACATTATGGAAAGGAGCAGTTCGTGCGCATTTGTCCTAATGATGTTCTTCCCTCAACGAAGGACGTTTCCGGGAGCAACTTCTGCGACGTCGCCTGCCGGTTCGACGGGAAAAGCCGCCGCGTGATCGCCGTTTCCGCGATCGACAACCTGGTGAAGGGTGCTTCGGGCAGCGCCGTCCAGTGCTTCAACCTCATGATGGGCTTCCCGGAGGACGAGGGTCTCCGGTCTGCCCCCTTTTTCCCATGAGGGAATCCCCACCGGGAGTGGCGGTGGTCATACCGGCGAGGTACGGTGCAAGCCGCCTGCCGGGAAAGCCGCTGGCCCAAATAGACGGTCGTCCGATGATATGGTATGTTTGGGAAAACGCTCGGAAATCGAGGTGTGCGACGCACGTGCTCGTGGCCACCGACGATGAGAGGATTGCCGACGCCGTGCGCGGGTTCGGCGGCGAAGCGCGAATGACATCCCCCGGTTGCACCTCCGGAACGGACCGTGTGGCCGAAGCTGCCCGGGGGCTTTCCGAGGAGATCATCATCAACCTTCAGGGCGACGAGCCGATGATGGACCCGTCGGTGATCGACGCCGTTGCCGGACCCCTTCTCACGGACCCGGTGGTCTCGATGGGAACGGCCGCTATCGTCCAGGAGGATCCGGAAGAATTCCTGAGTTCCTCCGTGGTCAAGGTGGTGGTCGACGATCGCGGAGACGCCCTCTATTTTTCCCGGGCACCCATCCCCCACTGGCGGGATGCCGGGTCCGGCAACTACCGAAAACACCTCGGGATCTACGGATACCGGAAGGACTTCCTGCTCCGTCTTTCCGGCCTTCCGCCAAGTTCGCTGGAAAAGGTGGAGTGCCTTGAGCAGCTCCGCGTCCTGCAAAGCGGCGGGAAGATACGCGTCGTCGACGTGACGTTCGACTCGGTAGGCGTAGACACCCCCGAAGATCTTCGTGTGGTGGAGCGTAAGATATGCGCCCGGAAAAAACGGTAAAACCGAAATACATCTTCGTGACGGGAGGGGTCGTCTCCTCCCTGGGCAAGGGGCTCGCCGCCGCCTCTATCGGGGCCCTCCTGGAGGCGAGGGGACTCAGGATCACGATGCTCAAGCTCGACCCGTACATCAACGTCGACCCGGGCACGATGAACCCGTTCCAGCACGGGGAGGTCTACGTGACCGAGGACGGGGCCGAGACCGACCTCGACCTGGGACACTACGAGCGGTACACGTCGACCCGGATGGGCAAGAAGAACAACTGCACCACGGGGAAGATCTACCATTCCGTGATCACCAAGGAGCGCCGCGGGGACTACCTGGGGGGCACGGTGCAAGTCATCCCGCACATCACCGACGAGATCAAGCGGGTGATCTATTCGGCTGCGCAGGGGTACGACCTGGCCATCGTCGAGGTCGGGGGGACCGTGGGCGACATCGAGAGCCTTCCGTTCCTCGAAGCCATCCGCCAGGTGCGGGCCGACCGCGGTGAGGGGCAAGTGCTCCACATCCACGTCACACTCGTTCCTCTCATCAAGACGGCGGGGGAGCTCAAGACGAAACCGACTCAGCACAGCGTGAAGGAGCTCCGCTCGATCGGCATTCAGCCCGACGTCCTCTTGTGCAGGACGGACCGGGCGCTTCCGAAGGATATCAAGGGGAAGATCGCCCTGTTCTGCAATGTCACCGAGGATGCGGTCATTACGGCCCGAGACGTCGACCTGATCTACGAAGTGCCTCTCGTCTTCCACCAGGAAGGGCTGGACGACAAGATCATGGAGTTGTTGAACATCTGGGCGGGGGAGCCCAGGCTCGAATCCTGGGTCAACGTCGTGGAGAAATGGAAGAACCCCCTGAGCGAGGTGACGATCGCCATTGTGGGCAAATACGTCAACCTGAGGGAGTCGTACA
>CAJIAW010000018.1_pt1 | contig 13603 bp, 12 predicted proteins | sample 9199241 | NCBI WGS metagenome assembly CAJIAW01 (sample SAMEA7708284, study PRJEB35096) | sediment metagenome | biome: marine neritic benthic zone biome [ENVO:01000025]; feature: sediment [ENVO:00002007]; material: shallow marine sediment [ENVO:03000034] sea grass bed [ENVO_01000059] ...
CCTACATCTCCACGGGTATGAAGAAGAACAAGTTCGGCATCCACATCGACCAGGCGGTTCGGGATTACGAATGGGCGGCAAGACGCAGGCACATCGACGTCATCGGGGTGGACTGCCACATCGGTTCCCAGCTCACGGAGATTTCCCCCTTCCTGGATGCGGCCGAAAGGGTCCGTGTTCTGGTCGACCGTCTGATACGCAAGGGGCTCGACATCCGCTTCGTCGATATCGGGGGAGGGCTCGGGATTACCTACGAAAACGAGGTCCCGCCGGATCCGCAGCAATATGCGGATGGTATCGTGGATGCGTTCCGGGGGCTCCCCGTCACGATTGTCCTCGAGCCAGGACGGGTACTCGTGGGAAACGCCGGGGTGCTACTTACACGCGTGCTTTACACGAAGCCCTCGCAAGAGATGGACGGGAAGGCGAAGAAGCAGTTTTTCATCGTCGATGCGGCGATGAACGATCTTGCGCGGCCGTCGCTCTACGGGTCGTACCACGCCATCGAACCCGTGGCGGGATTGTCGAGGAGGAGGGTGGTGGCGGACGTGGTGGGCCCCATCTGTGAATCGGGGGATTTCCTCGCGAGGGACCGGGAACTTCCCGCCTTCACGGCGGGCGACCTCGTTGCGGTGATGAGCGCCGGCGGCTACGGTTTTTCGATGTCCTCGACGTACAACTCGCGCCCCCGCGCCGCGGAAGTGATGGTGTCCGGTTCCCGGTTTGAGGTGGTGAGGGAACGGGAGTCGATACGGGACCTGACCCGGGGGGAGCGGACCGCATCGTTTCTCACCCGGCGGAGAGGGAAGGCGTAGGGTTTTTGCAATCCGGTGGAAAATCTCCGGGCGATGTTGGAACGGGTGGATGCAATCTGCTACCATAACGGGACATTTTCGGGGGCGAAACGGACGTGAAGAAGGGAATTCCCTTTTCCAAGCTGAACGGCAGCGGTAACGACTTCCTTCTGGTCGACAATCGCAACGGCGCCATGAAAAGGATCGACCTTCCGGAATTTGCCGGAAAGGTATGCGACCGATCCCGGTCAATCGGGGCCGACGGGATGATCTTCCTCGAGCGATCCCGCAGAGCCGACTTCCGGTGGAACTTCTTCAATGCGGACGGTTCCGTCGCGGAAATGTGCGGGAACGGGGGCCGCTGTGCAGCGCGGTACGCGGCCGAGCGCGGGATCGCAGGCCGGTCGATGGTGTTCGAGACGATGGCCGGGCTCATCCATGCCGATGTTTCAGGCCGTCGCGTGAAGCTCCAGATGACTACCCCCGGCGGGCTTGCAATCGACAGGACGCTCACGCTTCGCGGAAGGAAAATCCGGTACTCCTTTCTCGATACGGGCGTGCCGCACGTCGTGTTGTTCGTTCCCAGGATCGAAAAGGTAGACCTCATCGGTGTGGGGCGGGGGATCCGCATGCACCGAGCGTTCGCGCCGGGGGGGACCAATGTGAATTTCGCACATGTTCGCAACGGTGTGGTTTCGGTTCGCACCTACGAGCGGGGGGTGGAAGGGGAAACGCTTTCCTGCGGGACGGGTGCGGTGGCCTGCGCCATCCTCTCTGCCGTCCATGGTCTTGTCCGTCCACCGGTTACCGTTCGAACGAGGGGCGGAGAGGAGCTCCTTATCCACTTCGATAGGGAAGAAACGGGATTTGGCGAAGTGTACCTGGAAGGGGACACCTCATGGTCTTGCGATGGGGTGATAACAGAGGAAGCGTACCGGTATTAAAGAGGGGAGGGGCCGATGTTTCATGGTGCCATTGTCGCGACGGTGACGCCGTTCCGAAACGGGAAGCTGGACAGGAACGCGTTGAAGAAACTCGTGAAATTCCAGATCGATAGCGGCACCGACGGGATCGTTCCGTGCGGGACGACGGGGGAGTCGGCGACGCTGTCCTTCGAAGAGCACCAAAGCGTCATCGATACCGTACTCCAGGCCGTGGATGGACGCGTCCCCGTGATCGCCGGAACCGGATCCAACAACACGAAGGAGGCCGTTGCCCTCACCCGGTATGCGAAACGGGCGGGGGCCAGCGCGGCGCTTGTCATCACGCCGTACTACAACAAACCGACACAGGACGGGCTTTGCCGGCACTTTCGCGTGGTCGCCGAGTCGGCCAACATCCCGATCATCCTCTACAACGTGCCGGGAAGAACAGGCGTCAACATGACGGCCCATACCGTGGCCCAGCTGGCCGAGGTTCCGAACATCGTGGGGGTGAAGGAGGCTTCGGGCAACCTGAGCCAGGTATGCGACATCATCCGGATGACCCCGAGGAAGTTCTGCGTTCTCTCCGGGGAAGACTCCCTGTTCTTCCCGATGATGGCACTGGGCGCGAGAGGGGTGATCGCCGTGACGTCGAACGTCGCCCCGAGGCTGATGGCGGAGTTGTACGACACCTACGTCATCGGAGAGATTTCCCGTGCGAGAGACATCCATTACCGGTTGTGGCCGTTGTTCCAGGCGTTGTTCCTCGAGACCAACCCCATTCCCGCCAAGACGGCCCTGGCGATGATGAAGATGATCCGCGAGGAGGTCCGGCTACCCCTCTCCCCGATGGCGGATGCAAACCGGAAAGCGCTCGCCAGGGTCCTCTCCGATATGAGACTTGCCTGAAAGCGCGCCGGGGGAGGAAGACGTGGCGAACGTAGTCGTATGCGGGGCGATGGGAAGAATGGGAAGAGCGGTCCTGGGCGTTCTCCGTGACCGGCCGCAGGGACTGGTTCTTTCCGGAGCCGTGGAACCCCCGGGTCATCCCCTGCTGGGACACGACGCCCTCGAGGTTGCCGGGGCGGGAAAGGGGGGTGTCGTTGTCACGAGCGATTTCCCCTCGGCGATCTCCCGGGCCGACGTGGCGATCGACTTTACGCACGCGGATTCGTCCGTCCAGCACGCCGGAGAGGCCGCATCCGCGGGAAAACCGATCGTGATCGGGAGCACCGGACTGACGCAGGAGCAGACCGGGGAGATCCGGGAATCGGCAAAAGGGATCGCGTGCGTCCTGTCCCCGAACATGAGCGTGGGGGTGAACCTGATGTTCCGGGTGGCGGCCGAGGTTGCTCGTGTCCTCGGCGACGACTACGACGTGGAGATCGTCGAGACCCACCATCGGTTCAAGAAGGACTCCCCCTCGGGGACGGCGGTGCGACTGGCGGATGTGGTGGCCGGTGCGCTGGGCAGGGATATGAAGGCGGCGGGCGTATACGGCCGTCACGGACTGATCGGTGAGCGCCCCCGTAAGGAGATCGGGGTATTTGCGGTTCGGGCGGGCGACGTCGTGGGCGAACACACCCTCGTGTTCGGCGGGATCGGGGAAAGGTTCGAGATCACCCACCGGGCCCACAGCCGGGACACGTTTGCGCGGGGCGCAGTGAGGGCCGCCTCATGGGTAATCGGGAAACCGGCGGGTCTCTACGACATGCATGCGGTTCTGGGGGCGTGAGTCCATGAAAATCGCCCGGTTTGAATATGGGGGAAATATCGGGTACGGCATCGTCGACCCCGAGAAGGGAGAAATCCGGGATCTTGACGGTCCGCCGTTCGAGGGCATCCGGGTTTCCGGCGACGAGCGGCCGTTGGCCGATGTCCGCCTGCTTGCCCCCGTGGTTCCCTCCAAGATCGTCGCCATAGGGTTGATCTACAAGGACCATGCGCGGGAGATGGGGAAGGCGATTCCCAAAGAGCCGCTCATCTTTCTCAAGGCCCCGTCGGCGCTCAACCATCCCGGCGACGACGTGGTGTACCCGCGCGTTTCCCGGCGGGTCGATTACGAGGCGGAACTGGCCGTCATCATCGGGAAAAAGGCGAAAGACGTGGCGGCGCGGGATGCGCGGTCGGTGATCCTGGGGTACACCTGCATCAACGACGTGACCGCCCGGGACCTCCAGGCGAGGGACGGGCAGTACGCGCGGTCGAAGGGATTCGATACCTTCGCGCCGCTCGGTCCCTGGATCGAGACGGACCTCGACCCGTCCGCCCTTTCGATTCGCAGTCTCGTGAACGGTCAGGTGAAGCAGGACAGCAACACGCGTGAGATAAGCGTATCCGTGGTTGCCCTGGTGGAGTACATTTCGCGCTTCATGACCCTGTACCCCGGCGACGTCGTCTCGACGGGCACCCCTCCGGGAGTCGGTCCCGTGCAGGTGGGGGACGTCATGACCATCGAGATCGAGGGGATCGGATCCCTTACCAACCGGGTCGTAGCGCAGTAACACACCATCCTTGAGGAGAATGTGACGAGATGAGTCGGTTTACGCTTTCCGCACGGGTCAAAGCCCTTCCCCCGTACCTGTTCGCCGAGCTCGACCGGAAAAAGGAGGAGGTCCGGGCCCGCGGCGTGGATATCATCGACCTCGGGGTAGGCGATCCGGACCGGCCGACGCCGAAATTCATCGTCGACCGGATGAAGCAGGAGGCGGCCGTTCCGGCCAACCACCAGTATCCTTCCTATGAAGGGCTCCCGGAGTTTCGGGCTGCTGCTGCGAAATGGTACCGGCGGCGGTTCGACGTGTCGCTTGACCCTTCCTCCGAGGTGGTAGCGCTGATCGGATCGAAGGAGGGGATCGCCCATTTTCCGCTCGCTTTCGTGAACCCCGGTGACGTGGTCCTGGTGCCGGACCCGGGCTATCCCGTTTATGACATCGCCACGATGTTCGCCGGCGGGAGGTCACATTCCATGCCCCTCCTGCGGGAGAACGGGTTTTTGCCCGATCTCGACGCGATCCCGCGCTCCGTCCTCGCGAAGGCGAAGATCCTGTTCCTCAACTATCCGAACAACCCGACGTCTGCGGACGCCGACAGGAAATTCTTCCGGAAAGTGCTTGGACTGGCCGAAGAGCACAACCTGATCGTGGCGCATGACGCGGCGTACACGGAGATCTATTTCGACGGGAACAGACCGATGAGTATACTCGAGCTTCCGGGGGCGAAGAAGCATTGCATCGAGTTTCACTCCCTGTCCAAGACCTACAACATGACGGGTTGGCGAATCGGTTTCGCAGTGGGAAACGTCGAACTCGTTGGGGGCATCGGAAAGGTCAAGACCAACGTGGATAGCGGAGCGTTCCAGGCGGTGCAGGTCGCAGGGATCGAGGCAATGGAAAGCGGCGACAAGGCAACCGATCCCATACGGCGGACCTACCAGGACAGGAGAGATGTTCTGGTCCCGGGGCTTCGGGCGCTCGGCCTCGACCCCGTTTTTCCAAAGTCCACGTTCTATGTGTGGATCCCCGTTCCGAAGGGGTACACGTCGGCCACCTTCTGCGCGCATTTGCTGGAGAAGACCGGCATCGTTACCACTCCCGGGAGCGGGTTCGGGAAAAGCGGAGAAGGGTACGTGCGGATCGCCCTGACGAAGGAGAAAGGGCGGATCCGGGAGGCCCTTTCCCGAATGCGGAAGGTGGGTTTCTAGGCAGGTGTTGGCAGGGGGGGAGGGATCGGCGTGCAGGAAGAGGTCATCCTGCTCCTCGGGAGCAACTCCGGGCGCCGGGTCCGAAGGCTTCAGGACGGCATCGCAGCGCTCGCCGGAGGAATGGAGGTCGGATGGGTCTCCCGGATCTACGCGGGGGAGCCGAGCGGGAGGGCAAACCAGCCATGGTATCTGAACGTCGCGGTCCGGGGAGAGACCGCCCTCGCCCCGGATACCCTCCTGTATTTCGTCAAGAGAATCGAGGCGGGGTCGGGGAGAAAGTCGGGGCCGCGCTGGGGACCGCGGGTGCTCGACATCGATATCATCCTGATGGGGAGCCGCGTGGTCAACGAGGAGCACCTGGTGATTCCCCACCCGTTGATGTCCGTCCGCCGGTTCTGCCTCGCACCCGTGGCCGAAATCGCTCCGGATGCTCTCGTACCCCCCGGAGGAAGGACTGTGAGGGATCTTCTCGGGGATTGCCGGGACCCTCTTGAGGTGACTCCGTTATGAAAACGAGCATGGCATGGAAAGTCACGGCTGTGGGAGTGGTGCTGCTCTTTCATCTTTCGGCTGTCGGCTGCCGCAAGAACGAGCCTCCCCGAAGTCAGGGGGGGGAGGCGATTACGCTTAGCGCCTTGCACGAGATCGATAATTACAAGGAGATCCTGCGGAAGGACCCGAACAACCTCCAGGCCCTGATCAACATCGGAAACCTCTATTTCGACACCCGGCAGGACCAGCTGGCCATTGACCATTACCAGCGGGCGCTTTCCATCGATTCGCGAAACGTGAACGTCAGGACGGACATGGCCGTCTGCTACCGACGGAGGGGGAATCCCGACAAGGCTGTCGAGGAGCTCAAGAAGGTGATTTCGATCGATCCCCGCCACCCGCAGTCCAGGTACAACCTGGGCGTCATCCTGATCCATGACAAGAATGACATCGAGGGCGGCATAAAGGCGTGGGAGGGACTGCTGGAAAATATTCCGAATTATCCCTACCGCGATTCCCTGAAAGCGGAGATCGCGAAGATGCGTGTCACGGTCGAATCGATGAAGCCAAAAACGAAGTGAATCAAATTTTATTTTGGGAAATCGCGACGGAAAGAAAGGGAAATCTTCTGCCCCAGAAAGGGAATACGCTGCCCCCGGTTTCTCCCATTCCTGAGAAATAGAAATCGGTTATATTTTTGTATTGACAGTTTCGGATACAAGGAATATATGTAACAGTGTTTTGTTACTCTGGCCATGATTCCGCACATGGAGGAGATATGGTACGGCGCGACAAGTCGAATTATATCATCCAGTCCGTTTCGCACGCGCTGGACGTGCTCGAGGAGTTTCAGGGGGATGTGGATGAACTTGGGGTCACCGAACTGAGCAAGAAGCTAAAACTTCACAAAAATAATGTATTTCGCATTCTCGCGACGCTGCAATCGCGGAACTACATCGAACAGAACAAGGCGAACGAGAACTACCGTTTGGGGTTGAAGTGTCTCCACCTCGGGCAGACCTTCATCCAACAGAGGGGGATGCTGAAACAGGCAAAACCGATACTCCAGGAACTAGCCGAAAAAACAGGGGAAACGAGTTACATGTCGATCCTGCGGGGGAGCGATGTCGTGTACCTCGACGTGGTCGAACCGACGACCACGGTCCGCGTCGTTTCCCGTCTTGGGCTCCACATACCGGCACATGCCACCGCTGCCGGGAAGGCGCTGGTCGCTTTCGAATCCGAGGAAGACCTTCGCAAGCGATTGGGGGAGGATCTCAAGGGTTACACAAAAAATACCATCCTGAATTTCGAGGAACTCTTCCGGACCCTCGAGTCCGTGCGAAGTCAAGGATATGCGACCGATCTCGAGGAGTTGGAGGAAGGTCTGCGTTGCATCGCCTCCCCGATTCGCGATTACACCAGAAAGGTGATCGGCGCCCTGAGCGTCTCCGGCCCGGCGAATCGTCTCACGGACGAGAAGATTCAGACCACGTTCAGCGTCGAAGTGGTCCGGTTGGCGAAGGACCTCTCGACCCGCCTCGGTTTCCGGGAGTAAAGGAATAGGCGTTTCCCCAGTCCCGTCCGGTACCCGAATCGACTCCGGAATGTCTTGACACCCCCTCCGCCGAATGGTACTCATTTTCATGAATGACTATTCATTCATGGGGGGGCGATGGCACGGCGGGGAACGCGGGGAGGAGGGCCGGCGAAGCGGGAGCGCATTCTGCGGGCGGCGGTTAAGATCTTCTCCCAGAAGGGGTTTTTCAGTTCCAAGGTATCCGAAATCGCCCGATCTGCAGGCGTTGCGGACGGGACGATCTACCTGTATTTCAAGAACAAGGACGATCTCCTCATTTCGCTTTTCGAAGAGAAGATGGCCGAAGTCGTGGCAGACGTCCGGGAGCAGGTCGAAACGGGGGACGGGGCGCTTCCCCGCCTGAGGATCTTCATCGAGAACCACATGAGCCTGCTCGTGCGGGAAGCCGGTCTCATTGAGGTTCTCCAGGTAGAGTTGCGCCAGTCCAACAAGTTCATGAAGGAATACGTTCCCGTGAAATTTCTCGAATATCTCGAAGTGATCAGTGAGATCCTCGAATTGGGGAAGCGTGAGGGAACGTTTCGGCAGGACCTGAACGTGACGGTGGCCCGACGGGCGGTGTTCGGCGCTCTCGACGAGATCGCGCTCGCCTACGTTCTATCCCGGAAACGGAAATACAATCCTGCCGATGCCGCGGCCGAAATCTACCGCATCTTCGCGGACGGATTGTGCAGGACAGGCCAGAACAGGGAGGGTTGGACATGATCGGGTTCGAACTGACGCAGGAGCAGATTGCGCTTCAGGACATGGCGAGGAAATTCGCCGCCAACGAGATCCGCCCCAAGGCGGTCGAGTACGACCACGCAGGAAAGTTTCCCGAGGATATTCTCGAAAAGGCGTTCGGCCTCGGGCTGATGAGCGGTTTCATCCCCGAGGAATACGGCGGCCTGGGGCTTGCGGCACTTGACGCATGCATCATCGATGAGGAACTGGCATGGGGGTGTACCGGTGTTGCCACTTCCATGACCTGCAACGGGCTGGCGCTGTCGCCCGTCCTCGTTGCGGGAACGGACGAACAGAAGAAGAAGTTCGTGGCGCCCTTCGCGGAAAAACTCCAGTACGCCTCCTTCTGTCTGACCGAGCCCGGGGCGGGATCCGACGCGGGCGGGATCGCGACGACCGCCAAAAAAGACGGGGACAGTTACCTCCTCAACGGCCGTAAATGCTTCATCACGAACGGGAGCTACGCTTCCCAATACACGGTATTCGCCTCCACGGACCGCTCCAAGGGGCACAAAGGGCTGTCCGCCTTTGTCGTGCCGAGATCACTTCCCGGTGTTTCCGTGGGCAAGAAAGAGGACAAGATGGGGCAGCGTGCTTCGGACACGGCGGACGTGCTCCTGGAGGACGTGAAGGTTCCGGCGGGAAACCTCCTCGGGAAGGAGGGAGAGGGATTCAAGATCGCAATGATTACACTGGACTACGCACGCCCCTCGGTCGCGGCCTTCGCCGTCGGTGTCGCCCGCGCAGCCTTCGAACTGGCGATGCAGTATTCGAAGGAACGAGTGCAGTTCGGCGTCCCCATCGCCATGAACCAGGCGATCCATTTTCTGCTGGCCGACATGGCGATGGAAATCGAGGCTGCCCGGCTGCTCACCTATAAAGGGGCCTGGCTGCTCGACGAGGGGAAGAGGAACACGAAGGAATCGTCCTTCGCCAAGGCGTTCGCCTCCGATCTCGCGATGCGGATCACCACCGATGCCGTTCAGATATTCGGTGGATACGGGTACATGAGGGACTATCCCGTGGAGAAGCTGATGCGCGATGCGAAGCTTCTCCAGATTTACGAAGGGACGAGCCAGATCCAGCGCATGGTGATCGCCAAGGAAATCATGATGCGGTAGAAGGAAGCCTAATCCGTTGTCAGGAGTCTCTACGGGCGAGCGCGAGGAGCCCGTCCGCCGAGGCTTCCAGCTCCTCCCGCCACGACAGACCCGTGAGAAGCGGCTCCGGGATTCCCGCCGCCCCGGTGTAGGCCCCCGCGAGGCTTCCCACCATCGCACCGTTGGCTTCCGCCTCGTTGCCGAGGTTCACTGCTGCGAGCACTGCCGCGGCGTAATCGTCGGGGTAGCGAAGGAAACAGGCCCACGCGAAGGGAACTCCCTCGGGAACGGATGGTCCGTTCCCGAGAGCTTCCTGGACGTCCTCCATCTCCGCCCGTCGGAGGAGGAGTGCCGTGAGCTCCGTGCTGAGCTTCCTCCAGAGCGTGGGGACGGGTTTCCCCCCCTTCCCTCGCGGGGATCGGTCGGCTTCGATCCCGGATACGACGTGGGATAACCCTCGGGCGAATCCCAGCACGTCGAGAGTGCCTGCAAGCGTGTGCAGGACCCGCGCGATGGCGGCAGTCTGCGCAATGGCTCCCGCGATCGCTGCTCCGTGAGGGTGGGTGACGGCAGCCTCGATCCCGGTCTCCATCTTCAGGCGCCGGAAATCTGCCGCACGGAGAAGGGCAAGGGGAGTGACTCGTGCCGAGGGAGCGGTTTCCGGAACGGGTGTTCCCGCCTCGAACCAGGGGAACCCCCGGTCGGACAGATTGCGGACGAACTCCGCATGGTGCCCCGTCCCCGGTAGTCGTCGGGATTTTGCGTAGACGGAGGCTATCTCCTCGGGGTCGAGTTTCCGGGCCGAAAGGAGCGCTCGGGACAAAAGAAGGCACGCGGGAGGGGAAAGCTCCTTTCCTGCTCCGACCCACCCAGTGGGCGTCGAATCCTGATCGATTCTTCCGAACAGCTCCCGGATATCCCGGGGAGATAGACCTTGCGAAGCCCTGCCCAGATTCTCTCCGACCGCCGCGCCGAGAAGGGCGCCCCTGAACCGGTCTCGGTAGTCGACTCCCTCGACGAATCCGAACGACAACGTTTCCCCTTTCGACATGTACGAGGGAACCTTTCCTTTCCTGACGAGAAACTGGTAGATTGCCTCCGGTTCTTTTTCGAAAAGAAGCGGTTGGTCCGCCTCCCTTCTCGCGATGCGCAGAGCTTTACGTTCGGCCTGCAGGGCGAGTGCCCGGGTCATCTCCCAGAAATCCTCGTTCCCCTTGATGGGAATCCTGGGAAGGGATTGCTTGAGGCTCAGGGCGATCTCTTCCGGGGAGTCGGCCAACAGATCGGTTTGCGCTCGGCTCGGGTCGGCCTCAAGTATTTTGGTCCCGGTGGACGAGGAATCGCGATTTTCCGACCGGGAGAACGACTCTTTTTCCTCTCCATCTTGGATTCCTGTCGTCTCCCCCGAGCTATCGGTGCCGCGCCCCGGGTATCCCCCGAAATGGAAATCCATCAGCTTATGGATCTGGAAGGGGGAGAAGCGCATTGTCTGCAGTATGGAGAGAAGGGTTTCCGCACGGGGCAATCTCCCACCGTACACGACCTGCCGGAGCAATTCGTAGCTGTACTGGAATTCTTTCTTGTCCTCGACAAATTTCTTGAGGGATGTATACCCGAGGGTCTCGATCCGTTTCCGCAGTATCCTCGATAGATAATTCGTTTCTTTTTCAACCATATGATCGATGCCTCCGGGTAGAGGGGGCGACATTTGGCAATCATGTTACAATGTTGTTTGTAATTAAACAATAAAATATTTTGAATAAAAAAGGAAAGTTGTATTATACATAGTTATGTTGTTTTCTCTGGTTGGATTGACTACAAGGATTCCGCGATGAATTCCGCGATATCTTTTGCCTGGAACGAGTCCTCGAGATTGTGGAACTTGATTGCGTCGTCGAACATCGTGAGGCAATAAGGACAGGTGGACCCTGTTGCATTGGCGCCTGTCCGCATCAACTGGTCAAAGCGGATGTGGTTTATTCTCTTCCCGGGAACCTCCACCCACATTCCCCCTCCGCCTGCACCGCAGCAGAATCCTCTCTCTTTGCTCTTCTCCGGTTCATTGACCGTTATTCCCGGAATCGCCTGAAGCGCTTCCCTTGGAGTGTCGTAGATGTCATTGTGCCTTCCGAGATAACAGGAGTCGTGGAACGCTACCAGACGGTCGGTGGATTTGGAAGGCACGATCTTCCCCTGGGCGATGAGGTCCCGGAGGAGCACGGAGTGATGGATCACCTCGACGTTCACCCCGAATTGCGGATATTCGTTCAGGAACGTGTTGAAGCAGTGCGGGCACTGGGTGATGACCTTCCTGACGTTGTAGGAGGTGAACACCTCCCTGACCATCTCTACCAACCCCAACTCGAAGAGGCCCTCCTCTCCGAGCCTGCGCGCGGACTCCCCGCAGCACATCTCCTCGAGACCCAGTGTGGCGTAGTTCACGCCGGCCAGATTCAATAGCGAGACGATCGCACGTGTCACCTTTTGATTGCGAGGATCATATGCCCCGGCGCACCCTACCCAGTACAGGTACTCGAACTCTTTCTTGTCTGCCGCAAAGGGGACGGCAAGCCCGTCAGCCCAACGGATTCTGTCGTCCTGGGGGAGACCCCAGGGGTTCCCGGTATCCCCCATCTTCCGAAGGGCGGTGCGGGCGGAGTCGGGGATCTTCGCTCCCGCGACGTAACCGCGGCGTACGTCGACGATCATATCGATGTGTTCGATCAGCACGGGGCACGACTGCATGCATGCGCGGCACGTTGTGCACGCCCAGATCTCGTCCGGAAAGAGCACGTCATGGGTGAAGGCCGGGACAAGGGGCTTCCCCGTCTTTTTGTCGAGGGTTGCCGCGGAGGGGACGAGTCGAGAGAAAAGGTCCCGGCTCATCTGTTCCCTTGTTTTCAGAACCACGTCCCGGGGGGACAGCGCCATCTCCGCGGCGAACGCCGGGCACTCGTCCTGGCACCTGCCGCACTTCGTGCAGGCGTCCGCGGAGAGGAGCTGTTTCCACGAGAAGTCCTCCACGTCCACGACTCCGGGCTTCTCCTCTTCCTCGATGTTCGGGACCGGCTGGAGCGCCCCCTTGGGACGGGATGTCCGCAGGAAGACGTTTACTGCACCCGCGCCGAGGTGAAACATCTTGGAGAAGGGGATCGTCGCGAGGAACCCGAAGGCGAGGAGAAGGTGCGTCCACCAGAGCCCCTGGTGGAGCGACAGCAGGTTCGAAAGCGGCACACCCTGAAAAAACGGAACAATCGCGTTGCTCACGAAGGACACAGGGGCCACGACAGGTTGCGTTGCCGCCAGACGAACCGCCTCGACCAGAAATCCGGTTACCCCGATCGCTCCGATCAGCAGAAGTTGAAGGAGGTCGTCACCGTCCGCGGTAAGACCTCTCGGCCGGAAGAGGTGCCTGCGCACCAGGGCGATGAAAATCCCCGCGAGAAGGATAAGCCCGAACGCGTTGGCGAAGAGTTTGAATGCGATGTAGAATTTTCCGTCCAGAATCCGGATACCGAAGTCGTACTCGACCGCAACGAGACAGGTGGCGAGAAACAGGACGAGGAAAGCGGAGTAGATGGCAAGATGGGTCAGCCCGCCGACCTTCCTCTCGAGCACTTTTTGTTGCCCCAGACCGATCTTCAGGACATCCACCGTCCGTTCCCACAGGTTGTCCAGCCGGTCCTCCCGTTCCGCCCTGCCTCTTTGATACGACCTGATTCTTTCGTACAGCCCCCAGGCGAAAATGATGATCACGACGCCTAACAGGGAATACATGATGACAGCCGCCAGGTGGGGCAGATTCCACATGATTTCCCGGCCAACGGATTTCATGATAGGGCTCCTTATCAAAGCTTCGGCGGATATTTCTATCAGAACGGTGCGCCTGCCGTAAAGACAAATCTTCCCCCTGCGCGGGAGCTGTTATTGGGTATACTGAAAGGCAATTTTTTCTCCGTGCGGAAGACGGGAACAGGGGTCTTCCGTCCTGGTAGACGGTATCCCATTTCCGGGACGTGCGAAGCTCCGCGAAGCATACGATCATCCATAGTTCAGGGGACCGGTGTGGTGTCATGGTGATCCTTAGTTGGCGCGGGGCACATCGCGATCCTATAGAGAAGACGGCCGAAGCGAAAAGCATTGCCGTGTCTCCTGTTCCCCTCGGAGGGAAAGAACCGGAGGAGGCGACGTGGCGGGGAATGGCCAGGAGGATTCGAGCATTAGGGTGAGGTGGACGGAATTCCTTTACGTGGGTGTGGCCGTCATCG
>CAJIAW010000216.1_pt1 | contig 13579 bp, 13 predicted proteins | sample 9199241 | NCBI WGS metagenome assembly CAJIAW01 (sample SAMEA7708284, study PRJEB35096) | sediment metagenome | biome: marine neritic benthic zone biome [ENVO:01000025]; feature: sediment [ENVO:00002007]; material: shallow marine sediment [ENVO:03000034] sea grass bed [ENVO_01000059] ...
CCACGCGTCCAAAGGCCCCGGCCAGTCCCGCGCACCTCCCTGGTGCAAACCCGCCTCCGGATGCCTTTCCAAAAAAGGATCCACCACCCCTTCGTTCTCCTCTCCCAAGGGGGTGCAAGTGCAGTATACGAGGAGCCCTCCGGGCCGAAGCGATGCCCATGCGTTGTCGAGGATGATGCCCTGCAGATGGGTCAGCTCCGCAAGCCCTTCCGGGTGGAACCGCCACTTTGCGTCGGGGTTGCGCCGGATGACTCCCATGCCCGAGCACGGGGAGTCTACGAGAATCTTGTCGAACCTCTCAGTGGATTTCGGAAGCGGCCCTTCACGGAAATCGTGGAGCCGCGTCGTAACACCTGCCGCACCCGTGCGCGACACCGCCTCCCGCAGCAGCCGGAGGCGTCCTTCCGAAACGTCCGCAGCGACGATCCGCGCCTTTCCCCCGGCAAGTGCAGCAAGGTGGGTCGTCTTTCCCCCTGGGGCGGCGCACGCATCCAAAACCTCCTCGTCCCCGGAAGGGACAAGAAGCGGCGCGATGAGCTGCGCCCCCTCGTCCATCACCAGGTACTCCCCCGCCCGGAATCCGGGGTCCGCGTGCACGCCGGCAGGCTTGGACAGCACGATCCCGTCCGGCGCATACCGGCAGGGCGAGGGGGCCATCCCCGCCCGGATCAGCCGGGCAAAGAGGTCGTCCCGGGCTATGCGGAAAGGGTTGGCACGGACCACGAAAGGGGGCTTTTCCAGGGAGGCGGCCAGAAACGAGGCAGCTTCCCTCTCCCCCATTGAGCGGGAAAGGGCGGACACGAGCGTTTGCGGGGCCGAACAGGTAACCGCCATGCGTTCCGCTCCTTCTGCGGCAGGCAGTGCCGGCGCCTTCCCCGCCTTGACCACCTTCCTCAGGATCGCGTTCACCAGCCCCGCGGTCTTCTCCCCCCGGATCTTTTTCACCGCCTCTACGGTTTCGAAGATCGCCGCCCGCTCCGGCACGCGAGTGTAAAGAAGCTGGTAGGCGCCGAGGCGCAGAGCGTTGCGCGCCCACGCGTCGGTCTTTTCGATTGGGCGGAGGAGGTGGTCGGAGAGGGTGAAATCGAGATTGCCGCGGCGCCTGAGCGTCCCCATGACGAGCTCGGTCAGGAGTGCCCGGTCCCTCGGATCGGAGAACGAACGCTGCGCCCGGTCGAGAAGGATGTCCGCGTACGCGCCTCCCCGGTCTACCCGGAAAAGGATGCGAAGCGAAGCTTCCCTTACGGAGATAGCCGGTCCCCCTTCCGGACGCGGCGGCCCTGCGCGTAGTCCCAGGAAGACATCACCCTTCCTCCCTCGGGCTGGACTTTCTCCAGACGAAGGGCCCCTTCGCCGCATGCGACCACGATCCCGTCCCGGTCGACCGACAGGATCTCGCCGGACTCCCCCTTCCCCTCCCGGACCGAAACGGAAAGGATCTTCAGAGTCTTCCCGGCATGAGACGTGCCGACGGAGGGCCACGGGGTCATCCCCCGGACCAGGTCCCGCACTTCCCGGGCAGGCCTGGCCCAGTCGATCCGCCCGTGCTCTTTTTTCAGCATCGGGGCGTAGGTCGCCTGCGCCTCGTCCTGGGGAGTTTCGGCAAGGGTCCCCTCGTGGAGCTTCCCGAGGGCTTCGATCAAGGCCTCCGCGCCGAGGGCGGCAAGCCTGGGGAACATCGTCTCCGCCGTGTCGTCCTCCCCGATCGGCATCTCCCGCACGTGCAGCATCGGCCCCGTGTCCATCCCGGCATCCATCTTCATGATCGTGATGCCCGTCACCGTCTCTCCCCGGGCGATCGCCCAGTTGATCGGCGCGGCCCCCCGGTACCTGGGGAGAATGGACGCGTGCACGTTGATGCACCCGATCTTCGGAATATCGAGGACCGTCTGGGGGAGAATCCGCCCGTATGCGGCAACGACAATCAGGTCAGGTCGCTCGGCGGTGATCCGCTCCACCGCCTCCGGGCTTCTGGCCTTCTCCGGCTGGAACACCGGGATCCCGAGCCGAAGCGCTTCCCTCTTCACCGGGGGAGCCGTGAGCGCCCGCCCACGGCCGGCGGGACGGTCAGGGTTCGTAACGACGAGGGTGATCTCCTCGACGCGGGCAAGCGCGGCCAGCGAAGGAACCGCGAACTCCGGGGTTCCCATGAAGACCACCCGGTATCGCTGCATTATTTGGCGGAGGCGGTGGGGGAGGAGAGCCTGTCGATGAACAGGACCCCGTCCAGATGATCGATTTCGTGCTGCAGGACGCGGGACAAAAGGCCGATGGCTTCTATGGTGACCGGGTCACCGCTCTCGTTCTTCCCCTGGATAGTGACGGACTCGCCCCGACAGACCATCCCCTCGATGCCCGGGACGCTCAGGCACCCCTCCATCCCCTCGACCTGTCCCTGTTTCCCGACGATCTCGGGATTCACGAGGGCAATCGGCTCGATCTTCTCTTCCACCGGGGAGATGTCCACAACGATCACGCGCTTCCCCACGCCGATCTGCGGGGCCGCCAGCCCGATCCCTTTCGAGGCGTACATCGTATCGAACATGTCCCGGACCAGTTCGCGGACCTTCCCGTCCACGCTCCGGACGGGAAGCGCCTTTGTCGCCAGGAACGGATCAGGATATGTAAGTATCTGTCTCTGCACCGCTTTCCACCTTCTTCGGCGGATAGAACCGGATGCTGTTCTTCCCGGTTTCCTTCCCCCAGTATAATGCCCGGTCCGCGTTCCCCACAAGGTCGTCGGCGCTGATTTCCACGCCCGGCAGAAGGGAGGATACACCGAAGGTTGCCGTGAGCTTCTTTGGACTTCCGGCGACCTCGAACACGCTCTCGTTCACCAAACGCAGCGCCCGTCCTGCGGCGTGAAGGGCCTGATCCGGGTCGGCGTCCATGAGCAACCAGGCGAACTCGTCGCCCCCCAGCCGCGCCACTGTGTCGTAGGCCCGCTTCGCCATATCGAGCACGTTTCCGAACTGCCGTATCACGCTGTCTCCCTCCTGGTGCCCGAAATCGTCATTGATCTGCTTGAAATCGTCGATGTCCACTATGATGCACGAGAGGCATCGGCCGATTCTGCGGGCCATTTCGACATTCCGGGAAAGATCCCGGGAGAATTGCCTCCGGTTGGGAAGCCCCGTCAGGTCGTCCCGCATGGAGAGCTCGCGGAGCTCCCGGTTGGCTTCCGACAGCGACTGGTACAGGGAGCCGTATCGCAGGAAGGGCTTTGCCCGCTCCACGAGGTCCCCCGGGAGGATGTCGGCGGGGAGCACGAGGTCCACGCCGGACGACAGAAACTTCCCGGCCCGGAGAAGGGCGTTCATTCCCCCGATGAGAATGATGGGCACGCCCTGGGCCCCCTTTCGTTCCCGGAACTGTCGTATAACCTCGAGTTCCTCCATCGTATTTCCGTGCTCCCCCAGCAGGATGCCGGACAGACGGTTGCACGAGAGCCCGGAGTCCAGGAGCCTGGACCAGGAGGACGTCTCCTCGACCCGGTACCCGTCATCCGCCAGGAACCGGGCGGCCTGACGGAGGACGGGCCACAACGGCTTGGCGATGATTACGGCGTTTCCCACTGTTCACCCCGCACATTCGGGAAAAGAGCGCACATCTTTTTATTATGACCAATATTGCGGCCCGGTGGAAACCTTTTGGCGCCGGCCGGTTGGGCCGTCACGGTTTCTCTTCCACGCTTTCGTCGAGCACCATCGCGTTTTTAAGCGCCACGGCGGCGACGTTCGCGAAGGCGGTGAGGAGTTCCTGGTCCTCTTCCGAGAATGCGTACCGGCTGTAGTGGTCCAGGTTCAGGACGCCTACCACCTCGTCTCCCCACTTGATCGGGACCGCAAGTTCCGACTGCACGTTCGGGTTCGCCTCGACGTACCGGGAATCGTTCTGCACGTCGATGAGGAGCGCCGGTTTCCCCTCCTTGGCCACCCACCCGGTGACCCCCTCCCCGATCCTGAGGAGAATCTCCTCCTTGGCCTCCGGCCCGAGGCCCCGCTCCGCCTGGATACGCAGTACGCCGGAAGGCCGCTCGATGAGGATCATGGAGCCGCTGGGGGCTCCCATCAGGTCCGTGGCGCGATCGATGATGAGTTCGAACAGGACCGCCGGGTCGCTCTCCTCGTTCAGCGCCTTGCTGATCTGGAAGATCGCCGTGAGTTTCTTCGCCTTCCTCTGGAGCCGGTCCACCATGTTGGCGTTCTCGATCGCCACCCCTGCGAAGTTCGCCATCACGGTAAGGAGCTTCAGATCGGTATCGGTGAGGTTCCTCCGGTCGAGGGGGGAGGCGGCGGCCATCACCCCGATGACCCCGGAAGGCCTCCGGATGGGGGCAGCGAGAAATCCCTTGACGTCGATCCGCCGCATGAGACGCAACAGCTTCCTGTTGAGGCCGGCTCGCGTCTCGGAAACGATCATCCCTTCGCCGCTTTCCATGATATGGGCGAAAACGGTGTCATGGACCTCCTGGCGGTACTTTTCGAACTGCCTCCCCCGGGGGATCCCCGCACTCGCCCGGATGACGAGCTGCTCCTCTCCGCGCTCCTTGAGGAGGATGACGACCCTCTCCACACGGAGGATCGAGGTGGCAGCGGAGGCGATCAGATCGAGGCTGTTCTGCATGTCTCCCGCCGTCGTGCTCATCGCCTGCGACACTTCGTAAAGCCCGGAGGTCAGCGCCCCCGCGAGCGAAACCTCCCGGGTTACGTCCGGGACCTTCTTCCCGAAGATCGCCTCGCGGAGTAGGGAAAGTACCGTCATTTTTCGCCCAGGAGCCTCCGAACGGTTGTCTTTAACTCTTTCGTGTCGTGGGACTTCACGATGTAGGCATCCGACGCCCATGTGGTGAAGTCCTGCTTGAACTCCCCGAACGCGGTCAGCAGGAGAACCGGGACCGATGCGTTCTTCTCCCGGATCCTTCGCAACACCTCGAGGCCGTCGAGCCCGGGCATCTTCACGTCGAGCGTCACGAGGTCCGGGCGGAACGAGTCGAACATCCGGAGAGCATCGAGACCGTCCGTGGCCAGCTCTACCTCGTATCCCTCCTCGACGAGCTCGTCCCGGTACAGTTCGCGGATGTTCTCCTCGTCGTCTACCACCAGGATCCTTCTCATGGAGGAACCCTCCTTTACGCCCCGCGTCTCCTTCCCGCGCAGAGCGTCCCTTGTGTGCGCCTCACTCTCCCGCGCCCCGGCGACCTCCCTTTTTTCCCTTCCTCCCCGGTACCGGGGGCTCTCCCCACCGGGGAGTAAGGCCCGCGTCGATCCCGATTCGCTGGAGGATGCGGGAGACGACGAAGTCGACCATCTCCACCGTGGTGGCAGGGCGGTGGTAGAACCCCGGGGACGCCGGAAGGATGTCCGCCCCTGCGCGCGCCAGGGAGAGCAAGTTCTCCAGGTGGATGACGGACAGCGGGGTCTCCCGCGGGACGACCACCAGCGGCCTCTTCTCCTTCAGGGCGACGTCCGCACACCGCGAAAGGACAGAGGACGAAATCCCGTGGGCGATCCTTCCAAGCATCCCCATCGAGCAGGGAGCGATGATCATGGCGTCCGGGGGATTGGACCCGGACGCGAACGGGATGTGGAAATCGTTCTCCTCATGGAGCTGGAACTCCCCGGGAGGCACGGACATTTGCTCGGCGAGCCACCGTTTCCTCCCCGCCAGTCCCTTGCTGTGCAGCCGGCTCCTACCCGTCGCCCCCGTCCGGGGGACTTTCCCCGCCCCCATCTCCGAGTCCAGGATGTCCCATGCCGTCCGGGTGACGATCAGGTGCAGGTCCACCCGCCGGGAGTGGAGCACCCAACCGGTGCGAACGCCGTAGACGGCGCCGCTTGCGCCGGATATGCCGAGCAGCACTTTCACGTGAGTTTCCTCGTGTTTCCTCTCCCCCCCCTCCGTTTCCGTCCGGCCGGGTCAGAGCGCGAGGTCAAGATAGGTGAACAGGCAAAGTGCGATGCTTACGATTCCGTTCAGGTTGAAAAACGCCACGTTCAGCCGGGAGAGGTCGTCCTTCCGCAAGATGCCGTGCTCGTACACCAGCACCGCGGAGCAGATTCCCCACCCCGTGAGGAACCACCACCCCAGTCCAAAAATATAATAGCCCACCAGCAGGAGGGCTGCCATCAGGAAGTGAAAACCTCTGGCCACCCACAGCGACTTTCCAACGCCCAGTAACCGCGGAATGGAGTGGAGCCCCTCCTTCCGGTCGAAATCGATGTCCTGAAGGGAGTAGAGGATGTCGAACCCGCCCACCCAGAAAAGGACGGCGAAGGAGATGACCAGGATCCTCGGGTCGAACTCCCCGGTGACGGCGATCCAGGCGGCCAGCGGCGCGGCCCCGAGGCACGCGCCCAGGACGATATGAGACGCCCAGGTAAAGCGCTTCGTGTAGGAATAGGAGAAGAGGATGAGCAGGAGCACCGGGGAAAGCTTGAGGCACAAGGGGTTGAGCTTCGCCGCCGACAGCTCGAGCAGGACCACCGACATGAAAATGAAGACGGCCGCCATCGGCTTGCTCACCTCGCCCTTCGGGATCGCCCGCTCCCGGGTCCGCGGGTTTTTCGCGTCGATACCTGCGTCGACCAGCCGGTTGAACCCCATCGCGGCGCTTCTTCCCCCCACCATGGCCAGGATGATGTAGAAGATCGTCCGGGAGGAGGGGATCCCGCGCGCAGCGAGGAACGCTCCCATCAGTGCGAACGGTAGCGCGAAAACGGTGTGCGCCACCTTGATCATCTCGAGATAGACGCCTACCCGGCCGAGCATGTCAGCACCTTTTCACGAGGGATCGCAAGCCGATCCCTGCCCCCTCGCGACGGGGTACAGCAGGGCGGAGCAAGCCGAAGGAGGGGGGTGAAGTGAGGTAGAGCGCAGCCTCGTAGGGAGGACCCAAGGCGCAGCGGGGGGTTCCGCGAAGCGGCCTGTGGAGCGAGGTGCGGGTTCCGGCGAGCGGAACGGCAGCGAGCGGGCGCAAGGTCGCGAGCGTAGCGAAGTGGAATCCCCCGCGAGCCTCAGTCCTTCCGGTGCACTGCGCAGCGACGGCAGGGAAAGGAAGGGCATCTAGAAGCCGTACTCCTTCCAGCGGCGGGTGACGAGGTCGATTACCCCTTCGTCCATCCGGATGTCCTCCGGCCACTCGCGGTCGAACCCTTCCGACTTCCACTTCCGTGTGGCGTCGATCCCCATCTTCGACCCGTAGTGGGGGACAGGGGAGGCGTGCTCCAGGGCGTCGACCGGCCCCTCGACGATCATCGTGTCGCTCCGGGGGTCCACGTTGTTCCCGATGCGCCATATAACCTCGGAGGGGTCCTGGATGTTCACGTCGGCGTCGAAGATGATAACGAACTTCGAGAACATGAGGAGCCCCATCCCCCACACGGCGCTCATCACTTTCCTCGCGTGGCCGGGATACCGCTTGTCGATGGAGAAGAGTGCTACGTTGTGGAAGATCCCCTCGACGGGGAGGTTCATGTCGACCACTTCCGGGACGACCTTCCGAAGCAGGGGGAGGAAGATCCGCTCCGTCGCTTTCCCGAGGTAGACGTCCTCCATCGGGGGTTTCCCCACGATCGTCGCGGGGTAGATCGGATTTTTTCGCCTCGTCACGCAGGTCACGCGGAAGACGGGGTATTCATCGGCCAGGGAGTAGTATCCGGTGTGGTCCCCGAACGGCCCCTCCGTGCGCAGCTCATCCGGGTCAACGTACCCCTCGAGAATCACCTCGGCGTGCGCCGGGACCTCGATGTCGACCGTCCTGCAGCGGACGAGCTCGACCGGCTGCTTCCGTAAAAAACCGGCGAAGACCATCTCGTCCACGTCCTCGGGCAGCGGCGCCGAGGCTGCGTAGATCGTCGCCGGGTCTCCCCCCAGCGCGACCGCCACCGGCATCCTCTCCCGTTTCTTGCGGAATCCCCGGTAATGCTGCGCCCCCCCCTTGTGGATGTGCCAATGCATCCCCGTGGCCGTCTCGTCGTAGACGTGCATCCGGTACATCCCCACGTTGCGGCGCCCCGTCTTCGGGTCTTTCGTAAAAACGAGGGGAAGGGTGATAAACGGCCCCCCGTCTCCCGGCCAGGTCTTGACGACGGGAAGGAAGGAAAGCGACGGCCTGTCCGTTTCCACCACCTCCTGGCACGGCGCGGAGGTGACCGTCTTCGGAATGAAGTCGGCCAGGCGGGCGAGTTTGGGGAGCATCTTAAGCTTCTCGATGAGGTTGGAAGGGATCTCCGGCTCGATCACCTCCACCATCCGCTCGCCGATTTCGTCCAGGGAAGCAACGCCCAGGGCAAGGCACATCCGCTCCATCGTTCCGAAGAGGTTCATCACGAGGGGAACTTCGTGTCCCTTCACGTTTTCAAACAGAAGTGCCGGTCCGCCGGATTTCACCGCCCGGTCGGCGATTTCCGCAGCCTCGAGCTCCGCCGACACGGGCACCTGGATCTTCTTTAACTCCCCGCGCTCCTCGAGCGCGGAGAGGAACTCCCGCAGGTCGCGGAACGCCATCGTCCTCCCCCTGGCAAGAAAGGAATAGAAAAAATCATATCATACGACCGACGGGACGCAGAGGGCTCCGAAGCGCTTCCCGAACGTTTGCCCTTCCCCTCGCCAGACGTTATCGTTCAAGCCCGGAAGCCGATACGGTTCGCGAATGGACGACGGTTACTTCCGGTCCCTTCCCGAATCGCCCGCTTCTTCCGGGTCGTCGGGAAATTCAATGATCGATTCCATGTGTCTCTCGCTCCGGAAGACGGAGAAGGTGAGGATCAGGTTCGTACCCGCGATGACGAAGATGGTGTACTGGATGAAGGAGTCGGTCCCCTCGATCCCCGCGGCGGCGGGTAGGGTTGCAAGGACTGCGGAGGCCAATCCCCGCGGCGCCATCCCGGTAATGATCCCCCGCTCGAAGGGCTGCTGCTCCCTTCCAAACCACCCCACGATCCGGGTGGCCAAATACCGGGTCATGTAAACCAGTGCGACGATCCCGCAGGAGACCAGGACCACTGTAAGGGTGAATCCCCCCACGTTGAGCAGCATTCCGAGGTAGACGAAGAAGAAGACCCGGGCGATGAAGGTCACCTCATCGTGGAACCACCCGATCGTATCGTGGAGGGCGAAGTCGGTGGCGTCCCAGTCGTACTGTTTCTTCGTGGGCATCTTCTTCATGATCGATTCCGCGTTGGTCATCGCCATCCCGAATACGAGCACCGCGAATACGCCGCTGGAGTGCAAAGCCTCGCAAGCGGCATAGAGGAGCAGGATCGCCGCCATCGTGAGCATGTAGGAAAGAGGCATCCTACCCACCCTGGCCAGGAATCGCACCCAATACACGCCTCCCACACCGCCGAGAATCCCCGACAAAAGGAATGCGTTCGCCATCATCGAGATCTGGAGTCCCGTATCCGCGATCGGGGTGTTCATGTACTGGATGAGGAACAGGACCGCGACCACCGCCAGCGCGTCCCCCAGGGCCGCCTCAAGGGTCAGAAGCGTACGGGTGCTCGTTGCCAGCCGCATCTCCTGGACGAGGGGGATCACGACGGCTCCGCTCGTGCATCCCAGGGTCGCCCCGAGGATGAGGGACAGGGGGATCGACATTCCCAGGGAGAGATGGAGCGCCGCTGCGATGCCCGCAGTGGCCAATAGAAATGCCAGAAACATCAGGAGGAAGACCCATTTCAGCTGGTGGACGACCCGGTCCACGTCGAGGTTCATCCCCCCCTCGAGCATGATCATGAGCAGCGCGAGGGTTCCCACGTAGGGGGCAAGGGGGATAAGCGTTTTGCTGTCCACCAGATGGAGCACGGGACTAAGCAGCACGCCGATGCCCAGGAGTAGCGGGATATCCGGAACCCGTGTTTTCTTGAACAGCGCCTTCCCGGCGAAGCCCGCCAGGATGATGAAGCCCGTTATCGCGTAAACGGTTGGAACCTGCATGAAATCCCTTCAGAGAGGGGTACCCTCTCCCGTTCCCGTCAACTCCGGCGAAAGAAATATCGTCGGGATCGGACCTGGTTTCCAGGCCCGCAAATAGGTTTTATCCGCCTCCCTCGTGGGACATAAGATTCCCCGGCATCCCCTCCACGAATCGGCGGATCTGGTCCCGGACGACACGGAACCGGGCGAGCACCTCCGCCTCCGTGCCCCGGTAGAAAACGGGGTCCTCGAACGGCCGGTGGACGCGTTTCCCCAGGCCGGGGCGGTAGGGACACACTTCGCCTGCGTAGTCGCAAAGCGTGACAATGTAGTCGAACCGTATCCCGTCCAGCTCCTCCACGTGCTTCGAATACTGCCCCGAGATGTCGATCCCCGCGTCCTGCATCACACGGATCGCCCTCGGGTGGACGTAGCAGGGCGCCACCCCGGCGGAGAATGCCTCGAACTCTTCCGATTTCAGCGCTTTGGCCCACCCCTCGGCCATCTGGCTGCGGCAGGCGTTTCCGGTGCACAGAAAGAGGACCTTTGTCCGTCCTTCCTTCCGATCCGTCTCTTTCCCCTTCCCCATGGTCTTCCCCCGCGAATCTCCTTCCCGATTTCCCCTTTGTACCGCTTGACCGGGCCGCACGGCAAGGATTACCTTATAAGCAATCCCGGGGGGGGGTGAGTCTTTTGAAAACCACGTCCAAGCTGTTCAAAGCACTGTCCGATGAGACGCGCCTGCGCATCCTCAAGATGCTGGAGGCAAGGCCCCTGTGCGTCTGCGAAATCCAGCACGTGCTCAAAGGGTCGCAGCCCAACGTGTCCCACCACCTGAAGACGCTTTCCGAGGCGGGCCTTGTCGAATCGAAGAAGGACGGCCTGTGGATCGATTACCGGCTCCCGGACAAGCCGTCGACGCCGCTCCACGCGGCCGCGCTCTCCCTCGTGAAGAAATCGCTCGACCGCGAGGCGGTCGTGAAGAAAGACCGAACCGTTGTCAAGATCGTCGACCGGATCGAGATCACCCTTCGGAAATAGAACTCTCTTTTTTCAAGGAATGCGCAACATCACGAAGGTGGCTCCCCACCCTCCGGTCTCGGGCGGTGCGTCTCCGAACGCTTCCACCCGCGGGTGGCGGGAGAGAGCGCTGCGAACCATGCGCCTCTGGGTGCCGGTCCCGCGTCCGTGGATGATCCGGACCTGCCGAAAGCCCCGTTTCGCCGCCTCCTCGAGGTACTCCTCCACCACGGAAACGACCTCCTTCGGGGCGAAGGCGTGCAGGTCGATGCTTTCCTCGATCGGTATCCTGGTCGGAGAATCCAGCGTCGTCTCCTCGTCTATTCCTCTTTTCCAACACGATACCACCTCTCCCCGAATCCGGTAAGATAGGCCTATGTCGAAAAAGGTGATCGTCGGAACGGCCGGCCACATCGACCACGGCAAGAGCGCCCTCGTGCAATCGCTCACCGGGATCGACCCGGACCGGCTCAAGGAAGAGAAGGAGCGGGGGATCACGATCGAGCTGGGGTTCGCCCACCTCCTTCTCCCTTCCGGCACGCTCGCGGGGATCATCGACGTCCCGGGGCACGAGAAGTTCGTCCGGACGATGGTCGCCGGCGCCGCCGGCATCGACATCGTGATGCTGGTCGTCGCGGCGGACGAGGGGGTGATGCCCCAGACCCGGGAACACCTGGAGATCTGCCGCCTTCTTTCCGTCCGGGAGGGGCTTGTGGCCCTGACCAAGTGCGACAAGGTCGACCCCGACTGGGCCGCCCTCCAGGAGGAAGAGGTGCGAAAGTTCGTCCAGGGTACTTTTTTGGGCGACGCCCCACTCGTGCGGGTCTCTGCGGTGACGGGCGGGGGGCTTTCCGGCCTGGTCGCCGCACTCGACGGCATCGCGTCGCGCGTGCAGGGAAAGGACCCGGAGCTTTTCTTCCGGTTGCCCGCAGACCGGTCGTTCTCCATGAAAGGGTTTGGGACGGTGGTGACCGGTACCATCACGGGCGGAACCGTCCGGACAGGAGAGGAAGTCCAGGTCCTGCCCGGCGGGCCGGTCGCCCGCGTCCGGGGCCTGCAGGTCCACGGGGGACAGGCGGAAATCTCTACCGCGGGGACACGCACCGCGGTGAACCTGCAGGGAGTGGAAAAGGAGAGCGTTCCGCGCGGGTCGGTTCTGTGCCACCCGCGGACGCTTTCCCCCACGAGGGCGGCCGACGCGCACATCGAATATCTCCCGCTTGCCCCAAAGCCCTTGAAGAACCGCGCGCGGGCCTCGTTCCACGCCGGGACATCCTCCTCCCTCGCAAAGGTCCTCCTGTACGGCGCAGCGGAGATCCCTCCCGGCGGATCGGGGTACGCCCGGATCGCCCTCGACGAGGAGATCGTCCTCATGGGGGGAGACCGGTTCATCCTGCGCGGGTTTTCCCCCCTCGAGAACTTCGGGTACACGATCGGGGGAGGGCGTATCGTAAACCCCTATCCCCTCCGGCACAAGGGAGAGTGGAAGGCGGTCCCGGAGGCGTTTCCCCGGCTTACCTCCTCCGACCCCACGGTCCGGGTCCTGGCCGCCGTCGAGGAAGCCGGCCGGAAAGGACTCGGGGGAAAGGATGCCGCCGTAGTCGCAGGGGTTGGGCTTGCCGAATCCGAAACACAGATCGAGAGCCTCTTCTCCACGGGAAAGATCCGGGGGAATGCCGGGGGAAGCCGTTATTGGCATGCCGCCACGGTGGAGGAAACCGGGAAGGAAGGCGTCCGTGCACTCTCGAGTCTTCACGACCGATTTCCGGACCGGGAGGGATTCCCCCGCGAGGAAGTCGCCGCCCAGATACCCGGCGGGGTCGACCCGGAACTCGTCTCGCTGTCGCTTGACGTTCGTGCGGAAGCGGGGAAGTCGGGGGACCTCTACTTCCTGCCCGCGAGGAAACCGGTGTCGGTGGAACTGTCGTCGCCCCTCGCGAAAACGATCGCGGGGAAGATCCGCGAGACGGGGTTGTCCGCCCTGTCCAAAGCGGAACTTGCCGATGCCCTTCGCCCCGGAAATCGCAAAGAGTTCGACAGGACCCTCGAGGCGCTCGTGAAAGGCGGTGCGGCTCTGCGCGTGAAGGAGCTTTTCTTCGACCCTGCAGCAATCGTCGCGTTGAAAGAAAAACTCGTCTCCTTCCTCGAGAAGAAGGGCGAGATCACCGTCCCGGAGTTCAAGGACCTGGCCGGAGGACTTTCCCGCAAATACGTCATCCCGCTCCTCGAACATTTCGACCTGTCCAAGGTGACGCTTCGGGTGGGCGACAAGCGGGTCCTGCGAAAAGGGAAGTAGAGAAAAAAAAGGCCGCCTGAAGGCGGCCCCCAAAGTAATTCCTTCCGTACGTCACACACCCATTAAGGGGATCACAAGAGCGCCTTCCCCACTGGATGGAGCACTATCCTCCACCCTGGACGGAGAGAAGCTCCACGTCGAAGATGAGGGTGGCGTTGGGCGGGATTTTCGACCCGGCGCCGCGTTCGCCGTAGCCAAGCTTCGCGGGAATGAAGAGCTGCCACTTCGCACCCTCCTTCATCAACAGGAGGGCCTCCTTCCATCCGGCGATGACGCGGTCGGCCCGAAACGTCGCCGGCTTGCCGCGTTTGAAAGAGCTGTCGAATTCGGTCCCGTCGATGAGCG
>CAJIAW010000315.1_pt1 | contig 13264 bp, 11 predicted proteins | sample 9199241 | NCBI WGS metagenome assembly CAJIAW01 (sample SAMEA7708284, study PRJEB35096) | sediment metagenome | biome: marine neritic benthic zone biome [ENVO:01000025]; feature: sediment [ENVO:00002007]; material: shallow marine sediment [ENVO:03000034] sea grass bed [ENVO_01000059] ...
ATCTCCCACTCCATCTTCCCGACACCGGAGTATACGATCTTCGAGGGAGGCGCTCCCGCCGCGAGCGCACGCGAGAGCTCTCCTCCGGAGACGATATCCACCCCGCTCCCGAGGTTGGTAAACGTCCGGATGATGGATCCGTTCGGGTTCGCCTTCATGGAGTAGCAGATGATGTGCGGGATGTCGGAGAACGCCCGGTCGAACACGCTGTAGTGGTGGGCGAGAGTAGTGTGGCTATATACGTAAACGGGAGTTCCCACGGCATCCGCGATGCGCCGGAGGGGAACACCCTCGCAAACCATCTCTCCTCGCTTCCTTTCGAAATGGTGCATCGGTTCACCTCGGTTGGAATGAAACCTGCGAAGAGGCCGATATCCCCCACAGGGGCTCAGGCTTCGCCTTGCGTCCGCAAGCGGACAGAAGGCATGCGACGATGAGAATCAGGAAAAGGGCGAAACGGACCCGGACGCCCCCGACCCGCAGGCTCATGGTTTTTTCAGAGCTTCCATGCGGCTCTTTACTCTCCTCGGTCCGGTCCCGCCGCGGACGTTGCGCATCCGGACGGAGTTTGTGAGGGACACGACATCACGCACGTCCTCCCCGATCTTGCGCGAGAAAGACCGGAACTCCTTCAGGCTCAGGTCCTTGAGCCGCTTCCCGTTCTTCTCGCAATGGCGTACGATCTTTCCGGTGATCTCATGGGCTTTCCGGAACGGTATCCCCTTCCGGGCGAGGTAGTCGGCGAGGTCCGTGGCGGTCAGGAACCCGTCATCGCAGGCAGCCCGCATCCGCTCCTCGTTCACCGTCATCCCCCGGATAAGCAGGGCCGCGCCGATCAGGGACTCTTTCACCGTCCGCGCCGAATCGAACACGGGCTCCTTGTCCTCCTGCATGTCGCGGTTGTACGCGAGGGGAAGCCCCTTCATCACGGTGAGCAGGTTCATGAGGTTCCCGTACGCCCGGCCCGCCTTTCCCCGGATGAGCTCGGGAACGTCGGGGTTCTTTTTCTGCGGCATGATGCTGCTACCGGTGCACAACGCATCGGGCAGGGAAAGGAACCCGAATTCGGCGGAGGACCAGTAGACCATCTCCTCGGAAAAACGTGACAGATGCATCATGGTCACCGCACAGGCGTACAGAAAATCCGCCGCGAAATCCCGGTCGGACACGGCATCGAGGCTGTTTTCACACACGCCCTCCATCCCGAGATCCACCGCGACAGATTTCCGATCGACCGGAAAGGTGGTTCCCGCGAGCGCCCCCGCCCCGAGAGGGGAGACGTTCGCCCTTCTGCGGGCGTCCCGGAACCGGTCCTGGTCTCTCGAGAACATCTCGTAGTAGGCAAGCAGGTGATGGGAGAAGAGGACCGGTTGGGCTCTCTGCACGTGCGTATACCCGGGCATCACGACGCCGAACAGTTCTTCCGCGCGAGAAAGCACCGCCTCCTTGACCTTTCCCGTCAACACGATGATATCGTCGATCGAATCGCGCAGGTACAGCCGCAGGTCCAGCGCCACCTGGTCGTTCCTGCTCCTTCCGGTGTGAAGCTTCCCCCCCACCGATCCCATCCTCCGGATCAGGAACTGCTCCACTGCCATGTGAATGTCTTCCTGGGAATGATCGAACGAGAGTTTCCCTTCCTCGATCTCCTCCCGGATGGCCGTCAGGGCGGCGACGATCCTTTTGGCTTCCCCCTGGGGAATGATCTTCTGTCTCCCGAGCATTTTCGCGTGCGCGATGCTCCCCTCGATGTCATGCCGATACAGGAGGACGTCGTAGGGAATCGAGGCGGTGAACTCCTCGATGAAAGCATCTATCTGCCCATCGAACCTGCCGCTCCACGCTTTCTTCTTCTTCGCCATGTCAACGTTTCCTTTTCGTGCGCATCGACCGGATTTTCAGCCGGAGCGCGTTGATCTTCACGAATCCCTCCGCGTCGCGCTGGTTGAACACGGTCTCTTTCTCGAAGGTGGCGAAATCGGTCCGGTACAACGACACGGGGCTCGACCGCCCCACGACGATGCAGTTTCCCTTGTAAAGCTTGAGCCTGGCGGTGCCGGTCACGTTCTCTTGGCTCTTCTCCACCATCCCCCTGAGCAGTTCCATCTCCGGGGAGTACCAGTATCCGTAGTAGATGAGCTCGGCGAACTTGGGGACCAACGAGTCCCGGAAATGCATCACTTCCCGGTCAAGGGTGATCGATTCGACCGCCCGGTGCCCGGCGTGGAGAATGGTCGCTCCCGGAGTCTCGTACACGCCGCGAGACTTCATCCCCACGTACCGGTTCTCCACCATGTCCACGCGGCCGATCCCGTTCCGTCCTCCCATCTTGTTAAGATGCGCCAGGAGTTTCGCCGGTCCCATCTTTTTCCCATCCACCCCCACGGGAACCCCCCGTACGAATTCGATTTCCACGTACGTCGGCCTGTTCGGAGCTTTCTCCGGGGAACGAGTCAGGACGAACATTTCCTCGGGCGGTTCCGCCGCCGGGTCTTCGAGGATCCCTCCCTCGAAGCTGATGTGCATGAGGTTCCGGTCGCTCGAGAACGGCTTTCGCACTGTCACCGGAGTCGCAATGCCATGCTTCTTCGCGTAATTCACAAGATCGGTGCGTGACTGGAAATCCCACTCCCGCCACGGGGTGATGACGCGTACTCCGGGCATGAGCGAATAATAGGTGAGCTCGAACCGAACCTGGTCGTTCCCCTTGCCCGTCGACCCGTGCGACACGGCCTCCGCTTTCTCCTTGCGTGCCACCTCGATCTGCTTCTTCGCGATGAGAGGCCGCGCGATGGAAGTCCCGAGGAGGTACGCCCCCTCGTACACCGCGTTCGCCATGAGAGCGGGGTAGATGAAATCCCGGACGAACTCGTCCTGGACGTTTTCCACGTAAACCTTCGAGGCTCCCGTCTTCTTCGCCTTGGCGCGGACGGGCGTAAGCTCTTCTCCCTGGCCAAGATCCGCCACGAAGGCGATCACCTCGCAGTCGTACGTCTCGATCAGCCACCGGAGAATGACCGAGGTGTCGAGTCCCCCTGAATACGCGAGCACGACCTTCTTCACCTTTCCCACGTCTTTCTCCTCCCCCTCCGGTCAGTGCCGAATGAGTTTCTCCAGGATGGCCATCTGCACGTGGAGACGGTTCTCGGCTTCGTCGAACACGGCGGACCGGGGGCCCTCGATCACTTCGTCGGTGATCTCCTCACCGCGATGGGCGGGAAGGCAGTGCATCACGATCACCCCCTTCCCAGCCACCCGGAGAAGGTCGTTGTCAATGCGGTAGCCGCGGAACAATGCGAGGCGTTTCCTCCGCTCCTTTTCCTGTCCCATGCTTGTCCACACATCGGTGTACAGGACATCCGCCCCCCGCGCCGCCTCGAACGGGTCCCGTAGCACCCGCACGTCCCCCCTGCCGACCGCCTCCGCTTCCCGGCGGACCTTCACGGAAGGTTCGTACCCCTTCGGGCATGCGATGCGAAGCGTGAACCCGAGGAGTTGGGCCGCTTCCACCCAGGAGTTCGCGACGTTGTTTCCGTCACCGACATAGGCGACCTTCATCCGGCGGAGGTCAAAGCCGCGCTCTTGGGCCGTCATGAGGTCGGCAATCACCTGACAGGGGTGGTGGTCGTCCGTAAGCCCGTTGATCACGGGAACGGAAGACGCGGCCGCCAACTCCTCGGCAACGGCGTGGGAGAATGTCCGTATCATGATCCCGTCCGCATACCGGGAAAGAACGCGGGCGGTATCCCGGACGGGCTCCCCCCGTCCGATCTGGGTATCCTCCGGGGACAGAAAGAGGGCGTGACCGCCCAGACGGGTCATCCCTACCTCGAACGACACCCGAGTCCTCGTGGACGCCTTCTGGAACACCATCGCCAGAGACTTGCCGACGAGCGGGCGCGGACCGCTTCGCCGTCCCCATCTTCGCTTCCATGCCCGACCGGAAGAGACGAGAGAAAGCACCTCGCGTCCCGCAAGGTCGAGAACCCGAAGGAGATCCTTTTTCACTTCCGCCCCCCCTGCGGCAGGGATTCCTCGAGGATCATGAGGCACTGCTGTATCTCCCCTTCGCTGACGGTCAACGGCGGAAGGAACCGGAGAACATTTCCCGCCGTGCTGTTGACGACGAGCCCGCGCGCAAGGCACCGGTCCGCGATCTCCCGGGTCTCCCCGTCCATCTCGATCGCCAGCATGAGACCCATCCCCCGGACCTCCCTGATGTCCTGACGGCGGCCTTCCACCTCCCGCAGCCCCGCTGCAAACAGATCCCCTTTCAGGCGTACCTCGTCGAGGAAACCGGGGGAACGAAGCGCCTCGAACACGACCCGGGACGCAGCGCAGCAGACCGGGTTCCCGCCGAAGGTGGTCCCATGGGTGCCCGGCCCGAGGGACGCAGCCACTTCCTCGGCCGCCACTACCGCGCCCAGCGGGAGACCATTGGCCATCCCCTTTGCCAGAGTGACGACATCCGGTGTGCAACCGAAGCGTTCGCTCGCGAGAAACGAGCCGGTGCGCCCCATGCCCGTCTGGATTTCATCCGCCATGAGCAGAATTCCTCTTGCCCTGCAGAGCCGTTCGGCCTCCGCAAGGTATCCGGGAGGGGGCATCCGGACTCCAAACTCTCCCTGGATCGGCTCGATCAGAAACGCGCACGTTCCGTCCGTCAGGGCTGCATCGAGCGCTGCAGCGTCCCCGAACGGCACCGTCCGGAACCCGGGGAGCAGCGGCTCGAACCCCTTGTGGAACTTCGGTTGGGCCGTGGCGGACAGCCCCCCGTATGTTCGTCCGTGGAACGAACCTTCCGCCACGACGATCTCGTGCGCCCTCTCCCTGCCCTGGTCGATGGACCACTTCCGGGCAAGCTTGATCGCTGCCTCGTTCGCCTCGGTCCCGCTGTTGCAGAAGAAGACCTTGCCCCCCGTTGTGGACTGGGACACCAGCCTCCCCAGTTCCGCCTGGACGGGAACGTGAAAGAGGTTGGAAACGTGGACCAGGTTCTTCACCTGCAAGGAGACCGCCTGGGAGACGCCGGGGTGTGCGTGCCCCAGGATGGCGACCGCTATCCCCCCCAGGAAATCGAGATACTCCCTCCCGTCGGCGTCGAACAGGCGCGTCCCTTCTCCCCGTACGAAGACGACGGGGTGGCGGGTGTAGTTCCCCACCTGGTACTTCCCTGTCATGGCGATGATGTCGGAAGATGTCATTCCCGCACTTCTTCCGGCTCCGGAGCGGTGATTTCCGTCCCGATCCCCGCATCGGTGAAGATCTCCAGCAGAACGCTGTGGGAGACCCGCCCATCGAGAATGTGCACCTTCCGTACTCCCCTTCCCAATGCCGTCAGCCCGCATGCCACCTTGGGAATCATGCCGCCGCTGATCGTTCCATCCCGGATGGCCGCCGCCGTCTCGGCGGCGGTCATGGTGGAGATGAGTTCGCCACGGGCGTCAATCACCCCGGGAACATCGGTCAGGAGGATGAGCTTCTCCGCGGAAAGCGCCCCGGCCACCTCGGCGGCGACGGTGTCGCCGTTGATATTGTACGCCTCCCCTTCCGCCCCCATTCCGATCGGCGCAATGACGGGCACAAAGCCGCTCCTCTCCATCGCGCGAAGCACGCCCGGACGGACCTCGACGACATCTCCCACGAGCCCCAGGTCCAGCAGGGCGGTATCCCCCCCCTTCGGGGAGGGTGCGAAATACTTTCGGGCGCGGATCAGCTCTCCGTCCTTCCCCGTCAGCCCGACCGCCTTTCCGCCATACTGGTTGATCAGGGCGACGATCTGCTTGTTCACCGTCCCGCCGAGCACCATCTCCACCACTTCCATCGCATCGGGGGAGGTCACCCGCAGCCCCTCCTTGCGCTGAAAAGGAATCGAGAGTTTCTCCAGCATTCGGTCGATCTGGGGGCCGCCCCCATGGACGACGACCGGGCGGATTCCCACATACTGCAGCAGGACGATGCTTTCCGCGAAGGAGGACATCCTCTCCTCGCCCACCATCGCCGCCCCGCCGTACTTGATGACGACGGTCTTCCCGCTGAACTCCCGGATGTAGGGAAGAGCTTCGATGAGCGTCCGGGCCTTCTGGAGGTATTCCCGCATCTCTGCCATTGTTCTCTCGCCTCGCTAGAGAATATACCGGCTAACGTCCACGTCTCGAACGATGCCGGCGAGTTTCTCTTCCACATACGCAGCCGGGACGGTGATATCCTGCCCGGCGATCTCCGGCGCGGAGAACAGGAGATCCTCCAGCAACTTCTCCATGATCGTCTGAAGCCGGCGCGCCCCGATGTTCTCCGTGCGCTCATTCACTTCGCAGGCCATCTCGGCGATCCTGTCTACCGCCTCCGGGGTGAAGATCAGGCGAATCCCCTCCGTGGCAAGCAGCTCCGTGTACTGCCGGGTGAGGGAGCCGTGCGGCTCCGTCAGGATGCGCACGAAATCCTCCCGTGTGAGGGCGTCAAGCTCGACCCGGATGGGGAACCTGCCCTGCATCTCGGGAATGAGATCGGACGGCTTCGTCATGTGGAACGCCCCGGCGGCAATGAACAGAATGTGGTCCGTCCGGACCATCCCGTATTTCGTGTTGACGTTCGATCCCTCCACGATGGGCAGCAGATCCCGCTGAACCCCTTGCCGCGAAACGTCGGGACCGACCGCGGACTCACGCCCCGCGATCTTGTCGATCTCGTCCAGAAAGACGATCCCGCTCTGCTCGGTGCGCCGAACGGCCAGCGCCTTCACCTGGTCCATGTCGACCATCCGCGATGCCTCCTCCTTCTCGAGAAATGCGAGGGCCTCCGTGACCCGCATTCTTTTCCGCCGGATCTTCTTGGGGAAAAGATTTCCCAGCATCTCCTGGAGGTTTCCCTCAAGTCCCTCTCCGCCGCCTCCCGTGACCCCGATCAGGTCGATCGCCGGCATTCCGCTCTCGCTGACCTCGATCTCCACCATCCGCTCCGCGAGCTTCCCTTCCCGGAGCATGGCCCGCATCCTCTCCCTCGATTCCCTGCCCGCCTCCGCCGGTTCTCCTTGCAGCTCCCCCTGGCGATGCGGGCGGGGAGGAAGGAGGATGTCCATCAGGCGCTCCTCGGCGCTTGCACGTGCCCGGTTCGCCACCTTTTCCATCTCTTCTGCGCGCACCATGTGGACGGCGATATCGACCAGGTCACGGATAATCGACTCCACGTCCCGCCCGACGTATCCCACCTCGGTGAACTTGGAGGCTTCCACCTTGACGAACGGGGCATCGGCCAGGCGCGCGAGACGGCGCGCGATCTCCGTTTTTCCCACGCCGGTCGGCCCCACCATGATGATGTTCTTGGGGGCGATCTCCTCTCGGAGTTCCTCGGGCACCTGCATTCGTCTCCACCGGTTCCGGAGAGCAATCGCGACGGCGCGCTTCGCCTTCTGCTGCCCAACGATGAAGCGGTCGAGCTCCGCGACGATCTCGCGGGGAATCATCGGGCGGCCGCCCTGCACCTCCGGTTCCCTCGTGCTCACGTCGCAGCCACTTCCTCGGCCACGACGGCCGCATTTGTATAGATACAGATCTCCGAGGCGATGCGAAGCGCCTCTCGAGCGATGTCGATCGCGGGTTTGTCGGTATGAAGCAGCATGGCACGGGCCGCCGCCATGGCGAAGGACCCGCCGGACCCCACCCCGATCACGCCGTCGTCCGGCTCGACAACGTCGCCGCTTCCGGAAAGGAGCATGAGCTCCCGCCCGTCGGTCACGAGCATGAGCGCATCCAGCCGGCGGAGTACCCTGTCTGTTCTCCAGTCCTTGGCAAGCTCCACCGCCGAACGCCGGAGATTTCCATGGAACTCCACCAGTTTTCCCTCGAACTTCTCGAAAAGCGTGAAGGCGTCCGCAGTGGCGCCTGCAAACCCGGCTACGATGCGGTCCTGGTGCAGGCGACGTATCTTGCGCGCCGTGTGCTTCAAAACGGTGCTCCCTATCGTCACCTGCCCGTCCCCCGCCATCGCTACCCGGCCCCCGCGGGAGACCGCGATGATCGTCGTTCCCCGTGCCTCCTTCATTGTTCACACCCCTCTTTCCCGGAAGGCGTCGATCTCCGCCTGGAAGCCGACCCGGTCGCCCTCGGGTGGGCCTCCTCGTAGGCGCGAACGAGATGGCTCACATTTACCCTTGCGTAGCGCTGCGTCGTGGAGAGCGAAGCATGCCCCAGCATCTCCTGAATGGATCGTAGGTCGGCGCCCGATTCCAGGAGGTGCGTGGCAAAGGAGTGGCGGATTCCGTGAGGAGAAAGATGCCTCCCGATCCCGGCACGCTCCAGGACGCCGTCCAGTATGCGCGCCACGCTGCGCGCCGTTAGCGCTCCCCCCCGCAGGTTGCGGAAGAGCGCCCCCTCCCATTCCTCCTCCTCTCCCCGTTTCCCGGACCTCCCCCTTTCGGCCAGATACGAAGACAGGGTCTGCCGCGCCTTCTCCCCCACAGGGACGATCCTCACCTTTTGTCCCTTTCCCCGGACCCGAACGGTTCCCTCCTCCAGGGCAACGTCCATTCTCCGAAGCGAGACGAGCTCACCAACACGCAGCCCCGAGGAGTAGAGAAGTTCGAGGATCGCGGCGTCCCGTTTCCCCGCTTCTCCTTTCGTATAAAGGGAGCGCAGCAGGTCCATCATCTCGTCCACCGGAAGAAATTCCGGCAGGCGCATCGCCCGTCGCGGGGAAGTGAGGCCGGCAGCGGGATTTCCCGGAATCTCCCCCACGGTTACCAGGAAGGAGAAGAAGGTCCTGAGGGCCGCGATCTTCCTCGCCATGGTCGACCCCTTCTTTCCGGGGAACCTTGCCGCAAGATAGCGGCGCAGGTCTGCGACCGACACCGACGACCAGAATCCGGAGTCGTCGCGGGGGGATGATTCTCTCCCCGTTTCCGAAAGGAAATTGTGTAGATCGGAAACCTCCCGGAGATAGGCCCGGACCGTCTCGCGCGAGGCATTCCTCTCGGAAAGGAGGAACCGGGAGAATTGCTCGATGGCGGAATCCAACTCCCTTGTCCGTCCCTTCTCCCCGTCAGGGGAAAAGTTTTATGTAACACGACGCTAACATGATAGCAAGAATCAATGGTTTCGGAGACTTACATTTGACACAATGTGACAGGGAAGGACCGTTTTTCGGTTGAGGCGCAACCAGATAACCGGCTTCCGGACGATAGGGTAGCTCCCGAACAGTAGCCCTCGTCGATTGCCTTCTCCCGGAATCAACCGTGAATCAGAGATAGGTGGGGCCCCGCAAAAGGTAACGGGTTGCGTGTACTGTCACACCATTTCGGATTGATTAAAAAGGACGGAATCGAATGGCAGGGGAAATGATGGATTGGCTTGAGTCTCCCACGATTTTTATCGCCGCGATATTGGCTTTGCCGGTGCTTTGGTTTGCAAAACGCTCACTTGCCGACGAGGATGATCGTGTCGGTGTCCTGGGCGTCTGGCTCGTTATGGCGATCATTGTGCTCTATCTCTTATGGTACGGGGGGGGCGTGGGGAGTTGCGAAGTTTATGGATACGGGTTCACACTCCCAATGACCGACTGGGCGCGCAAGGGGGAAGAATTGTCGTCCGCTACGGCCGGTGACTATGTGCCACACAAGGGGTTGAAATGAAAGACCCTTCTGCGGAAATCCTCGATCGAGGAGAGGGCCCGGTTCGCCTGCCGCGCCTTCCGCTCCCGCTTTCTGCCTTCGGGGGGAAGAGGGAGAAGTCCGAAGTTGGCGTTCATTGGCTGGAACGATCCCCGGGGGAGGCTGGTGATGTGCCTCATCAGCGCACCGATCATCGAATCTTCCGGAAATTCGGGGGGCTCTTTCCCGGCGACCCGCGCGGCGGCGGAGGCTGCCGCAACGAACCCGGAGGCGATCGACTCCACGTACCCCTCGACCCCCGTGATCTGGCCTGCGAAGAAGAGTCCCTGCCGGTTCCTGTATTCCATGCTGGAATGAAGGTGACGGGGGGCGTCCAGGAAACTGTTGCGGTGAACCGACCCGTACCTTAGGAACTTCGCGTGACCGAGTCCCGGGATCAGGGAAAAAACCCGCTCCTGTTCGGGATAGGTGAGTTTTGTCTGGAACCCGACGAGATTGAACATCGTCCCCGCCTCGTTTTCCCTGCGAAGCTGGACGACGGCGTGCGGGATCCTCCCCGTCCGGGGGTCCTGGAGCCCGACCGGCCGCATGGGCCCGAAGAGAAGCGTCTCTTCCCCGCGGTGGGCGAGAACCTCGACGGGCATGCACGATTCGAAGTACCTCTCCTCCTCGAAATCACGGGCCGGTACAACGAGCGCTGACACAAGGGCGGCGAAAAATGCCTCCCATTCGGGCCGCGTCATCGGAAAATTCAGGTAATCTCCCGATCCTGATTCATACCGGTCGGCGAAAAATCCCCGGTGCATGTCCAGGGAGGAAGCGTCCACGATCGGGGAGATGGCGTCGTAGAAGTAGAGGCCCATTCCGCCGAGCAGTGCGCTGATGCTTCCCGAGATCTTCTCGGACGGAATCGGCCCGCAGGCGATGATGACGAAGGGATCGTCCGGGATCTTCCTCACTTCCTCCTCCACAACCCGGATGTTCCGACGGGCCCGCACCGTCCCGGTCACCGATTTTCCGAAGGCCTCCCTGTCCACCGCGAGCGCCTTCCCCGCAGGAACCCTGACCCGGTCAGCCACCCGGAGGAGATTCGACCCGAGTATCCTCAGTTCGGCCTTCAACAGTCCCTTCCCGGAATCCGCCCGGTCCGCGCCCAGGGAGTTGCTGCAGACCAACTCGGCGAACAGGCCGGTCTGGTGGGCGGGGGAAGAGATGCCGGGGCGCATCTCGAACAGGTCCACCGGTGTCCCCGACGCGGACAGGACGAGCGCTGCCTCGGAACCGGCGAGCCCCGCCCCGACGACAGTGACCCGGGCGACGGAGTTGTCAGCTCCCGGCGATCGAGACGTCGGCACTGGATGATTCCACGAACTCAGGAAGGAAGACCGAGAAGACGCTTCCGCCTCCCGGAGAGGAGCGAACTTCGATGAATCCTCGGTGATAGTGGACGATCCTTTGGGATATCGCCAGGCCCAGCCCTGTCCCTTCCGCCTTGGAGGTAAAGAAGGGGTTGAAGATCTTTCCGATGATGTCGGATGCAATACCGTTTCCCGTGTCGCTCACCGTAGTGACCACGTAACGTTGACGGTGTCGGATCTGGGAGAAGAGGTCGATCGTCACGGAACCGCCGGAGGGAGTCGCCTGCAAGGCGTTGCGGACGAGGTTCCAGAGAACCTGTCTCAGTTGCTCCGCATCGCCTTCGACATGTATATCCCTCGTCGCCATATCCTCCACGACCACGCCTTTTTCACGGGCCTCTCCCGCACATACCGCCTCGACGATCTCCGACGCCATCGCGGTCATGTTCACGGGCCCCACGTTCTTCAACTTCGGCCCCGCGTACGCGAGAAAATCGGAGATGAGGCCGTTCAGACGGGTGCTCTCCCTCTCGATAATGTCGAGAAGGGTTTGGGAAACCTCCGGCAGGTCGGGCGTCTCGCGAAGCATCTGGGAGGACCCGGCGATGGAAGCCAGAGGGTTTCGTATCTCGTGGGCGAGACCCGCGGCAAGTTCCCCAACCGTCGCCAGCCGGTCGGCGATCCGGACCCGTTCCTCCATCTGCTTGACCGGGGTGAGGTCCTGGAAAATCACAACACTACCTATCACGGTACCGTCGGCGTCCTTCATGGGGGAAGAGGAGAACCCGAGGAAAATCTCCGCCCCATCCGACCGGCGAAAGACGATCTCCGGGCGCGGGAAGGAACGGTCGGTATGGTCCTCCCCCTGGTCCAGCCCGGAAAGAATCTCCCCCACCGGCTTCCCCGTGACATCCCCCTTGCCGACACCGAGAATGGAACACGCGGTGTCGTTGATCAGGCTCACCAGGCCTTTCGTGTCCACGGTCACGATCCCGGAGGGGATGTTCTCCACGACGTGTTTGTGGAAGGTCTCCAGACTTTGCAGGACATTCTCCCGATCCTGCATCCTCTCCCGCGCCATCCGGATGTCCTCCCCGAGGATCCCGGACAAGACCCCGGTCAGGAGGAAGCCGAGGGAATTGATGAGGCTCGGCCGGAGGAACTGGGACCACCCGAGATTCGTGGTCGTAGTACCGGGGGGGAACAGGACACCCCGAACCTGGAGGTAGAGGAGCGTCACATAGGCAGCCGCCGAGAGCACCGCCCAGATCATTGCCCCCTTCATGTAAAGCTCCAGGCTCCCCAACAGGATAATGATGATGTACATGAACACGAAGACGCTATCGTAGAGCCCGGTAGCAAAGATGATGATGGAGACGAATCCCACGTCCACGAACGCCTGGAGGATGAGAAACGGCAGGGGAACATCGCCGCTCCCCCAGAAGGCGTACCGGGCGAGCAGCCATCCGTACGATATCATCGCAGCGACGTACAGATACTGGATTCCGACGGGAAAGACGAGTTCGGGCTCCCGGATCTGGACGGAGAGCGCCGACACCAGGAGAGCGAGGGTGAGCCCCGATCGCAGCAGGAGGAGATTCCTGCCCTTGGCCTCCACTTCCTTCCGGCCCCGTCCGGGGACCGAGGACAAGCCTACCCCCCCACGACGCCGGCCAGCTTGAAGATCGGGAGGTACATCGCGATCACAAGCCCCCCGATGACCACACCGAGGAAGATCATAAGCATCGGCTCCAGGAGGGAAGTTAGCGCCCCCACTGCAGCATCAACCTCGTCGTCGTAGAAATCCGCGATTTTATTGAGCATCGTATCGAGAGCGCCCGTTGCTTCCCCCACGCTGACCATCTGGGTCACCATGACGGGGAAGACCTTGCTGTCCGCCAGTGGCTCCGCGATCGTCTTTCCTTCGCTGATGCTCGCCCGGGCTCTGACGATCGCCTCTTCGATGATCTTGTTCCCCGCGGACTTTGCCACGATGTCCATACTCTCCAGGATCGGGACACCGCTGGAAACCATCGTCCCCAGCGTGCGGGAGAACCGGGCCACCGCGATCTTCCGGAGGAGATCGCCAAAGATCGGCAACCGGAGGAGGAGTCGGTCGATCCTGCGGCGTCCGTTTTCCCGCTTGTAGTACCAGCGGATACCCAGGACCAGCAGCACGATCAGTAAGATGCCGACCAGAAAATATTTCCGGGTATAGGCACTGATGGCAAGGACGATCAGGGTAGGCGTGGGAAGAGCCGCCCCGAAGTCCCGGAACATATCCCCGAAGATCGGGATCACG
>CAJIAW010000292.1_pt1 | contig 12841 bp, 12 predicted proteins | sample 9199241 | NCBI WGS metagenome assembly CAJIAW01 (sample SAMEA7708284, study PRJEB35096) | sediment metagenome | biome: marine neritic benthic zone biome [ENVO:01000025]; feature: sediment [ENVO:00002007]; material: shallow marine sediment [ENVO:03000034] sea grass bed [ENVO_01000059] ...
CACAGCGTCCGCCCCGTTGTCGAGGACGACCCGGGCCATTTCGACAGTACCCCCGGATGCCAGAAGCTCAGCCATCGGTTTGTACCTCCTCCAAGATGCCTATCCGGAAGAATTTCATATTATACCCGGGAGTTGTCCCCCTGTAAAACGGTCCCGACGTAAGAATGTCCGCTCCCTCCGAAGTAGTACCCGTTGCAAAACCCGTTTCGGGAGTGTTTTCGCAAGGTTTGTAACAGCTCGGACGGAACGGCGTTCTCTTTTCCCGTCGTCGCCAGCGAAAACGCCTCCCGGTACACGGCCCCCACCTCCGACCGGTATGCCGCCGTTTCGTACAGACCCTCCACCCTGAAGATGCGAAAACCCTCGGAAAGGAGCCGCGGCAGGTGCTCGATCACGCACATGTCCTTCCCGCTCAGGATCCCCTTCCCGACATTCTTCAGCGTCCACGCGCCCGCGCCGGATTTCCCGCTACCGGCGGTGAGCCAATGCGCCTCCCCGCACGCGGCCGGGCAATGCGGGTCTTCTCCTTCCGGGCCCTCGAGGAGGAAGCACTTTTCGGTGATCCCCAGCGGGATCTTCCCGTGGGCAAGAACCTCCACCTCGACTTCCGCATCCCGACCGATGACCGCCATCTCCGCCAGGCTCACCTCCGCGTTGGGACGGACACGGACTGCCCCGTAGTCTCGCATCACCTTTGCCGCAAGGTGGGTGTACACGTTCGCGAAAGCCCCCACGTGCGCCGGGAGAGGGTTCCCCCTCTCGCGAAGGACACGCAGCACCCCCATGTTGTGTACCTCGAGAGCGTCCGCTCCGGCCGATGCTGCGGCGTCGATGAGACGCTCCACCTGGGACATGTCGCGCCCGCGGGGAGCGGCAGGGGAGGTGACGTAGACCTTTTTCCCCGCCGCGTGGAGGGAGGCGACTGCGCCGGGAAGCAGGCCCAGATCCTCCGCGAAGTTCTCGTAGGTCCTCCGACAGTAGGTATTTCCTAGACAGATCCCGTCGTAGGGGGAAAGATCGGTGTCCGCAAGTTCCCGCGGGGACGCCACGGTCAGGACGAGTTCGATAAGGAGGGACGATCCGCTGGGCACGGGAACGGGGCTACCTGCCGCCCTTCTTGAGGTCGATCAGGACCAGTTTGATGATCGCCTTGAGCGTCTCGAAAACGCCCACCCCTGTCGTGGCAACGGCCTCGAATTCGGGTACGTTGCGGTAATTCAGCAGGGCGTGGAGTTCAGCGACGGAGGCCACTCCGTTCACGTCCCGCTTGTTGTACTGCAAGACCAGCGGGACCCGGTCCGGGTCGTACCCCTGCTCCCGCATGTTGATCTTCAGATTCTCGAGAGACTCCACGTTGGCATCCATCCTCGTCAGCTGGGAGTCGGCGCAGAACACCACGCCGTCCACCCCCCGCAGGATGAGCCTACGGCTGGCGTCGTAGAACACCTGCCCCGGGACCGTGTAGAGGTGAAAGCGGGTCTTGAACCCGCGAATCTCCCCCATCGACACGGGGAGAAAATCGAAAAAAAGGGTTCGCTCGGTCTCCGTCGCCAGGGAGATCATCTTCCCCCGTGACTCCGGATTCATCCGCTTGAAAACATACTGGAGGTTCGTCGTCTTTCCGCAGAGACCGGGGCCGTAGTAAACGATCTTGCAGTTGATCTCCCGGGAAGAGTAGTTGATAAAGGACATGAGCTACTTGAAAAGAGTTTCGATGTCGGCTTCTGTCAACTCTTCGATCACTCCCTCTCCCTCCTCTTCCCCGCGCGCCGTCTCAGCGACCGACTTGAGGATCCTTGCCAGGTCCTCGCTTGCACGGCGCACGCGGAGACGGACGAGCCCAACCGAAGATCGCTGGTCGAAGATCACCACGAGGATGAGCCGGTTCTCCACCACCGACAGGTGCATGTTGTCCCGCTCCCCTTCGTGGAAGAGGATCGAAAACTCCTTCTCCCCGATCAGCGTCGCGAGCCCCCCCGTGGCTGCGATGTTCCCGGCGGCCAGAGAGGCAAGCGATGTGGTGTCAAAGTCCGCCGTTTCCCCCGCGGAAGAAAGAAGGGACCCGTTCTTGTCGACCAGGAAGACCACCTTCGCATAGGAGTCGGCCAGGAGCTTCTTCAAAACCGACTGGAATTCGTTGAATTCCTTCACGTGAAGGATGAAATGACCCTGGTCCATAGCCGCAAAGATACCACAGCAATCCGAGAAGGAAAAGATGTCAAGAATGAGGGGGCAGCGAGGGGAAACGCCCGGGGGAAGTCAGAGTCAGATCTTGTCCGGATCAACCCGAACGGTCGCCGTGGAGGTCCCCTCCCCATCAACCATCTCCGGGAGGGAAAACGGATCCCGGTACACGCAGATCCAGCGCCCTTCGCGTCTGATGTACACCTGGTCCTCCGTGATCTTGATTGCGTTCGCCCCATGGTAGCGCAGGATCTTCCTGGCCTTCTTCTTCGAGAGCCAGGATGTTACATACGGATCCTCCTGATAATCGTCGTATGCCTGGTGGTAGCCAGGCGTCGTAAAAAGGACACCGATCAGGAGGAAGGCTCCGAACAGCCAGAATTCCGGATACCTTCTTTTTCCCGGTTTCGGCGTGCAAATCATTTCATAGCGCATGTAACGCATATCATGATCCCTGCACAAGATATTGTGTTTTCTCCTTTGGAAAGCAGCAATATCGGTACCATCTGGTAGGAGATCCAAGGCGCTTGTTTTCATGGGTGTTTCCAAAGAGGCTCCGCGGGACGGGGTCTCCCCGTGCACCGAAAGTGGGAAAATATTTTCCTAAAAGAGGAAAATGCCCGGGAGGCTACTTTCCCCCGGGCACCTCGATGAGAACCGATCTTCGTGTACGTTACAACAGCGGGTTTTTGTGCATCTCCTTCAGGCGCGCCCACCGCCGGTCCACCTCGGTCTGGATCTTCTCGAGTTCCGGCTTGCACTCCGTCTTGAGCAGGTGCCTTGTCTTCCCCATCTGCTTCAGCCAATCGGCGACCGGGATCTTCTTCCCCTTCTCCTCCGGGTCGTAATTGATCGTCGTGATCCCCCGCTCGATCTCGTAGAGAGGGAAGAAGCAGGAGTCGACCGCGGCCTGGATGATGGGGACCGAGATCCGCTCCTCGGTGCGCCAGGCGAGCGGGCACATGGAGATGAGCTTTCCGAACACCAGCCCCTCCTCCGCGTACTTCTGCGCCTTGACCGCCTTCCGGATCGTGTCGCGGTGGTTGTTCTCCGCCGCGGTGAAGACATACGGGATGTTGCACGCGGAAAAGATCTGTGCCGTGTCCTTGTGATGGGTGGACTTTCCGTGCTGGTACGGCCCGAAGTTCGACGTCGACGTCGCGTGCCCCATCGGGACCGTGAACGAGAGCTGAGAGCCCGTGTTCTGGTACCCCTGGTTGTCGTACTCGAGGATGATCATCCTGTGCCCGCGCATCGCCGCCCCGATGGAGGGACCCATCCCGATGTCGTGACCGCCGTCTCCGGTCACCATGACGAAGGTGATCTTCTCCTCCTTCGGGATCTCGCCGCGTTCCTTCCGCTCCTCGAACATCTCGACGACGCCCGAGAGGGTTGCGGCCCCGTTCTGGAAGAGGTTGTGGATGTAGGTGATCCTGTGCGACGTGTAAGGGTACCCCGTCGTCACTACCATCCCGCAGCCGGTGTGGAACAGGACGGTCACGAAACCCTCGATCCCCTTCAGGAACTGGTTTAGGTTGACGAAGATGCCGCAGCCGGGGCAGGCGCCGTGGCCGGGGGCCAGCCGCTTCGGTCGTTCGGTGAGGGCTCGGACGTTTATCCCCCGCACTTCCATCTTCCCTTCCGGGGACTTCTCGACCCGGGTGATGCCCGACGACTCCGATTCGGTGATGGGCGCGTAGGCGACCGCGGGCGTGAACCCCGCCTCCCCGGGGTTGGCGCCGAAGTATTCGTACGGGACCTTGACCTTACCCGTTTCCGCGATCTCGACCGCCTCCCGGAGCATCGCGACGGCGTCCTCGACGAAGAACTCCTTCCCGCCGATTCCGTAGATCCGCGACGCGACCACCGTCTTGTTGTCTTTCTCGCTCTGGATCGCCGCCTTGACCTCGAGGGTCATCGCGCCGCCGTAGGCGCCGTAGTTGTCCTGCCGGTCGGCCACCACGAGGCCCTTGACGTTCGAAAGGACCTGCCGGATCTCCTCCAGGGGGAAAGGCCTGATGACGTTCGCGCGAATGAGGCCGACCTTCTTCCCCTCCTTCCGAACGGCGTCCACCGCCTCCTTGGCGGTCTCCGCCGCCGAGTTGAGGATGAACAGGGCGGCTTCGGCGTCCTCCATGCGATACAGATCGAGGAAGTCGTACCGCCTGCCGGAAAGCGCCTCGAACTCGTCGAAGACCCTGCGGATCACCGCGTGCGACCTGAGCATCGCATCGGCCTGCTGCCTCTTGTTGTTGATGAGGTCGGGGTCGTTCATGTACGGGCCGATCGTCACCGGCTCGCCGGGGTCGACCGTCGTGACGGTCGGGACGACGGGGGCGAGGAAATCCTGGACGACCTGCGGATCCGAAAAGATCTCCACGCGACGCTTCTGGTGGGATGTGAAGAAGCCGTCGAAGGCCACCATCACCGGGAGCCGCACCGACATCTCCTCGCCGATCCGAGGCGCCATGATGTTCATGTCGTAGACCGCCTGGACATCGGAGGCCATCAGGATGATCCAGCCGGTGTTCATCGCCAGCATGATGTCGCTGTGGTCGCCGCGGATGTCGAGCGGGCCCGACACCGACCGGGTGACGATGTTGAACACCATCGGGAACCGCGTCCCCGACTGGACCGGCAACTGCTCGAAGGCGAACAGGAGACCGTTCGCCGAGGTGGCGTTGAAGACCCGGCCTCCCGCCGTGGTCGCGCCGAAACAGATACCCGCCGCCCCGTGCTCCCCGTCGCCCGGGATCATCCGGACGGTGTGCTCCCCTTCCGCCTTCATCGCGTCGAGTGTCTCGGCGATTTCGGTAGAAGGGGTGATGGGGTAGTACCCCATGATGTGGAAGTTGATCTGCTTGGCCGCCGTCGCCGAGATCTCGTTGCCGCTCTGGACAACCACCCCCTGCGCGGGTCTCGCAGCCGTCTTTTTCGCCGTCTCGGCCATCTTTCGTCTCCTTCGATCCTTATTTCAAGGTATTCTGTTTCACGGTGATCGCTTCCATGTCCTGCTCCGCCTCCTTCGCGGGGACGAGGGCGCCGAACTTGCAGATGTGCGTGCAGCGCAGGCACCCCTTGCAATACTGGTAGTCGATCCCCAGGAGCACCATCCCGTCCTTGCCGGACTTCGGGTCCTTGCCGCGTTCCCAGACGAAGCAGTAGTCCGGGCAGGTGATATCGCACTCGCCGCACCGGGTGCACTTGTCCAGCAGGAGGAGGGGGATCACGCCCGTCCGGCTCGTGGACAGGTCCTTGAACCGCATGTTCCCCACCTCGTAGATCGCCCCGCCGATCGGCGCGTTCTCGTAGCCGAGTTTGGGCTCCTCGCGCCGGAACGGCGTCGCCGGGTACTTCCCGTCGGCGGGGATATCCTCCATCTTCACCTCGTCATGCCCGCGTTTCAGTGCCTCGAGGTTTCCCTTCATGAGCGCCGCGTATTTCTTCCCGAACGCCTCCCGGACCGCGTTCTCGAGGGCCTCCCAGTCGAAAAAGCCGGACGCCTTCGCGATCGCGCCCATCATGACCATGTTCACGCGGGAGCCGGTCGCCATCGCAATCTCCATCGCGTCCACGACGCCGACCTTTCCCCCCTCGAGCTTGAGGAATTCCCTTGCTTCTTGCGGCGTCTTCCGGGTGTTCAGGATGACGGCCGTCTTTCCCGGCACCGCCCCCGCCGTCACCGGCACCGACTTGGCCAGCGCCTCGTGGAAGATCGCCAGCACGTGCGGTTCCTCGATCGGGCTGTTGACGCGGACCTTTTGGTCGGCCTCGCACAGCCGGATGAACGACTTGACAGGCGTTCCCTTCTTTTCCGATCCGTACGAGGCGAACCCCGCGCCGTTGAGTCCCATCCCGATGATCGCGGCCTCGGTCAGGATCTTCCCCGCCACGTTGGCACCAAGCCCACCGATGCTCTCCAGGCGGATCTCGAAAAACCCGAGGTCATTTTTCACAGGCAGTTTTACCGCCGTCATGCTCCTGGTCATGATCGTTCAGCCCCTTTTCCTTGGTTTTTCCTTGCCTTCCCGGCCCGAACCCGACTCGGGCCGACAATACCGCAGGTCGCCTCGACTTCGCCTTGATCCCCGTCAAGCCGCCCAAAGGAAATTCGAAGGACTTACACGTCCCTCCGACCCTTGATCGCCCTGCCCACGGTGATCTCGTCGGTGTACTCGAGATCCGACCCCACGGGCATCCCGTAGGCGATACGGGTAACGCGGATGTTCAGGGACTTGACGGCGCCTGCAAGGTAGGTGGCGGTTGCTTCCCCTTCCGCCGTGAGGTTCGTGGCAAGAATAACTTCTGCAACCCCTCCTCGCGAAAGCCTTCCGAGCAATTCCCCCACCCGGAGGTCTTCCGGCATCACCCCGTCGATCGGGGAAATCGCCCCCCCCAGAACGTGGTATCTCCCCCTGTATTCGCCGCTTTTTTCAATAGGTACAAGATCCGTTGGGCTTTCCACGACACACAGAAGATCGTCCCGCCGCGCCGGGTCAGCGCAGATTACACATGGATCGTTGTCCGCGATATTGAAACAGCCGGAACAGCGTATCACAGCTCCCGGGATCGCGACAATGGCTTCTCCCAGTTCCTTCACGGACGGCGCGGGCATCTTGAGCATGTGAAGGGCGAGGCGGGTCGCCGTCTTTTCCCCCACCCCGGGAAGCTTCGCAAGCAGGGCGATCAGCCTTCGCAGCGAATTCGGGTACGACATTCGTCAGAACAGCCCCGGCAAATTCAATCCGCCGGTGATCTTCGCCATCTCGTCGGCCATCATCTTGCGCGATCGGGATATCGCCTCGTTTACCGCACCCGCGACAAGGTCCTGGAGTAGGTCCACGTCATCCGGCGAGACGACCTCCTTCTCGATCCGAACCGACACGACCTCCTGCCGGCCGTTCACGACGACGGTCACCATCCCGCCTCCCGCCGACGCCTCCACGGTTTTCCCGGCGAGCTCCTCCTGGGCCCGGGCGATTCGTTCCTGCACCTGCTGGGCCTGCCGGAGAATTTCCTGCATGTCCTTCATTCCGGTTCCTCCGCTTCTTCCGCCCCCTCATCGGGCTCCTGTCCCTCGGCATTCGCCACCGCGGGGATCGGCATCCGCCGGGGGCCAGGCCGGACCTCGAGGACCGTTGCTCCCTCGAACTCCCGCAGGACCTCCGCGAGCAGCGGATCCGCAAGCGCCATCTTCTCCGGGTCGCTTTTCCCGCCTCCCGGACCGTCACCCGCCGGGCTTTTTTTTTCCGGCTCGGCCAGAAGCCGTATGGGAATCCCGCTCCCCACGACCTCTTCCACGGCCTGCACCAGCACGGGCCACTTATCCTCCTCCCGGAGCCGGTCCAGCTGCATCTGGTGCGGGCAAGCGATGACCATCTCGCCGCCTTCGAGCCTCCCCCTCATCTGGTGGAGAAGGGCCACGAGAAGGGGTTTTTTCTTCTCCTCCAGGGTCCGCCGGATCCCCTCCCAAACGTCCTCGTCACCCCCCGGGGACTCGCCCGCCGGGACGCGCTTCGAAACGGTCGTCCGGGCCTTCTGCGAGGGGGCGGCCGGCGGGGAAACCGCTGCAATGGACGGAGAGGGGGCAAGGGCGGCGGTCGACTTCTCCCCCGCAAGCCCCTCGACAGCCAGCAGTCCGGGGGCGTTGACAAGACGCAGCAGCAAGAGCTCGAAGCCCAGTCGGGGGAACTCCGTGCCGAGCACATCCTTTTCCGACCGGAAGGCGATATCCAGGAGAAACATCCACTCCTCCCGGGCACGGAGAGCGCAAAGTTCCTTCATCCTCGAAAGGGAGGACGGAGAATGGCGAAAGAGGAGTTCGTCCTTTTCCGTGAATTTCCATACGGCGGCGTCCCTCAAAACGTCCACGAGCGAAAGGAACAGGAACTTGAGGTCCGCCCCCCGGGACTGAAGCGATGCGAATTTGCGTATCGCCTCCTCCATCCCTTCCGCCACGACGGCGTGCACGAGGTCGATCGCCGCGTCGGTGCCCACGAGCCCGAGAATCTCCTCCACGAGGGACGCCGAGATCCTCCCGTCCCCCGAAACCGCTGCCTGCTCGATGATCGACTGGCCGTCCCGCATCGATCCGAAGGCATACTGCGCAACGAGATGCAGCGCCTCTTCCTCGAAGGAGATCGATTCCGCTTCCGCCATTTCCCTGAGGCGCGTGAAGATCTCCTCATCCGTGAGCATGCGGAAATCGAACCGCTGCACCCGGGACAGGATCGTGTCCGGGATCCGGTTCGGTTCGGTGGTGGCGAACACGAAAATGACGTGGGCGGGGGGCTCTTCCAGGATCTTGAGCAACCCGTTGAAGGCGGCTTTCGACAGCATGTGCACTTCGTCGATGATGTAGACCTTGTACCGGGAACGTGCAGGCGCGTAGGCGGCGTTTTCCCGGAGCCGGCGGACGTCGTCGATCCCCGTGTTCGATGCCCCGTCGATCTCCTGAACGTCCACGCTGGATCCGGCGAGGATCTCGACGCACGCGGGACAGGACAGGCAAGGGGTGGGCGTCGGCCCTTCCTCGCAGTTCAGAGCACGTGCGAGGATCCGGGCGAAGGTGGTCTTTCCCACCCCCCGTGTTCCCGTGAACATGTAGGCGTGGTGAATCTTCCCCCGGGAGAGAGCATTGGCAAGCGCACGGGTCACGTGCCTCTGCCCCACAACCTCGCCGAACGTTTTCGGGCGCCACTTCCTCGAAAGCGCCTCGTACGCCATCTTTCCTCCTGCCGCCAACGATTTCCTGCCCGGACCCTCCGGCGCGATCACACCCACACCGATTGCCCGCTCCGTGCCCCCTGAAAGGGCGCTTTGACCGGATTCGCCTTGATTGTGCGCCGCGTTTCCAGGGCCACGGGTATCTGTTTAGCCTCTCCCAAGCCCCGGCATGCCCCCTTCGGGGGTCCGCCGGCGGCCAGGGGAGCCGCCGGCACACGGAGTCATGCGGCTACCGCTGCTTCCTTCCGGACCTGACGGAGTTCGCCGCCTTCCGTTGCGACGGGCCTGGCCGCCGGCGCACACCCGGTGGGGCCATTGATCCTGCCCCCCATTCGTTCCTTCGGCCTAACGCAAGCTTACGCCTCTGAACAACGGGGGGCACCCTCCGCAGTTTGAAGTCCTAAAGCCTCCCGATACGGACTTCAAGCGAAGGAGGGTGGCGGAGGGGGTGGGATTCGCCCGATGAGGCATCGGCGGTTCACGCCATCGCCCTCCCGGCCTCGTCCCCGCCTGACGCGCTCCTGAAGTCGCGCTTTTCCTCCTGCTCGTCGGCGGCGGCTCCGGTTCGAATCCCCTGATCCTCCGGCCATTGATCCTGCCCCCCATTCGTTCCTTCGGCCTAACGCAAGCTTACGCCTCTGAACAACGGGGGGCACCCTCCGCAGTTTGAAGTCCTAAAGCCTCCCGATACGGACTTCAAGCGAAGGAGGGTGGCGGAGGGGGTGGGATTCGAACCCACGTGGCGGCTCGCACCGCCAAGTCGATTTCGAGTCGACCCCGTTACGGCCACTTCGGTACCCCTCCGCACGTAAGAGAAGTATTATAGGTTGTTGGGGGAGACTCCATCAACGAAAACATCGGCTATCCTGTCAGGAAGGGGATCGAAGAGCCGGCACGAAGTTCTTAGGAACGTCCCTGTTTTTAGGAGGAACTCTTGCACGACGGTTGGCGAATCGCCGCGCTGGTTTTGTCCACGGTCGGGTACATCTTCGCCCTCCTCCTCATTCCGCGCATCATTCTCGAGAGGCGTCAACCCGCGGCGACGATCGCCTGGGTGCTCTCCATCGCCCTGCTGCCGGTGATCGGAGTCCCCCTGTACTACCTCGTGGGAGAACGGCGCATCCGGCGGCACATCCGGGCGAAGATCAGCGCGGTCGGGTCCGTCGAAAGCTCCCTGGAGAACCGGGTCAAGCCGAAAGACCTCCCCTCCGAGGTCGCAGAGGACTGCGGGAGCGTCCTTGCCAAGGCGGGATCGCCCCCGCCGGTCACCGGGAACCAGGTGTCCATCATCAACCGGGGGGACGAGGCGTACCGCGCGGTCCTCGGCCTGATCGAGGAGGCGCGGGACCACATCCACGCCCAGTTCTTCATTCTCGACGTCGATCCTGTCGGCAAACGTTTCCTCCACGCCCTCACCTCACGGGTCAAGGCGGGCATCCGTGTGCGCCTCCTGCTGGACGCGGTAGGGTCGTGGCGCGCGCTGCGCAGAATCGTTCGGCCGCTGCAACGTGCAGGCGGGGAAGTGGTGGAGTTCCTTCCCGCCCTCCCTCTCCACCGGAAGTGGTCCGCCCACCTCCGCAATCACCGGAAACTTCTCATCACCGACGGGGCGACCGGCTTCTGCGGAGGGATGAACATCGGGAAAAAGTACATGGGGCCGAAGTGGGAAGAGTACCAGTGGCGGGATCTCGGTGTGGTGATCCACGGACCGGCGGTCCGTGACCTCCAGGTGATCTTCCTCGACGACTGGGCGTTCGCCACCGACGAAACGCGAGTGGCCGGACACCTGTTCCCTTCCCTTACCCTCCCGACGGGCAAATCAACCCGGGAAGGGGCCCTCCAGGTGGTGACCTCCGGCCCGGACCGCGCCCTGCGCCCGATCTATCAGGGAGTGTTCACGGCCTTCACCGCGGCCCGCCGGAGGATCTGGATCTCCACGCCGTACTTCGTCCCCGACGACGCCATCGGTACCGCCCTCGAGAATGCCGCACTTCGGGGGATCGACGTCCGCCTGATCGTGCCCGAGAAATCGGACCTGCGGATGGTGTGGCTTGCGGGAAGATCCTACTTCCACGACCTGATGCAGACGGGCGTGAAGATCTACCTCTACCGCCCCACGAACATCCACACCAAGTCGCTGATCATCGACGACGACGTCGGCGTCGTGGGGTCGTCGAACGTGGACATCCGGAGCTTCTTTCTGAATTTCGAGCTCGGTGTGTTTCTATACGGAGAGAAGGAAATCGATCTGCTCGCATCGACATTCGAGGAGGATCTCTCCCATTCCCGCCAGCTCGACCCGGTCGCGTTCTCGCGCCGCCCGAAAACAGTCCGCCTCCTGGAGGACACCTGCCGGATCTTCTCCCCGCTGTTCTGACGGGTAGCCCCGTAATGCCTTCCCCAGGCTTAAGCCGTTCCTTATTTCTTGCGGCGGGGGCGGAAAAACGCGGTGAGAAGGGCTGCGCTCTCCTTCCCGAGGACCCCGGGGATCACCATCGCCCGGTGGTTGAGCCTCTCGTCGGAGGCGATCCGGAAGAGGCTGTGAACCGCTCCCGTCTTGGGATCGGCCGCCCCGAAGATGATTTCGGAAACCCGGGCGGCAACGGCTGCCCCTGCGCACATCGGACAGGGTTCGAGGGTCACCACGAGACGGCACCCTGGTAGCCGGTAGTTGGAGAGTTTCTTTGCCGCCTTGCGCAACGCGAGGATCTCGGCGTGGGCCGTGGGGTCGTTCCCCAGGACCTGGCGGTTGTGCGCCCGGGCGATGATCTCGCCGGAGGGCCCGACCACGACCGCGCCAACCGGGACCTCCCCCTCTTCCGCGGCCTTCTCCGCCTCGAGGAGGGCGGCCCGCATCCACCGCTCCCTGTCAGTCACGGGGAGAGCCAGGGGGACCGCTCTTCGGCCCCGGAGGAAGCTCCGAGAACAGGAAGCGGTTCACCGCCTTCCGCTCGTCGGGGGAGAGCCTGTTGTAGAAGGGCCATCTCATCAACCGTTCATCCCGCTCTGTCACGGGAAGGTTTTTCATCTCCGCCATTTCCCGCCGCAACGCGTGGCGCCGTTCATGGGGGAGTTTTCGCCAGCGCCGGAAAAACTTCTTGATGGCCCGCCTCTCCTCCGGCTGCGCGTTCCGATAGATCTCGCGGCGCTGCCTGAGAAAACGACGCTTATGCTTCGGGAGTTTTCCCCACTTTCTTCCATGCTTGAGGATTTTCTCCCTGCGTTCCGGAGGGAGATTCTTCCACCGGCGGTATCTTTTCCGAATCCTTTCCTTCTTCTCCGGGGGCATGGACCGCCAGCGCTCGAGCTTTTCCGGCGTAATTTTTCCTGATTCCGCAACCCGCTGCCCCTCTAACCTCGGGAAAACCTCATTTTCCGGCCTGGATACAGTCCTCTCCCACTCCGGTCCGCCGACCCGGACACCGGGAACCGATCCTCCCCGGGATATCGCCGGGAGGTTGCCGTCGTGCGCCACGGCAGGTGGCAAGGGGAGCAACGTGAAAACCGCAAAGATCGCCATCGCCCCCGTGAGGATCCACATTGTCCGGAAGTCCCGCAACATCAGTCTACCCCTGTTGTTCGGGAGATGGAGCGAAAATTTCCATTTCCTCGATCTCGGTTTCATTGAGCATGTCGGGGTCCTCCAGGATCTCCAGGTAGGCCACGATCTCCCGGTCCTCCGGGGAAAGCTCTCCCGCTGGACCGGCAACCCCGGGAGGCCGCATGGCCGTGGAGGAGAGGTCCCGGGGGACGTCCCGGGAGGACAGGACAAAAAGGGCCAGCGCGGCCGCGGCCGCAAGGGGAATGGCAGCCCACCGTAACGAAAAGACGAAGATGCTGCGACGCTACCGGAGCAGATCGTCCGTCTCCATCCGGGCACAGAGATGCCCCCCGAACTCGGACGCGACCGCGCCTTCCGGCCGCCCGAGCG
>CAJIAW010000190.1_pt1 | contig 12520 bp, 11 predicted proteins | sample 9199241 | NCBI WGS metagenome assembly CAJIAW01 (sample SAMEA7708284, study PRJEB35096) | sediment metagenome | biome: marine neritic benthic zone biome [ENVO:01000025]; feature: sediment [ENVO:00002007]; material: shallow marine sediment [ENVO:03000034] sea grass bed [ENVO_01000059] ...
CCCGTCATCCCGCCGGATCTGCGCCCGCTGGTTCCCCTCGACGGCGGCCGGTTTGCCACGAGCGATCTGAACGATCTGTATCGCCGGGTCATCAACCGGAACAACCGTCTGAAAAGGCTCCTCGATCTGTCCGCCCCGGAAATCATCATCCGGAACGAAAAGCGGATGCTGCAGGAGGCGGTGGACGCCCTTTTCGACAACGGACGCCGCGGGAAGCTCATCACAGGCTCCAACAGGCGGCCCCTGAAATCCCTGTCCGACATGCTGAAGGGGAAAGGGGGAAGGTTCCGCCAGAACCTCCTCGGGAAACGGGTTGACTATTCCGGTCGTTCAGTGATTGTCGTCGGGCCGGAGCTGAAACTGCACCAGTGCGGACTGCCGCAAAAAATGGCGCTCGAGCTGTTCAAGCCGTTCATCTTCAACAAGCTCGAAGAGGCAGGGTACGCAACCACCATCAAGGCGGCGAAAAAGATGGTGGAGAAGGAAAAGCGCGAGGTCTGGGACGCCTTGGACGAGGTCATCCGTCAGCTCCCGGTCATGCTCAACCGGGCCCCGACGCTTCATCGGCTGGGAATCCAGGCGTTCGAGCCCGTGCTGATCGAGGGGAAGGCGATCCAGTTGCACCCTCTGGTATGCACCGCTTTCAACGCGGATTTCGACGGAGACCAGATGGCGGTACACGTTCCGCTTTCCATCGAGGCCCAGATGGAGGCGAGGGTACTGATGATGTCCACCAACAACATCCTTTCGCCTGCGCACGGCAAGCCGGTGATCAGCCCCACGCAGGACATTGTCCTCGGCATCTATTACCTCACACGCCCGCGTGAGGGTCTCAAGGGTCAGGGAAGGAAATTTTCCAGTTTCGACGAGGTCCGCATCGCATTCGATGCGGGAGCAATCAAGCTTCAGACCAAGATCCATGTCCGGGTCAATGGGAAGATCGTGGACACCACCACGGGGAGGGTCCTCCTGTACGAGGTGGTTCCGAAGGAAGTTCCGTTCGACCAGGTCAACCGTGTGATGAAAAAGAAGGATCTCGCGGAACTCATCGACGTTGCATACCGGAACTGCGGGCAAAAGGCGACCGTCCTCCTGTCCGACCACCTGAAAACGCTCGGATACTCCTATGCAACCCTCTCGGGCATCTCGATCTGCATGAACGACATGAAGATCCCGAGCAACAAGGAGAAGTTCCTGGACAGGGCGACCGCTGAGGTAGAGGCCGTTGTGGAGGAGCACCAGGGCGGGCTGATCACCAACGGCGAGCGGTACAACAAGGTGGTCGACATATGGTCCGCGGCGACCGAACAGATCGCCTCGGAGATGCTTCGCGAGATGGGGACGGAGACGATCAAGACAAGCGAAGGGAAGGACATGAAAGTCCCGAGTTTCAACCCCATCTACATGATGGCGGATTCGGGAGCCCGCGGCTCCGACAAGCAGATGCGCCAGCTTGCTGGGATGAGGGGCCTGATGGCCAAGCCTTCCGGAGAGATCATCGAGACCCCGATCACCTCGAACTTCCGCGAGGGGCTGTCCGTCGGCCAGTACTTCATCTCCACCCACGGGGCCAGGAAAGGTCTCGCTGACACTGCCCTCAAGACCGCGAACTCCGGGTACCTGACGCGAAGGCTGGTGGACGTGGCGCAGGATTGCATCATTATCGAAGAGGACTGCCAGACGCTTGACGGAATCCCCGTTCGGGCGCTCGTGGAAGGCGGGGAGATCATCGACAGATTGTCCGACCGCATCCTCGGGCGGGTTACGCTGGAGGACCTGTTTGACAATGACGGGAACACCCTCGTCGAAGCCAACGAGGAAATCACGGAAGAGGTGGCGCGCCAGATCGAAATGTCGGGAATGGACGAGGTCAAGATCCGCTCCGCCCTGACGTGCGAGAGCAAGCGGGGAGTGTGCGCGCTCTGTTACGGGCGTGACCTCGCACGGGGGAAGATGGTGACCATCGGGGAGGCGATCGGGATCATCGCGGCACAGTCGATCGGGGAGCCCGGGACGCAGCTCACGATGCGGACGTTCCACATCGGCGGTACGGCTTCCCGGTTTGTCGAACAGAGCTACATCCAGGGGAAACACCCGGGCAAGATCAAGTTCCAGGGCCTGGTCGTGATGAAGAACAAGGAAGGGAAGCACGTCGCCATGAACCGGAACGGCTTCCTGATCGTCCAGGAGGAGAACAACCGGGAGCGGGAGAAGTATCCGATCACCTACGGGGCGACCCTGTTGGTGAAAAACGGGGAAAAGGTAAAGGATGGGCAGCGGCTCGCCGAATGGGACCCCTACAACATCCCGATTCTCACGGAGGTATCGGGGATCATCAAATTCGGGGATATCCTCGACGGGATCACGATGCGGGAACAACTCGACGAGGTGACCGGACGCTCCACGCGGGTGATCATCGAACCGCGGGACCCGGACGCCCGTCCGCGCATCTCGATCAAGGACGTAAAGAACAAGACGCTCAAGCTCCCCGGCTCCACCAGCGATGCACGGTACCTGCTTCCCATAGGATCGAACATCCTCGTGGAGGAGGGACAGGAAGTGCTCGCGGGTGACATCATCGTTAAGATTCCGCGGGAGACGACGAAGACGAAAGACATCACCGGCGGTCTTCCCCGTGTGGCCGAGCTCTTCGAGGCAAGGAAACCCAAGGAGTTTGCCGTCATTTCAGAGATCGACGGCGTGGTGAGGCTCGGCAAGGACTTCAAGGGAAAACGGAAGATCCAGGTGGTTCCGGACATCGGGGATCCCCGGGAATACTCCATCCCCCGTGGGAAGCACATCACGGTACATGACGGGGAAAGAATCCGCGCCGGGGAGTCCCTCATGGACGGGTCTCCCAATCCCCACGATATCCTGCGAGTACAGGGAGACAAGGAGCTTGCCCGCTTTCTCGTAGACGAAATCCAGGAGGTTTACCGGCTCCAGGGAGTCCGGATCAATGACAAGCACATCGAGGTCATCGTCCGGCAGATGCTCCGGAGGGTCAAGATCAGCGACCCCGGGGACACCAGCTTCCTCGTGGGACAGAGCGTCGAGAAGTGGGTGTTCAAGGAGGAGAATGAGCGGATCCTGACGGAAGGAGACGATCCCGCAAAGGCCGACCCGCAACTCCTGGGGATCACCAAGGCATCGCTGTCCACGGAATCCTGGATATCGGCAGCCTCGTTCCAGGAGACCACGAAGATCCTCACGGATGCCTCCGTCCACGGACGGGTCGATTCCCTGTCCGGGCTGAAGGAAAACGTCATCATGGGACGGTTGATCCCCGCCGGAACGGGAGGCCAGCTCTACCGCCTGATGGACATGGACGCAGACCCGCCACTTCCTTCCGAAATCAAGGAGGAGGCAGCTGAGGATCTGATGGAAGAAGAGGAAGAAACCGGTTGACATGAAAAGGACGAAATGGTAGAAAACCCTTTTACGTTTCGCGAAGTGTAGACCATTTTCACGGGAAGGATTGGGGAATGCCCACGATCAACCAACTTGTCCGGAAGGGACGCGAGGCAGTCGGGCACCGAAGCGACTCTCCCGCGCTGGAGCGATGCCCCCAGAAGCGGGGGGTATGCCTGAGGGTGTACACCACGACCCCGAAGAAGCCGAATTCCGCTTTGCGTAAGGTTGCGAGGGTACGGCTGACTAACGGGTTCGAGGTCACCGTCTACATTCCGGGCGAAGGGCACAACCTCCAGGAACACTCCGTCGTGTTGATTCGGGGAGGAAGAGTCAAGGACCTCCCCGGTGTGCGGTATCACATCATACGCGGGAAGCTGGATTCCGTTGGTGTCCAAGACAGACGGAAGTCGCGGTCGAAGTACGGAGCAAAACGACCCAAATAGCTTCCCCTGACCGGAACGAGGCAGTACCGGCCTTTCCCGGCAAATCCGCCGGAACGGGTAAAAACGTACGGTAGTCGCCATGATCCACGGGGATTTCGCTCGTGGAGAGTGGCTATCTGTATGTTCGACGAGCAGGCATATTTGTGAGGAGGCATTCCTGATGCCGAGACGAGGATATGTGTCCAGACGAGTCGCAGGGGCGGACCCGGTATATGGCGATGCGCTCGTTGCGAGGATGATCACCGGGATCATGCACAAGGGGAAAAAGACCGTTGCGGAAAGGATCGTATACGGCTCGATGGAAGTCCTGAAGGAGAAGGTGAAAGAAGATCCGGTAAGCATCCTCAAGAAGGCGGTGGAAAACACCAAACCGGTCCTTGAGGTCAAGTCACGCCGGGTGGGGGGGGCAACTTATCAGGTTCCGGTGGAGGTTCGCCCCGAACGACGACTGGCTCTCTCGCTCCGGTGGATGATCAATTTCGCAAGAGGACGATCGGAAAAGACGATGGTCGCCCGCCTGTCGGGGGAAATCCTGGACGCCTATAACAACCGGGGGTTGACGGTCAAGAAGAAGGAAGACACCCACAAGATGGCCGAGGCAAACAAGGCCTTCGCTCATTACCGCTGGTAAACCTTCAAGGAATGCCGGGAAGGAAGACAAGAAAGTGGCAAGAACCACGCAGTTGGAAAATACCCGGAACATCGGGATCATGGCCCATATAGACGCCGGAAAGACCACCACGACGGAGCGGGTCCTGTACTACACGGGCGTCTCCCACAAGATGGGGGAGGTGCACGAGGGGACCGCGACCATGGACTGGATGGAGCAGGAGCAGGAAAGGGGTATCACGATCACCTCCGCGGCAACCACCTGTTTCTGGAGCGGACATCGGATCAACATCATCGACACTCCCGGACACGTGGACTTCACGATCGAGGTGGAACGTTCGCTTCGCGTCCTGGACGGGGCAGTCGCCGTGTTCTGTGCCGTGGGAGGGGTCGAGCCCCAGTCGGAGACCGTGTGGAGGCAGGCCGACAAGTATCACGTTCCGCGTCTGGCGATGATCAACAAGATGGACCGCACGGGGGCGGATTTCGATCGTGTCGTTCGCATGTTGAAAGAGCGCCTCGGAGCAAATCCCGTCCCGATCCAGCTTCCTCTGGGCAAGGAGGAAGAGTTCTACGGGATCATCGACCTGGTCCGGATGAAAGCCATCGTGTGGGATGAAGACATTCTCGGGGCCAAGTACCGGGTCGAGGCTATTCCCGCAGAAATGGAAGATGCCGTTGCGTCTGCGCGGGAATGTCTTCTGGAGTCCCTGGCCGACGTCAACGACTCGCTTCTCGAGGAATATCTGGCAGGTAACAAGATTGAAGTGGGTGCACTGCAAGCGGCGATCCGCGAGGCGACGATCGGCCTGAGGATCGTGCCCGTCCTTTGCGGAACCGCATTCCGGAACAAGGGAATCCAGCCTTTTCTCGACGCCATTGTGGATTACCTCCCCTCTCCCCTCGACAAACCGCCGGTGGAAGGCATCGATCCACGCGACGGGTCGGTTGCCATCCGCGGGTCCTCTGACGAGGAGCCTTTCGCCGGTCTCGCCTTCAAGATCATGACGGATCCGTTCGTCGGGCAACTCACGTTTCTGCGCGTCTATTCCGGGACGCTCAACTCGGGTGACCAGGTATACAACTCCACGAGGCAGAAGAAAGAGCGGATCGGCCGAATTCTCAAGATGCACGCGAATAAGAGAGAGGAGATCAAGGCGGTTTACGCAGGGGACATTGCGGCCTGCGTCGGTCTGAAAAACGCTTTTACCGGCGAGACTCTGTGCACCCCGGACCAGGAAATCGTACTCGAATCCATCTCCGCCCCCGCCCCCGTGATATCCATCGCCATCGAGCCGAAAACGAAGGCGGACCAGGAAAAGCTCGGCCTTTCCCTGCAGAAGCTCGCACTGGAGGATCCCTCCTTCCGGGTGAAAGTGGACGAGGAGACGGGGCAGACGCTGATCGCCGGCATGGGAGAGCTGCACCTGGAAATCATCGTGGACCGGCTGTTGCGGGAATTCAAGGTGGCGGCGAACGTGGGCCGCCCCCAGGTCGCCTACCGGGAGACGGTCACTCGCACCGCGAAGGATGAGGGGCGCTATGTTCGGCAGACGGGAGGGCGCGGGCAGTACGGGCACGTCAAGATCTCCGTGGAGCCGAACGAGGCAGGAAAGGGGTTCGAGTTCGTCAACAAGATCGTCGGGGGAGTTGTCCCGAAGGAATACATTCCTGCCGTGGAGAGAGGCGTGCGGGAGGCATCGGAGACGGGGATTGTGGCAGGCTACCCCGTTGTCGATACGATCGTGACGCTTCTCGACGGATCCTATCATGATGTGGACTCCTCCGAGATGGCGTTCAAGATCGCGGGCTCGATGGCATTCAAGGCGGCATGCCAGAGCGCATCCCCTGTTCTTCTTGAGCCGGTGATGGCGGTGGAGGTGGTAACCCCGGATGAGTTCATGGGGGACGTGATTGGAGACTTGAGCTCCCGCCGCGGGCGGATCCAGAAAATCGAGGTTCGGGGCAACACCCAGGTAATCGACTCCCACGTACCCCTCTCGGAGATGTTCGGGTACGCCACGGACCTGCGGTCGAAAACGCAGGGAAGGGCCACCTACAGCATGCAGTTTGATCATTACGAGCACGCCCCGATTTCCATAAGCGAGGAAGTCGTCGCGAAAGTGAAGGGCGCTTAGCCGAAAACCCGCGAAAGGGAGGGAACGCACATGGCCAAGCAGAAATTCGAGCGTAAGAAGCCGCACGTAAACGTCGGTACGATCGGTCACGTGGATCACGGCAAGACAACATTGACCGCGGCGATTACGAAGACATTGGCGACTCGCGGGCTGGCGCAGTTTGTGGCGTTTGATCAGATTGACCGTGCTCCGGAGGAGCGTGAGCGCGGGATCACGATTGCGACGGCACACGTGGAGTACGAGACGTCGAACCGTCATTATGCGCACGTGGACTGTCCCGGTCATGCCGACTACATCAAGAACATGATCACGGGCGCGGCCCAGATGGACGGTGCGATTCTGGTGGTTTCCGCGGCGGACGGTCCGATGCCCCAGACGCGGGAGCACATTTTGCTTGCCCGTCAGGTGGGGGTTCCCAGCATCGTGGTGTTTTTGAACAAGGTGGACATGGTGGACGACCCGGAGCTTTTGGAGCTTGTGGAGCTGGAGCTCCGGGAGCTTTTGACCAAGTACAATTTTCCCGGGGACGAGACTCCGATCGTTCGGGGGTCTGCCTTGAAGGCTCTGGAGTGCGGTTGCGGGAAGGACGGGTGCGCCGCCTGCAAGTGCATTGCCGAGCTGACGGACGCGGTGGACTCGTTTGTTCCGATGCCGGTTCGTGACGTTGACAAGCCGTTTTTGATGGCGGTGGAGGACGTGTTTTCGATTTCGGGCCGTGGCACGGTGGTGACCGGTCGTGTGGAGCGCGGTGTGATCAAGGTGGGGGACGAGGTGGAGATTTCGGGGATTCGTCCCACGCAGAAGACGGTTGCCACGGGCGTGGAGATGTTCCGGAAGCTTTTGGATCAGGGCCAGGCGGGGGACAACATCGGCGTTTTGCTTCGCGGGACGAAGAAGGACGAGGTGGAGCGCGGCCAGGTTCTTGCGAAGCCCGGTTCGATCACTCCTCACCGGCAGTTCAAGGCGTCGGTGTACATTTTGACGAAGGAGGAGGGTGGTCGTCACACGCCGTTTTTCAATGGGTACCGTCCCCAGTTTTACTTTCGGACGACGGACGTGACGGGTGTGGCGACGCTTCCGGAGGGCGTGGAGATGGTGATGCCCGGGGACAACGTGGGGTTGTCGATTGAGCTGATCACTCCGGTGGCGATGGAGAAGGAGCTGCGGTTCGCGATCCGCGAGGGCGGACGCACCGTGGGGGCCGGCGTCGTCTCGGAAATCGTGGAATAACGAAGAGGATCGGGGAGAGGAATGCGGGACATCATCACGCTGGCCTGTTCCGATTGCAAGGGCAGGAACTACACGACCACCCGGAACAAGAAGACGATGACCGAGAAGCTGGAACTGAAGAAGTTCTGTCCCTCGTGCAGGAAGCACACGGCGCACAAGGAGACCAAGTAGCCGGAATGGGGGAAGGCCAGTAGCTCTAACGGTTAGAGCACCGGACTCCAAATCCGGGTGATGGGGGTTCGAATCCCTCCTGGCCTGCCATCCTCATACGTCGAAGCGGGGAGAAGCGCGATTCATGGCGAAGTCAATCAAGGATAGATTGTACGAACGCCTTCCGGGGACCAGAACGACGATGGATGAGACGCGGCCGAAGCAGCAGGCGGGCGTCGGGCTTCCCCAGAAAGTTTCCGGGTTTTACCGGGAGTTCAAGACCGAGATGAAGAAGGTGACATACCCGGGCCGCAAGGAAACGGTTTCCACGACGGCCGTGGTGATCGTCACCGTGCTTGTCATCGTACTGTTCCTGGGGCTGGTCGATTACGGCCTGGGCAGGATCGTGTATTCCGTCCTGAACTTCTAACTTTCCATAGAGGGTTCGATGACGAGACAGTGGTACGTGGTTCATACCTATTCGGGGTATGAGAAGAAAGTGAAGGAATCGCTCCAGAACCGGATCGAGGCGGAAGGGGTGCAGGAACAGTTCGGGGACGTGCTCATCCCCTCCGAAACCGTGGTGGAGATGAAGAAGGGGAAGAAGCGCACGGGGACGCGCAGCTTCTTCCCGGGATACCTGCTCGTCCAGATGGAGCTCGACGAAAAAACCTGGCACCTGGTGCGGCACACGCCGAAGGTGACGGGATTCGTGGGGGGGAAGACTCCGGCACCCATCCCCGAATCCGAGGTGGAGGATATCAGGTCCCAGATGGCGGAAGGGCGTCTCAAGCCGAAACCGAAGGTGACCTTCACCGAGGGGGAGAACGTGCGCGTCAACGACGGACCCTTCTCGAATTTCAACGGGGTTGTGGAAAGCATCAAGCCGGACAAGGGGAAAGTGGTCGTTCTCGTCTCCATTTTCGGGCGGGCGACGCCCGTGGAGCTCGATTTTACCCAGGTGGAAAAAAGCTGACAGGACGGGGAGAGAAAATTCATGGCGAAGAAAGTCATTACACAGATCAAGCTCCAGATTCCGGCAGGAAAGGCGAATCCCTCTCCTCCCGTGGGGCCCGCCCTCGGGCAGCACGGAGTCAACATCATGGAGTTCTGCAAGGCTTTCAACTCAAAGACGGCATCCCAGGAAGGGATGATCATCCCGGTGGTCATCACGGTGTACGCGGACCGGTCGTTCACCTTCATCATGAAGACTCCTCCTGCTTCGGTCCTCCTGCTCAAGGCCGCGGAGATCGAGAAGGGGAGCAAGACGCCGAAGAAGGAGAAGTGCGGGACGATACCCCGGGCCAAGGTCGAGGAGATCGCAAAACTCAAGATGGTCGACCTGGACGTGAAAGACATGGCTGCAGCGGTAAAGACCATCGAGGGAACGGCCCGGAGCATGGGTCTCGATGTAGTCTGAAAAACGCGACAGAAGGGAGAGAGAAATGCCGAAAAGGGGCAAAAAACACCTGGATTCACGCAAGAAGGTGAACAGGGAGGCAAAGTATTCTCTCGACGAGGCACTGGAACTGCTGAAAGGTACGGCATTCGCCAAGTTCGACGAGACGGTGGAGGTGGCGATGCGCCTGGGCGTCGACCCGAAGTATCCGGATCAGCAGGTAAGAGGCTCCGTCGTGCTGCCGAACGGTACCGGGAAGAACATCCGGGTCGTGGTGTTCGCCAAGGGGGAAAAGGAGAAGGAAGCCAGGGAAGCGGGGGCCGACGACGTGGGTTCCGACACGCTCGTTGCGAAGATCCAGGGCGGATGGCTCGACTTCGACAAGGCCGTCGCGACGCCCGACATGATGGGGGCCGTCGGCAAGATCGGAAAGATCCTGGGCCCGAGGGGGTTGATGCCGAACCCGAAGGTGGGAACGGTCACGTTCGATGTCGGGAAGGCCGTTCGCGACCTGAAGGGAGGCAAGGTCGAGTTCAAGGTGGACAAGACCGGGACTCTCCACTCCGGGATCGGAAAGATAAGTTTCGGGACGGACAAGATCAAGGAGAACTTTCTCGCGTTTTTCGAGGCGATCGAGAAGGCGAAACCTTCCGCCGCCAAGGGAACATACATTCGCTCCATCGCGCTTTCCTCGACGATGGGGGTGGGGATCAAGCTCAACGCGAGTGCGCTTCAGACGGAATAGACGGAAAACAGGAAAACGATCTTTGGTAAACGGGAACTTCTTTTGTCAAAGACCGCCGGTTCGCCGTCAGGCGATCAAACGGGCGAGTGCCCGGCCCGCGCAGACAAGGGGGACGAATAGACCATGGTGGACGTACGATTTGCCTTGCGTGGCCCTTGGACCTTTGACAGAGGTTTCGACTAAGGTAACCACTCTACAAAGGAAGGGGGCGTGAGCGAGGTGAAAAAGATGAGCAAGGCGGACAACGTCGAGGCGATGCGGGGAATCATCGCCAGCCAGAAAGGTTCCGTGCTCGCGGAGTACCGGGGTCTCACGGTGGCCGAGGTCACCCGGCTCCGGAAGAAACTCCGGGAAATCGATGCGGAATTCAAGGTGGTGAAGAACACCCTGATCCGCAGGGCTTCGAAGGACTCCGGGTTTTCCCAGCTCGAAGAGTTCTTCATCGGTCCAACCGCCTTAGGCTTCACGGCAGGCGATCCCGTATTGCTGGCAAAAGCCATGCGGGAGTATGCGGTCGGGAACAAGAAAATCCGACTGAAGGCAGGGTACTTCGAGGGAAAGGTTTTATCGGCAAAGGAGATCGAGACGCTGGCGGAAGTGCCGCCGCGGGATGTGCTTCTTTCCCGGTTGGTCGGCGGACTGGCGTCGCCCATCACGAGAATGGCGCAGATGCTCTCCGGGCCGAAAAGAAAACTGGTATACGCGCTGCAATCCATTCACGACCAAAAATCCAAACAGGTTAGTGCCTGATACAGGGAGGAAACGAACATGGCAACGATGACGAAAGAGGAATTTCTTGCGATGGTGGAGGGCCTTACTGTGCTCGAGCTCAATGAGTACGTAAAGGCCCTCGAGGAAAAGTTCGGCGTCACGGCGGCGGCCCCCGCGGTGGCGGTGGCAGCGCCCGGCGCCGCGGCGCCGGCAACCGAGGAAAAAACGGAGTTCGACGTGGTCCTGACCGATTTCGCGGACAAGAAGATCCAGGTCATCAAGGTTGTTCGCGAGATCACGGGGCTGGGGCTTAAGGAGGCGAAGGACCTTGTCGAAGGAGTTCCGAAGCCCATCAAGGAAGCGGTGGAGAAGAAGGAAGCGGAGGACCTGAAGAAGAAGATCGAGGAAGCAGGGGGAAAGGCGGAAATCAAGTAGGAATCGTTTAGCTTGCGGAAGGGATGAGGGGGCAGGAGTTGCCCCCCGTACCGAAACCTTTGCCAGTACCCCCGGGGTGAGAACATGTCGCATCTGGATTATCGGAACATGATCAAGCGGGTCGACTTTTCCAAAATCGGGAAAGTCGTGGAAATACCCAATCTCATCAAAGCGCAGCGGGAATCGTACGAGGACTTTCTGCAGGTGAACGTTCCGCCCGAGAAACGAAAAGACATCGGTCTGCAGGCCGTCTTCAAGAGCATCTTCCCCATCACGGATTACAACGGCCGGGCCACACTGGAGTTTCTTTCCTGCTCCATCGGGCAGCCGAAGTGGAGCGAGGAGGAATGCCGCGAGCGGGGCATGAACTTCGCCGCCCCGATCAAGGTGACCGTACAGCTCGTCATTTTCGACGTGGACGAGAGGACCGGCGCCCGCACCATCCGGGACGTCAAGGAGCAGGAGGTCTTCTTTGGCGAGATCCCCCTCATGACGACCCGCGCCACCTTTATTATCAACGGGACGGAACGGGTCATCGTAAGCCAATTGCACCGCTCGCCCGGAGTCTTCTTCGAGCACGACAAGGGCAGGTCCCACGCCTCCGGAAAGGTTCTCTTCTCCTCGCGGATCATTCCGTATCGCGGGTCGTGGCTGGACTTCGAGTTCGACCATAAGGACCTGCTGTACGTGAAGATCGACCGGAAACGGAAATTCCCCATCGCCATCCTCTTGCGGGCGATCGGGATGTCCACCGAAGAGCTTCTGCGGCGGTTCTACGAAGTCGAGGAAGTGGCCATAGAGGGGGACAAGTACAAGAAGGCGTTCCGTCCCGAACTCATGGTTGGGCTCAAGATGCCCGTAGAGATCCGGCATCCCAAGACCAACGAGGTCGCGTTCAAGAAGGGGATCAAGGTCTCCAAGAAACGGGCGGAACGATTCGCCGACGTCACGTTCGGAAAACTTTCTCTTCCCCTGGAAGATCTCCTCCAGAAAGTGTGTGTCACCGACATCGCGGACCCGGAGACTGGGGAGTACCTGATCGAGTGCGGACAAAGGATCACAGAGGAAACACTCGCCATCATCCGGGAAAAGAGGATCACCGCCCTTTCGGTCTTCTCACTGGAGAATGCAGACCGTGCGATCTGGGAAGGGCTTTTAACCGACAAGATCAAGGAACGGGACGAAGCCCTGAAGGAGATCTACAAGAAGATGCGTCCGGGAGACCCTCCGACGAAGGATGCCGCAG
>CAJIAW010000142.1_pt1 | contig 12263 bp, 8 predicted proteins | sample 9199241 | NCBI WGS metagenome assembly CAJIAW01 (sample SAMEA7708284, study PRJEB35096) | sediment metagenome | biome: marine neritic benthic zone biome [ENVO:01000025]; feature: sediment [ENVO:00002007]; material: shallow marine sediment [ENVO:03000034] sea grass bed [ENVO_01000059] ...
GGTTGCAACCTGCAAGCGAAAGAAAAAAGACCACTCCCTGCCTGTTGATTCACCCCAGGCAGCCTACCGCAAAACGTTGTTCCGAAATTCTTCTGTCTTTTGCTTAGGTCTAATGAATAAAATGTCTTACCCAAAGTGTCAACACTTTTCTCTTTTTTTCCCATGAGGAAGGGACGGGATTCATGGTCCGCGTGACGAGCGATACATCTTCAAAATGATGTTTTCCTTCCGGTTTCGTGTACGAATCCTTTCCCCCATCGGTCAGCGCCCCACGACCGCACCCGGAAGGGGCAAGGTTTGTGTGCACGGATTTTCCCGAATAATTTCAGGGACATCCGTCATTCGAAGTTCAGTTCCTTCCTGGCCCGCATCTCCAGCGGGAGGAGACTCGAATAGATCATGCCGTTTACCGGTGTTGCTACACCTGCTTCTTTCCCGAGCCGGACGACTGCGCCATTTTGCGCGTCAAGCTCCGACGGGCGTCCCGCCATGATATCCCGCTGCATGGAGGCGGTACTCTCGTAGGGCAGATTGTCGAGGAACGCCATCGCCTGCTGGATTGATTCCCGTTCCATCGCAACCTTTCGCGCCCGCGCAAGCAGAAAGATCTCTTCCATGGCATGTTCGAGCAGGGCTCTCGTCTCCGGCAGGCTGCGCGTCACTCCGATGGGTGCCCTGGTCAATGCGCCCAAACCGCCCCAGGGGGTGATTAACATGAACTTTTTCCACATCGCGACGTGGATGTCTTCCGGTATCTTTGCCTGTACACCTTCCGTACGGGAGAACGCATTTCGGAGGCGTTCCGCACGATCGCTCAGGCGATGATTCAGCTCGCCGAATGTAATCACGGGATTCACACTGATATGGGATACGTGCCCGGGTCCCGCGATCATGCTGATTACGCTGCATAATCCGCCGAGAACGCGCTCGGCTCCGAATACACGCGACAATTGGTCGGGCGCTTCGACACCATTCAGCAAGGGCAGGATCGAGGTCTTTTTTCCCACCATGGGACGCATGGTTTCGATTGCATCACGTAACTGCCACGACTTGACGGCAACAAGTATGTAGTCGACCTCGCCCACGGTTGCGGGATCATCCGTCGCCAGGGCCGGATCGACGCGAAAATCACCGTTGATACTGTCGACCCGGAGCCCCGTGCTCGTAATCGCCCGTAGATGCTCACCACGGGCGATGAAGACAACGTCTTCTCCCGCCTGCGCGAGCCGTGCGCCGAAATAGCCGCCCACTCCCCCCGCGCCGACAATCGCCACTTTCATTGATGTCTGTGCCCGTTCACGGATTCCCTCCCCATTGGCAAGGTCCCGCCGTCGATTGTGGGATGCCTTGGATCATTCCGCCGCTTCGAACTTTACCCTATCTCCCTTCCTGCCGTCATCGGGTCAGTTCCTAGTGCACTAGAGCTTGTCGAACTCCCGGATGCGACAATAGGTTTCCCGGGTGAAGTACACCGCTGCCACCGACAGACAGGCACTGACGAACAACAAGGTAAATGCGGACGAGTAGGCGCTTGCATTGTAAATTCTTACTCCGTTGATCAGCAGTCCGTCCCATTGCCGGTCGAGTATGCCGCCGAGCAACGGCTGCATCAACGCTGCAAAGCCAAGAGGGCCCAGGTTGACCACTCCGCCCACGGCGCCGGCGGCCCCCGGGTGGTTGGCCTCTCGGGATTGGGCAAACCCGATGATCAGGGCCCCGGAGGTGAACCCGATGGCGGCGAACAGAGGATACAACAGAATCCGGGGGATGCCTCCCCAGAAAAGAAAGACTCCCCAGAGGGTTGCACTCGCCACATTCGCCGCCAGATAGGGGGGCTTGCGTCGCCCGAGGCGATCGGACATCGCCCCCAGGGTCGGACCTCCGATGGCCCAGGCGATCAACATGGTCGAGGTCAGCACGGCGGCATGAGTGCGGGCGATTCCGTACACCTGGGTCAGGTAAGGAACCCCCCATAATCCGGCGAACACCAGAACCGGAGCCGCGGACAGACCGCCGGCCGCAAGCAGCAACCAGGTCTCCCGCTGGGCCGTGACACGGCGCAAAGCGCGCAAGGGGGGCAGGCTGCCATTCTCGACAACCGATGCATGGACGAAGCTTTCGAATCCACGCTCTCTCGGGTCGTCTCGCACAACCACCCACACCACTACGGCCATGGCCAAAGTGAACGCTGCGCTTGCTACCATGGATGCCCGCCAACCGAAAGCGTTGATCGCCTCCGAGAGCGGCACGCCGGCGAGCACACCGCCAAAATTGCCAAGCAACAGGGCCACGCCTGTCACCGTGGCGAACCGGTGGGCCGGGAACCAGTGCCCGGCGAGCTTCATGCAGGTGACGAAAGCGACGCCGACCGAGGCCCCGACCAGCAGACGACCGGCATAGGCCAACCACAGGTGGTCCGCAAGACCGAACATCAGCGTGCCGACCCCGGCCAGGAAAGCCGCCATCGCGCTCAGCCGTCTCGGACCGATCCCGTCCGCCAGGAGGCCGCTGGGGATCTGCATTACGGTATAGGAGTAGAAATAGGTGGCGGACAGGTTCCCGAGAATGGCGCCGCCGATCTGGAATTCCCGCATCAACTCGTCGACCATCACGGCAGGAGCGACACGCTGAAAAAACCCGAACATGTAGAAACCGGCCACCAACCCCCACATCAGCCAGGACATCCAGGCGGGTGCATTACGGGACGTGGATTGTAACCTCTTCATGGGGTTGCATTGTATGACAGCATCCTCTCCCGAAAAAAGGAGCAAATGGAATACCTGCCCATCCGACCCTGCGGGTCACACCAATGGGTTCTCTTTTCTTCTATCCGTTTCTCCGCATGGAGATACAATAGGGAACTGGTTTTTTCGGATCGCCGAGACGGGCAGACACCGGGAGGGAAGACGGACCATCGGTCCGGCGAGATAATTCTCCACGGGAAGGACCACCGCAATGACGTTACGATCGAGGAAAGAGGATATCCTTGCGCTCCCGGAAGCGTACAGGGTTTTCCATGATCGCATCTCCCCGCCTATCCCCCCGTCACGTATTTTCTGTGACCCGTTCCGGACGCTTGCCTTCGGCACGGACGCTAGTTTCTACCGCCTCGTCCCGAAAATCGTCGTCAAGGTGAACACACGGGAGGAAGTCGCACATCTCCTGCGGACCGCGGACTCCTTGCACATTCCCGTCACGTTCCGTGCTGCCGGCACGAGTCTGTCCGGCCAGGCCGTGACGGATTCCGTTCTGGTGGTGCTGGCCGGCGGATGGGGAGACTGCACCATCCATGGCAACGGAGAGAAAATCTCGTTGGAACCGGGGGTCATCGGAGGGGAGGCCAATGCCCGCCTTGCGTCGTACCGGCGGAAGATCGGTCCGGATCCCGCGTCGATCAATCATTGCATGATCGGGGGGATCGCCGCCAACAACGCGAGCGGCATGTGCTGCGGAACAGCGCAGAACAGCTACCGGACCGTCGAGAGCATGAAGATCATTTTCCACGAGGGAACCGTGCTGGATACCGCCGACCTGGCCTCGCGCCGCTCCTTCCTTTTGTCCCACGCGGAGATGATCCGGGCGATCGAGGAAATCCGGGACGAGATCGCCGGGGACAGCGCTCTCCGACAGCGGATCCGGGACAAGTTCCGCATCAAGAACACCACGGGGTACAGCATCAACGCCTTCGTGGATTTCTCCGACCCCATCGATATCCTTCTCCGCCTGATGGTCGGGTCCGAGGGAACCCTGGGGTTCATCGCGGAAGTCACGTACCGGACCGTGGAAGAGCACGCGCACAATGCCTCGGCCCTGATCCTGTTCCCGGACATTTGGAACGCATGCCGGGCGACGGCCAAGCTCAAGACCGGCCCGGTGTCCGCTGTAGAGCTGATGGACCGCGCCTCCCTGCGCTCAGTCGAGGGGAAGGAGGGGATGCCGGTCTATTTGAAAACCCTCGAAGACTCCGCGACGGGACTTCTCGTGGAGACCCGGGCCGGCGACGCGGATTCCCTTGCGCGGCAGGTGGAGGAGATTCTGGGGTTGCTTCCGGATATCCCGACCGTCTTTCCCGCCGCCTTCACGGACCAGAAGGCGGAGTGCGAGAAGCTCTGGAACGTCCGGAAAGGGCTCTTTCCCGCCGTCGGAGCGGCGCGGCAGATCGGAACCACAGTGGTCATCGAGGACGTGGTGTTCCCCATCGAGACGCTCGCGGATGCGACCGTGGAGCTCGAGGGCCTGATGAAGAAGCACGGATACGACGAGGGAATCATTTTCGGCCACGCCCTGGAGGGGAACCTCCATTTCGTCTTCACCCAGGATTTCAGCGACCCCGCGGAGGTTACGCGCTACCAGCGGCTGATGGAAGACGTGTGCGACATGGTGGTCAGAAAGTATGACGGGTCGCTCAAGGGGGAACACGGCACGGGCCGGAACATGGCTCCCTTCGTGGAGATGGAGTGGGGGGAAAAGGCATATGCGTTGATGAAGCGGATCAAGCAGGCCTTCGATCCGAAGTGCCTTCTAAACCCCGGTGTGATCCTTAACGACAACCCTCAGGTATACCTGGAAGACCTGAAGCCCCTGCCGGAGGTGCACGAGATCATCGACAAATGCACCGAGTGCGGGTTCTGCGAGGTCGTGTGTCCATCCAAGGACCTCACGACGACGCCGCGCCAGCGCATCGTCATCCAGCGGGAGATCTCCCGGTTGCGGTCCGTAGACGGCGATGGGCATGCCCTTGCCCGGTTCGAGGCCGATTACCGCTACCTGGGCGAGCAGACGTGCGCGACGGACGGAATGTGCGCCACGACCTGCCCCGTGGTGATCAACACAGGGGAACATACGAAGGAGCTTCGGTCCCTGCAAAGAGGTCGATTCGGCCAATCCGCGGCCCGGTGGACCGCCGGCCACTACGCATCGGTCACCGCCGGGGTCCGGGGCGGGCTTGCCGCGTTGGGAACAGCGCGGACGGTGCTCGGAGATCGCGCTTTGGGCTCCGTGACGCGGGGGGCGAGGGCCCTTTCGGGGGACCGGCTTCCCCTTTGGAATTCCCGCATGCCGAACGCGGCCCCGGCACGAACGTTCCGGCACACGTCCAACGGCTCCGCCCGCAAGGTGGTCTATTTCCCCAGCTGCATCGTGCGGACCATGGGGCCTTCCCCGGGGGACCCGGACCAGCGTGCTCTGTTCGAGGCCCTCTGCTCGCTGCTCGAGAAGGGCGGGTACGAAATCGTCTACCCCCCCGCCATGGCGAGCCTGTGCTGCGGCATGCCGTTCGGGAGCAAGGGGTTTTTCGAGGAGGCAGAGCAAAAGCGCAGGGAGCTCGAGGCGGCCCTTCTGGCATGCAGCCGGGACGGAGAATACCCGGTGCTCTTCGACACGAGCCCGTGCCTCTACACGGTGAAGCAGAACCCGGACCCGCGCCTGCGAATCTACGAGCCGGTCGAGTTCATACATGCGTTCCTCCTGGATGCCCTCGAGTTTACGAAAATCCCGGAGACGATCGCCGTGCACGTTCCGTGCAGCTCGATCAAGTTGGGTCTCCGGGAGAAGTTCCTCGCGGTGGCGGGCGCATGCGCGGAAACCGTGGTAGTCCCCGATCGGGTGGGGTGCAGCGGGGTTGCCGGCGACCGAATCTTTTTCTTCCCGGAGCTTAACGAATCGGCGCTTTCGGCACTCCGTGACGGCTTGCCTGCCGGATGCCGATCCGGGTATTCGAGCAGCCGCACCTGCGAGATCGGGCTCTCCCTCCAAAGCGGCCTGCCGTACCAGTCCATCGCCTACCTGGTCGACCGGTGCACGGCGAGGAAGGCCTAGTGTACCTTCTCGTAAATAGCTTGACGCATCGAGAACGTCGATGCGCCGCGCCAGCAAGGCGCGCGACTGAGGCATACCGTTGAGTATGGTGAAGAAGCGCAACGAAGCTGGAGCGGATGCAGCGGCGTTCGAATGCCAAGGTATTTGCGAGAAGGTGCACTCGGGCGTCATGCCGGGAGACGATTCCCGATCCCTGCGGAATTTGGCTTAGGACCGGAGAGACTGATATGCGCGTCCAACTGTTCGGCACCTGTCTCGTGGATTCCTTCTTCCCGGAAGTGGGGGAGGCCACGCTCAAACTTTTCAGGAGGTTCGGCGTTACCGCTGTCTTCCCAAAGGGACAGACATGCTGCGGCCAGCCGGCGTTCAACGCGGGATACGCGGACGATGCCCGGGTAGCCGCCGCGCATTTCCTGTCGGTCTTTGACGGCGACGCACCGATCGTCACGCCATCCGGTTCCTGCGCGGCCATGGTCAAGCACCGCTACCCGGACCTGTTCCGTAACGATCCGGTCATGCATGCGAAGGCAGAACGGACAGCGGGACGGATCTACGAGCTGAGCCAGTTCCTCGTCCGGTTCTTGCGCGCTCACGAATCGGGACTCGCAGGCAAGGGGACCGTTACCTACCATTCCTCCTGCCACCTTGCCCGGGAGCTCGGCGTCCGCGACGAGCCGCTGACCCTGTTGCAGTCGATGAAAGGGGTTCGATTCATTCCGATGCCAGACGCATCCCGTTGCTGCGGGTTCGGCGGGACGTTCATGGCGAAGCTTCCCGAGATCTCGTGCGCCCTGGCCGAGGAAAAAGCCGATTCCATCGTGGCGACCGGGGCGGACACGGTCACCGGCTGCGACGCCGGGTGCCTGATGAACATAGGGGACGCGATGAAAAAGCGGGCGAACCGCGCGCAGGTAAGACACATCGCACAAGTTCTGGCGGAGGGGTTATGAGCGACATCCAGACGAGCCTCACCTTTCGCGCCAACGCGGCGAGGGCCATCCAGGACGCTCACTTGCGTTCCGCGATGCGACAGGCCGCTGATACCTTCGGCACCAAGCGGGCCGACGCCTTCGCGCCCGTCGCCGACCTGGAGGCGCTTCGCGACAAGGCCTCCGCGCTCCGGCTGCAGGTGCTCGACCGCCTGGGGGAATACGGAGAAACGTTTGCCGCTGCCGCGACAAAGGCCGGCGCGACGGTACACTGGGCAAAGGATGCGGCTGCTGCCCGGGAGATCATCTCCGGAATCCTGAAGGACCGCGGCGCAAAGACCGTGGTCAAGAGCAAGTCGATGGTCTCCGAGGAGATCCACCTCAATGCCCACCTGGAAAAGGCGGGCATGGAGGTGCTGGAGACCGATCTCGGGGAATACATCATCCAGCTCGTGGGGGAGACCCCTTCTCACATCATCGTCCCGGCGATCCACAAGAACCGCCGGCAGGTGGGAAGGCTCTTCGCCGAGAAGCTTGGGGTCGAATATACCGAAGACCCGCAGGTGCTGACAAAGATCGCCCGGAGGGCCATCCGGGAAAAGTTCCTGAACGCGGATGCCGGCCTTTCGGGGGCCAACTTCGCCGCCGCGGCGTCGGGGAGCCTCGTCCTGTTCACCAACGAGGGGAACGGCCGGATGGTGACGACGGTACCGCCGTTGCACATCGCGATCCTGTCCCCCGAGAAGATGATTCCTTCCCTTGCCGATCTGCCGACGTTCATCCGCCTGCTCCCGCGATCGGCGACGGGGCAGTCGATCACCAGTTACGTCTCGGTGATCACGGGGACGAGGAAATCCGGGGAGGCGACGGGGGCGAAGGAGCTTCACATCGTCATGCTCGACAACGGGCGGTCGGAGATCCTCTCCGGAGAATGCCGGGAGATCCTCAAGTGCATCCGCTGCGGCGCCTGCATGAACGTCTGCCCCGTCTACCGGACGGTGGGGGGACACTCGTACGGATGGACGTACCCGGGACCCATGGGGATCGTCCTCACGACGCTTTTGACCGGGATGGCCAAATCCCATCCCCTCGTGGATGCATCCACGCTTTGCGGGGCGTGCGACGAGGTATGCCCCGTCCGGATTCCCCTGGTGGACCTTTTCCTCAAGTTGCGGGAGCGCAGGGTTCGGGAAGGATTCTCCAGGCCGATGGAAAAACGGGGAATGCGCGTTTTCGGGAAGGTTACGGCATCCCCGTCGCTGTTCTCGGCAGGGCAGTTCCTGTCACGCAACTTCTGGTCGCTGGTGCGGGCATTCGGCGGCAAGGACGTCGCTGGCCGCCTTCCCGACCCCGCGAAAGTCCCGTTCCACCGGCGGGTGCCATGACCTCTCCCGACCTTCTCCGCAGGTTCCTGGAGAACGCAGGAAATGCCGCCGCGGGAATACATGCCGTGTCCGACGCCCCGGGTTTGCGCCGCGTCCTGTCCGAGATCGTGCCCGGTACAGATCCCGCCTTCTGCCCGGGGTTGACGGATAAGGAAAAGGCGGCGGCGCCGTCCTTGCCATGTCGCGCGGCGGATTATGCAAGTGCAACGGTGACCGTGGAAGAGGTGTACGGGGCCATCGCCGAGACGGGAAGCCTGGTCTGTGTAAGCTCCGACGGGAGGGCGGTCCAGGCGGGACTGCTCCCCGCCCATCACGTGGCGATCGTTTCCCGCGAAAGGATTTTCGGCACGCTGGACGAATGCTTCGCCTCCTTCGCGGAAGGACTGCCGACGAACATTACCCTGGTCACGGGCCCCAGCCGGACGGCAGACATCGAGTTGACGCTAGCGATCGGGGTCCACGGCCCGGAGAAACTGGATATTATCGTATTCTTAAGCGAGCCCCGTTCCGATGCCTGACGGCGAAAAGAGTCCCGAACTTTCTCCTTGGAAAGAGGGAAAGACCTACGGGATGCAAAGGGGGCAATTTATTCCGCCCCTGGTATTGTCCCCGCCGAATGGTGATAAACTATTCTGCACACGGAGCAGCGAATTCGGGAAGAACTTAGCACTGGCGGGAGCCGTTTTCCGTAGGCTCCGGCCGAGGAGGTTTCCATGAAAGGAGTGACATTCATCCGCCCAAACCTGGCCCAGGAATTCACGGAAGACATCCTCACATCCGATACGTTGAACCGGTTTGCCAAGCTCGTTCACACGAAGGTCGCAGACGGCCGGACCCTGGAAGAGGTCCGCCGGGACCGCGTGGATGCCCGGCCAGCGAAGCAGGAACGGCTGGATGCCGGCGAACCGCTCGACTTTCTTCCGGCGGACGAGGTGATCACCTTCCTCGACGGGACCACGATGACGGTCAAGGAGATCCGCGAGGCCGACTGGAAAGTCGACGGGCAGCCGCCGCAGTTCGACGGACGGCGCGTCCAGCTCACCGGCCCGTGCTCGGTACCCGCCATGGCGATCGGCGCCATGAACACGGGTCAGCAGTGGATGGCGGACAGCGAGGACGCCGCCGCGCAGTCCACCGACAGCCCGTTACGGACACAGCGCTCCCTCAAGCTCCTCTGCACCTGGACGCCCGAGGGCAAGCGCGCCCTCGATGGAGCGGGCGGGAAGACCCTGAAGCCTGAAAACGAGGTGGCGATCATGATCTACCGTCCCCGGGGCCTGCACCTGGACGACCGGCACCTCCTGGTGGACGGACAGGCCGTTTCCGGCGGATTCGTGGACGCCTGGTTGTTCCTCCGGCATAATGCGAAGGCGCTTCTGAACCGCGGCCTGCCGGTCGCTTTTTATCTTCCGAAGCTCGAGTGCGTGGAGGATGCCGACCTCTGGCACACTTTCCTGTACGAGGCGGAGAAGGCGCTGGATCTTGCGCCCGGGACGGTCAAGATCTACCTCCTTGTGGAGATCATCAACGCCACGTACCAGGTCGAGGAGATGATGTACGCCTTCACCCGGCCGATCCGTGACGGACAGACCGGAAAGGCCGTCCCCGCCTCCCGCTTCGTTGGGCCAAACGTCGGCCGCTGGGATTACATGGCCAGCATGTACCGGGCCACCCGGGCCGACCTCTCGGGCATTCCGCCCGACACGAACCTCGTGACGATGGACGGGGCCAGGTTCCTCGCGGTGTACGAGCAGTACGTATCGGACATGGCGCGCAAGCGCGCCGCCGTACCCTGGGGCGGAATGTCGGCCAACATCTTGCTCCGGAGCACCCTGCGGCCGGGAGACTTCGAAAAAATCGCGGGTAAGGAGGGTGCGCCGGCCCTGCTCAGCGCCCTTCAGGCCGCGGGGTATGCGGATCCCAAGGGGAACCTGACCGAGAAGTTCCAGCCGGGGGCAACCACCCTGACCGATCTGCCGGCGACTTACGAGCCGCAAAGTGAGCAGATCATTAAAATCTTGGAAAACTTCACCGCCCGGGCTTACAACAACAAGGTCGCCCTCGAGAAGGCGAGCGACGACAAAACCCGGGAATCGGGGTTGCGGCTGGCGAAAGACGGCGGGCGCCGTTGCTACTACGGGGCCTGGGTGGCGACGCCGGACATGGTCGCCGTCATCCAGCCGGTCTTTGAGAAGGCCGCCAAGGAAGGCCTCCTGGCCGCGCTGGACACCGCTCCGACGCGGACCGACTGGTACAGCAAGGAGCTTGCGGCCGGGCTCCGGGCGTTCCCGGAAGGGTTGCTGACCGAGGACGGCATCCGGGAGGATATCACCATCACACTCCAGTACATGGCCGCCTACCTCCAGGGAAGCGCCGCGGCGGCCGTGACGAGTCCACAGCTCAAGCTGCAGCTGATGGAGGATCTGGCCACGGCGGAGATCCGCCGGGCCGCCCTATGGAAGCGTCTGCACGCCAAGGGCGTCCTTCAGGGAGAAGGACCGTTGGCTGGAAAGCGACTTACCGAGGAGGTGTTCCTGCGGCTCCTGGGCGAGGAGACAGGAAAGCTCAAGGGCAAATCGGTCGACACGGCCAGCGAGATCTTGAGGTGGACGACCACCACCAGGAAGCTCATCCCCTGGATCTCCGATCCCTTAAACGTCGTGCTGGATGAAGAAAGTCCGGAGGTGATTACCGCCGCCCTCAAGGCGTACTTCGAGACGTACGTCACGACCGGCAAGCGGCTTACCAGGGTGGCGGGAGTGGATATCGGGTAGGTCCCCCAAATCCCGGCAAGTCCGTTTGACAGGGATCGGGGGGGTGCGGACAAACGGGTAGTACGGATCGAACTGCTTCCGATGATGTGCTGCCCTTCTATCGAACGATGACGATTCCCGCTAGAACCCCGCACGGTATGTCATCGGGTTTCGCATCGCTGCCGATGGGATAGATGTTCCACTCTGCCGACGCGACCATCCGGTAGACGTCTATCCCGACGGCTTCCATCGATGGCCGGGAGCGAAGGGAAAACCGGCACTTCGTCCCCTTCAGGACCGCGCAATCTTCCTGCAGACCGCAGAAGGTGTGCCGGCAGGAGCCTGCGCCGAAGCCAAACGCCAGATAGTGCCCGTCATAGAAGGCTGCCGATTCAATACCGTTCACGATCTTGTAGACGTCCTGATACGCGGAGACTCTCTCCTTGATCGTGGCCTTGTCCCGGACGACGACACTGGAAGGAATCTCCTGGACAAAGAAAACGGCCCACTGGTATTTCTCGAGCAGGGTTCGAAGCTCAGCGGGTTTTACCGTATGGGGTGGGCAGTTTGCGCCGACTCCGTACCCGAAACAGATCGGGATCTGACACTTCATCGTCACCCGCTCGTCCACGGGGATTTCGTCGGTTCTGACGATTTTGGCCCGGGTTGCCCCCAGTTCGAGGGCCTTTTCCTGATACTTTTGCAGATCGGCTGCAAGACGGACTTCATCCACTTCGAGACCGATCTTTTTCAATTTCGGTTCCATGCCCACCTCCGCGTTGTCTTGCCGGACTCGTGACCCACACCCGGAATGGTTCTTTTCAAATGATACATGGAAATCCCTGGATCCGAAGAGGGAATTCCTTTTTCTCCCGGGCGAGAGGTTCTTTGCGCGGCAAGCCGAGTGCCGGCGAACCGATTGGCTGCCTCGCGGCCTTTCCGGGGGGCCACGCGATGCGCAACGATTCGGACGGGATCATCCCCGCCCGACAAAGGGCATCTTGGTGGCCATGACGGTCATGAATTGCACGTTCGCATTCAAGGGGAGACCGGCCATGTACACCACCGCCTGCGCCACGTGCTCGACCTCCATGGTCGGCTCCACGGAGATCGTCCCGTTGGCTTGCGGCACACCGTCTTTCATTCGTTTCGTCAATTCGGTCTCCGCGTTGCCGATGTCGATCTGGCCACAGGCGATATCGTACTTGCGGCCATCGAGCGCGGTGGATTTGGTGAGGCCGGTTACGGCGTGCTTGGTGGCCGTGTAGGGCGCGGAGTTCGGCCGGGGGGCATGCGCCGAGATGGAACCGTTGTTGATGATCCGGCCGCCCCCGGGCTCCTGGCTCTTCATGATCCTGAACGCCTCCTGGGTACACAAA
>CAJIAW010000130.1_pt1 | contig 12238 bp, 12 predicted proteins | sample 9199241 | NCBI WGS metagenome assembly CAJIAW01 (sample SAMEA7708284, study PRJEB35096) | sediment metagenome | biome: marine neritic benthic zone biome [ENVO:01000025]; feature: sediment [ENVO:00002007]; material: shallow marine sediment [ENVO:03000034] sea grass bed [ENVO_01000059] ...
CCGCCGGCCAGGACGTCGTGCATCATACGGGAGACCTATACTCCCCTCATCGCCACCGGAGCACCCGTCTTCGGGTTCCTCTCCTCGGGGCGCTTCCAGGAATTCGGCACACCGGCCGACTATCTGGAAGGAACCCTCGCCCTCCTGTCCGCGAAAAGGAAGGAGGCGGCCCCCCCCTCTCCGGAAGAGGGAGGCGTCACGGTCATCCCTCCCGTCTACATCTCTCCGAAGGCGAAAGTCGCCCCGGGAGCACGGATCGGCCCCGACGCCGTCATCGAGGAAGGGGCCGCGGTCGCCGAAGGAGCATCGGTCACCCGGTCCATCCTCTGGCCGGGGGGCGTTCTCCCGGCAGGAGAAGAACTCGCCGGCGCGATTCTCACCCCGCGTCGCCGCGTGCGGGTCGGGTAACCCCCCCTTACCACCACGTCCGGGACTCCGGGCGACGGTTACGGACCGTGGCACCTCTTCCCAAACGAGACGGGGCTTATCCCCCCCACTGCATGTAGAAGGCGAAAACGGCGAGCAGAAACGTATACGGGGCGAACCGGAGGAACTTCCCCCGGGTGACGAGTCCTTCGACGAGCATCAGGGCGAGGTATCCCACGACAAACGCGAGGAGGAAACCCAGGGCGGAAGGGGCGAACCCGGGCAGCACCGATACCCCCCGGTGCAGGAGCAGGACCGCCGCCGCCAGAATGGCCGGGATCGAGATGAAGAAGGAGAATTTTGCGCTCCGCATCGCCCCGATCCCCAGAACGAGGGCGAGCGATATCGTGGTACCGGACCGGGAAATACCCGGGAAGATGGCTGCCCCCTGCATGACCCCGATGGCCAAAGCCTCCCACAAGTCGATCCTGTCGGGGTCCGCCTTGTGGCGGAACCGCAGGTTGCTGAGCAGAAGGAAAACCGTCAGGACCAGGTACGAGATTCCCACTCCCCGGAAGCTCATTCCTGCCTCCACGACGTCGTGGAGAAGGTACCCGATGATGCCCGTCGGGACGCAGGACACGACCAGCAACAGGAGGTCCCGCCGCCCCCATGCGTCCAGCCGGTACTCCGGTTCCCGCCGGAAGAGGGAGGAGAAGGTTTCGAGGATTTCCCGCCGGAGGTAAAAGAGGATGGCCAACAGCGTGCCCAGGTGCAGGAGGACGTCGAACGCCAGCTCGGATCTCGTAAGCCCGAGGATCTTCTCCATGAGATATAGGTGTCCCGAGCTGCTCACCGGGAGGAACTCGGTGGCTCCCTGGAGGATTCCCAGCAATATCGCCTTGAGGACCGTCAATCGATTACCGTCATGCGATACCGGATTTGGCGGTTTCCACGGCGTTTTCCATCACGGCGCGGACCTTTTCCACGGTCTCGCTGTCCGTTCCCTCGAAACGAAGGACGAGCACGGGCTGCGTGTTTGACGCCCGCACGAGTCCCCACCCTCCGTCGAAAAGGGCTCGCACACCGTCCACGTCGATCACCTCCCTTGCCTGCGGCCTGACGATCTCCGCCACTTTCTCCACGACATGGAACTTGTGTTCGTCGGGGCACTCCACCCGGATCTCGGGCGTGGTGACGACGGGCGGGAGATCGGAGAGCATTTCACTCAAGGTACGGTTGGAATGCGCGAGAATCTCAAAAAGTCTCGCCGAGGCGTAAATGGCGTCGTCAAACCCGAGATAGCGATCGGCGAAGAAGATGTGACCGCTCATCTCGCCTGCCACCTCCGCGGACTCCTCCTTCATTTTCTTCTTGATGAGAGAGTGTCCGACCTTCCACATGACGGGTTTCCCGCCGTGCCGGGCGATGTCGTCGTACAGATTCTGCGACGCCTTCACCTCCGAGATGATCGTCGCCCCCGGCTTTCTCCGGAGAATATCCCGGGCGAAGAGGGCCAGGAGGTAATCCCCGTACAGGATTTCCCCCTTCTCGTTCACGGCTCCGATCCGGTCGGCGTCGCCGTCGTAGGCGACTCCCACGTCCGCGCCCGTTTCCCGGACGGCCCGGATGAGGGAATGCAGGTTCTCCGGTACGGTCGGGTCGGGAAAATGGTTGGGGAACCGCCCGTCCATCTCGCAGAAGAGTTCCACCACCGTAAGCCCCATCTCGCGGAAGAGGGCCGGCGCCACCGGCCCTCCGGTCCCGTTCCCGGCGTCCACCACCACCTTGAGCCTGCGCGGGATGGAGATATTCTTCACCACGTACTCCCGATAATCCGGCAACACTTCCCGGCGGCTTTCCTTTCCCTCCCCGGCGGCGAAGTCCCCCTTCTCGATAATCCGTCGGATCTCCTGGATCTTTTCCCCGTAAAGGGTGGAGGGACCCACAGAAAGTTTGAATCCGTTGAACTCGGGGGGGTTGTGGCTCCCCGTGACCATAACGCCCCCGTCGGCTCCGAACCGTATGATGGAAAAGTAAAGGAGGGGGGTGGGACAGATTCCCACGTCGATGACGTTTATGCCGGACGACAGGATTCCCTCGACCAGGGCATCCCGGAAGGAGGGGGAGGAAAGCCGACAGTCCCGTCCGACCATAAGGGACCGGACCCCATTCCGTGCAGCGAAGGTCCCGAATCCCCTCCCGATGGAGGCAACCGTCTCGAGCGTGAGGTCCTCCCCCACTCTCCCACGGATGTCATATTCCCGGAATATCAGCGGATTGATCACCCCGCCTCCGCTATGCAAAGTAGATCCCGTGATTCTATTTACCCTAACCCGTCAATTCAAGGGATTTCGCCAGGAATACCAGAATTATCCCGGTGTTATCGGGAGGAAAATGTAGCGTCTGCGGAATCCCCGATTTTTTTTTCTGAAACTATATACAACGTGACCCTTCTGCGCGCATCCTAAGGATGAAGGAGGGAGGTGGTCTATGTGGGAGCCATTAACGTAGGCAGGAGAATCAAGAGCATCCGGAAGAGAAAGAATCTTACTCTCCAGGAAGTGTCGGAGAACAGCGGAATGTCCGCTACCGCGATCAGCGCGATCGAGCGGAACGTGTCGTCACCGACCGTAAACACCCTCGTGGCCATCGGACGTGCGCTCGGAGAATCGCTCACTTCCCTGCTGGGGGAAAACGAGATCGAGTACGTAGTAACCCGCGCCGGGACACGGAAACGGGTGGCATCGGACATGCGCAACGTCGAATTCCAGACGCTTGCCGGCGGAGTGCCCGGCCGACGGTTCCACCCCGTGCTGAGCATCATCCGGCAAGAGGCAAGCAACGGAGAGGATTTCATCAATCGCCCGGAGGACGATTTCCTGTTTGTGATCGAAGGGTCGCTGGACGTGGAGATGGACGGGGCCGGCACCCCCATAAGGCTTGAGAAGGGAGATAGCGTCTACTTTCGAGGGAGCACGCCATACCGGTGGCGAAACCCGTCAGGACAGGAGGAGACGCAACTCCTGGTTATATCCACCTCCTGATCTTGTCCGGGACGAAAACCCCTTCTGTCCGTCGTCTTCCCACCGAGCGGGAGGACGGCGGCAGGAGGGGGGAAGATGCACATCGTCACGCGGAACGGGTGACCCCGTTACGCGGACACACCCGGGAAAGACCACAGGAGCCGCACCGGGGCTGCCGGGCGACGCAGACCTGCCGTCCGTGCCATCCGAGCTGCGTTGCGAAATCCCACCTCCCATTCGGTATGGCCTCGACGAGATCCTCCTCGATCCGCGCCGGGTCCTTCGACCGGGTGAGGCCGAGCCGAAACGACACCCTGCCGACATGCGTATCCACGGGGAGAGCGTCCACCCCGAAACAGGCGCCGAGTATGACCGAAGCCGTCTTTCTTCCTACCCCGGGAAGCGCCGTCAGTTCCTCCATGCTCTCCGGGACGTTCCCTCCATGTCGTGCTACCAGAGCGGAGGCGATCCCCTTGAGCGCCCTGGCCTTGTTCCGGTAGAACCCCGTGGGGCGGACCGCCTCCTCGATCTCCGGCAGTGAGGCCGCCGCGAATGCCTCGGGGCCGGGATACCGGACAAACAGCGCCGGGGTAACCTGATTGACCCGGTCGTCCGTGCATTGGGCGGCCAGCACGGTCGCCACCAGCAATTCGAAGGGGGTCCGGTACCGGAGAACCACACGGGCGGACGAGTAGGAGCAGGCGAGAAACTCGAGGATGAACGGAACGGGCCCCGGCCTCTTCCCCGGGGGCATCAGGCGGGGTTCCTCTGGTATACGATTTTTTTTTTAATCATACGGCCACCACCGAGATCTACACCCTCCACCTCGCAGGTGTACATCTTCCCGGGCCCGAGGAACTCGTCATCGGGAGTGCGGAGGAACGCGTTGCGTTCGTCAAGCCAGTCCAGCATCCCCCGAACCTCCCGGAACGTCATGTCGAACGCGGTGATGACGTTGTAGACCTTCCCCTTGTGGGCAATGGGATAGACTTCCATCTCCATACTATCGTCTTCGATCGTCACGAGCCCCCCTTCCGTAACCCACTGAAAATTCTATACTTCCCTCACTTCAGGCTTCCCGGTTCCCTTCGTCGATTTTCGGCTCGTGTGTACCATTTTGGGACACTTTCGCTGCCTGGGTCCATCAGTTGCAATTTTACGATATACCGCTCAAGATTTCCCGAATCTGTCCCTTATTTGTCACTTTCGATGGTTTACGCTGAAATCAAAGCACGGGGTCGTATGGGTGTCTCTCGCGCATCCCGTTGATGGCCTATTAGCCCAACGGCAATGTTCCTCTGGTAACACAACTATCCCCTGACAAGTTATCGGCAGGTATCAGGCAACCAACTTGCCTCAACCGGCTTCGCGATCAGCCCGAACGTTACAGGGCTGTTCGCCTGCGCCAGGAAACAGGAGGTGAAAAATGTCGAAGAGGATTCTCCTCGTCGTTGTCGGGGTAGTCGCTGTCGTTCTAGCAAGCGGCTTCGTGGGTGTTACGAACTCCGAAGGATTTAGGGGTGGCGGTTTTTGGCATCATCGGGGAAACATACCCATCAACTGGAGGGTCGCAGGAACAATTACCTATGTGGAGCTTTATTCCCCTTATGTTGAACCTCTCTCTGACTCTACCTTCCCAACTGTGCAAGGCACCATTATCGACATCGTTACCAAGGGTAAACCATTTGGAGCCAGGAGCAAGGTGATTGGTATAGCGAATGGGGTTGTCCCTGACACGGAAGGAGATTGCGTGGAAGACTTCAAGCTTTTGTTCGAATACGATGACATGATTGTCACCTTCCCAGACCTATCAATGCTCTTCGCAACTGGGAAAGATGATCCACCGGGTTTCCATTGCTTCTTGGACCCCTTTCCCCAACTTGCGGTGGCCCACATGAAGATCATTGGCGGAACCGGAAAGTACGCGGGAGCCTCTGGTGAGTATACTGGCACCTTCCGGGGAGGACCAGTTGGGGAATCTGGCACGCTCGGGTACGAGACCGGAACGATCGTCGGAGAAATTGTACGTTAATCGCTGTATGCCTTGGTGGCAACTGGCGTGAACTAAGGACGGTGCCAAAAGGCTCCGTCCTTGTTTATTCATTCGATACTCATTCCCCACGGACATGCCAGGGGCACGGGTTTCACGCTTAAATGGTTGTTTTCTTTAGCAGGGCATTATTATACGCTGTACCCCCGTCAGCGATAAACAGGGAGAGAGAGGAGAAAAACCTTGCTCCTTCGCGACATCCTCGCGCACAACGCCCGGATCCATCCCCGCCGGACGGCCCTCTCCTCGGACGACACCCACCTTTCCTACGCGGATCTCCTTGACCGGGTGCGCGGGCATGCGGCTGCTCTTGCCGCCCTCGGAGTGGAAAGGGGAAACCGAGTGGCGATTCTGTCACACAGCACCCTTTCCTTCGTGGAATTGCTGTTCGCCGTTACCCAACTCGGGGCGGTCCTGGTTCCCCTCAACCACCTGTTCGTCGGACGGGAACATAAAACGATCCTCCTGGACGCGGAAGCACGGTTCCTCCTGTTCGCCGGAGAGTTCGAGGAAACGGTGAACGCCCTTCTCCCGGACATGCCCGATTCCCTTCATGTCATCCGGATCGGATTCGGCGGCGACGGAGTCCCCGGGCTGGAGGACGACGAGCGCGGGAAGTCCATCCTTCCTCCGGACCACGTTCCGGTATCGGAGTCGGATGTCGCGCTGCAGATCTACACGAGCGGGATCTCGGGGCGCCCGCGGGGCGCTTTGCTCTCCCACGCAAACCTGATGGCGGCCTTCGCCTCCGCGGCTCTGGAGCTCAGGCTTTCCCGGAACGACACCTTTCTCTCCTGCAACCCCCTGCCCTTCATGTCGGGGATCGGAAGACTGCTCCGTTTCCTGTACGTCGGCGGAAGGATCGTGATACGGGACGATTTCGACCCCGAGGATACTCTGCACACCATCGAACGGAGCAGGATCACCCACGCCCTGCTCACCCCCACGATGATGGCCCGGGTCCTGGACCTTCCTTCCGCGGACCGATTCAATCTCTCCACCCTCCGGAAAGTTCTCTACGGAGGGGCTTTCATCCCCCTGGATCTTCTGAAGCGGGCCATCCGGTTCTTCGGCTGTGACATGGTCCAGTCGTACGGGCAGGTCGAATCCTCAGGCGTCCTCGCTTTCCTTCATCCCGAGGACCATTCCCTGGAGGAAAGCGCACCCTATATGCGCAGGTTGATGTCGGTGGGGAAGGAAGCGGTCGGCGTCGAGATCCGGATCGTGAACGAAGAGGGATCGGCAGTCCCCCCCGGCCAGGTGGGCGAATTGATCGCACGCGGGAAGAACATCTTCTCGGGATATTACGGGGACCCCGAATTCTCCGCGGAAGTGCTCCGGAACGGCTGGCTGTACACGGGAGACGTGGCGTCCTGCGATGAGGAGGGGTACCTCTATCTCCTCGACAGGAAACGCGATACGCTCATGATCGGAGGGATCTCCGTCTACCCCCGCGAAATTGAAAATGTCATCACGGAGCATCCTTCGGCAGCGGAGGCTGCGGTCGTCCCGCGCCCCGATTACGTCCTCGGGGAGGTCCCCGTGGCCATCGTGGTGCCCAGGGAAGGCTGCCAGGCGAACGTCGAATCCCTTTTCGACCACTGCCGGAGGAACATGGCCCCCTTCAAAGTCCCCCTGGCGATCGAGTTTGCTTCCTCCCTCCCGAGGAACAGCGCGGGGAAGGTGCTGAAAGTGAAACTGAAGGAGAGGATGGTGAGGGGAAACGTCACTCCCCGAACACGTCGGCAGTGAAGGAGTAAAGTTCCGCATCTTTTTTCCATGCGTCCTTGGCAAGTCCCGCCTTCACGCATACCTGGGAAAGAAACTGTTCGCGGTCCCACCCCTGCTCGAGAGCTACCTGGGGGAGAAGCAGACCCCGGTGCTCCCCTTTCCGGATCATCAATCCGTGCACCCCTGGCACCACATCTTCCGGCCGCACCGGCGCAAGGGGTGAAAGTACCGAGATCTCGATCCGCAGGTGGCCCACCTCCCCCGTCGTTACCCGGGGAAATCTCGGGTCCTCGGTTGCGGCGGCGACCACGCACTCCTGAACGGTTCGATACAACGGTGCGTGAGGTTCCGTATATCCGATGCAGCCCCGGAGACGCTCCCCGCTGCGAAGCGTCACGAATGCGGACCCCGGGGCGGAGAGGTTCATGTGGGCGGGAGTCCCATCGGGCATTCGCCCCCGAGCGATGTAGGTCGCAAGTGCGCTGCGCGCTATCCGGAGCAATTCCTCCCGTTCCTCAGGGGAGAGGCCGGCGACCCGGTTTGCCGTCAATTCTTCCATGGTTCGCCCTCTGCCTGCTGTGAAATCCCTTCGTCCGGGTACGCAACCCGGCAAACCGCCCAGTCCCGCCCACCGGCACTCTGCGGTTCCCCGCGCGGGAGCCTTCGCGTCCTAGTTGACCGGCCGGAACTCTCCGTCGGGAAATTTCCCGTCCTGCCATTCGTACCAGGAGGGATCGCCGTTCTCCTCGATCTTATCCTTTGCGAAAAGGAAAACGGAAACGATTTCCGGGTCGAACTGCGTTCCCGAGCAGCGCAGGATCTCCGCCGTTGCCACCTCCTCGGGAAGCGCCGGCCGGTAGGCGCGGGTCGATGTCATCGCGTCGAAGGTGTCGGCGACCGCCATGATGCGCGACTCGAGAGGTATCTCCGCCCCCGCAATCCTTCCCGGATAGCCGCGGCCGTCGAAGCGTTCGTGATGGTGCAGGATCGCGGGGAGTATTTTCTGGAAGTACGGGATAGGGGAAAGGATCTGGGTCCCCACCTCGGGGTGCTTTTCGACCTCGTAGAATTCTTCCCGGGTAAGTTTGCCCGGTTTGTTCAGGATGGTTTCCGTGACGCCGATCTTTCCCAGGTCATGCAGAATGGAAGCGCGCCGGAGATCCTCGATATGGGCAGGGGACAGGCCCATTTCCGTCGCGATGGCCATCGAATACAGAGTCACCCTCTGGGAGTGGCCCCGCGTGTAGAGATCCTTGGCCTCGAGCGCCTTGATCAGCGATTGGATCGAACGGACGTACAACGAGTTGATGAGATCGGTTTGCTCCTTCACCCTGGTTTCCAGGTTCACCTGATAGTCTTGGAGCTGCCGCTCCAGCGCCTGCTTCCGGATGGCGTTCCGGATGGTGACGAAGAGGATATCGAAACTGAAAGGCTTGAGGATGTAGTCGTAGGCGCCGTTTTTCAGCGCGGCGACGGCCGTCTCGAGGTCCGCGTTGGCCGTCATGACAATCCGGGCCGTGCCCGGGAACAGGCGGGATGCCTCCCGAAGAAGTGCGACACCGTCCATCTCCGGCATCCGGATGTCGGTGAGCAGTACCGAATAGTCTCCGTCTCTCAGCATGGCAAGCGCCTGGAGCCCGTTTTGCGCCTCGTCCACCGAAACGCCCTCGAGTTCCATGCGTTCGCGGACGATCGACCGGATGAACTCCTCGTCGTCGACTACGAGAAGCCTTACGTCTTTCCCCCAGGGAGCTTCCGGTTCTTCGATGATCGAATTCCGGGACTGCATACCTTACCTATTCGTCCAAAACCTCCAGAAAATTTAATAAAAATATGTCCGCACCCGGGAAAGAAGGGATCAGAGGTTGAAGCGGATTTGCATGATGTCCCCGTCCTGGACCACGTATTCCTTCCCCTCGAGCCGCAATTTCCCCTCCGTTTTCGCTTTCGCCATCGAACCGCAGCGGAGGAACTCCTCGCACGGGATCACTTCGGCGCGGATGAACCCCTTCTCCATGTCGGAATGAATCTTTCCCGCGGCGTGCAGGGCGACGGTTCCCCTGCGGACGGTCCACGCCCGAACCTCCTCATCGTTCATCGTCATGAAACAGATGAATTCCATTGCCTCGAAAGCGCCCCGGAGGAGTTGTTCCCGGGCCGGGCGGCGGATTCCCATTTCCTCAAGAAACACCGCTTGATCTTCCGGGGAAAGCAGGGAAATCTCCTCCTCGATCCGGGCGGACAGCCGAACAAGGGGGATGCCCCGCGAGAATGCGGCCTCCCCAAGTTCCGGATACCCCTCCGCGGAGAGATCCCCCTCCGCCACGTTCAAGACCAGCAGAAGCGGGATCTGGCTTGCAAACCGGAAACCCGAAACGACACGGTTCTCTTCGACGGACAAGGGGAGCTGCCGGAGGGGGATCTCCTTCTCCAGAGAGTTTACAGCCTTGTGAAGGACAGTCCACTCTGCATCCCGCCGGGCTTCCTTCATCATCCGCTCGATCCTTTTCTGGGCAACCAGGTAATCGGAGACGACCAGCTCCGACTCGATCTTCCGGAACTCTTTTACCGGATCCAGCCCTCCCTGGGGGGCGGGATGATAGTCGTCGGAAAACCCCCGGAGAACGACAGTCAGGATGTCCACTCCCTTGATCCTGGTCAGCGTATCAGGAGGAAGGAGCGCGGTGTCCCCGGGATCGATCTCGACGAATGTGACCGAGATCGGGATGACCTTCTTCGCACGGGCGATGGCGGCCAGCCGGTGCAGGCGGTCGTCGGGAACCTTGATCGTGCACACTCCCTGGCCCCGGGACGATACGGACGATTCCTCCTGTCCCCCTCCCAAGGCACGAAACAAGGTGCTTTTCCCGACTCCCTCGTTTCCGAAAACCCCGACTTTCATGACTCTCCTGGATCCTCAAGGGGGATTCCCTCGAACAGGTCCGACTCGGGCAGGGAAGCCGGGGGAAAGCGCGACTTTGCGAGAACGTACGTCTCTCGGCGGCAGAACTCCCGGTACCCTTCCCGCGAGAGGATCCGATTGTAATCCTTTGCCTGTGTCCTGTGGGAGTAGAAGGCCTTGATCTTTTTGTCCACATACCCGGAGGTATCCACGACCGTGGTCAGCTTCTCCCGCGGAACCCCCGCCAACGGGACTCCCCACTCGTCGAAAATCTCCTGGGCGATCTCGAACTGGTACAGCTTGCCGGGCGCCCAGGAAAAGATGCCGTCCTCGAGCTGGCGGGGAAACCGTTCCGGGTCCGCTGCCGCGTCGAACGCCTCGAGGGCGACGGAGCACATCACCATGTGATCGGGGTGCCGGGACACGCCCTCCGGGCCGAACGAGATCAGCACCTGGGGGCGCGTCATGCGGATCTGCCGGACGGCCTTCTCGACGATCCTCTCGCGCGGGGTGCCGGCGAGTTGCCCGTCCAGCTGATTTGCGAGAGTGTGCCGCCCGGACCGTCGGGACCGGAGATCTCCGTCGGGTCGACCTGTTCGTAGATCTCGCCGCCTTCGCTGAGCGGATCGTTGTCGAACGCCGAGATCGCGATGAGATACAGGCCCGGCGACTGCACGCCTGCGCCGCTCTTGTCCGTCGCGTTCGGGAGCAACAGCGACTGGAGTGACTCGCCGCCGGGCGCGTCGTCGTTCCCGAGGATCCCGAGAAACGGATTCGGGCGGATTGGATCGAAGTTGAACAGCCACAGCTGCGTGTCGAAGTCGGCAGATCCGCCGAAGCTCACATCGGTGCTGGCGAGGAAGCGGGCGGGATCGACGATCCGGACGAGGTACATGTCCTCGCGATCGACGGTGCCGCCTTGCAGAGGAGAGACCCCGAGGCGACCGCGGATCTTGGTGAGCGGCCCGTTCCCGAAGACGATCTGAGCGTTGGAGCCGTTCGATCCCGCGTCATCGTTCTCGACCCACTCGGGTCCGGCCGTCGCAACTCGCGTGTCGGACATGGTCGCGACGACGACGGTCAGCGCACAACCGATCGGGATGCGCATCGTTCGCTCCTTACTTTGGGCGATCGCGACGTGCCACCACAGACTACCACGGCCGATGCCCGGCGCGAACGATGCCCTCGCCGATTCCTGGGCATGCACTCGAGCATCCTCAGTGGCTCTACCGACGCAGACCGACTCCACCGGAGATGCGGGATCGCTTTGCAAGCTCCTTGTGCAGTTCGCGCTCGACGAAGCCAACGAGCATGTCGACCGCGTCCACATTCAGCGTCTCGCAGATGTCGGAGCGGTAGACGGACGTCGCGTTGATGTCGATGAACCAGCGTGTGCCGTCGGCCGACTCGATGAACTCGACGCCGCCTACGTCGAGACCGGCGGCGCGCACGATCTCTCGGGCCTGGGCAACGGCGTGGGCAGGAATGTCGGGGTACGCCTCGAATTCGACCGAGGGACATTCCGCGGACGACTCATCCGCGGCGAACCGCTCACAGCTGTCGGCCGGGCAGAGGTTGAAGGTGTTGTGCGAGCGCACACGCATGGCGTACACGAGCTCGCCGTCGATGAACTCCGTCCGGATGATCGTCCCGTCGTGACTGAAGACCTGCTCCTGGAGCAGCAGCAGGTGATCCGGCGCGAAGAGGTGCGGCTCATCGTCCAACGCCTCGAGGAGCTCCTCGTAGCTCTTGATCAGTTTGACGAACGCGCCGCTGCCGCCGCAGTTGGGCTTGATGATCGCCGGGAAGCGGAAGTCACGTGTCGCTTCGGCGACCTGCTGACGCTTGTTGAAGAGGACGGTGCGCGGCGCGTGCACGCCGAGCTGCTCGAACAGCAGTTGCTGCGCGACCTTGCTGGTCTCGACCTGAAAAGCCTGAGTGCCGTTGACCACGCGACGGCCGTGCGCCCCGAAGATGTCCAGCAACGATCGCGCGAACGGAATCGCGGGTCCGTGGCCCCGGATGTAGGAGCTCGGGCTGACACGGTTGAAGATCAGCGGAAACGCGGGCGGGTGATCCAGGAAGACCGCTGCATCGTCCATGCGGACGGCGACGTAGGGGATGCCGCGTGCGCGAAGGGCCGCGAAGAAATCGGCCAGCCAG
>CAJIAW010000234.1_pt1 | contig 11555 bp, 10 predicted proteins | sample 9199241 | NCBI WGS metagenome assembly CAJIAW01 (sample SAMEA7708284, study PRJEB35096) | sediment metagenome | biome: marine neritic benthic zone biome [ENVO:01000025]; feature: sediment [ENVO:00002007]; material: shallow marine sediment [ENVO:03000034] sea grass bed [ENVO_01000059] ...
GAGTTCGCAGTTCCCCCCCTGTTCTGCTGCGAGGTCCACGATCACCGATCCAGACCCCATGCCGGCCACCATCTCCCCGGAGATGAGCAGGGGAGCCTTCTTCCCGGGTACCTGGGCGGTGGTGATCACGACGTCGCTCCCGGCTACGACGCGGGACATTGTCTCCCGCTGCCGCCGGTAGAACTCCTCGTCCAGGGCCTTGGCGTAGCCGCCCTCCCCCTCGACGTTTTCGTCGGGGAGCGGAAGTTCCACGAATTTCGCTCCCAGACTCTCCACCTGTTCCTTGACCGCGGCGCGGACGTCGTAGGCTTCCACAACGGCGCCAAGCCGTCTTGCCATGGCGATTGCCGTAAGTCCCATCACGCCTGCCCCGACGACGAAAACGCGGGCGGGGGAAACGGTCCCCGCGGCGGTCATGAGAAGGGGGAACATCCGGGGTAGCTCCGCGGCCGCTAGCAGCACCGCCTTGTACCCCGCCACGGTGGACATCGACGAGAGGACGTCCATCGACTGGGCCCGGGTAATCCGCGGCAGGAGTTCCAGGGAGAAGACGGTGACGCCGCTTTCGGCCAATTCCCTTACGGCTTCCGGGGAGGAAAGAGGACGGCAGAGCGCGATCACGGCCTGGCCGCCCCGATATAGAGCGACGTCGGCCCTGCCCGCCACGGGGTTGGCACCGAGAGCGCGCACGTGGAGTATGAGGCTGGCGGATCCGAACAGATCGGCCCGGGAAGGGGCGATTTCCCCACCCTTTTCCTCGTAGGCGGAGTCTGGAAATCCCGCTGCGGACCCGGCCCCAGGTTCCACATGAACCTGGATACCTGCCCTGGAAAGGGTTGGAAGGACGGCAGGAACGAGGGCCACCCGCCGTTCTCCGGGGAATGTCTCTTTGGGGACTCCGATGATCAAGGAAGCACCAGCCCGGTTAAGGAATTGCCCGTGCACGGGGTTTTTTCGCTTCGCGTTTTTTGAACGACTATAACGTTTGATGTAGGTTTATGGGAAAAAGCGTCATTATTCCATTAAATTACCGGTAAAAAGTCCGGTTCTCCCCGGATAAAGGGTTTCCCGGAGGGCCTTTTTCCTGGATAATCTATGATTTATATGGATTGGTTGCCGTTCCCTAAGGCCGAACGGAGATGGAAGGGGATGAAATGGGGATGCGTGCAGGGGGGCGGAAGGCGGGGGACCTCCGGGAGATCCGTGTTACGGAGGGAGTACAGAAGCACGCCGAGGGATCGGTGCTCTTCGAACTGGGGGAGACAAAGATGGTTTGCGCCGCATCGGTCGAGGATCGCGTTCCACCGTTCCTTCGGGGAACCGGAAAGGGTTGGGTTACCGCCGAATACGCGATGTTGCCGCGGGCGACGACGACGAGGAGCCAGCGGGAGGGACGCACGGGAAAGGTCCAGGGGCGAACGCAGGAGATCCAGCGGCTGATCGGCAGGTCTCTGCGCGCCGTGGTGGCCCCGGGACTCCTGGGCGAAAGAACGATCACCGTGGACTGCGACGTTCTCCAGGCGGACGGCGGGACCCGCACCGCCTCGATCAACGGGGCGTGGATCGCGCTGTGGCAGGCTTGCTCACGGCTGGTCGACAGCGGGGTAATCCCGGGAAACCCTGTCCGGGAGCAGGTGGCAGCGGTCAGCGTGGGGATGTTTGAAGGAAGAGTCCTGGTCGACCTCGACTACGCCGAGGATTCGCAAGCGCAGGTCGACATGAACATCGTCATGACCGGGAGCGGAAACCTGATCGAGGTGCAGGGGACCGCCGAGGGGAAGCCTTTCACCCGGGAGCAGCTGGACCGGATGCTCGAAGCGGCTGTGAGAGCAGGGAGACGGATCATTCGGATCCAGAAACAGTGGAAGGAGGGTGGCCGATGAAGCTTTTGATCGCGACCCGGAACCGGGGGAAGGCGACCGAGATCCGGGCGCTGCTCGGGTTGGGGCTGCAGAAAAACGTCGAGGTCCTGACGCTTCCCGACCTGCCGACAGCTTCGGAGCTGCGAGAAGAGGGGAAGACCTTTGCGGAGAATGCGAGGAACAAGGCGCTCCATTACGCGAAGGAGTACAAGATCCTGTGCATCGCGGACGACTCCGGCTTGTCGGTGGAAGCGCTGGGGGGCCGGCCGGGCGTCCTGTCCGCCCGGTACGCGGGCGCTCAGGCGACCGACGAGCAGAACATCGCACTGCTTCTCGAGGAACTTTCCCCCAATCCCAAACCCTGGGACGCGGCGTTTCTCTGCGTGGCGGCGGCTGCCCTCCCCGGACGGGTGATCGCGGAGGCCACCGGACGCATGGACGGCGAGATCGTATCCGCCCCCCGTGGGGAGAGCGGCTTCGGGTACGACCCCGTCTTCCGGGTCAAGGGTTCGCCGAAGACGATGGCGGAGCATACCACCGAAGAGAAGAACAGGATCAGCCACCGGGGGCAGGCGATACGGCTCATCATCGAGGAGTTGCGAAACAGCGGGATGTTCGGGTAGGGGGGACCCCCCAGGGACAAACGGCGGCAGGGGCCGGCCGTTTCCGGCCAGCCCCTGACCAGGTTTTACTTCCAGGAATATTTGACCATCGGCGCGCTGGCGTCGGCGGCCCACTCCTGTATCGATCCGTCGTACATTTTTACGTTCTGATACCCCAGGACCTCGGACAGGACGAACCACCAGCCGGACGCAAGCCGGCCCGTGTCGCAATAGGTGATGATCTCCGCGGTCTTGTCCTTGCCCACTACGCCGGCGGCGTAGGCAGAGAGCTCCTCCTTGGTCTTGAAAGCACCTTCCTTGGTGAAAATCCACGCGGAGGGAAGCATTACGGAATGGGGAGGGTGCCCTAAACGCGCGATAAACGAATGCTTCGAAAGTCCGAAAAAGACCTCCGGCATGCGCGTGTCCACGATGATCCCTTTTCCAATCTTCCCGGTCACATCGGCCTTGGAGGCAAGGAACTTACCGCTTAATGTAACCTTCCCCTTCGCCTCTTTCGCTTTGCCCGCGGTCATGTTTAAAGACTTCTTATCCGCCGACCACTTGTTGAATCCGCCGTCGAGTATGCCCACCTTGGCAACCCCGGCATTCCGAAGCGTCCAGGCGACCCGCGCCGAGTTCACCTTGTCGGCCATCGTGTCCACCTTCCCCACGACCACAACAGGTGTTGCCATGTCGATCCCGGAACTCTTCATGAGATCTGCCAGGTCCTCATTCTCGGGAAGCTGGTTTTTAAGATTGTTGCGGGTAACGGCCCAGGAGCCGTAGAAGACGTTGATTGCGTTGGGCACGTGGCCAGCCTTGTACTCCTCGGGCTTGCGGATGTCGACGATGCGAAGCGTCGAGTCGCTTCCGTTCTTCTGCAGCCAGTCCGCGGAAACGATCGTGGGGAGATCGAGGGCTGGAGCGGCAACCGGCAGCACCAGGATCAGAATGGGGAGAATTCGCTTCCAGATCTTCATAACTTCCTCCTACTTGAGAGATTTTGGAATGAAAATGAGTTTTTCGTTCGCCTTGGATCCCCCGGGGAGCAGCACCTCCTTTCTCAGGAACACTTCCTTCTCTTCGTGGCAGGGCTCGCAGGACCGGGTTCGATCCGTGCGCTTCTTGATGTTATGGGGAGCGGTGGCCCAGTAGTTGGGCAGCGCGTCGTAGTTCTCCATGCGGATTCCGGCGGAAGCGAAGGTGTCCCTGACCGTCGGGATGACCCGCAGCGTTGTCACCGTCTTCGGGTCGCGGGGATTTCGCCCCAGGATGAACCCCGGCCGGCTTTCCGCACCCTTTCCGAGGTGGCAGTTGTAGCAGTTTCGGTAGGCCCCCGCGGAGTGGCAGGCGGTGCAACTTAGCTTCTTCCCGTGCCGGCCGTGGGCAGACTTCGCCTTTTCGGTCTTTTCCTGCCCTTCCGGATGGCATTTGAGGCAGGAGGGACGCTCCCTCCGCTCGTGTCTTGATGCCTGGGCCGTCCCATCCCCGTGGGATTCGGAAATGCTGTGGCAGTCGAGGCAGGTCATGCCCTTCTGGTAGTGGACGTCCGGCGTGCCTCCGTACTCCCCCGTGAACTCGGGGTAGACCCGTCCACCGTGGCACCGGGCGCAGGTCTTTCCCTCGTCGCTTCTTACGAAGTGGTGGCGCTTAAGGAGTCCGGAACTCACGCCGCTGATCGCCGGACTTTTCAGGTGACAATCCCCGCATGAGGCGTGACTGCTGTTGCAGGTCTTGGAGAAGACCTTCTCGGAGAAGATCCCGGCTTCCTCCGGGGAGAATCGGGGCGACACACCATGCCTTAATCCCGCGGTCGTATAGTGGAGGGAGTTCCGGAAGTTTGCGGCGATCTCTTCATGGCACTGCCCGCAGAGCGCCGGATCGTCGGAAGGGCGCTTCTTCATACCCTTGTGAGCCTCCCCCTTGTCCAGGGCCGATTCATCGCCCTTGTGACAAAAAGCGCATCCCTGGTCGAAGTGCGTGTCGCCTTCCAGGAGCTTGGCGTCGACCAGGTAACCCTTGTAGAGATCTTCCGCCCGAACTGGCGGAGGCGGACCCGCTCAGCCTTCTCCTTCAGAGGAGGTCCGAATCACGGGTTTCACCATGGCCTTCATGGCCGCCTCGTCCCCGTGGCACTTCATGCAACCGACAGGGGCGGCGGCGTAGGCATTTCGGGCCGCGCCGCCAAACGCCAACAAACAGAGGCAGACAAAGAACGAAACGAGATGCGCTTTCATGGCTCCTCCCGGTCAGATGTCCACTATCCGATTTGTCGCAACGCTTGCCATGTCCCGGCGGGCTGGACCGTGACGCCCTATATATACATACATATAAATATACCAATTGGCAATAGGAATGATTACAGGGATGCCGCTTGCAGAGGGTGCTTCTAACTTGTGGGATCAGCGATACGGATGTGCTATTTCCCGTTTCCGCGAACCTCTACCACCCACTTGTTTCCCCGTTGCCCGACTGCCGTTTCGTTTTCTCTCTTCCGGGTCGGGGCGGATTTGTGGGAAAAACCGGTAGGTTTTTGGTAACATTCATCCAATGCATCCGGGGGAGAGGTTGGATGCCCCTGTATTCCTTTGCGTCGGGACGTAGCGCAGTCTGGTAGCGCACTTGCTTTGGGAGCAAGGGGTCGCCGGTTCAAGTCCGGCCGTCCCGACCAGATTTTTCCGGCAGTTGAATATCTGCCGGAATGGGCGCCTGTCGCCCGATAGAAATTTCCTTTTTCAGCCCGTTGCTACCGGGGGGGCGAACGGCCCTTCCGGCCTTCGTCTTTTTTAAAACCGGCCGCATACAGCGTTGGGGAACCAGACCCCACGGGAGTATGCGGCTCGATGGGGGCTATCTCGGACCGCGAAGAAGGGAGTTTTTTAACCCAAAGATCGGACCAAAGAAGGGGGCAGTTCCAGAGGGTTCTTACACTAAGTTAGGGTGGACCGATCATGGGGTCTGGTCATTGCAGACCAGATCACGGACCTTCCTTCTGTCGATCTTTCCGGAAGAGGTTTTTGGCAGGGAATCATGAAAATCAATCGTTTCCGGTATCATGTACCTTGGTAACAAGGCAGCACAGTGCAGGATAATGTCTTCTTTATTCATGCTTTCCCTGCTTACAGGCACAACAACGGCGACAATCCTGTTCCCGATCAATTCATCCGGAATCGGGATCACGACAGCATTCTTTATCCTTGGGTGACTGGAAAGGACGGTTTCGATCTCTTCCAACTCGATGCGATGTCCCCTGCTTTTCACCATTTGGTCTTTCCGGCCGGTAAAAATATAATTTCCGTGTCCATCCATCCTGGCGAGATCACCCGTCTTATAAACATTTTTTTTCAAGGACGGATAACGGGGATCCGACACAAACCTTTCACTTGTCATGTTATCGGCATTCCAGTACCCGAGCGCCACGGTCGAACTGGCGACATACAGTTCCCCTTCTTCGCCCGGCTGACTGATCATTTCATTGGAATCGTTTAATGCGAAAACATCGAAGTTCGGGAACGTTCTGCCGATCGGTATCCTCCAGGTATCTGCTTCGGGTATTTCCCGAACATGATAATACATGGAAGAATTCGCTTCCGTTTGCCCGTAGATATTATAAAAAGAAGCATTCCGCATGAATTTTTTCAGGACGCGCAGAACCCTGATCGGCATGATGTCGCCGGAGAAGTGAACAATGCGCAAGGAGTCGAAGTTGAATTTTCCCAAAGCTCCCTTGTCGACAAGCATCGCCAAAACGGACGAGACCGAGTTCCATACGGAGATTTCTTCTTTTTCGATGTATTCCGCAAGTTTCACGGGAAACGTCGAATACATCTCCGGAAGAAGCATGACCGTCGCCCCGCACTTTACACCAACAAAGATATCAAAAACGGAGAGATCGAAATGTAGCGGAGCATGATTGCAGAACCTGTCTGCTGGGCTTATATGAAAAAAATCGGCTGCCATCTTCACAAAGGAAAGCGCATTGAGGTGAGACAACACGACGCCTTTGGGATTTCCTGTAGAACCGGATGTATGAAGAATATATGCCGGGCTGGTATCGGAACCATCGAAAGAGGGCATTTCTGGGTTCAATACGCCAAGCGCCTCGTCCCAAGGGAGATATTTCACGGGAGCCTTATTGCGGAATGCATCACTATCGTCCAACCCGACGACGATCGCTCTTCGAATCGCCAGTTTCTCATGGAAACCGGAAAACAGTTTTTCCAGATTCCGGGATGATGCAATCAGGCTTTCTATACCGCAGTTATTAATGATAAAAGCGACCCTGTTGACCGGTGCCGAAGGGTCGATAGGCACATAGATCCCTCCCACCTTAAGGATTCCAAAAAGGGAAATGATCATCTCGAGTGATTTCCCGAGAAATAATCCGATGCGATCTCCCTTCTTTACTCCCATTTGCGACAGTTTCAGTGCAAGGCTGCTGCTCTTTTTCTCCAATTCTGCATAGGTAGTCGAATTTTCCTTGTAAACAAAGGCTTCTTTCTCGGGATATTTTTTTGCGCTGTATTCCAGCAGATGGTGGAGCAAATAGTCTTGCATATCAACCCATGTCAATAGAAAAGGGAATCATAATCCGAGAAAACTCGCGATAATATTTCTCTGGATTTCCGACGTCCCGGAATAGATCTTTCCCGCTATGGAATCCCGCAGGTTTTTTTCCAGATCCAGTTCCTTCGAATAACCATATGCACCGTGGATCTGCAGGGCTTCCATGCAATTTTCCACATAGCTTTCACTGATAAATAGTTTCGAAACCGCCGATTCAAGAGGCGCTCGTTTTCCATTGGCTTTCAACCAGGCGACTTTGTAAAGTGTGAGTTTGGACAATTCCAGCCTTACTTTCATGTCTGCGATTTTGTTCGCTATGGATTGGTTCTTTCCGATAGGTTGTCCGAACTGGTTCCTGAGTTTGGCATAACTAATACATTCTTCTAGATCTTTTTCCATTGCCCCCACGTGGGTGGCGAACAGGCAGCTCCTTTCCCATTCCATTTCCGAATTGAAGATGGCCGCGCCTGCTCCTTCTTTCCCCAGTCTGTTTTCTTCCGGGACTTCACAATCATCCAGAATAACTTCTCCCATCGGGCAAGTCTTAAGGCCCATCATTTCAAGGGGTTTCCCGACGGAAAACCCCGGAAATCCTTTTTCGACGATAAATACCGAGAATCCTGCGAACCCCTTTTTCGCATCGGTGACAGCGAAGACAAGCAGGACATCCGCTATCGGTGCATTTGAGATAAACATCTTCGTCCCGTTGATAAAGTATCGATCCCCCTTTTTTACGGCTTTGCATTTCATGCTGAACGCGTCGGAACCGGACTCCGGTTCCGTCATGGCATGTCCGCCTATCAATGACCCATTGACAAGACCGGGCAAATATTTCTCTTTCTGGTCTTCCGTGCCGAATTTCAGAATCGGAGACTCGCAAGTCCATATATGGGAGTTGATCGAAAATAATAGACCGCTGTCCCTGCAAGCATACCCAAGCCCTTCCATCGCGGCGATGCAGGTCAAAATGTCCATTTCAAGGCCACCGTATTTTTCCGGTATGGGAAGTCCCTGGATCCCGAAATCGGCACACTTCCCCCAGCCTTCACGGTTGAATTCGCCTTTATTCTCTCTTTCTCTGACCCCGGCATTGAGGGCCTGAACAGCAAATTTGATCGTTGACTCTTTGAAAATTACCTGGTCTTCCGTCAATGAAAAATCCATGGCGGCCTATCCTTCTGTCGGCTTGTTCTGCGCTTTCCGTTCGATAAATGCGGCAATGCTGTTCAGGCTTTGGAAATTCTCGGGGATGATCTCTTCGTCCTCGACCTGAATGCCGAAGTTTTCTTCAATAAAGACAATAAGTTTCATGATCCCTATCGAATCCAGAATCCCTTGTTCGAGAAGATCTTCATCAGGACGTAATGATTTTTTACCTAGGTCAACTGCAATCTTAGATAACATTTCTTTTTCTAAATTTTTGAATACTGACATATATTAGTTCCTCCATTAAAACAATTTTTAAGTTCATATTCTCTTCCGGTAAAAATAACATATGTTTTTTTCTTTCTGATTAAAATTAACCATTAGGCATTGGCGGACGCCAAATCGAGGTTACGGGAGGGGTGCTGGAGTCCCGTCGAATTTCTCGACCGATCTCAAATCCATGGCGGCGATAAAAGGTCAAATTGAGAGGGTTGGACGACCAAGTCCAGACGGGAATATCCTCTTGGTCACAAGCAGATAAAATATGTTTTAGAAGTAAGGTTCCTATCCCGGACGATCTTTTAGATGGCAAGGTAACGATGAACTCGAGGTATTTGTGGGCAACATTAGGTCGGAATGTCTCGATCCACTGAAAGTATTCGGCAACAGGAGATATTGTTTGAACTAACTTGGGCGTATAGCGGGAACTTTCGCGATATTCTCTGTCCCAGTGGCCGACAGGAGCCATAATTGCGACAGCGGATCGGTCAGATGTGGCGAAAACTTCCCATCGGTGAGGACGCATCCTTCGTAGGAAGAACGTAAAAAAGGCTATAGCGTCAGTCATTCGGGTAGCTGCTTTATGCATTGCCCAAAGATGTACCGGATCTTCGGCATACCCAGCAGCAAGGACTCTTGCTACAGTGCCCAGTTCACTAGGATCTACTTGATCTATAGTTAAATTACTGGTAGACCCTTTTAATCTTTCATCACCCATATTGACCTCCAAGTAATTTTTTAAATAATATGACTATATGAAACGATTTGTAAGTCAACATTTATGTTCTTCAACTAGGAGTTTAGCAATCCAACAATTCTGTTGCTTGATAGGTATGGTTTTTGCCTATATGAAAAAGATGTAAGAGTCCCCTGGAAGAAAGATCAAGGATAACAATACAATGTTTGGCGCGCATGTAGAAACAAGCGCATTCTTTGGGCATCATTGCCAGCATCATCATCTTCTTCGTTATTCTGCAGCATAATGGCGACCGCCGATCTTGGTCATATGTCATTATTATCTCCCCATCCAAATGAGGCCAACGAATCAAGCTATTCATCAATAAATAATGTCTTCCCATCGTTTGCTTTTCGAATTCCATCGTCGACCCCAACCTATTTCGAATGTATATTGTGTCGGTCTCTCTCCAATCGCAATTTCCAGTGCGTCCATCAATTCATTCATTACATCAACTTCATTCGTCGACTTGTTATCATCGATCCGGATTGGATCCCCCCATTGGAGCACTATGGTTCCGTCATTTTCCAGCATGGAAACGCAGCTGATAATGGCGCATTTGGACAACCGGGCCAATTGTGCCGCACCGCTTGAAAGCACCTTTTTTTTATGCCCTGCAAAGGGCCTCTCAAACGCACCAGTTACATTTTCACTCCAGGGTGCGTCCACGGGGATAAAAACGACATTTCCCCGTTCACGGAGTCGTCTATGCAGGATTCTGGCTGCACGGAGGTCAGTCCTGCTATGTATATGCTCGACTTCCCTTCCCCAAATAGATGAAGAAATTACTTTAACCAGTGCTCCATATTGAATACGAATTCTCAAATCCTTCAAACTCCGAACTCGTTTCTTTAAGGCATCACCAACCTGCAAAGGATGCCCATAGGTAACCATCGGGGAATGTTGACTCAAAGTAGATGCTTTTGGAAAATGCGCACTGGCTATGATGTACGATTCTCCGGACTCTCTAAGAGCTTGTATGCCACCGGCATTCCTTTCGACTATTTTCCATTGCATCGGGTTTTCTCGTTTATACAGAATGCGTTTTAGGACCACGAAATCGCTGAAGATCCGCGTTATCCAGTCCCAACTGAGAAGAAAGGAGTCGAGGCGTTTCTTCCCGAATACCTGGCGCATCTGCCAATACATTTTGAAGCCGGGTTTCAGTAAAACGGCACCCAGAAGGGATACGGCCCTTGCGGTTATCAAGGCCCAATTTCTCGGGAGTACGTAGGCTGCCGGCACAAGAATAAATTGCATGCTGAGAATGCGGAAGGACTCATCCAAAACGTAACCTATCCGTTCAATAGTGTTTTTAATACTTTGCGCCACATTCCTTCTCCCCGGTTTTCTCTGAAATATTCTTTCGGATGAACGGTGGAGGACCTTCCAACCACTTTTTCGACTGATGACATGCGTGCGGGATGAAAACCCGCTCGAAGTACCGATACCCGGCATGCCGGTGTCCCCGCCCATGGAAAATACCTCGCTTACAAAGGATGAGATATCCCCTCCCGCGTCCCGTATATCCTGCAACCGTGAGCAAGATTTTCCCTCTTTCCCGATGTCACCCAAGAGTATAAAGCAATAATCACGCCAGCGACAAGGGGCGTTCCTTTGTTACAACCTTTCGATTATAAAAGGATTTAAACGTTTCCGGAGACCTCTTACAAACCTGTGCGGAAAATAATATCCACGATGGTAGGGAAAAAATTACCCATGAGGGCATTCTTTTTTCTCTAAACACTCCCCTTCGTATATACGGCATCGTATCGGTTGGACGCTTTTGCCGCGCCCTCGGCAGGGGAGCGGAAACTCTACCATCGAAATTTCCGGTTATTGCTACCAGGAGGCCGCCACTTTCTTCCCTCCGGACTGCCCGAGAAATCCGGAAAGCCGCTCGGCGATAATTGACAGCACGGCGCTCGCTTTCTCCCGCGTCATCTTTCCCGCAACTCCGATGTGAAATCCTTCGCGAGACTGAAGCCACAGCGTTTCGGAGGGCAGAGCGGCCCGAACTATGTAGGGTCCCACGCGCAACGCATCCTCGATGTCGGGGATCTCCTCGCCGGCGTATGCATGAAATCCGGAGTGTCGCCAGCCCCTCATCCGTTCGACCAGTTCTTGCGAGATCATCCGTTCCTTGAGCAGCAAAGCCAGGACGTTGGCCTGGAACAGGTTCCGCAGGACGGCGGCAGCAAAGACGGAGGAGTAGGCGAAACTGCCGTCCGTCCGGAAGGCCCCCGCGGGAGCCAGGACGTGCAGGTGGGGATGCCAGTTGAGGAACTCCCCGGCAGTCTGGATGGAGACGATGGCAGCGGGAAGAGAGTCGCCTCCCGTATCTTCACGGAGGACCGAGGA
>CAJIAW010000140.1_pt1 | contig 11509 bp, 10 predicted proteins | sample 9199241 | NCBI WGS metagenome assembly CAJIAW01 (sample SAMEA7708284, study PRJEB35096) | sediment metagenome | biome: marine neritic benthic zone biome [ENVO:01000025]; feature: sediment [ENVO:00002007]; material: shallow marine sediment [ENVO:03000034] sea grass bed [ENVO_01000059] ...
ATTGGGGTGGGGGGGGGGGTGGCAGAGGAAACAGGAGACACCCGCCCCGCCGCCGGAAAAATCGTCCGCGTGGCAGATCTGGCAGGAAACGAAGCCGGAGCTTCCCGGCTTTCTTTTCGCTGACGCCCCGTGTCCCTGGGGTGCCCCCGAGGGGAGCACCACCCAGCCCGGTTCCGGGTCGTGGTGGCATGCGGAGAGGAAACAGGACTGGTTGGAGATCCCCCCGGTGAGATCGTCACCGTGGCAGGCGGTGCACTGGTTTACGTCGGCAACGGCGAACCCCGGATGGGTCGAGAGAAAGTTCGCGGGATGGTCCCCGTTCGGATCGACTAAGGAAAGCCCCGTGTTCTCGGTGCTGCTGGAGCAGCCGGAGACGAGCAGGGCCAGAAGGATCGAGAACAGAACGGGCCACAGGGGCCGGAATCTCCCATTTGCCATCATGAGCATTGCTCCTTTACGGGTTCCCGTTTCTTTTCATGCCTGAGGCGATATCCCGCGCCCGCCGCTCTTTCACCGGTGGCAGGCCCGGCAACTGGCGTCGTTCTTGTTTCCGTGGCACCGGAAACACGATCCGGGGTCGAGGCGTCCGTCGATCTGGTGCAGCACAATGTAATCCCCCCGGTGCGGGAGAACCCGGTCGGGCCTGTCCCCCATCTTCGTGTTTGGCTTCAATTCTTCTTTCCGGGCGTGGCACGTCTGGCAGAACGACGGGGTGTGGCACGACGCGCACAGGTTCTGCCCCTGCGACGCGTAAATCGAGTGCTGCTTGATGAACACGATGGAGTGCCGGAAGGAGGCGTAAGGTTTTAGCGCCCCCGTCGACACGTCGTCGTGGCACTCCAGGCAGTCGGCCCGCGTTGCGGCCAGTTCCTCCGGGTGCTTCGGCGGAACGGACTCCGTATCGGACAGGACGGAGCAGCCCACGGCCAGGGACAGGGTGATCGCCCCCACAACGAGCCCGAACGTTTTTCGGCGCATCATCAGTTCCCTCCCGTCGTAGTGCTAAGGTCCAGCGATATCCGGACGAGCCCGGCGTAATCCTCCGTGAACCTCGGGCTTCGTGTGTACGTTACGTCCCCGGAAAACTTGAGATACGGAAGCGCCTGCCAACCGGCGGACCCGACGACATGGTAGGCATCCTCGATCCCGCTGATCACCTTCTCGTACTGGTGGGTCAGGGCATCCAGCGTGAAACGCCACGGTCCCGGGGAATAGGTCGCAAAAGCCCGGAACTCCTGATACTCGTTCTCGTCCCGGTCCGCCGACACGAACGCCGCCGACAGCCCGGCCACGTCCTTCCGGTCGTTGTAGGCGTATCGAAGCCCCAGCTCGGCCCGGGTGGCGTCTCCCGGATCGCTCCGGTCATGCTGGATGCTTTTTACCCCCGCCTCCACCGTCAACTCCTCGGTGATCAGGAAGTCCAGGTCGACGAACAGGACCTGCACTTCGTCGGTGATGTCGATCGCAGGGGAGAGAAAAGCGGAATTCAGTGCATTCTGGAACAGATCCTTGTACGTATACTCCTCGTAGCCCGCCGCCAGACCCAGACGGGAAGAGGGAATCAAACGCAACACGTAACGCTGGCGGGCAAGGGAGCTGGTGGAGACGTTGTAGTCGGCGCGGCCCAAAAGCTCCACCGGGATCCCCGGCTTCAACCAGATGTCTCCTCCGACCATCTCCCGGTCGTCCCCCTGGAAGTTACCTTCTTCCATGAGGTAACTGACCCCGATCTCGGCGTACCCCGCCCGGGCGAAGAAGAGACGTCCTCCATAGATCGAGTCGCCCTCGTCCGTGGAGGTGATGGAATCCTCGACGGGAATCCCGCCGAAGACGGAGAGGCCGAACCCCACCGGGGTCCTCCCCTTCAGGAATATCCCGTCCAGGATCTCCGCCGCCACCCCTTCCGTGAGGAAGAAGCGGCCGAGGCGCATCTCCCCGTTCCCCGTGGGGTGGAGGTACTGGAGGTAGGCGCTTGCGAGGTCGCCCCCGGTCCCGTCATCATCCGTGTCGTCCGCAAGATCGACCCGCCCCCACCCGTAGAAATGGAACGAGAGTGGATTTCCGCCCAAGTTGCTCACGTCCCCCGAGAGGTATTCGTACAGGGGAGCGAACTCCTTGTCGCTCCCTCCCGTGACTTCCCTCTCGTAATAGAGAAGATACGTCCGAGAGGATAGGGTGATGTCGGCGGCAAGGCAAGGTGCGGGAAGAAGGGCTGGGAGGAGGAGGAGAAGGGTCGCACAACACAGGCCCATCCATCGGTGCAGGTCCACCCCGGGTCTGGCATCTCGCATCGTTTTCCCCCCGTCGCTTAAGTGTCTTTGGAACCGGATTGCGTGAATACAATAATGTGACCGATACTGCCTCCTGTTGCAGCAAGAAGAGCAGACTTCCCGGCGAAAGAGGTGCCTGCCGGGAATCTTTGCGTCACAATATCGCCTACGAAGTGGCATATAATATAGCATCATTTTTTGTGCCCAAAAGAAAAAAATGCCGGAGTCGAAATGAATTTTATTCGCTGTCTTACAGTAGCAACTGTTGTCCTTTTGCTTTGCGCTTCCTCCCAATTACACGCCTTCGTGAAGGAGGGGTGCGGCGGCGGCGATTGTACCAAGTGTCACAGCCTGACGCGTGATGAGGCAGAAAATCTTCTTGCAGGAGCGGTTGACAACGTTTTGAGCGTAGAGCCGAGCGCCGTGGGGGGATTGTGGGCCGTCGATGTCATGAAGGGGGACCGGAAGCTGCCCGTATACATCGATTTCTCGAAGAACTACCTCATCAGCGGCCAGGTCATCCGGATGAGCAGCAGGGAAAACGTCACGGAAAGCCGGTCGATGCGACTCAACGCCGTGGACGTGTCCCTGATCCCCATAGACGACGCAATCGTGATCGGGAACCCGGAGGCGAAGCGAAGGATCATCGAGTTCTCCGACCCCGACTGCCGTTTCTGCGCGAAACTCCACGCGGAGGCCAAGAAGGTGGTGGCCGCCGACCCGGACGTCGCATTCTTCGTGAAGCTGTACTCCCGGAACAACAACCCCCGGTCGATCCGGAAGGTTCTTTCCATCCTGTGCGGGAAACAGGATGCTCCGAAACTGCTGGACGACACTTTTGCCGGCAAACCCCTGCCCCAGCCCGGCCCTGCGTGCGATTTCGCCGCTGTGCAGGAGACGGCCCGCATCGCCGGGCAACTTAAACTGCGGGGGACTCCCGCGATGATCCTGCCCGACGGCAGGGTCGTAAACGGTTACCGGGACGCGGACACGATCCGGAAATTGCTGGAGGAGACACCGCCGTCCGCCCAGGCGAAGTAGCGGCGGCCAGGATTGCCTGTCGCGTCAAGACTCCCGGCGGATCCGGTTCGATCGCAGGGTCCCGTCTGCTGCCCCAGGGAGGTTCCATGAAATTTTCTACCGCGATCCTTTGCCTTGTCACATTTCTGCTGTTCCCAGCGCTGCCCGCCGCTCACGCCTTTCAGAAAGAGGCCGGCCCGGTGAAGAAGTGCACCGAGTGCCATTCTCTCACCGTCGAAGAGGCGAAAAAGATCTTCGGGCAGGGCGCGGACAACGTCGTCGCCGTCCTTCCGGGACCGTTCCCGGGAATCTGGGAAATCGACATGGAAAAAGCGGGGAAAACGTACCCCGTCTACCTCGACTACTCCGGCAACTACCTCTTCAACGGTCAGATCATCCGGGTGCGCGACCGACAGAACCTCACCGGTCTTCGGTACACCGACCTGAACCGCGTCGACGTTTCCATGATCCCGCTTGACGACGCGGCCGTCTACGGGAACCCCCGGGCGAAACACAAGGTCATCGTCTTCGACGACCCGGACTGCCCCTGGTGCAAGAAGCTCCACGGCGAGATCAAACAGGTCGTTGCGCGCGACTCCGAGGTGGCCTTCTTCGTCCGGGTGTACGCGCGAAACAACAACCCGAAAACGATGAAGAAGGTCCTCTCCATCGTATGCGGGAAGGAGAACGCGGCGAAACTCCTGGATGATGCATTCGCCGGGAAGAAGCTTCCTCCGGCAACCTGCAAGACGAACGCGGTGGAGGAGACGGCGAAACTTGCCAAGAAGCTGGGCATCCGGGGAACGCCTGCGATGGTCCTCCCCGACGGAAGACTGATCAGCGGCTACATGCCGGCCGACAAGCTGCTCGGACTCATCCGCCCGGGGAAGTAGCCCGCAGCACGAATCTATTCCGGGAATTTTCTCCGCCTCCTGCATTATTCTGGAAAGGGATGGAAAAACCTTTCCCCCGTCCCGAATCTAAAGAAGAAAACAGGCCGGTCTCATCTGGAACAAGAATCCGGCCGATGTCATCTTATGTAGGAGTGGCTTGACGATCACGAGGGACTGTTCCATGCAGAACCTGTTACATTCCTTCGAGGCATATCTTCTGGCGGGATCCGTATTGTCCTACGCCGCCGTGTTCGTCGGGGGGGTGCTAATCAGTGCCACCCCGTGTATCTATCCCGTACTTCCGATCACGGTGGGATACATCGGAGGGAGAAGCCAGGGTTCGAAGGCAAAAGGGTTTATCCTAAGCCTCTCCTACGTCCTGGGGATGGCGGTCATCTATGCGGCACTTGGCAGCGTCGCAGCGGCGACTGGGCAGGTCTTCGGGCAGGCGGCGGCAAGCCCCGCGGCCAACATCGTCGTGGGGAACATCTGCATTCTGATAGCTCTCTCCCTGCTCGACGTCTTCCACGTGCCGATGCCGGCCTTCCTGGCGGGCCTTCCGGCAGGGAAGAGGCGCAGCGGAATGCTCGGCGCTTTTGCCGTCGGGATGGCGTCCGGGCTGGTGGTGGGCCCCTGCACGGCGCCGGTCCTGGGGGTCCTTCTCGTTTACGTGGGAGCCAAGCAGAACATCCTGTTCGGAACGTCTCTTCTTTTTGTCTTCGCCCTCGGAATGGGCTCCCTTCTGCTCGTCATCGGGACGTTCACGGGCCTGTTGGCCAACTTGCCGAAATCAGGGAGGTGGACGGAAGGCATCAAGAGGGGGTTTGGGATTTTCCTGATCCTCGTGGGGGAATATTTTCTCCTCGAGGCGGGAAAACTGCTCGTATGATGGCAGGAGGGGAAACGGATTGAGAACAGTCGGAAGAACAGGCGCTGCCCTGACCCTGTGCCTCCTGGTTTCGACGGTGCCGTTCCTGGGGCGAACGGCGCACGGCGGATCCGGGCAGGCATCCGCCGCCACGAAAGAAACGCAGGACTGGGTGGATTTCACCCTCCCGGAACCCGGCGGCGGGCAGGTATCGCTTGCTCAGATCATCGGGAAGCAGCCTGGGCTCCTGGTCTTCTGGGCAACCTGGTGCGCCCTCTGCAAAGAAGAGGTCCCTGTCATCAACAGGATGTACTCGGAGCCCCCTACGAGCGGGAACCTGCAGATTCTCGCGCTGGACTTCATGGAGAGCGAAAAGAAGGTAAACGCCTTCATCAAGAGGAAACAGGTGGCCTACCCGGTCCTGCTCGACAGGCGCGGCAAAGTCGCAAGGAAGTACCGCGTTGTCGGCATCCCCACGTATATCCTCATCGACCGGGACGGCAAGGTGGTGGTCCGCGACCACGACCTTCATGAGATCCGAAAGGTTCTCGAGTAACCGGGCTCTGCGGGGGCCTTACCACCGCAGACCGTTGAAAATACGCTTACGGACTGTCCTCCCGCCGCGGTTCCCTGAGCAGCGGTTGCAGCCCCTCTGCTTCGCTTATCCTTCTTTTCAGCTCTTCCACGCGGTCCTCGAATTCGCGGCTTAGCTGCGTTCCCTCTTCCACGCTCTCGATCACCCGCGGGGTGATGAAGATTAATAGCTCGGTCCTCGAAACGGACGCATTCCGGGCGCCGAAGAGCCACCCGAAGACCGGGATCTTATACAGGAACGGGATCCCGTCCCGGGAACGTTCCCGCCGCTCCTGGATCAGCCCTCCGAGGACGAGGCTTCGGTCCTGGGGGGCCAGCAGCGTGGTCTGGATGCTTCGTTTGAGGAAAATCGGGTTGTTCAACGTGCCCCCGGTGACGCCGGAGACTTCGCTTTGTTCCTGATCGATTTCCAGCGTGATCAGTCCCTCGGCGTTTATGTACGGAGTGAAACTGAGAATGATCCCCACGTCCCGGTACTCCACCGTCTCTGTGATCACATCGTCGGAGCCAGCGATGTTGGTAACCTGCCCCGTGGTCACCGGAATCTGTTGGGCGACCTCGATCTTCGACTTCTTCCCGTTCGTGGAGATCACGCTCGGGGAGGAGAGGATCGAAACCTTCCCGTCGTCGGCAAGCGCACGGACCGATCCCATCAGCCGGTTGGTCTTATCAAAAGCGTAGATCAGCCCCCGGGAAGCATCCAGGGTGGGGGGGATTCCGACATCGACGTTGTGAGTCCAACTCCCCGACTGCGACATATATTGCCAGTCGACTCCGAGCCGGAGCGCGTCGTCCAGCTTCACCTCCGCGATCAGCACCTCGAGCAGGACCTGGAGGGGATAGATATCGATGACTTTCAATACGTTCAGCAGTGCTGCGTACTCCGAGGCGCTGCCCCGGATAATAATCGAATTGGTGGGCTCGTCCATGATGATGTCGAAGGCCCCGGCACCATCCAACACGCCCCCTTCCTGCACGGCGGCGGTCTGTTCCTTCTTCCTGGCGGCAGCGGGCCTGACGGCGGGTTCGGCCACCTTGGGCTTGAACTCGGTCGGCTTGCCCGGCCCGGCCGCCGCCTTCCCGGGGAAAAGCTTGTTCAGGACGGTCATGACATCTTCCACCTTCCCGTGTTTTACGCGGTACAGGTAGACCGCGCGGGAGGTGGCCGAGGGCTCCTTGTCGAGCTCGCCGATCCATCGCTCGATGTTTTCCATCGTCTTCGGGGAAGCGGTGACCACCAGGAGCGTATTCATCCGCGGCAGCGGGACGAAGTTGATCCCCGAGGCCTTGCCCCCCTTCGCCCCGAAATCGAGGGCGCCGAAAATGCTCTCCAGGGTTTTCGCCATCTCTTCCGGATCCAGGAATTTCAGAGGAAACATCTTGACGCCCGCCGCCCGGAAGGCGTCGGCGTCGAAGAGTTCGACCAGCCGCGCGTGCTTCTCCATGTTCGCCACAGTGTCCACCACCAGAACCATGTTGGCGCGAGGGACCTCGGTCACGTCACCGCCCGCGGAAACGAACGGCTTGATCACCTTGGCCATCTCGGCCGCGGCAATGTACTGGAGCGGGAAGGCGCGCATCACGGGACGATTGGAGGAGGTATCTCCTTCCCTCCCTTTCCGCTCCTCGGGCAGCAGGGGCTCCATTTTCGCCTCGGCCATTGGAACGATATGGTAGATCCCGCCTTCCAGGACGGCCGTCGCGCCGTTGATCTTCAGGATGGAGAACAGAAGCTCCAGCGCTCCCGCCTTTTTGACCCTTCCCCGCGTGTGAACGTTCACCACGCCGCGGATGCGCGGGTCGATCAGGTAATTGATCCTCGCCATCCGGCCGAGCGTGTGGATCACCTCATAGATATCCGCGTTATTGAACTTGATGAGGAACCCGGCACCCGCTTCCCGTCCCGGAACCTGCGGGGAGGGGCCGGCCCCTGCGGGGAGATCGGAAGGCGTCGCCTCACGCCGAGGAGGATAGGGAAATCCGCGATACGGGACGACTTCCCCCTCGATGATTTTCGGAGCGAATTTTCCCCCGGGGATATACGGAGCGACCTTCCTCCCCGGAGTGGGAGGACTCTCCGCTTTTCCCCCGGAGACGTCTTCGGATTTTATCGGTTCCGCGGCCGTCCCTCCGGGCGTCATATCCGGTTGTTCACCCGAAACGGGCGGCACCCCCGGAATCGGGGAAGGACGCACGGCTTCCGCGGGGGGGGCTTGCGAAGGTGGCGCGCCCGGACCCCCGGAAGGTGGTACAGTTACCGGCGGCTGGCCTTGCGGAGGCGGTGTGCCCGGTTCCGGAGAAGGCTTATCGGCTTCCGCCAGCAGGATCACGGAGGTGCCGTCCCCCCTTCCCCCGGCTGCATCCCCTCCCCGGCGGGTATCCGCCGGAAGGTTCGCCGCAACCGTTGCGGACACGAAACTCATGAATGCGAAGACTGCCAGCACACGGATCTTCATCCTGCCCCCCTCAAGTCATTTATCGGCGCCCCGGCATGTAACTCCGGGGATAGGCTCTACGTCGTTGACTCCGCGTCGGCGCCGCCTTGGGCTTCTGTGTCGACGTCGTTGGAGGAGTCGCTGCGGATGGGGGCGATTTCCCCGCCCCTCGAGGCGGCCTTGCAGAAGATGGTGATTTGGACTTTGCTGCAGAAGGCGCGGGTGGCACCTCCGTCCGAAGCGGAGTTCTCCCCACGGCCTTTGGTCCCCCCGCGTACAGAGGGAGCGTAAACTCCCTGTCGTTGGCCATGAGGACCAGACCGTCCTCGCTTACCTCCTTCACCTTGAAGCCGGACAGGCTGTCCCCGGCTCCCACCTCCCACCTCTCACCCTTGCTGGCCCCTTTCCCGACGACCAATGCCACCATATTGTCATTCACCATGAGAACGCCCAGGACGGTGTACCGGGAAAGTTCCGACTCGTAGTTTGTCTGCGGACCTTCCGCGGACCCCTCCTGGGGCCGCCTGTCCGGCCGGAACACCGGCCTGGCAAGCAGGGAAGACAGACCGGAGTGCGCAGCATCTTCGGGTCCTTTCTGCGGTTGCGCTGCCGCGGAAAACGGAGAAATCGCCGCGCCTGCCGGGGGTACTTCCCCGGGGAGGACAGGCCCTGTCAACGCCTGGTACGTCTTCCAGCCGAAGAAGACCGTAGCGAATGCGAACACCAGAATCCACAACGCCTGCCGGTTCACTGCTCGCCTCCCCCCGTCGCCGCCTCTTCCGGGGCCACCGTCATCCCCGACACCGTCAGGGAGACTACCAGTCTGTCGGCCCGCTTAGCCCGCTTAGCCCGTTTGGCCCGCGCCGAGCTGTAGATCCGCGACTTGACGACGAGCTTCTTCACCCTCAAGGTCTTCTGCTGTCTGGGGATCTCTGCCAAAAACGATGCAAGCCCCTCCGTCGAAGTCTGCATGTCCATCTGCACGGCGACCTCGGCGTACTCCCCTTTTTGCGCCGGAGAGAGCGTCCTGACCGACGTGAGCCGCGTGTCCTTCCTGTTCACCATCGGCTTGAGCATCCCCTGAAGCGCCGCCCCCGCGGCGGAGGGATCGTTTCCCGGCAGCAGGCCCACTTCCACCTTCTCGAGTTCTCTGACCCTGCCCGCAAGTCTTTCCGCCACGTCGGCCTGTCCCCCCCGCATCGCCTGGTAGCGCGAAAGCGTCGCCCGCCGTGCATAGATCTGGCCCCGCTCCTTCCGGTACTGCTCCACCGCCGGAAATACCGTCCAGCGCACCACGGCAAATACAACTACGACCAGGCCGCAAAGCAGGAGCAGGATCCGCTCCCTTGTGGAAAGAGAGCGAAGCCTGGCCTCGATACGGGCCGCAAACGTCATCGCGCACCCTCCGGGCCCGGGGACGGACCCGGGACGAACTCGGCCCGGATCCGGAACCTCTCGAGGTTGTCGGCCTGCCGGGTGATGGGGGAGGCGAAGGCAACGCCGCGGAACCTGCCGTCGCGTGTGAGGAGAGGAAAGATCTCGTTCGCGGACGGGGAAAGGCCGTCCATCTCGACCTTTCGGTCCTCCACACGGAGCCCGGTGAGCCACGTCCCGTCCGGAAGGCGGTCTGTCAGTTCCTTCAGGATGAAGAACGGTTCTCCACGGCCCGCCGCCGCCTCGCGCAGCAGGGAGATCTTCTCCTCGACAACGTTTAAGTCCCCGACCGCCTTCTCCACGTCCGCCACGACGGGCCGCAGGGCGGCGATCTGCGCATCGAGGCGGGAAATCTCCGCCTTCGTCTTCCAGTAAAGGGTCGCAGGCCAGGCCAGGGCGAGAAGGACAGCGGCGGTGGCAAGCGTCAAAGCGGAAACGCGGGCCAGGCGGGAAACTGCTTCTTCCTTTCCTGCCGTCGCCAGGTCGATCGCCTTCTCGGCGACAGCCGCCCCGAACGCCCCGGCAACCACCCGGGCGGGGATGCTCTCCTCCGCGCCGCCCTTCCCGGTAGTAGGGATCGCAGGAAACGGCGCGAAATCTTCCGCGACCCGGAAGATGTTTTTCCCGTTGGTATCCCCTACCCCATCGCCGAACCAGCCCGGGGGAGCCACCAGATCCACGGGTGCGTCATCCCCCCGGGAGGGGACGTCGATCAGTCCTTCCTCCAGGAGGGAGAGCCCTTCCGCCGGCATCGCGTTTGCCGCGCACCGCCGGTACGCGGAGAAGACGGGTACGCCCAAGGAAAGGACGGAGCACTCCACCGCTTCGCCCACCTCGCGCAGAATCGCGGTCCACTCCCCGGCCTCCCCCTGCCCCCGTCGTGCGAAGGAGAGGGACGATGCCAGGGCCCATCCTGCGGGGATCGCCCCGGCGAGACGAAACCCTGTCCGGGACGCGGCGTCCTCCCACCACTCGATGTAGTCCGAGGGGGCGGCCGTCACGATCAGGGTGACATTCTTTCCGTCGGAAGGCTCCGCGAGGCGCTTCCAGCCGAAACGGAGCCGGGAAGAGGGAAAGGGGAAGAGCCTCTCCAGCTCCAGTTCCAGGGCCGGCCGCAGATCCTTCTCCCGGATCGGAGGGAACGATACACGGGCGGAGTAGATACGATCCGCCGGGATGCACAGCCTGGCCACGCTCCCCGCGAGTCCGTGCCGCGCCGCGAAATCGCCAAGGACTTCTTCCGTCTCGGACAGAAGCTGCTGCTCCTTCTCGCCGCGGAACTCGTATACGAGCGGGGGAGCGCAAAGAGCAGGCGGACCGAACCCGCCGCGGACTGCTGCAAGCGCAAGCCGATTCCCCGAAGGATCGATTCCCACCACTGTCTGGAACGGATTCACCCTGTCTCCCCGTAAATCGGCACGTGATCCTCCCAGCGCCTTATCTTAATCGGATTCGGCCCGCCGACCACCTCAATTGTGCACCGGATGACGCGCGTCACCGTCCCTTCGGCCTTGCCGGTGGAAGTGATTGTATAGACACGGGACGCCGCGCCACTCGAGACAATGGGGATCGCCGACAGCCCGGCCCCCTCCCCCGTGAGAAATGCGGCGATATCCCCGGGCGACCGGAAAGGGGACTCCTTGCGTCGCTCCACCACGAGGGCAGCCAGTTCGGGGGTAAATCCCGGCAGGACCCGCAAGACCTCAATGGGGGCAGCGTTCATGTTCACGCCGGGCTTCCCGCTGTCTACCGTGAACACATTCGCCAGGACCCGCGAGAAGAACTCCGGAGGCACGCCCCGGACGTACCGGAGTTCTTCGACAGAGGCAAGCCACCCGTTTCTCGGTTTGACCGTCTCCGGAAGAAATGCGTAGTCCTGCTCTTCCGCCCCTGCCGGGCGCCGCTGGTCGTCCTCGTCGCGCCAGTCGAGGATCGCATCCCCGATGCTTTCGGCCTCGCCATCCGACAACCCGCTGTTGCGAAGAATCTCCTTGA
>CAJIAW010000233.1_pt1 | contig 11036 bp, 10 predicted proteins | sample 9199241 | NCBI WGS metagenome assembly CAJIAW01 (sample SAMEA7708284, study PRJEB35096) | sediment metagenome | biome: marine neritic benthic zone biome [ENVO:01000025]; feature: sediment [ENVO:00002007]; material: shallow marine sediment [ENVO:03000034] sea grass bed [ENVO_01000059] ...
CCGGGGGATCGTCGGCGCCGCGCTCAACGGCATCCTCGCCGTGGAGGGGATTTTACGGAAGGAAGGGAAGGAATAGCCCTTCCGAGAGAGGGGGGGATCATCCCCTTGCGGTCAGGACGCCCGTTCCCTCGAGTTTGCCCGCCTTGAGCAGTTTGAGGGCCCGGTTGGCCTCCTCGAGGGGGAAGAGGGTGACCTTCGGTCGGAGAGGGATCTCCGACGCTTCCCGGAGCAGGTCCTCCCCGTCCTGGCGCGTATTGGCCGTGACGCTGCGGATGTTCTTCTCGTAGAAAAGGCACTCCCCGTACTTCATCTGGGGGACGTCGCTCATGTGGATGCCCGCGAGCGACAGGGTCCCCCCCTTTTTCAGATGTTTCAGCGCCCGGGGGACCAGTACCCCCACCGGGGCAAACAGGATTGCCGAGTCCGGGGCTTCCGGCATCTCCTCCGGGTTCTCCCCCGCCCAGGACGCCCCCATCCGTTTCGCGAGGTCGCGGTGTTTCTCCCCGCGGGTTACGACGAAGACCCCGCATCCCCGGTGCAGGGCGAGCTGGATCACGATGTGGGCGGACGACCCGAAACCGTAGAGTGCCAGCGTTCCCCCGCTTGGCAGGTCGGCTCTCCGCAGGGCGCGGAACCCGATGATCCCCGCACACAGGAGCGGAGCGGCCTCCGCATCCCGGAAGGCGGGCGGGAGGGGATAGGCGAACGCTTCCGGCACGACCGTGTACTCGGCGAACCCGCCGTCGCGGTGATACACGTGAACAGGGGGCGGTCGCACAGGTTTTCCCTGCCGCCCGCGCAGAAATCGCAATCCCCGCACGTTTGTGCAAGCCACGCGATTCCCACACGGGTTCCGCGAGGGAACCTGGACGCCTCTTCACCGGTGGCGTCCACCGTTCCCACGACCTGGTGGCCGGGAATCACAGGCGTCCGGCGGGGGGGAAGGTCGCCCTCGATGACGTGCAGATCCGTCCGGCAGATCCCGCAGGCGATGACCTTCACACGGATCTCCCCCCGGCCTGGGACAGGATCGGGGAGGTCCGTCCACACGAGGGGGGAGGTTTCGATCGCCCCCCTCTCCCGCAGAAGCATCGCCTTCATTCCAGGAAGTCGCCGGGGTCGAGGATCTGGTACCCAGCCTCCCGGAGGGCGTTACGAATTGGCCCCACGTTGAGGGTCGAAATCCGGAAGAAGACGGCCCTTTTCTCCGGCTCGGTGTGGCCGGTGGTAAGAATGCTTGTGATGTTCACCTGGAAGGTCTTGATGATCGTGACGATCCCGGCGAGCGCGCCCGGCGTGTCGGGAACCACGACTTCCAGCCGACTGCTGATCTCCCCCACCCCCAGTGCCTCGATGAACGCCTCGAGGACGTCCGTTCTCGTGATGATCCCTGCCACGCCGCCCTTATCGTCCACCACGGGGAGGGCATGGATCCGGAAATCGTGCAGCAGGACGATTGCGTCCTCGAGGGAGTCGTTGACCATGGCGGTGACCACCTTCCGCGTCATGATCTTTTCCACGGGTGTATCGGCCAGTATTTTCTCCATTTCCTTTTCCGAAGAGCCGGGAAGGAGCCCCACCGGCAGCATCGCCTCCCGGATGTCCCGGTCCGATACCATGCCGGCGAGCTTGTTGTCCTCGTCGATGACGGGAAGCTGTCGCACGTTTTTCTCCCGCATCAGGCTGCGCGCCTCCTCGAGCGAGGCGGAAGGGGTGATCGTGGCTACGTTTCGCTGCATTCTGCGGGTGACGAACATGAAAGGTTCCTCCGTGATCCCCCGGGGTCAGTCTTGCTGGAGCTCCCGGATGTGGATTTCCGTGCAACGCGTAAGGGATTCCCGTTCGTACCCCCCCTCGAGTATCGAAACGATCCTCCCGTCGCAATATCGGTTCGCCAGGTCGACGGCGAACCTCGACAGGAAACGAAAACCCTCTTCCGTGAGCTCGAGGTCTGCCAGCGGGTCGTCGCGGTGCGCGTCAAACCCGGCGGACAGGACGAGAAATTCGGGGCGGAACCTTTCCGCCGCGGGAGCAAGGGTCTGCTCGAACGCCAGGCGGTACTCGTCGTCCCCTGCGCCCGGCGGCATCGGAGCATTGAGGGTCGTTCCCTCACCGGCCCCTTTCCCCGTTTCCCACCGCCGGCCCGTGCCGGGGTAGAGGAAAGCGGGGTTCTCGTGGATGCTGAAGAAAAATACCGACGGGTCCTCCCAGAAGATGCTCTGTGTTCCATTCCCGTGATGGACGTCCCAGTCGATGATCATCACCCGGGAGATGCCGTGCGACTTCTGAAGCGCCCGGACGGTGATCGCCGCGTTGTTCAGAAGGCAGAACCCCATCCCTTCGTCGCGCCCGGCATGGTGCCCCGGGGGCCGAACGGCACAGAACGCCCTGTCGACCTTCCCGGAGGCGACGGCATCGGCTCCCGCGATGGCGCCTCCTGCCGAAAGCAGAGCGATCAGGTAGGAGTTCTTGTTCAGGTAGGTGTCCTCGGCGTCGAGAGTGAGGTCCCCCCGCCGGCAGGCAGTCTCCAGTTTCCGCAGGTAGTCGGGGTCGTGAACGCGGAGGATATCCCCGTTGTCCGGGTAGTCCGGAGTGACCGGCACCAGCGTCTCGAAGAGTCCGGCGTTCTCGAGATTCCTGTTGATTGCGACCAGGCGATCCGGAGATTCGGGGTGATCGAAGGGGGCGTTGTGGAGCAGATAGTCCGGATGGTAGACATAGGCGACGTTTTTCATCGGAACTCCGGCGCATAATATTATCACATCGGATATATTGGTACTATGTGGACCCCCTGGGCCTTTGTGCTGGCGGCGCTCCTGCTTGCCGCGGCAGGAGCGGTGGTGACCGCACTGCGTTCCTCTCTCCTGATTGAGGCGAAGAGGGACTCGCGGAGGACGCGTCCGCGGGACAGGAGCTGGCCGGCGAACTGCTCAAAGCCGTCCGCGATCCCAGGGTCCGTCATCCTTTCTCCCTCTGGGTGGCCGCGTCGGTGTGCAAGTCGCTGGCGGGATTTTGCGCGGGAGGGGCGGCTCTCTCCTTCTTCAACCTCCTTCAGGGGTGGTCTGCTGCGGCGGCGCCGGCCGGGTGGGTGCTTTTCTTCCTGCTCCTCTTTTTCTACCTGGAGAACCTTTCGACGCAGGGCGCGATGTCCAACCCCCGACGGATCCTGCGCAGGGGAGGCAAGGCGTGCCTGCGTACCCTGCGCGGGGCTGCCGCGCCCGCGAGAGTTCTGGATCGCCTTGGCAGGCTCCTGTTCGGGAAGGGGTATGTCCCCGAGGCCCTCCTGGACATCCGTTTCGGTTCGGAGGAAGGGATCCTCGATGTGATCGAGGAGGGGGCGGAGCACGGAACGATCGATCCCACGGAGGAGAAGATGATCGAGGGGATCTTCCGTTTCGGGGAGACGGTGGTGAACGAGGTGATGACCCCCTGGTCCGAGGTCGTGTGCCTGCGGAAAGGAATGGCGTTTGCGGATGTAGCGGCTGAGGTCGGGAACGCCGGATTCTCGCGATACCCCGTGTTAAGCCGTGACGGCGAGGACATCGAGGGGATCCTCTCCTCCCGGAACTTCTTCCGGCCGGGAGTGGACGAAAAATGGGAACAGTTCATCGAGAAGCCCGTCTACGTTCCGGAATCGATGAAAATGATGGACCTGCTCCGCCGGTTTCAGAGGACGAGGGTCCACCTGGCCGTCGTCATCGACGAGCACGGGAAACTGTGCGGAATCATCACGATTCACGACCTCCTCGAGGAGATCGTGGGAAGGCTGGCGGAGGGGTCGGAGTCGCCCGAGGTCCCGGAGTGGGAAAAGGACGGGGCGCTGTCGGTCCCCGCCTCGACGCCGATCCGTGTCCTCCGGGACGAGTACGGCATCGACATCCCCCTGGGGGACACTTACGAGACCGCAGGAGGCTTCGCGCTGGACTGTCTCCAGAGTGTCCCGGAAGGAGTGGTGACATTCCTCTCCTACGGATACCGCGTTACGGTCGTTGAAACCGAGCGGTTCCGGATCAAGCGTCTTCGGTTCGAAAAAACGGGTCTTACCGGAACTCTGTGATCTCCTCCGGCGGTTTCCTGGACGGTTTCGGTGGAGGTGGCGAGTCCGGAACTCCCAGGGCGATGATGGCGAGGAGTTCCTCGGGGGGCCGGATGGAGAGGGCGGATTCGAGCTCCGGCTTGGCAACGAGGGGACCGGTCATCCAGCACGTGCCGTATCCCAGGGAATGGGCCGCGAGGAGAAACTGGGTGATGGACGAAGCGACGCTCTGCAGACCGGCGTTCACCTGGTAGCGCCTGATCCTTTGCCTCTCCGGGTCTTTTTCCCGCAGGTGGCGGTCCGTCGCCGATTCGTACGGTTTTCCGACAACACAGACCGCGACCGGCGCCGCGGCAAAGAGGTTGTGGTAATTGATCTTGTCGGAGGGGACCTTCTTTCCCGTGACCCGGGAGAGCAGGTCGTCCACGATCCCCTTCATCCGGGCGAGAAGCGCGGTTTCCTCCACGACGAGGAACCTGGTGTTCTGAGCGTTCCCCGCGGACGGAGCCCAGGTGGCCGCTTCGACCATCTTGAGAATCTTCTCACGGGGAACCGGATCCTTGCCGAATTTCCGAATGCTTTGCCGCCCCTTCATGGCGTGAAAGACTTCCATCCCTTTAGCTCCTCCTCGTGGAATGTCTGTGAACCGGGTATGCGATCCTTGGTGCTGTGCCTCGTAATTCCGGTCTCGTACCGGGCCGATGCTCAGAGGTGTTTCCTCTCCCGGTGCCAAGGGGCGCAGCGGGGGGTTCCGCGGAGCGGCCTATGGAGCGAGACGAAAAATGCGTCGAGCGGAATGGCAGCGAGCGGGCGAAAGGTCGCGAGCGTAGCGTAGCGGAATCCTCCCGCGAGCACCAGGCACTGGGAAGCACGGACAGATACGTTGCTGTATTCATAATAAGGACCACTTAGATTGAAATCTCCATGGGTCGTTTCATTCAGGGAATGACCAGCAGCAGTTCCGTCTCTCTGCCCCCGCTCCCTGCGCTCGCCAATACCTTCCCTTGCGGTAACGAATGGGTCTTCGTCAGAAGAGACCGGATCTCGTCGATCTTCGGCTTCCCTCCTGCTGTGATGATGATCGCCGCCGCGGGAAATTCCGATACGGTTTTCCCCACTTCTCCGATCACCTGTTTCCCGGCGTTCGTCAGTGTCGTTTTTCCCTTCAGGAAGAGGATTTTGTCGGGCACCCGGACGCTCATTGCGGGACCGACAGGCGCGGTCGCGATCTGGGAGGAGATGCCGGAGAATGTCTCCGCGAGTTCCGCGAACCGGATGTCCCTGCGTCTTGTCTCCTGCAGGCGGTCCTCCCGGATACGCTCGATGCGGCCGAGCAGAATGTCCCGCTCTCGCCGAAGGGATTCCATGTCGGGGGTTTCCGCAACCCGTTTTTCCAGTTCGGCAAGGGCCGATGCCTGCAAGACGGTCTCCCTCCGGAGCTTTTCCCGTTCCATATCACATGTTTGCGCCATTGAACTCAATTCCTGGATCCTTTTTCCTGTAGCCTTCTCCTTTTCGAGCAGTTGCGAGATCAGCTCCTCCCGGGTGATTCGCGTTCCCTCGTATCTCCTGGCGATCGAGGCGAGCTCCGCCCGGACCCTGCCAAGCTCTTCCTCCTCCTCCCGTACGCGCGAGGACAGGATCTCATTCGCCTCTTTTTCGTCGGCGAGTTGTTTCTGCATGGCGGCATAATCCGATTCGAGGGTGTTTTTCTCCCTGTTGGCGGACGCCACCGCGTTTCGAAGCGAGTCGGCTTCCTTCGTCTTTTCTTCGTACCTGGAGGCGGTGACAAGGCAACCGCCTGTTCCCAACGTGAGCGTCAGGATGGGGACCACCATCCGGAATCTCTTTGCCTGCAACCTTTTCCCCCGAAGATTCTTGTTTGCTTGAGGCATGAAACATTTTACTTTCCCACCCCTTTTTTATTAAGTTCTAAATAAACCGGATTCCCCGAAACCCGTGGGGTGGTTTGCGGAAAGGCGGGCCGACGTGGGTGGTTCCCGGACCGAACTCCTCGACACGTTCCTTAAGCTTGGCTATCTGTCCCCCGAGTCGCTGAAGAAACTGAAGGCGCGCGCCGCCCGGAAAGAAGTCCCGGCGGCGGGAGAGGCGCTCGTTTCCGGCATTCTCCACCCCGATGCGAAGGGGTGGGTCTTGGCGGATACGTTGGGGATCCCGTTCCTCGAGGTTGACCCGGCCGCAGTCCCTCTTTCCCTCTCCGAGCTTCTTCCCGAGGCGATCGCCCGCGAGAACATGGCGGTCCCCGTATCCCGGGAGGGAGAGCGGATCACCCTCGCGGTTTCCGATCCGTTCCGTCACGGAGCGTTTTCCCGGATCGAGGAGATGACGGGCCTGAGCGTGACGCTCGTCGTTTGCCCGGCCGGCACGATCACACGCATACTCGAGCGGTTCTACCCCGAGACCCTCCCGATTCCTCCCGGGGAAATCCTGGGCGGTGCGATCGACCGGGAGGAGGCGCAGGAGTGGCTTTCCCGGGGGAAAGGGAGGAGGATGGCGGAAAAGGTCCTCCTCCACGCCGTGGAAGCCGGGATTTCCACCGTTCGGGTATATCCGTCCGCCCGGAGCGTGGCGGTCTTCGGGGACTCGGGAGAAAGGAGATCGCTCCTGCTTTCCTTCCCGATACGCTTCCGGGAGGCTCTCGTCGGCTCTTTCGCGGACCTGGCGGGGCTGTCAACGGGCCGGGAATGTGTGGTGGAGTCCACTTTCCAGCTGGAAACGGAGACCGGCATCCGTGCCTTTCGGATCAGCGTTCTTCGAGGTCTCTCGGGCGTCGAGACGGTCGTAACGGTTATCCCGGACCTCCGGTCGGTCATCGCGCTGGACTCGATCGGGTTCCACCCGGAACAGACCGAGATCACGCGACGCCTCCTTTCGATGCAGGACGGTCTTATCCTGGTTTCCTCTTCGGCTGCCGAGGGCGTGGCGACGACGATCTATGCGATGCTCCGGGAATCGTACCGGGCCGGCAGCCGCGTCGTGACCGTCGAGGAGACGCACCGCTTCCGGAACGACGGGTACATTCAGCTGGAGCGCCATGAGGTGGAGAAGCGGTTCGGGGGGAAATGGACTCGCCTTGCCGAAACGCTCGAGCCCGACGCGCTGATGATCGAGTCGATCTCGGACAAAAAGGAGCTTCTCGACCTTGTTCACATCGCCCGGAGAGGCATACCCGTGTTCTGCGGGGTGCAGGGGGTAAACCTTTCCCGAACGCTTGAGACCTTGTTCTCCCTGGAAGTCGATCCGTTTCTCCTGGTGCGGGTCGTAAGGCTCGTCATGCACCAGCGCCTTGTCGATCTCCTTTGCCCCGAATGCCGCCGTGCCGTGCCGGCCGTGCCGTCGTTGCACCTCGTGGGAGAGAGCTACCGGGAAAAGATCGAATCCATGCTTCAGGAGGTCTCCTTCTACGTCCGCGCCGGATGCCCTCGCTGTCGGGGAACCGGGTACTCCGGGAAAATGGCCCTGTTTGATCTGCTCCCGTTCACCCCCGGCGTTCAGAAACAGATTTTTTCCGACGAACCCCTCGAAGAGAAACTGGAGCGCATCGTCGGGCAGAATCTCCGTTCCGCCTTTCCCTCGGTGGAGGATCTTTTACGGCGCGGGCTGGTAACATTTGACGATGTTCTTCCGTTTTTCCGGTAGGGCAAAGGATTCTGCCCGGAAATCCGGGGGGAGGACTCCTTCGCAAGGTCGACGATAAACCATGTCCGGAAGGGGCCGAATGAAATTGCGGTGGGAGTGCAATCGGACTGATCTTGCCATGCTCCGGGGGAGGAAATGAAAGAGAAGACGCTGAACCGGATGTTTCTGAACCGTATCGAGGAGGGGGGCGATGCCGTCCGTTACCTCGTCCCGCACGACGGGAAGTGGGATCCGATGTCGTACCGGGAGGTGGGGACAGCCGTCCGCGAGATGGCCAACGGGCTGATGAGCCTTGGTCTTTCCCGGGACGACAAGGTGGCGATTCTTTCCACCACGCGGCTCGAGTGGTGCCTTGCCGACATTGCCGGCATCCTGGGAGGGTTTGTCACGGTTCCTGTCTACCCCTCCAATCTGCCCGACCAGGTCGAGTATATCCTGGCGAACTCGAAGGTAAGCGTCGTGTTCGTCGAGGACGAAATGCAGTGGAACAAGGTTGCGGGAATCCGGAAAAACCTTCCATCGCTTTCCACAGTGGTCATGTTTTCCGGAGACCCGCAGGGAAAAAAGGGGACGATCGGGCTGTCCGATTTGCGGGCAAGGGGTGCACAATACGAGGCAGCCAACCCCGGGGCGCTTTCGCAGCGGACCGAGGAGATTCGTCCGGAGGACGATCTCACCATCATCTACACTTCCGGGACCACGGGGCCGCCGAAAGGGGTGGTGACCCGGCACAGCAACTACGTCTTTATCGTTACATCCGGCCTCGAGGCCATCACCGTAAGGAAGGGAGAGACGTTTCTCCAGTTCCTGCCCCTCGCGCATTCGCTGGGAAGGCTCGAGCACTTTCTCACGTTCGACTCCATGGCGATTTCCGCCTTCGCCCGGGACATCCAGACGGTCGGGGAGGACCTGGCCCTCGTCCGACCCGAGATCATGGTCAGTGTTCCCCGGCTGTACGAGAAGTTCTATGCCCGGGTGCTTGCCAAAGTGGAGGAGGACGGGGGGCTGAAAAAGGCGATTTTCCACTGGGCAATTGGCGTCGGGCGCGAAGTTTCCCGGCGTCTTCAGCGGAAGAAAGCGGTCAGCGGGTTCCTTTCCCTTCGTTTCTCCCTGGCGGAGAAGCTCGTATTCCGGAAAATCCGGGAAAAGATGGGAGGCAGGTTCCGATTCGCCATCTCCGGGGGCGCGCCGCTCTCCCCGGAAATCGGGGAGTTTTTACATGCTCTCGGTATCCTGATCCTCGAGGGATACGGGCTTACCGAGGACTCCACCGTCACCGCGGCCAACCGGTACGACGACTACAAATTCGGAACCGTGGGAAAGGCGCTGCCGGGAACCGAGATCCGGATCGCCCCCGACGGGGAGATCCTCGTCCGGGGCCCTCACGTGTTCAAGGAGTATTTCCGTGATCCGGAGGCTACCCGAGAAGCGGTCGACGCGGACGGGTGGCTGCACACCGGGGACATCGGAGAACTGGATTCCGAGGGATTCCTGCGAATCACGGACCGGAAGAAGGACATCATAGTGACGTCGGGCGGGAAGAACGTCGCTCCCCAGAATGTGGAGAACTTGCTCAAGAACGACAAGTTCGTAAGTCAGGCGCTCGTCTACGGGGACCGGCGGAAGTATCTCACCGCTCTCATCACCTTGTCGGCCGAGGACATCGTGGCGTGGGCGGAGCGAAACGGCGTCCCGGAGAAGGACCCCGTCCTTCTCGCCAAAAACACCAGGGTGGAGGAGATGATGAAGAGCCGGGTCGACGGGATCAACCGCCAGTTGGCCTCTTTTGAACAGGTGAAAAAGTTCGTCCTGCTCGGGACCGACTTTACCCAGGAGACGGGAGAGTTGACCCCCACGCTCAAGGTAAAGCGCAAGGTTGTCATCAAGAAGTACGGGAACCTGATCGATGCCCTGTACGGGACAGACTGACAGTCCCGTTGCCCACCTCGGTTTACGAAGTCAACAGCATGGAGAAACGGGAGCGCGAGGCGCTCCTGTCCGTCCTCCTTCCGCGACGTATCCTGGAAATGTTCTCTGTCGATCCGGCGACGTTTTCGAACGACAAGGGGATCCGGTGCGTCAGTTTCGTTTGCCCCGAGCAGATGCCCTTTTTCCAGGTGAACCTGCGGCGTGATCCGGGCGACCGGGACGCGGTGTATTTCCTCGACGTCTCCACCTCGCCGTTCGGACAGATGGAGATCTCATTCGTCGTCGTGAACGATCCCGACGGCGACAGGTTCGACATTGATGTGGACGAGCATGGGCAGGACACCTATTTCGGGACGGCCCGCCGGAACGTCCCCGAGGAGATCCGGGCGATGCAGGCGGGGCTTTCGCCAGGACAGGTCCGGCGGGGGCTGAAGGCAATGAAGGAACTCGTCGCAGGCTGGGAGGAGTTCTTCGGGCGCCTCGGGCACACCTTCTTCTTTCTGGAGCCGCTGACCTACAACAGCGCGATCCTCTACGAAAGAAGCGGCTTCCAGTACCTGCAAGGGAGTGAGAAGATGAAGGAGATCGATCGGGAGTTCCGACCGGGCGGCGATCTCTTCGCCAGGCTCGACGGAAGCACGCCGTTTCGGATGCCCGGCCAGCACAGGACGGTGAGGGGAAGAAGCTGGGCGATCCACGACGGTATTCTGGTCGAGCCATGGGAGAGCCCGAAGATGTACAAGTCGATAGGAGTTCACGCGGGAGTGTCCACCTTCACGGGGGAGGAATATTGATGGTCCGTTTCGCGGCAGTCGTCCTGGCTCTTCTCCTGATGGTACCCGGTGTCAGGGGGGAAGAGGAGGAGCACCCCAAGATTTTCCTCGAGAAGAAGATCTTCTCGGAGACTTCGACGGGGCAGAAAAACTTCTACGAGGTGCACACGGTGTCGAAAGGGGAGAACCTCTGGAAGATCATGAAGGAAAAGTTTCCTGTCTTCCCGGCGGACTATTCCTCCCTGCTCCGGGAGTTCCGTCGGGTCAACCCGGACGTGAAGAACCCGAACAGGCTTCTCCCGGGCAAGAAGATCCTCCTTCCGGCCGGCATCGGTATGAGGACTGCCCGCATGATGAAATCGGGAAAAACGGTCGCCCACCAGATCCGGAAGGGGGAAACCCTCAGGGGGATCCTGACCTCGCGTGGAGTCTTGCGCAAGGACCTCTCCCGCTTCCTGGCCGCCGTGAAGGAGTTGAATGATTCCATTCGTGACGTGAATCTGATCCTCGCCGGGAAGAACATTCTGGTCCCCACCGAAAAATACTTCGGGAAGGCCGAGGCGGTCGCGGCGGCGCCGGCTGCAGCACCCGGGCCACTGGCCGCAGCTCCTCCCCCGCCCCCTCCCGAGAAGGAGCCC
>CAJIAW010000256.1_pt1 | contig 10881 bp, 13 predicted proteins | sample 9199241 | NCBI WGS metagenome assembly CAJIAW01 (sample SAMEA7708284, study PRJEB35096) | sediment metagenome | biome: marine neritic benthic zone biome [ENVO:01000025]; feature: sediment [ENVO:00002007]; material: shallow marine sediment [ENVO:03000034] sea grass bed [ENVO_01000059] ...
CCGGGGAGGCGGGGGTCGATCCCGCGCGCCTCCAGCAGGAGGCGGCGTTCCTGATCGACAGGCTGGATATCTCGGAAGAGTGTGACAGGCTTTTCTCCCATCTGACCGGCATGGAGGGATTGATGGCGACCGACGGCGAGGCGGTGGGAAAGCGGTTTGATTTCCTCGCCCAGGAGGCGTTTCGGGAACTGAACACGGCGTCGGCAAAATCGGCGCACCCGGGGATAGCGGAGAGAGTGGTCGTCGCGAAGACGGAACTGGAAAAGATCCGGGAACAGATTCAGAACGTGGAGTGAGGCATGGAAAAAGGAGACGTATTCGTCATATCGGCTCCTTCCGGATCAGGGAAGACCACGATCTGCCGGATGCTTGTCCAACGCGTGGATCATATGGAACTATCCATATCCTATACCACCCGTCTCCGGAGGAAGGGAGAGGTGGATGGCAGGGACTATTATTTCATTGAACGGGAAAAATTTGATAAAATGAAAGATTCACGGGAGTTTCTGGAATACGCCTCCGTGTACGGACAGCTGTATGGGACATCCCGGGAGGCCGTCCAGTCGATCGTCTCCCGCGGCCGGGATGTTGTCCTGGAGATCGACGTCCAGGGCGGGCGAAAGGTGAAGGGGGAACTTCCGGAGGCGGTTTTGATCGCCGTCTTCCCCCCCAACCGGCGGTCTCTCGAGCAGAGACTGATCGGGAGAGGAAGGGACAGCACCGAGGAGGTGAAGGCGCGTCTTCGGGCCGCGGATGGCGAGTCGAAGGAGCTCCTTGCATACGATTACCTGGTGGTGAACGACGATCTCGAAGCGGCGGTGAACAGAGTGGAATGGATCGTAAGGGCGGCCCGACTCCGCCGCGAGAGGGCCCAAAATCGTCTGGCGAAACTATATAACGAAACCGGAGAAGGGAACCATGGCGAGAGTGACCGTTGAAGATTGTCTACGGCAAGTGGAAAGCCACTTCGAACTGACCGTCGTGGCGGCAAAGAGGGCCAAGCAGCTCCTGGGCGGGCAAGGAGCGTCGATCGAAACATCCCACCGCAGGGACAAGCCCACCGTGGTGGCGCTCAGAGAGATTGCCCAGGGGAAGGTGCGGGTCAAGCGATAACGCCGGAGCCCGCGATGCTCCGTTTGAACGACATCGTTGACCGCGTCCATTCCACACGGCCGACGGCCAACATCGAGATCATCCACAAAGCCTACGTTTTCACGGCGAAGGTGCATCACGGACAACTGAGGGAATCGGGGGAGCCCTACCTCATTCACCCCATAAACGTCTCGTATATCCTGGCCGACTGGAACCTGGACGAGGAGACGATCGTCACGGGGCTGCTCCACGACACTGTAGAAGACACGGTCGCCACCATCGACGAGATCCGGGAGTTGTTCGGGGACACCGTCGGCCAGCTGGTGGACGGGGTCACCAAAATCAGCCGTGTCGTCATCTCCGACGTGGCCGACCAGAAGGCCGAATCCCTCCGAAAGATGATCCTTGCCATGGGGAAAGATATCCGCGTGATCCTCGTCAAGCTCGCGGACCGGATCCACAACATGAGGACTCTCGATCACCTGTCCCCGGACCGGCAGTCCGCCATCGCCCTCGAGACGCAGGAAATCTACGCTCCGATCGCGAGCCGCCTCGGGATGGCCCGCGTGAAGATGGAGCTCGAGGACAAATGCTTCGAGATTCGCCACCCCGACAACTACCGGGAGCTCGCCCGGGCCGCCGACGAAAGAAAACGGGGGCGGGAGGAACACATCCGGAAAGTGACCGCCCTCCTCGAGAAGAAGCTTCGCGAGACGGAGGTCGACGCGTCGATCACGGGCCGCTCCAAGAATATCTCGGGCATCTTCAACAAGATGATCCGGCAGGAAATCGAATTCGAACACGTCTACGATCTCATCGGGTTCCGCATCATCGCGAAGACGATCCGGGAGTGTTACGAGGCGCTCGGCATCGTGCACAACTTGTGGCGCCCGGTCCCGGGAAGGTTCAAGGACTATATCGCGATGCCGAAGGCGAACTTCTACCAGTCTCTTCACACCACGGTGTTCGGCCCCGATGGGGAGATGATGGAGATCCAGATCCGCACCGAGGAAATGCACGGCCTCGCGGAGTACGGGGTCGCGGCGCACTGGCGGTACAAGGAGGGGAAACACGTCACGGACAAGGGCGATCAGATGTTCGTGTGGCTCCGCCAGATCCTTGATCTGCAGAAGGAGATGAAGGACCCGCGGGAGTTTCTCGACACCGTGAAGGTCGAGCTCTTCCCGGAAGAGGTGTACGTGTTCACCCCCCGCGGAGACGTGAAAGAACTGCCGCGCGGGGCGACGCCCATCGATTTCGCCTACGCGATCCACACCGAGGTCGGGAACCAGTGTGTCGGCGCAAAGGTGAACGGGAGGATGGTGCCTCTCCGGGCGTCTCTGAAGAACGGCGACGTGGTCGAAATCATCACCAACCCGTCCCACAAGCCGAGCAGGGACTGGCTCAAAATCGCAAAGACCAGCAAGGCCTTGAACAGAATCCGGGCGTTTATCCGGCAGGAGCAGCAGGAGCACAGCCTGACGCTGGGACGCCAGATTCTGGAGCGAGAACTGCGCAAGTATTCCCTTGCCATCATGAAGACCCTGAAGTCCAAGGAATTTGCGGAAATCCTTCAGGAAAACCGGTTCAAAAGCGCCGACGACTACTGTATCGCCCTCGGGTACGGGAAGGTCTCGCTCGTCCCGCTACTTCGCCGCCTCATCCCGCCGGAACAGCTGCAGGAGAAGGCAAAGGAGTCCAGACTCGAGGCCCTTTTCAAGCGCGTTACCGCGAGGAAACCGAGCGCGGTCATCGTCAAGGGGGTCGACGACATCTTCATCCGCCTGGCGAACTGCTGCCACCCCGTGCCCGGAGACCCCATCGTCGGGTTCATCACGCGTGGGCGGGGGGTGACGATCCACGCGAGGGACTGCCCAAAGGCCCTGGAGACAGATCCCGCACGGGCGATCGAGGTGGCGTGGGAAGCGGGGACAAAGGCCGCCCATCCCGTGAAACTGAAAGTCATCTGTGCGGACAAGCCCGGGCTGCTGGCCGACATCTCGCGGACCATCACGGCGAGCGACGTCGACATCCGCCGTGCCATGGTCATGACCACACGGGACAAGCGTGCCATCTGCAGCTTTGACGTGGCGGTGAACGACGCAAAGCACCTGGCCACGCTCATCAAGTCGATCGAGAAGGTGAAAAACGTCTACTCCGTGGAGCGGGGGAAGGGATAAGAGATGCGGAAAACGGTGCAAACGAAAAAGGCCCCTGCGGCCATCGGGCCCTACTCCCAGGCCGTTCTCACGGGAGGATTCCTGTTCTGCTCGGGGCAGATCCCGATCGATCCCGCCACGGGAAAGATGGTCGAGGGGGGGATAGAGATCCAGACCGAACGTGTGCTGCGCAACCTGACCGCGGTCCTGGAGGAAGGGGGAGCCTCTCTGCATTCCGTCGTCAAAACGACCGTCTACCTTGCCGACCTGTCCGATTTTCCGGCGATGAACGGAGTGTACGGGACGTTTTTCACGGAAAACCCGCCGGCCCGCGCGACCATAGAGGCAGCGAAGCTTCCGGCGGGGGCTCTGGTGGAAATCGACGCGGTCGCGTCGGTCGGATGAATCAGAGGGCTTTCAGAACTCGCCCTGACTTGATGCATTGCGTGCAGACATGGATGCGTTGGACGGACCCGTTGGAGACGGTCTTCACACGCTGCACGTTGGGCTTCCAGACCTTCCTGGTCTTGTTGTTTGCATGGGAAACGTTGTTCCCGAAACTGGGTCCCTTGCCGCAGACGGAACATTTTGCCATGTCACCCTCCAAAATGAAAACCCAGCAAAGTTAACACGTATGGCGGGACGAAAGCAAGATCAAATTCTTTTAGGGCCCCCGAAGAAGAAGAGAGGAGTTCGCCGGGTCGTAACGGTCCTTATCCTGCTTCTGACCACCGGGGCTACTTTTCCTCACCTCCTTGCACGGTGGGTGACGGCACCTTTCTCCGGAGACGTCGCCGACGCCGTCCTCGTGTTTACGGGAGGGGAGGGCCGGATCGCCGAAGGATACCGGGCCTGGAAAGAGGGGAAAGGGAAAGAGTTATTCATCCTCGGAGCGGGGCCTGATGCAAAGCTCGCGAGCATTCTTCCGGAGGGGGAGCAATTTCCGACAGACGACCTCCCCCGCATCCACATCGAAGGGTGGTCGGAGAACACCCTGGAAAACGCCGTCTCCGCGAAATCGGCGGTAGTCTCCCGGATGTACCAGAAAGTGATCCTCGTAACCTCCGACTACCATGTGCCGCGTGCGCACCTCACCCTGCGCACGGTATTGCCTCCCACCGTTTCGATCTCGGTGATCCCTGTGACATCTGCCTGGAGGAGAAGGGGCGCCTGGCACCGGATCCCGCGTATCTTCTTCCTAGAGGGGTGGAAGTACTGGGGGTACCGCATCCTCCTTCCCCGTCGATGACAACGAGCCTCACGCATCCGGGTTCCGGTGAAAAAACTCGGGGATCCTGGGCTCCCCGATCACCTTGACTCTCCTTCCCTCGACCAGAAGCTTTCCCGAAAAGAACAGTCGGATCGCCATCGGATAGATCCGGTGTTCCTGGACGAGAATCCGCGCCGCGAGCGTTTCCTCCGTGTCGTCGTCGTACAGGGGGACGACTGCCTGCACGATGACGGGACCGGTGTCGACTCCTTCGTCGAGAAAATGCACGGTGCACCCGGAAAATCGGACCCCGTAGGAGAGCGCCTGCCCGGGCCCGTGTGTCCCGGGGAAGGAAGGCAGGAGTGCGGGATGGATGTTCAGGATCTTGTTCGGGAAGGCGTGGACGAACACCGGGGTTAAGACCCGCATGAACCCGGCGAGGCAGACAAGTTCCGCCCCGGTCCCGCGGATGATCTCGACAAGCTTCGCGTCGAAATCCTCCCGGGTTGAAAACCCTTTGTGATCCACTACCTCCGTGGGGATGCTGTGTTTTTTCGCCCGGACGAGTCCGTACGCATCAGCCTTGTTGCTGATGACGATCCCGACGCGGCAGGGGATCTCCCCCCTTTCGGAGGCATCGATAATCGCCTGCAGGTTGGAACCGCTTCCGGAGATGAGTACCGCGATCGACGGTTTTTCGCTCATGGTTTCCCTCCCGTGAGCAGGACTCCTGGTTTTCGGCGTTTTCCCTTTCGCACCTCCCCGATCGCGAATGCGGGAACGCCCCCTTTCCGGAAGTGGCGCAGCGTCCGGTCTGCGTCTCCGGGGCGAACCATGAGGACCATGCCGACCCCCATGTTGAACGTCCTGTACGCCTCACGTTCAGGAAGGCCAGCCGTTGCGACGAGCGTGGGGAAGACCGGTGGCATGGTCCATGTTCCCTTTTCGACAACCGCCATCAACCCCTGTGGCAGGACCCTCGGAAGGTTTCCGAGGATCCCTCCCCCCGTGATGTGCGCCATCCCGCGAATCCCGACCTTCGGGAAAAGGGAGAGCACCGGGCGAACGTAGATCCGGGTCGGTCGCAGCAGCTCCTCGGCCACCGTCGCGCCCCACTCCGGGATCCGGGACGTAATCCGTTTTTTCATTCGCTCGAAGACGACTTTACGCGCGAGGGAATACCCGTTGCTGTGAAGCCCCGAAGAGGAAAGACCGATCAGGGCGTCTCCCGGCCGCACGGTTCTCCCGTCGACGATCTTTTTCCTTTCGACGGCCCCTACCGCGAATCCCGCCAGGTCGAATTCCCCCGGTGCGTACACGGAGGGCATCTCGGCGGTCTCTCCCCCGAGGAGGGCGCATCCCGCCTGACGGCACCCTTCCGCGATCCCCGACACAACCCTGGCACCTTCGCGTGCGGAGAGTTTCCCCGTGGCGTAGTAATCGAGGAAGAACAGGGGTTCTGCCCCGTGGACAAGGATATCGTTCACGCACATCGCGACGAGGTCGATGCCCACCGTCTCGAACCGCATTGCCATCGCGGCAATCTTCACCTTGGTCCCCACGCCGTCCGTGCCCGCCACGAGGACGGGGTCGCGGTATTTCCTTGCGGGGAACCGGAAAAGACCCGCGAACGATCCGATTCCTTCCAGAACCTCCTTGCGACGCGTCGTCCCCACAATCGGACGAATGAGGGAAACCATGCGGTCCCCTTCGTCGATGTCCACTCCGGCGGAGGCGTAGGTTACCGTTTTCTCCATGATTTTTCCTCTCGAATGGTCGCAGAACGCACTCCCACGTTACTGATTCGTCCGTCTCAATGTCAATGATTTTTCCCCCCGCATTCTGTACAATGGTCCGGTTTTCCGGGGAAACCACGGTGGAGAGGATATGGCGAAGAAAGTCGGCATCGTGATTCTGGGCGACGAAGTGCTCAAGGCCGAGACCCGCGAGAGCAACATCGCCTTTATGCTCCCTCTTCTCAACGAGTGGGGGGCGGAAGTGGTCTTGTGCGCCATTCTCCCCGACGATGTGCCGACCGTGGTCCGCCACCTGCGCTTGTACCTTGCCGAGGTCGATCTGCTGATCCTGACGGGAGGGATCGGCCCCACGCCGGACGACATCACAAGGGAGGCCGTATCGACCGTCGCCGGGATGCCGCTTGTCGTCCACCCGGAGGCGCAGGCCTGCCTCGAGGCGTACTATGGAGACCGGATGAACGGAAGCAGGATGGTAATGGCGCGGGTTCCGCAAGGGGCGGTTCTCATCCCCAATCCGATAAGTGCTGCTCCCGGGTTTCTCGTGGCGCGGATGGCGGTTTTCCCTGGAATCCCCCGCATGCTCAGCGAGATGTTCGGTTGGCTCAAACCCCTCGTGGAAGGGAGAAGGGAGGGGCGGGTGACCCTGTACAGCCAGGCCCCCGAGTCTGCCTATGCAGGGATCATGCAGGAGACGATCGCCGGTTCCCAGGGCGTGAGAATCGGTTCCTATCCTCTCCTGGAAGGAGGGTACAAGGTCCGGATTGTGTTCCGTTCGGAGAACGTAAAGCGGGCGATGGCTTCCGCGGACGTCTTTACCGAAAAGATGCGGGCGGAGGGGATGGAAATTACCCACCGTACGGAGGAGGGAGGGTCGGATGAGGAATCGTAAGATTCTTTTCGGATGCGTATCTTTTGCCGCATTGCTCTTGCTCTCTTCCCCTTCCTTCCTTTTCGCGGCGGGAACCATGGAAGCGCGGAAGGCAGGATGGGAGGAGGGAACACCGGGACGGTGGAACTCCCTCCCCGAAAGAAACGTTGCGGCGGGAGACGGCTTCTTCCGGGCTGATGTCGCACTGTCCCCGGGGACAGGCGTGTTCTGGGAAAAGAAGGTAAAAAGGGATCTTCTGCCAGAGGATACCCTTTCGATCGAAATGGTTTCCAAGGGGATCAACCGCACCTCCCGTGATTACCGTAGGGACGAGGTACGTTTCCCTCTCTCGGTCACCGTCGTGTTCGGCGAGGATTCCGTGGGCCTTCCGTGGAAAAAACGGGTTTCGGATTTCTTTCGTGAAGTCAGGCGCGGGTTTACCCCCGGCGGTATCCGACTGACCTTCGCATACGGGAATGAGACGCCGGTAAATTCGATGTACCGCCTGGAGGAGGAAGAAACCGTCTTTATCCTGGGCGGTGAGGAGGAACGGGGGAAGAAGATCAACGTGGTAAGGAAGATCAGGGAAGATTTCCGGGCCGCTTACGGGAGGGAACCCAGGGGACCCGTAACCCGCATTCTCGTTTCGGCGACCAGGCCATCCGGGGAGGACGGCCAGGTCGAGGTGGAGATACGCATCTCGTCACCCCTTCTAAGGTAAGATTTCCCCCCGCGCCACTCTCGCCGCAAGGTTCTTTCCGATCTGAAATCCGAGATACGATTGTGAGAATTAATTGTAAGTACCATTGTCAAATCCCGTTCCATTATCCCGAAGGGAAATGGTTTTCATCTTAATATCAAGATTTTAATCCAATCCATCAGGTCATCCGAACACGAATAATTTTGGCACGCATCTTGTTTTAATTTCCTCCAGAAGTCGGATTTCATGCAGAGAAAAGACATGCTGGAGGAGAATTAATGACTTGTTTTCGTGTTCCCGTTCTTTTTCTTTTTCTCTTCGCTGTGTGTGTCCTTCCGTCCGGTTGTGGCGGTGGAGGAGATAGCAGCGAGGCGTCCGTCCCGGCAGGGACGGCAAACGTGCTGGCGTGGGATCCCCCCCAAACCTACGAGGACAGTACCGCTCTGGATCCGTACACAGAACTCGATTATTACGAATTTTATGTCCGGTCCGACGACATCTTTACCGAAAACGACCTGCCGGTGGCACAGGTGGGTGCGGTCGCGGATATTCTCTCGCCGGACGGGACGGTCTATCTGAACGACCTGACAACGGAATTTGATTTACAGAATCTTCTGCCTTTCGTTCCTCCTGGAGTGGACTGTTTCCTCTCCATCCGGGCCGTCAGGGTGGATGGACTCAGATCGGATTTCTCGCAACCTCTCGCCTGGAACCTACCTACGTAGATTGCCGAAGGAGGCTTCATGAAAAGGAAATCCATAGCAATGGTGATCGTTTTCCTGCTGACCATCACAGCGACTGCGATCACCGCACAGGGGGAAACCCTTTCCTGGAACGGGGTAACCACGTACACCGACGGAACCTCAATAGGAAATGCAACGGTGACGTACCGGGCGTACTGGTCGACAAATTCCAACCTGACGAATCTCGATACCCTCGGGTCGTCCACCACCTCGACGTCGAGAAGCTTCAGCGTGGATAACGAAAATATGCCACGTGGCTCGGTTATCTATTTTACCGTTCGGGCTACCGTGAACGGTACGGATTCGGCACTTGCATCGCCCTTGTCCTGGAACGTTCCGGCAGCCACGGCCAATGTCCCGTCAGCGCCTACGAATTTGCGGATGAACTAGGGCAACAGGAAATATTGCGCCTCCTCGATCTTCTGTAGGGCGGCCATGGAGAGGGAGATTCTCCGGGCCGCCCTTTTTCCGCCCTTTCCTGACTGCGTGAAAATCCGTAAAATACATTTTTCGTCACATCAACCAAGGAGGGTTCCTGTGGGAAGAGCACTGCGAATTCTTGTTGCCGTACTCTTGTCGATATCCTGCGGGTTCGCCTACGGGGCGGATACCGCTCCGAAAGGAGGAAATCCCGTGATCCGACTGGAGACGAGCATGGGAAACATCAAGGTCGAACTCGACCCGGGGAAGGCGCCCGTCAGTGTGAAGAATTTTCTCGCCTATGTGAGCGAAGGGTATTACGACGGGTTGATCTTTCACCGGGTGATCCGGGAGTTCATGATCCAGGGAGGGGGGTTCACCAAGGAGATGAAGGAGAAGCGGACCGCCCATCCCCCCATCAAGAACGAGGCGGGCAACGGCTTGAAGAACGACCGGGGCACGGTCGCGATGGCCCGGACCGGGGTGGTCGACTCCGCCACGGCGCAATTCTTCATCAATGTGGTGAACAACGATTTTCTGAACCATGTCGACGAGACTCCGCGAGGTTACGGGTACGCGGTATTCGGCAAGGTGGTCGAAGGAATGGACGTGGTGGACAAGATCCGGGCTGTCCCTACGGGCCGCGTCTCGATGTTCCAGGACGTTCCCAAGGAGACCGTAACGATTCTCCGGGCGACGGTCGTCGAAAAATAGGAAAAAAACGCCCGGCCTCCGGGGGGGGATTGGCCGGGCGCGGCGCGCTAATGAGGGGGATGTCTCTTCCGGCCCCCGGCTTTTTCGGAGGTGCGGGTGCTTCCACCCGGAATACCCGGAGGGGAGAGTTTCCCCGCCTGATGCCGGTTCAGTGCGCGCTCAAGAATAGGAAATCGATCATCTCCTCACGGCCCGTTTCGGGCGGTACCTCTTAACGTTCGACCGGCATGACGGGGTGCTTCGTGGCGAGCACGATATTTTCCGACGCTCTTCCCGTTTCCTTGGGGCCTTCTGCCGGTTTGTCGAACCGGAAACCCTGTATACAGTATACGGTTGGGTCCTCCCGTGTCAAGCAGGGTACTCCTTAGTAAACCGGATGCTCGCAGGGCGTACAATAAAAACGGTTTCCCCGAGACCCTTTGGAGGCAAAGCGCATTTCCGACCGGGGAACGAAAGACAGGAGAGGACAGGTCACGGTGCGGGAAGGCATTATCCTGACGGTGGAAGAATGCGAGAGCGGGATTCGGCTGGACCGGTTTCTCCGGAAACGGCTCCCGGGCTTGCCGTCCCGAAGCGTCCGTTTCGCGATCGAAGCGGGCGAGGTGAGGGTGGGCGGAGAAAAGGGGCGAAAGGGGCGCATTCTTACGACGGGAGAAGAGGTTGTCGTACGGCGGATCGCAGAAGGAGCGGACTGGATGCCCGAACCGGGGGACCTCCCGGGGGGTTCGGTTCTTTTCGCCGACGACATGGTCGCGGTGCTGGACAAGCCGCCTGATGTCCACACAGAGGCTCACAGGCCGGGGGAGAGGGGGACGCTCGCCGGCTACCTGCGCTACCGGTTTCCTTCCGTGGAACAGATTTCCTCCATGCCCGGTCTCTCTCTTCTTACGAGGCTGGACTACGCAACGAGCGGGGCCGTTCCTGCGGCGTTGACGCCGGAGGCGCTCGATTTTTTCTCCCGGGAACGGGAGAAGGGAGAAATCCGAAAGACCTATTATTGTCTTGTGAGCGGCCGCTTAGACGAGAAGAGGACCTTGTCCTTCCGGATCGACGCCGAAGGAGGAGAGACGGTCAGGGTGAGAACGGAGGTACGTGACCCGGACCCGAGCCGCTGGACGACCGTGACGCCGGTGCGAAGGGAGGGTTCCGTCACGCTCTTGCGGGCGGAGATCTCCCGTGGGAAGCGCCACCAGATCCGGTCTCACCTCGCGGCAGCAG
>CAJIAW010000095.1_pt1 | contig 10857 bp, 11 predicted proteins | sample 9199241 | NCBI WGS metagenome assembly CAJIAW01 (sample SAMEA7708284, study PRJEB35096) | sediment metagenome | biome: marine neritic benthic zone biome [ENVO:01000025]; feature: sediment [ENVO:00002007]; material: shallow marine sediment [ENVO:03000034] sea grass bed [ENVO_01000059] ...
GATGGACTCGAGAATGTCGTCCTGAGGGTCATACACGGCGTGCGCGTCCAGAGAACGGGGAAGAACCGTTGTCCAGGCCAGCGCGAGGATCGCTATCGCGACGAAGCGCAAGGCATTTCCCCACCCGGTGCCAGGGGCGCAGCGGGGGGTTCCGCGCAGCGGCCTATGGAGCGAGGGGGAAATTGCATCGAGCGGAATGGCAGCGAGCGGGCGAAGGTCGCGAGCGTAGCGGAGTGGAATCCCCCCGCGAGCCCGCTGGGCACCGGGTGACTTGCACGGATCCATGGCCATAATCATGATTGGAACCATTTAGACATTGATCGGACGGCGCGGATAGGGGACCCGGGCGTACCAGCCGAACCTTTTTCTCAGGAGTCCGGCGAATCCGACGGACACCGACTCCTCGCCGTGCGCCACGAACACCTTTGCCGGTTTTGTCCGAAAACCCCCGGCCCAGGCGAGCAGGTCCTCCCGGTCGGCATGGGCGGACAGTCCGCCGATCGTGTAGATATCGGCGGCGACGGCAATCTCCTCCCCGAAGATCCGGACGCGCCTGGCCCCGTCCACGATCCTCCGGCCGAGAGTCCCCTGGGCCTGGAAGCCGACGATGACGACGCTGGATTCTTTCCGCCACAGGTTGTGCTTCAGGTGATGCTTGATTCGTCCCGCGTCGCACATCCCGCTTCCGGCGAGAATGATCCCCCCCCCTTTCATTGCGTTGAGCACCATCGATTCCTCCACGCCCCTCGTGATGACGACCTTGAGCGCATCGGGGTTTTCCTCCCGCCACTCGTACATCGCCAGGGTCTCCCGGTCGAAGCACTCGGGGTGACGAAGGGTGATCCTCGTTGCCTCGGCGGCCAGTGGGGAATCGATGTAGACGGTGAGGTCCTTGACGCTTCCGCGCCGGGTGAGATCCGCAAGAAGGTAAATGATGTCCTGGGTGCGGCCGACAGCGAAAGCCGGGATGATCACGTTTCCGCCCTTTCGATTCAGGGTGTCCGTTACGGCGTGAACGAACTCCTTGTCGGTATCTTCCATCCCTTTATGCACCCGGTTTCCGTAGGTGGACTCCATCACCACCACGTCCGCCCGTTCCACCTTCGTGGGATCGCGTACGATGGGCAGCCCTCTGTGTCCTATATCGCCGGTGAACACCAGCGTCCGTTCCCGGCGGCCGTTGCGGATGGAAACGATGAGCATTGCGGACCCGAGGATGTGTCCCGCGTCCACGAACGTGGCGCGGACACCTGGCACGGGCTCTATCGTCTTCCTGTATCCGACCGGGGACAGGCGGGGAAACACCGCCAGTGCATCCGCCTCGGTGTAGAGTGGGGGGAAATCCTTCCGCCCCCCCCGCTTCCGCCTCTTGCTCTTCCACTGCGCCTCCCTCTCCTGGATATGGCCCGAGTCGGGGAGCATGATCCGGAGAAGGTCGGTCGTTGCGGAAGTGGCATAGATGGGGCCGCGAAACCCGTCCCGGACGATCTTGGGAAGAATGCCCGAATGGTCGATGTGGGCATGCGTGCACAGGACAAAGTCGATCGAGGAGAGCGGCACGGGAAACTTCCTTTCGTTCTTCCGGTCGCTTTCCCTCCCCCCCTGGAACATCCCGCAATCCACGAGGAACCTCGTTTTGCCCCCCTGCACCAGGATGCAGGAACCGGTGACCTCCCGCACTCCCCCCAGGAACTCGAGCGATATGCTCACGTTACGACCCGCGTCAGGATCCCGGAGATCACGCTGATTAGAACCGATCCCGCGACGGCACCGAGAAAACCGTTTACCTGAAAGCCGGGGACCATCCCGGAGACGAACCACAGGAGCAGCCCGTTGATCACTAGGAGAAAGAACCCGAGGGTGATCACGGTGACAGGAAGCGTGAGAAGAACGAAGATCGGGCGAATCACGGCGTTCACCAGCCCCAGAACGAACGCCGCGCTTAGTGCGGCCGTTGCTCCCTCGGCCAACATCACCATCGGGAGCAGGTAGGCAATCAGGAGAATCGCAATCGCATTGGCTCCCATGCGGACGACAAACGGCACTTCCACTCCCTCCCGGGGTTCCGAACACCTTTGGTCAAAGGAAATGTGCCGGCCCCCAGCCGGCAGTAAAAAAGTATATCGCCTCCCGCCGGATTATTGAAGTTCCTCGAAAATCCGTCCGGAGGCCGCGAAGCTTTCTCCTCTCCGGCCCCGGGGACTTCCCGCTTCTTTTAGGGTTTTAATGGGCCTTCTTCTTCGGCATCCGGAAAAAGGTGATCTCCGCAGGTGTCTCAACTCCGTCCCGGTTAAGGATAAGAGAGGCGCTGTCCCCCTCCTTCTTCTCCTCCATTTGGTAGAGAATATCGGTCATATCCTCCACGGCCTGCCCGTCGAACGAAACGAACGCGCCCCCCGCACGGATGTCGGCCTTCTCGGCGGGTGAGCCTTCCACGACGCTCCGGACGGATACCTTCCCCTCCTTTTCGGAAAGAAGGACTCCCATCCGGACACGCTTCTCCTCCAGTCCCTCGTAGGGGACGTACCAGACGAAATCGGAAGGCAGCAGAGGCGATGCCGGCAGGTCCACGTTCATGATCTGATCCTCTTTCTCCTTGGGAATGTCAACTTCCATGGGCAAAACGATGACGTAGGAGACCGGCATCCTGCGCACCACCTTCTTCGGGAGACCGAAGCCGTACCGGACGTGCCAACCTCCCGTAATCGTCACCATCTTCTTCCCCTCCCCGCGGGGGCTTTTCAGGTAGTCCGCGATCTGTTCCGCCATCGTCTCCTCCCAGAGCATCTGCACCCGGAAGAAGGACTCGAACATCCCTTCGCTGGGAAGGTGGCTTCCGTACACCGCTTTCATCGCCTCATGCTGGTAGGGGTCCGTCTCTCCGATCTCGGGCAGTGCCGGCCGAAGGGGATCCGGAACGTTGTCCAGTCCCGATCGGCTCACCGCTTCCTGGAGTTCCCTCGACGGGTTGAGAGCAACGACGTCAATCCGGTTATCCTTCGCGAAATGGAGGATGTCCCGGTAATAGCCGAAATCGGAGCCCCAGTTTTCGTACCATTTCGCGGCTTTCAGGAACTCCCGCTCGGAGAGTTCCCCCCTCGTCCATCGGTCGAGGACTTCCTGCTGCGGCGTGCGGAACATCTCCATCCCGATGGCGACCCTGCCGGGAAACCGGCGGAAAAGATCCCGGATGACGTCGAGCTCGACGCGGTGGGCGTGGATGTTGTCGTGCGTTTCTCCCACGCAGACAAGGGTCGAGCCGGAGATCATCTCCATTGCACCATCTCGGGACACCTTCAATCCGGTGGGAAGATGGTAGATCTCCCCCGCCTTCGGCTTCCCCTTTACGGGATACGGCACCTCCTCCCCCGAACGGTCCACCAGCCCGTGCCTCGCACACCCCATAAGCAGGAACGCCCCCGCCAGCACAAACAATCCGATGCTGCGCATCCTAAAGCCCCTCCCCCGGACGACCTCCCCTTACCAATTGAAAAGTCTCTTGATCCCTTCCTTTGCGCCTTCCCCGATGCTGTCCAAGACATCCTTTTCCTTTTCCTTTTCCTTTTCCTTCTCCTGGACCGGTTGCTGGGTACTCCGGGGCGCGGCATCTCCTTTTTCTTCGGCCGTCCCGGCTACGTCCCCGGCGGGAGCCTTTTTCGCCGGCTTCTTACTTTCGGGAGGCATCGTCTGCCCCTGCCAGGGGGGCATTTCCGCGCCGGAAGGCATCCCCCCGGGAGGACCGCCCATCATCTTGTCGAACGGTTCCTTTTTAAGCCCTTTCGGCTCCTCGAACAAGGAGGCGGCGATCGTCTTCTTCTCCACCCGGGTCACTTCCTGGACGGAGCCCGATTTCCTGTCCACGGTCTTCATCGGATAACCGCTCTCGGCGATCTTCCGGTACTCCGCCGCCTCCTCGTAATCGAAGGAATCCGCCCCCATCGTCTTCATCTCCCGGGAAAAATCGGCAAACTCCTTCCACACGGAAGGGCCGATCTCCTTCATCAGGTCGATCTTCCTCGTTACCCAGAAATCCTCCTGCGGGTCTCCCCCCACGGATACGCGGTACCCGTCGCACCCGTAGCCGGCGATCGTCGCCCCGGGAATGGGGCTCACCGTGACTTTTCCCTGAGGCCGGGAAGGCATCCCCGGGAAGGAAATCCCCTGCCTTTGCATATCCTCTCTCATTTGTTGCGACGCTTTCATCCCTTCGCGGACCATCTTCTTGAATTCCTCGAAGGTCATCACGCTGTACTTCCCCTTTTTTTTTTCTTTTTAAATGATCTTCCGCGTGGCGAAGTTCATCACGAACGCGTCGCCGGAGGTCTCCATGCGGATCTTGTCGCGTTCATAATAGCTTGCCTCCTTTGTCACCTTTGTCGCCATTCGGCCGGACCGCGTGCTCTTGCTGTGGACCACCCACCCCGCCTCCGCCTGTCCAAGAAGCAGGAAACAACCGATGAAAAACGCCACGTATGCCGCCGCGACTCGTCTCATTTCGCACCCCTTTCTTCCCGGCTGTTCCTTCGAATGCGGACTCCTGGATGTCGAAATCCGTACGTGATCGATATCTTTCTTTTTACCGCGCTGACCGCCACGGAGCAACCGGTTCTTCCCGTGAAAACGGTAAGCAGGGAGACTACGACTTTTGCTCCCTGATCGTGGCGCGGAGTTTGTCCATCATCTCGCGGAAGGATGATTTCTGCAGGATGCTGTTGAACTGGGAGCGGTAATTGCCCACCCGGCTGATCCCCTCGATAACGACGTCGTAGATCCGATATATACCGCCGTCCGCAAGCATCCGGTAATCGAGCGGGATCTCCTGCCCTTTGGTGGTGACCACTACGGTCTTCACCTGGGCGTAGGGTCCGTCAACGGTCTCTTTCCCGTAGCGGACCACCTCTCCCTGGTACGACTCGATCGTCCCGAGATAGGAATTCTCGAGCAACTCCCGGAAAAGCGCGACGAACTGAGCCCGTTCCTCGGGAGTGCGATCCCGCCAATTCGGCCCGAGAGAGCGTTTCGCCATCTCCTCGAAATCGAAAACCGGTTCAATCGCCTTCCTCAGGAGTTCGCGGCGCTCCTCTTTCTTCCCTTTCGCCGCAAGCGCCGGGTCCCCGAGAATCCCGATCGTCCGGTCGATTGCCCCCCGGACCTGGTCGGTGGGGTCCCCCCCCCGGGAAAGGGAGGGAAACAGGCAGAGGGCAAAGGCCAGGATTGCCAATGCCGCCGTCAGGCGGAGCCGGCAGGCTCCCGATGCAGGAGGGGCCACTCTACTTGGCGCTTCCATGGATGAATTCCCCGATCAGCTCCTCCAGGTCCAAGGCGGATTCGGTCTCCCGGATCTTCCCGTTGGGAGGGATCAACCGGTCCGATGCTCCTGGGGAAAGGTTCACGAACTTGTCCCCGATGAGCCCCCGGGTCCGGATGGAGGCGATGGTGTCTTCCTGAAGCCTGACTCCTTTACGTATCTTCATCAGGACGTCGGCTTTATAGTCGTTGAGCGTGATCGACTCCACCTTTCCGACATTGACCCCGGCGATCTCCACGCTCACCCCTTCTTTGAGCCCCGAGACCGAGGCGAACTCCGCGTGGAAAGGAACATAGTCGCCCCCCACGATCTCCAGCTTCCCGAGCTTGACGGAGAGCCAGGCAAGACACACGATCCCGAACAGGACGAACAGACCCACGGCCGTCTCGACGTTCAGTCGCATCATTCCTATCCCCCTTACATGAGATGGACCGGCCCCGCGATGTCTCCCCGGATCAACTGCTGAACGAAGGGGTTGACGGATTGCACCAGCTCCGCCGTGGGCCCCGCCTCGACCACCTTCCCGTCGTGGATCACCACGACGTAGTGGCTCCACTGGAAGATCTCCGGGATGTCGTGGCTGATCATCACCATCGTGAAACCGTGCTGGTGGTACGTATGGCAGATAAGGTTGAGGATCGAATTCCGGATGATGGGGTCGAGCCCCGTGGTCGGCTCGTCGAACAGGATGACCTCCGGGTCCGTCACCATTGCGCGGGCGAAGGCGACCCTCCGCACCATTCCCCCGCTCAGTTCGTCGGGATATTTCCCCCGGGCTTCCTCCAACCCCACCTGCTCCAGGCGTGAATGGACACGCTCCCGGATCTCCCCCTCTCCCAGATTCGTCTTCTCCTGCAGGGGGAACGCCACGTTCTCGTAGACGGTGAGCGAATCGAAGAGCGCGCCGCCTTGGAAGAGCATCCCGAAGCGTCGACGGACATGGTACAGCTCCTTCCGGGAGAGGCGGGAGATATCCATCCCGTCGACCAGGACCTGCCCGCGTTCCGGCCGGATGAGCCCGATCATGTGCTTGAGCATCACGCTCTTGCCCGCTCCGCTCAGGCCGATGATCGCGGTGATCCTCTGGCGGGGGATGTCGAGGTTGACGCCGTCCAGCACCTTCTTCCCGTCCAGGGTCTTCTCGAGGTCCACCAGCCGTATGACCGGTTCCCCGTCCGGCGGGGGAAGCGTTTCGAGCCCGCACGGTTCGCAGATCCAGGAATTGTCGCTCACAGGAGCACCGAGGTCAGGAAGTAGTCGCCGACCAGAACCATCACCGAGGAGAGGACGACGGCGGACGTGGTCGACTGGCTGACCCCTTCCGCCCCCCTGCCGGTGAAATATCCCTTGAACGTGCAGACCCACGCGATGATCAGGCCGAATACGACCGATTTGACTAAACCGTTCGCAACGTCCTTCCATTCCACGCTGGCCTTCATCTGCCCGAAGAAGACGCCGGAGTCCACGCCGAGGAGGTTCACCCCCACCAGATACCCCCCCAGAATCCCGATCACGTCGAAGATTGCCGTGAGCAGCGGCACTGACAGGATCACCGCGCATAGCCTTGGAACAACGATAAACTTGACGGGGTCGATCCCCATCGACTCCAGAGAATCGATCTGTTCCCCGATCCGCATGATCCCGATCTCCGCGGTCAGGGCGGAGCCGGCCCGCCCTGTCACCATGAGCGCAGACAGGACCGGGCCCAGTTCCCGAATGAGCGACAGGGCCACTGCGGAGCCCAGCAGGCCCTCCGATCCGAACTTCCGAAGCGTGTAGTACCCCTGCAGACCGAGAACCATGCCGGTGAATGCCGCCGTCAGGACGATGACGAACAGAGACTTCACCCCGATAAAGTGGACCTGCTTTACGATGCGGCGAACCCGGTAAGGGGGGAAGGGAAGACTTGCGATCGTACCGGTGAGGAAGATCGCCATCCTCCCCATGCGGTCGATTGCCTGGAGAGTCCGTTTTCCGATCGTTTCGGCCAACGACACCATTACTTCTCCCGTTTGCTCTGGGTCTTATCCCGGTCCTGTCTTGCCAATCCGTGCGCGTTCGATATATTTAGATAGCCGTTTTCACTTAAACGTTGCTCCCTCCGCGCTTTGATACGGCTTTTCCCGCCACGCCCCCCCATTCCCCTTCTCTCCCGAAGTGAATCTTCAGGCGAAATTCTGTAAACTAATGGGCATCTTCTCGCGTGCCGGAGCAGCAAAGGAGCGGCAAATGGCCAGGAAATCGCTTGTTCCCCACCTCTTCGTGGCCTCTCTGCTCGTAGCCCCGGCGACGGTTTTCGCTTTGGACGCGGGGGATAAGGCGACATCCGCGCCCGTTGAGAGCGAAACCGCCGGGGCGGTTATGGAAACGGCCCCCCCCGGCAGTGAGGAACCCGTCTCCCCCCCTCTGGAGCCCGATTTCGGGGAGGATCCTTTCCGGGAAGAAACCCCACTTCCCCACCTCGCGGACCCTCTCGAGCCGCTCAACCGCGCCCTGTTCGTATTCAACGACAAGGCCTATTTCTGGGTGATGAAGCCCGTTGCGCAGGGGTATGCGGCGATCGTCCCGGAGATGGCACGTATCTCGGTCAGGAACTTCTTCCGGAATATCACGATGCCCATCCGCTTCGTGAACAACCTCCTGCAGGGGAAGATCCGGAACTCCGGGGTGGAGCTGCTCCGGTTTTTCGTCAATACCACGGCGGGAATCGGGGGGCTCTTCGACCCCGCGAAGAACGACTTTTCCCTCGAACCCCGGAATGAAGACCTCGGGCAGACTCTGGGAAAATATGGGCTCGGCCACGGCTTCTACCTCGTCCTGCCGTTGCTTGGCCCCTCGAGCCTGCGCGACACGGTGGGGCTGGCGGGGGACTACTTCCTCGACCCGGTCAACTACGTGGACGACTCCAAGGTAGTCATCGGAGCCAAGGTGCTAAGGGCGGAGAACGAGGTGTCCCTGAGAATCGGGGAGTACGAAGATCTTAAAAAGTCGTCCATCGACCCGTACGTCGCCGTTCGGGACGCTTACTCCCAGTACCGCGAGAAAAAAGTGAGGGAATAGTCCGTCGGAAATCGCCTTGTCTCGTCTGTCCGCTTGTGCTTTTTCCCCGTTTTCACTACGCTTTAGCATATTGGACACGAGTGCAACGGACTCGTGGACCGGAAAACGGGGTCGAAGGATCGGAGGTCTGACATGAGGAAACTTCCCGGGAATTTCGCTGTCGGATTGATGATGGCGGTGGGGGTTTTCTTCCTCGCGGGATGCGCCTCGTACCCTCCCCCCAAGGAAACGGTCCCGAACTCCCGGAACTACGGAAGCAGCTACAGTGACGTGTGGGAATCCGTTCTCGCCGTTCTTTCCGAACTGAACATCCAGGTAAAATCCATGGATAAAGAGACGGGAAGCATCGTGGTGGAGGATGGAACCATCGAGCTGCGCCAGTTCGAACTCGGGAGATACGACTCGAAATATTGCTTCTGCGGAAAACCGGAGCCATACCACTTCTTAAAGGAGCTGGTCGGGGAACACTCAATTTCCGTCGTCCGGGGAAACAAGGTTCAGACGACCGTGAAAATCGATGCGTTGTTCAAAGCCTCCGACTTCGCCGGCGAACGTTTCACCGGATGGCACCCCTGTCTCACGAAGGGAGTCTTCGAGCCCTTCTTTCTGGATCAGGTGGTGGCCCAGCTTGCAAACAGGAAAGGACCTACCCGAAATCTCGAATGGTGGAAACCGAGAAGAGGGTACTGAACCTGCAGGCAGGTGCATACGGAACTTCCGTTTCTCCGTAGCGCGAAAATATTTCCCACTTTGCCTAATCGTTTTCATCCGGGTGGTCCTTCTCTCTGTGTAAACGTTTCGCAACTCCTTACTCCGTCTCCGACCTGTTCCACTCTCTCATCGACCGGTCACAGTCCTGCCTAAAAAATAGGCAACACGTTTGATCGGCTACACCAGATTGGCGCCCTGACCAAATCCCACAAACCTGTCAACAAGATTTCCCCAATATCTGTGGAAAATTCAGGAGAAGACCAGGAAAGCGTTCTGACGCCTGTCGCTCCAAATGAATCTGCAACCGATGGAAAACGAATGGGATTTTGAAGCAAACCGGTTGACATCCCCTTCCCGGAACGTGAAACGACAGGGGACGCGCAGAATTTATCCACATCCCTCCTTTCCGGGCCGGCAAGGAACCTTGCTTCCCCCGGGAGAAAACGGGCGATTTCCCTTATTGCACATACGGGAGTACGATGGGACCTCCCCGATCCCTTTGTTGTCTTTCCGCCGGTGCGGTGGTCTTCCTGCATGCCGATTATCGGAAGCTGTCTGTCCGCATTGGGATGGGAGCGGTCGCGTTCTTCCTCGTGTCCCTGATCGTTACATGCTGGTGGTCCTCTTAAAAAAGGTACAATCACTCCCGACGGCCGTGATCCGAAGCGGGCATATTGTGCGAAAAGGAGACAGGTTGGAAAAAGGGGACATGCCGGTCCATCTCTCCCGTCGGGCGAGAGAAGTCACCCCCTTCCTGGCCATGGAGGTCATGGAGCGGGCCAAAGTCCTGGAGGCCAAGGGGCGCCACATCATCTACCTCTGCCTCGGGGAACCCGATTTCCCCACTCCGTTGCCGGTGATCGAGGCCGCCGTCCGGTCGTTGCGGAGCGGAGAGACCTCGTATACGCACTCGCTGGGTCGTATCGATCTCCGGGAGGAGATCGCCGCCTTCTACCGGCGCCGGTATGGGGTAGACATCGGTCCCGGCCAGATCATCGTCTCCTCCGGCACGAGCCCCCTCATGCTCCTGTTGTTCGCCGCCCTGCTTAACCCGGGAGACGAAATCGTCCTTCCGGATCCAAGCTACGCCTGCTACCCCAATTTCATCCGGTTCGTCGGAGGCAGGACGCATTTCCTGCGTACCCGTGAGGAGGACGGCTTTCAGCCGAGGCCGCTCGAGGTCGGTGCGCTGATATCGACCCGGGTCCGGGGCGTCCTGGTCAATTCCCCCTCCAACCCGGCAGGATCCGTTCTTCCGCCCTCCTGGCTGGAGAGTCTTGCCTCCCTGCCGGTGCCGCTGATCTCCGACGAGATCTATCACGGTCTGACCTACGAAGGGGAAGAGAGGAGCGCGCTGGAGTTCTCGTCGAATGTGTTCGTTCTGGGGGGCTTCTCCAAGGCATACGCGATGACCGGATGGAGGCTGGGCTACCTGATTGCCCCCCCTTCGGAAATCCGGACCCTGCAGAGCATGCACCAGAACTTTCTGATCAGTGCCAACAATTTCGTGCAGTCCGCCGGCATCGCCGCGCTGCGGGAATGCGACGGGGAGGTAGCCCGGATGCGCGAAGCGTACGACCGGCGGCGGCGCCACATCGTGGCCCGCTTGCGGGACCTGGGTCTGGGGGTGGGAAAGATTCCTGCGGGAGCGTTTTACGTGCTGGCCGATGCACGCCACATCCGCAGCGACTCGCGATCCCTGGCGATGGAGATCCTCGAGGCCACCGGGGTGGCCATAACCCCCGGGATAGACTTCGGGGAAGGGGCGGAAGGATACC
>CAJIAW010000102.1_pt1 | contig 10746 bp, 12 predicted proteins | sample 9199241 | NCBI WGS metagenome assembly CAJIAW01 (sample SAMEA7708284, study PRJEB35096) | sediment metagenome | biome: marine neritic benthic zone biome [ENVO:01000025]; feature: sediment [ENVO:00002007]; material: shallow marine sediment [ENVO:03000034] sea grass bed [ENVO_01000059] ...
CTCGGAAATCGGGTCCCGCTGAAAGCCATGTTACTGTACCCCCATTTCTTGAAAAATAGTCCGCGACTTGAAGTTCCCAAAGAAGACTCCAGAATTCTCCAAAATCACAGGTAGAGAATTGACTCTTTTTATTTGACGTATCCCAGTTAGGGAAAGAACTTGCTCTATCCAACAACAAATCCAATATTTCAAACGGCTTCTCGCCTTTCCAAGTACCTAGACGCCACTCAATGTAATGGCAATAATACGGGGGGCTATTAGAACAAGAATTAATGATATTCTCAAAATGTATTCTTATATTATCGTATTTATCTAGGCGTTCTTTGATCAAATTCCGATTGATTATTCTGTCAATGAGTATTTTATGGGAGGGGGCCATCCGTTTATTTGCCTCCGGGTTTATCTGGCTAACGCTCAGGTTAAGCTGCGGGGCCTCAAGCAGTTCGGCAGGGCAGCCGTCAGCTTCAGCCTGTGGTTAGCCGGTTCTCTGAATCTATAAATCTATAAATCCTCAGGTTTCAGGCCTGTTCGCTTCCCGATACGGGCCAACATTCGAGGACCAATTTCTTCACGGTCGTGAAAGGAAAAAACGTAATCCGGAAATCCAGATTTTGAGAGCGTGCGGTGGGAACCGGATTGGCGCTTTATGGTCCATCCGATTCGAAGTAGGGATGCTAATACCTGCTTGGCCCGGCTACTCCGCCATTCACTCATGCGGCTTCAAATGAAATAGTCGTCAGGTCCTGTCCTGCCTCCCCGTTTTCTATACGATCCGCAATCACGCGCAGGGCAAGTGCCTGGACCCGTAGTTTCGCCTCTTCGAGGGTTTTCCCATAGCTCATCACGCCTGGAAGTTCCATCACCTCGGCGATCCAACGCCCATCAGTCTCTTGCTCGATCTCAACCATGAATTTCATTTCTTCGGCTCCTTTCCCCTCCGCCTATCATACGCATTTTCCATATTGCTGGCGATAGCCAGCCAGAGTAGGAAAACCCGGCTAACGCTGCGCTTAAGCTGCGGGCCGAGCGGGCGCGCTTTTTCCTGGCGAGCAATAGAAAAAGCGTGAACGCGAAGGAGCCGTCAGCTTCAAGCGCTTGTTAGGACGCATCAATTTTTTCTCCATGCTTCACTTCGAACAGACGAGGCAACCCCTCTCCGATTCTGAAGGCACGCTCAAGATACTCGGGCCTTTGTAGGACAGCCCCCTTCTCCATGATTCCACCGAAAAAGTGCATCCCGCAAATCTCCAAACCCAGACAGCGGAAAAGTCGATCGTAAAACTCTACAAGTGGACCTGTTTCATGGGGCACATCCTTTTGGTTTAGTGGAGACAGCACGATTGCTCCCTTCCCTGCAATGCGAGCCCTGTTCTGTGGGTGATAATAGAAAAAGAGACGATCAATGAAAGTTTTCATCTTTCCTGGGACGCCGCACCAATACAGAGGGCTCGCAAACAAGAGGAGGGGGCTGCTTTCAATCTGTTTGAGGATCAGACCCATATCATCGTCAAGGGTGCAGATAGCATCCTTCATACACTGATAGCAAGCGATACAATCGCCAATCCGTTTTCTTCGGAGATCCACTTGCTCTGTGGATATCCCGACGCTTGCTGCACCCTCGATAAGCTTCTCTACGAGAATATCGGTATTCCCTTTGGATCTGATCGCTCCATTGATGATTAGGATGTGCCGATCCACTGGGTTCATCCTCAATTATCGAAATGTCGTCCTAACAGTTGATTAGACGGATGCGGTGATAATTGATATTGGCCGTTTCGGGATAAGTTGATATTGGCCGTTTCCGTATAGCATGGGTTTTGCAGATCCCCTTGTTGAAAGGAGGGGATGCCATGCTTGACGATGGAGATGGTTCCCGGGATGAGAAGAAATTTCCTGTGGACGAGTACCTGCGGGCGCTCTCGCTGGCGTCGGTCCCGGTGGAGAGAAGGCAGTGGTACGTGAGATGGGTGGAGCGATTCGCGGCGTTTCTCGTGGAAAAGCCGATGGATGCGGCGGATCGTGACGACGCCGAAGCCTTCATCGCCTCCCTCGGTAGGAGACCGAGAACCGAAGCCTGGCAGATCCGCCAGGCGACCGACGCCGTAAGGATACTCTTAACCGCCGTGTTCGGCAAGTCCTGGATATCGGCGCGGTCCGGCTCCCTGGGAGACAGCGGCGAGGATCCGCTGATTCTGTTGGGAACGATATGTCGTGCCAGGCATTACTCGCCGAAAACGGAGCGTGCGTATGCAAACTGGACGCGGCGTTTCCTGAGGTTCTGCCGGTCCCGCGGGATCGATACCCCCGACACGGAGGCCTGCCGGGCATTTCTCGAGCACCTTGTGCACATCGACCGCGTGGCTGCGTCGACTCAGGCGCAGGCTCTGAACGCGATGTCCTTTTACTTCAACCAGGTGGCCGGTACGGGGCTTGGCAACCTGGGGGATTTCGAGAAGTCCAGGCGGGCCCGCCGGCTTCCTGTGGTCCTTACCCGCCAGGAAGTGATGCGCCTGCTCGAGGCGATGGACGACCGACACCGGCTCATGGCCGGGCTCCTCTACGGCGGCGGCTTGCGTCTTATGGAACTCGTTCGCCTGAGAGTAAAGGACGTCGATCTGGAGCGCAGGCAGCTGACAATTCGCGACGGAAAAGGGCGGAAGGATCGGATCACGCTCCTCCCGGATCGATACCGGTCGCTCCTTGCCACGCACCTGGAGCGCGTGCAAGAGATTCACGCCCTGGATCTCGATCGGAGGTATGCGGGGGCGACCTTCTGGCCCACCTTGGCACGCAAGTACCCCAATGCGCCGCGGGAGTGGCCTTGGCAGTATGTTTTTCCCGCCTCGCGGCTTTGCGTGGATCCGGAGACGGGGAAGACGCTTCGCCACCATATGGACGAGAGCGCCCTCCAGCGTGCCGTGAAGACGGCGGTGCGGCGAGCGGGTCTGCCCAAGCCGGCAAGCTGCCACACCCTGCGTCATTCCTTCGCGACGCACTTGCTCGAATCGGGGGCCGACATACGCACGGTGCAGGAGCTACTGGGGCACGCGGACGTGTCCACGACGATGATCTACACGCACGTGCTCAACCGGCCGGGCATGGCCGTGCGCAGCCCGGCGGATGCATGACGGTCCGCCGTTGGTTTCGGATTCCGGTCTTCTTACCGAACCCTGGGGTCCGAAAAGCGGGTCGGGACAGTGATGTTCCCGGCGTTTCCGATGGTCTTATGCTGGTGCGTGCGGTGTATCGGTCCCCTGTCTCACACGGGAAATAAGAAATTTGTGCTCGCGCGGGAGGGAAGGATGGACCGGCCCTATGGCAACCGGATGATGTCGCTTTGGGCAAACAGGTGTCCCGGCGCAATCCCGATCGCCGGCCCGGCATAGAGCGACGGGGGGACGCTGATGTCGGCGAGGTAGAGCTCCCCCACATGCGCGTTGACGCCCGGGGCGCGCAATCCTTCCTTGGGAAGAGCGAGTGTCATGGTCGCCGACGCCCTGACCGCCGGGTCGAACACGGTGCCGGTCGTGGTATCGACCCCGGAGGGGGCATCCAGGGAAAGGACAGGGGCGTTCTGCGCGTTCGCCCACCGGATCAATTTCCCTGCGGTGCCGGTCGGCGCACCACGCAGGCTGTACCCGATCACGCCGTCTATGACCAGGTCCGCGGGATCGTCTCCGGCGACGGCTTCCCCGGGATGCACCGGGACGTTCATCCTTCGGAGAATGTCCAGTTGGTGGGCGGGAACCGGCGTGAACTTCTCATCGGGCCCGGTCACATGGACCGTTACCTGTGCGCCCCAATTGTGCAGGCGCCGTGCGGAAACCAGCGCTCCGCCGCCGTTGCCTCCCGTTCCGGCGAGCACGGCCACCTTCCTGCCGTGTGGGTCGCCGCCCAGGAAGCGGACTCTTGCCAGGTGGGCCAGGGTTCGCCCGGCATTCTCCATCATCCGGATCAGATCGATCCGGAAATCCTCCATCATGGCCCGGTCCACCTCGATCATCTGGGAGGTGGTCAGGTAGGGGATGTCGCCCCGTGTGGACCGGTATGGTCATGATCTTTGCCACGAAAGCCATGCGGACAGGATCTTCTTAACCGTAGGGGTTAGCCGGGTGCGATTGTAGGTGTCGGCGAGCTTCTTGATCACCTCCCCCTGGGTCGGGTAAGGGTGAATGGTTTTTCCGATGGCGGAAAGACCGAGCCCGGCGGTGATGGCGAGGGATAATTCATTGATCATTTCCCCGGCGTGGCTTGCGACGATGGTGGCACCCAGGATCTTGTCGCTCCCCTTGCGCAAGTGAACGCGGGCGAACCCTTCCGCCTCCCCGTCGAGCTTTGCCCTGTCCACGTCGGCAAGGGGGACCGTCATGGTGACAAACGGTATCCCTTTTTCCTTTGCATCGGCCTCATACATCCCCACGTGGGCGATCTCCGGATCGGTAAACGTGCACCATGGAACCACAAGCGTAGAGCTTTTCTGCCTTCCCAGGAAAAGGGCGTTGGCGATCAGGATGCGGGCCAGGGCATCGGCGGTATGGGTGAACTTGTAGGGGAAACAGATGTCGCCAGCGGCATAGATGCGGGGATTGGACGTCTGGAGCTTGTCGTTTACCTGGACGCCTCGCCTCGGGTGGTACGCAATCTCCGCCGATTCCAGGTTCAGGCCGTCCACATTGGGGGCCCGTCCGATGCCGACGAGGATTTCGTCGACCCGAATCTCTCGTTTGCTCCCTTCCTGCTCGACATGGAGGATTTTTTCTCCTCCTACCAAAGAGACCTCCACGACTTTCGCGTTCAGGATCAGGTCCACTCCTTCCGCCACAAAGGCGTCCTGCACGATGCCGGCGGCGTCCGGGTCTTCCCGGGGAAGGATATGGGACCCCATCTCGAAGAGGGACACCCGGCTACCGAGGCGGCTGAATGCCTGGGACAGTTCGCATCCGATCGGACCCCCACCGATGACGGCGAGCCTTCCCGGGAGGTCGGTCAGGGAGAATACCGTTTCGTTGGTGAGGTACCCTGCCTCCTCGATCCCCGGGATGGGAGGTGCCGCCGCTCTGGCTCCCGTGCAGATGGCGGCCCGCTTGAACCGGAGACGCGTGCCGTTTACCTCGATGACGTCGGCCCCGGCAAATTTCCCCTCGCCCAGAAAGACGTCGACGCCCAGCTTTTCGGAATATCGTTGGACGGAGTCGTGGAAGCTGATGTCCGCCCGGATACGCCGCATTCTCTCCATGGTTTTCCCGAAATCGATCGACAGGTGCTCGGAACCTCCCACTCCGAATTTCCCGGCGGTGCGCGCATCGTGGATGGCTCGGGCCGGCCGGATGATCCCCTTGGAGGGGACGCACCCGACGTTCAGGCAGTCTCCTCCCATGAATTCGCGTTCGATGAGCGCGACCTTCGCGCCCAGACCGGCGGCCCCCGCGGCCGTAACGAGCCCTGCCGTCCCCGCGCCGATCACCACCAGGTTGTAGCAGTCGGCGGGAACCGGGTTCGTCCAGTCCAACGGGTGGACGTTTTGCCCCATTGCCCTGTTTTCCTCTGTGTCCGGCAGGATTACGATCTGCTTTGCCATGCGACTCCTCCCTCGTAACGATCTGGTAACTCCACAGATGCGTCCCCATTGGGATGCGAGCTGCTACTCCCTCGTTCCGAATATATGCCTTGTGGAATGGCGGTACGTTTCCCCGGGGCGCAAGACGATGGAGGGAAAATTCTCATGGTGAGGGGCATCGGGAAATTTCTGGGCTTCGAGGCACAATGCCTGGTGCCGGACGCATGGTTTCCCCCATGCCGTCGCCCCTTCCAGGGAGTTTCCCGTATACAGATGGATGCCCGGCTGGTCCGTTTCCACGGTCATTTCCCGGCCGGTGTCGGCCGAATGGAGGTGCGCGGCAAATCCCATGGCGGTTCCCTTGTCCAGCACAAAGGTATGGTCGATCATCGCGAGTCTTTCCAAAGGCTCGCGCAACGTCTTCTGCTTGCGGAAGTCGAACGACGTGCCGTTCAACGGAAGCAGCTCTCCGGTGGGAAGGGAATCGCCGTCAGCCGGCGCGTACCGAGACGCTGCAATGATCAGATTCAGATTGTATATGGTCGCGTTAGTGCCGGCAAGGTTCCAATAGGCATGGTTTGTGAGGTTCACGACGGTTGGCTGATCCGTGGTCGCGGTGTAATCGATCCCGATGGAATCCCCGGTAACTGTGTAGACCACCGTGGTTTGCAATGTTCCGGGGTAATGTTCCTCCCCGTGCGGGCTTTCGTATTGGAATGTGACCGACACGGCGGCACCCGTTTCGGTGATGTCCAGGATCTCCCACAGCTTTCTTGAGAAACCTTCCTTTCCGCCATGCAGATGGTGTTTCCCCTTTTCGTTCCTCGCGAGCATAACCACCCTGCCGTCAAGGCGGAATTCTCCGTCGGCGATACGGTTTGCCACCCTGCCCGTGGTGCATCCGAAATGGGGATCGGACTTCCGGTATCCCTCCAAAGTCTCTTGCCCCAGGCAGATCTCGGAGAGGGTCCCGTGCCTGTCCGGCGTTTTCACGGAGACGATCCGGGCTCCGTAATCAGTCAGACCGACTTCCATTTTCTTCCCCGTGTTCGCCTTGATTCTCACGAGGCTGGCGGACTTTCCGTGAATGGTTCCCCACCGTTTTTTTTCGATCACCAGAGGCATTGTGTCCATTTCCCCCGAGGCATCTTATGATCAAGGAGGTCCAGCCGGTCCGGCGGTAAACCCCTACCCCGAAAGATTCGCGGCCGATGAAGAAGGATTCCTCCGAAAGGATCTCTCCGGACGGATCCTCCGGCTTTCCGTGAAGGAAGGTCTCCCCGGCTCTTTTCCGTTGAGGGTTTTACTGGTCATCCTTGTAAGGTATTCACACCATCAAGCGACTTATTGGGAAAGATGAAGGAGGCGATCATGGCGAATTTCGATATCGTGGGGCGGGCGCGCACGCCGGAAGAGGTGTCCGGATGAAGGCCAAAAAAATCCTGATCCTCATTGTGTTTGCAGTGGTCGCGGGGGCGTTTTACTACCTGGACCTGGGTAAGTACCTCACCTTGGAAAGCCTGAAGGCGAACCGGGTGCGCCTGGAGGATCTGCGCGCCGCGCACGCTTTCCTTTTCGCCGCCGCGTTCATACTGGTCTACATTGTCCAGACCGCTTTTTCCCTGCCCGGTGCGGCCATCCTTTCTCTCGCGTCGGGGGCGATATTCGGGGTTCTCCAGGGAACGCTGATTGTCGTGTCGGGGGCCACCGTCGGGGCCGTTCTCGCGTTCCTGGTCAGCCGCACCCTGTTGCGGGACTGGGTGGTAAAGAAGTTCGGCGGGCGGATGGAGGGGATCGACCGGGGCTTGCGGGAAAACGGGCTCTCCTATCTCCTCTTTCTGCGCCTGGTCCCTGCGTTTCCGTTCTTCCTGGTCAACCTGGCGTGTGGCGTAACGGGCTTGCCGCTCCGGACATACGCCTTGGGAACGCTATTCGGGATCATGCCGGGGAGCCTGGTATTCGTGAACGCGGGGGCGAGCCTTGCGGCCATCGAAAGCGTGAGCCAGGTCGCCAGCCCGCGTGTGCTCGGGTCATTCGCGCTGCTGGGCCTTTTCGCCCTTTTCCCCACGATCCTCAAAGTCTTGAAGAAGCGCCGGGAGGGGAATGCGCTCCCCGTGGAAAACAATTGAGAAAGGTGCTGAGATCCAGGGATCGCAAAGGAATGAATCTGTTGGCGGGAATCGTGTTGTCGCTCCTTCTTTCAGTACAGGTCCTTGGCCTGGGTGACGCGCCTGCGGCCGCCGCTCCGAAGGCCGAACCGTGGTCCTTCTGGGCGGCCAGTGACCCGATGGGCAAGGTTCGCGTGGATCATGTTTCGTGGGATCAGTTCCTGAAGAAGTACGTCGTGACGAACCGCCCTTCCGGAATCAACAGGATGCGGTACGCCTCCGTGACGCCGGAGGATCGAAAGGCGCTGGCTGCCTACCTTGAGCGCCTTCAGCAGGTGGAAGTGACACGGCTTCCCCGTGACGAGCAGAAGGCATACTGGATCAACCTCTACAACGCCCTGACGGTTTCGGTTGTCCTTACCCATTACCCGGTGAAGAGCATTCGGGACATCAACATCTCCCCGGGGATTTTCACCCGGGGTCCCTGGGGGGCGAAATCGCTGACGATCCAGGGGCAGAAGGTGAGCCTGAACGACATTGAGCACCGGATTCTGCGGCCTCTGTGGAAGGACAACCGCGTTCACTACGCCGTGAACTGCGCAAGTCTCGGGTGCCCCAATCTCCAGCCGGTGGCGTACACCCCCGGGAACACGAAAACCATCCTGGAAAAAGGGGCCCGGGAGTATGTGAATCACGAGAGAGGCGCCCGGTGGGAGGGGAACCGGCTCTACCTATCGAGCATCTACGACTGGTTCCAGGCAGATTTCGGCGACTCCGAGGAAGGTGTGATCCTTCACCTGCTGCAGTACGCGGAGCCGGAGTTCGCGAAAAAGCTGAAAAACTTCCACGGAGAGATCTCGTACGACTACGACTGGCGGATCAACGATCCGTAGGTGCCCAAAGGATAGACATTTACGGCTTCGCAACTCTTACGAAAACTTTGATGGCGTCCTTCTCCTCGGTGAGAAGGCGCATCATTTCCGCATACCGGTCGAGGCCCTCCACGGGATGCGTCAGCAGTTCCGGGAGCCAGTCCGGCCAGGCAAGCTCCGCCTGCGATAAGTCCCGGACGCCCGTTTCGAAATATTCACGGTTCGCGTTCACGGTTCCCACGACCACCTTGTTGCCCAGGACGAACCCGAGATTGATCCGGTCCGCGGGTACCTCGACTGTTCGGTCCCCGCCGGTGACGCTCGAGAGGACGAGTACTCCGTTTTTGCCCAGGATGTTCATCGCCTCGAAGACGAGGGGAGAGAACCCGGTCGCTTCGAAAATAATGTCGAAGGGGCCGTGCTCCCGGGAAGCCTCCGTGAAGGAGGCGTCGCTCGTGCTGTGGTAGCAACCCCCGATTTCGTCCAGGAGATCAGAGTTCCGGTACGGGGGTCTGGTCCGGCCGAAGGTGCATACCGCAAGTCCCCGAATTCGAAGCGCCAGGGTCGCGAGCAGTCCCAATGTCCCCGCTCCGAGGACAGCCGCCCGCTTCGGGTGCCACACGCGCATTCTCCGCTGGATCTCGTAGGCCTGGGCGATCCCCTTCTCGACGATGCTCGTCGGCTCGAGAAGGACCCCTACGTGTTCAAGCCCGGCCGGGACCTTGACGAGATATTCCGGCTCGTCGACGTAATATTCCGTGAGGAACCCGTGCCGCAGGTTGATCCCCCTCTCGTAGTACACGTCGTCCGTGGTCATGTCGTACGTGCCGATCCGGTCATAGATCGAGTTGCCTGGGCGCCTGACGGTCGCCACGACGAAATCGCCCGGCGCAAGCTCCGTGACAGCGGGCCCGACCTCCTCAACGATCCCGAAGGACTCGTGGCCGATGATGAGGTATTCTTCCCCGGGCGGGGCGTCCCCGTACTCTCCCGCGTTGATTTCCTTGTCCGTCCCGTCGACACCCACCTGGAGCACCTTGACCAGGACGCCCCGGCCGGCTTCGACGTCTCCTGCAGAGGGTTTGGGGACTTCGCGCACGTGAATCGAGTTCGGCTTTCGGGGGATGATCGCCACGGCCTTCATCGCCTCACTCCCCCTTCAGTTTCTTGAGGATCTTGGGGATGAAGAAGGAAAAGACGAAAAGGACCACCGAAAAGATCACCTTGAAGGAGAGGAGACCCCCCCAGTTCCCGCTCGCCCACACATCCCGGACGGTGCCTACGAAGAAGGTGAAGATGAAGGTGCCCACGATGATCCCCAGGCCGGTGCCGAAGACGTAATCCCGGAAACGCACCCCGGTGAGGCCCATGCCGAAGTTCATGGGGGTGAAGGGGAAATAGATGAGTCGCAGGTAGAGGACCGTGGCGAAACCGTTGCGCTCGATCGCCTCGTCGTATTTTTTCAGCTTGTCCCCGATGAGGGAGGCGGCGAACTCCCTGCCCAGCGTACGGCCGATCCAGAACGCCGCGCTTGCGCCGATCATGGCGCCCACCCAGACGTAGACGAACCCCCAATAGGCGCCGAAGATGGCGGCGCCCAAGGTGGTGAGAAGCGTGCCGGGCACAAAGAGGCAGATCCCGACGATGTACACGAAGATGAAGAGAAGAGGTGCCCAGTACCCCGCGGATTCCAGCACCTGCCCCAGCGCCTCGCGGGTGAGATAACTCTTCACCGGAGTGAAGCGGACGAGCACGATCGCGCCGACGATAAAGGCGAGCAGGACGAGCGCTTTTACCAGCGGTCCCTTGCCGGATGGCGTTTGCTGCGGGACCATAACCCGCTCCTTCCATATCGGGAGAGCGGGATTGTCCCGTCCTCTCCGGATTTCGATGCAGGCCCCGGGAGATCTCTTCCGGATTCTTCATTATTGATGGGGAGAACCGAATCGTGGATTCATGAATTCTGCCGCCCGGGGAATTGGTCGACTTCGCTGAAAAGAAGGCAGAAGATGAGACAGGAAAATCGAGAATACTCTTCACGTTGGCGAAGAAAATACTCGATATCCTGCCGGAGAATGAAGCCGGGGAGGCGAGAAGACGTGCATATTCAACAGGATATCGTGGGGATGCAGACTGGCATGGTTGATGCATTCTCACCATGTTGTTGGAATGAGAAAGAGGAACAATCCCCCAAGGATCAGCCAGACCA
>CAJIAW010000037.1_pt1 | contig 10643 bp, 11 predicted proteins | sample 9199241 | NCBI WGS metagenome assembly CAJIAW01 (sample SAMEA7708284, study PRJEB35096) | sediment metagenome | biome: marine neritic benthic zone biome [ENVO:01000025]; feature: sediment [ENVO:00002007]; material: shallow marine sediment [ENVO:03000034] sea grass bed [ENVO_01000059] ...
CCAGTTCCTTGTCTACCCACGCCATGTGGGAGAACTTGGTGTCTGTGCTGACCCCGAGAATCTGCGCGCCTACCGTTGCGAATTCGCTCTCCCGCCGGGAGAACTCGATGATCTCCGTTCTTCATATGGGGGTGAAGTCCAGCGGATAGAAAAACAGGACGACCCACATCCCCTTGTAGTCGGACAGCTTGACCTTCTTGAACTCCTTCCCCAAGACCCCTGACAACTCGAACGTCGGCGCTGGGCTGTTCACCTGGACGGCCATATGCGCTTCTCCCTTCATGGAACTCGTACCCACGACCAGCTTAAATCAGTAATATAAAATGGGAAAGTGACTGGTCACTCTTCCGTTTGTTTGCCCGTCAGGGTTTGCGCGGCGGGCTGTCAACCAGCTCCCGCATCTTCTCAAAGAGCTTCACCATCCCCAGGGTGTCCTGCCGGCAATACGCGCGCAGGTCTTCTTCCGCCTTCTCCCGTTCCTTGGCGCTGGAGATCTTTTCCAGGGCGAGATAGGCCAGGGAGGCCTCCTTCCCCTCCTGGATCGCCATCCCCTCGTAAGTGAGTTCCGGCACCAGGACCGGCAGGACGTTTTTCAGCGAGTAGGAGCCGTCCATCCGCCAGTGGTAGATCTCCCGGCGGCGGAACGGGACCATGAGATCCAGCATCCCCTCGGCGATTTCGAGAAGCCGCTCACGGAGCGCGGGGAACCGCCCGGCCAGATCTTTGAGCACCCGGGCTTCGAACGTCTTGTTGTAGGCGAGGAGTTGAGCATCTTCCGGAATGGCTGCGAGCAGGTGTTCGGTAAGCGCGTCGCGCGGGTCAATGCCGGGGGGCGCCAGGAACTCGGAGTGGTGCAAGGGACCGCCCGGGGAATCTTGCCGGTGTAGGGAATAAAGAAACGGGATCTGCTGGTAGGGGCGGGTGCCGTCGATGAAGGGGATAGCGGAGTCGAAGGTCTCGAAATCGAGGAAGCAGATCGGGTAGCGGAGCTCCTCCAGGTACTCCCGGATCGCGTCCTGGTCCACGTGTTGGTCCCGGTTCCGGAAATACCTGGCCTGCATCCTCTGGGCGCTGTTTAAATCCTCGAGCGGGATGTCATCCATCCGCACGATCCCCCTCCGGTAGAGCTCCCACTTGTCGACTCCCCTGCCCTTCAGATCAAAGACCGAGTTCTCGGGGATGTGCTTCCAGCAATGTTCGATGAAGTCACACTCGTAGGGGTTCGTACATTGCGGGCCGATGTCGATCTCGGGGAGTCCGGCGGCCAGGACCTTGCGCATGCGGGCGAGCTCCGCAGGGATGGCGGCCTGTTTCTCCTGGACGATTTCTGTCACCTCCTGCATGGCGAACAGCTTCTCTGGAACGATCTCTCCCCTTCGGACGTAGCGAGTGTCGATGTGGACGAGGAAGGCGCGGCGTAAAGGAATGCCGAACCCGGAGAGGACGAAGTACTGGATGGCGACGTCTTCCGGGAAGTGCGGTTTGACGGCGGCTGCGCTTTTCACCTCGTAGAGGTCGAAGCCGCCTTGGGTCTTGTTGAGGATGTCGGCGCGGACGAAGACGCCATCAAAGGAGAAGGTCGCCTCGTAGATCGTTTGCGCGCCTTTGGTGAGCAGGTCTTTGGTTTGGGCGAGCTGCTCCTCCTTGGTGTGGCCGTCGTAGGGGATCTCCACCCCGCCGGGGAAAAGCAGCTGGGCGTAGAGACCGACCTCGTTGCCGGCCTCCCAACGGGCGATGAGATCCGGTGGCGGCGCGGTGCGCACTTCCGGCTGCCTGCGGTCCAGCCAGAGCGACTTGGGGCACTGAAGGCCCCGCATGTAGAGGGTTTTGCTTAGCACGCAGTTATCACCATATCATCCTGGCAGGGGGAAACGATAATCCCTGATTCCCTCAAACCATCCGTGACGCGGTTAACCCGGCAGCAGGCTTTGAGGACATGCGGGGAATCCGGGGGAGCGCGGGAGGAATCCAACGGACAGATTCGGTCCGGCCGGTTTCCAACGGAGGCGGTCCACGGAGCGGTGACAACGGAAGACGAAGGCTCGTATCGATCGATGTACACTATTACAAAATGTTTCCTGAAAGGATCCTTTGCGGATGGATGACGGATTTTACAGGGGTCTGCTGAACAGCATTTCCGACGGGATCTACTTCGTCGACCGGGACAGGAAAATCGTTTTCTGGAACCGCGGGGCGGAGGCGATCACGGGCTACGACCGTTCCGAGATCATCGAATCCCACTGTCACAGCGGCAAACTGAGACACCTGGACCAGGAGGGCAACGACCTCTGCAGCGGCAAGTGCGCGCTGGCCCATACGATCGAGGACGGCCAAAGCCGGGCGGAGGATGTATTCCTCCACCACCGGGAAGGCCACCGGGTCCCCGTTTCAATCCGGGTGTCTCCGGTCCGGGACGGCAACGGCACGGTGGTCGGGGCGGTCGAGGTCTTCCAGGACATCTCCTCCCGGATCTTGGACATCGAACGGATCGAGCAGCTGCAGAAAATGGCATTCCTCGACGATCTCACCGGGATCGCCAGCAGGCGGTATCTCGAGATGCGCCTCAGGGACCGCTTCGCCGAGATGGATCGGTACCACTGGTCGTTCGGCATCCTGCTGATCGACATCGACCATTTCAAGCGGGTGAACGACACCTACGGGCATATCGTCGGAGACCGGATGCTGAAGATGATCGCGAAGACATTGTCCGCCAGCACCCGGTCTTTAGACCTTGTGGGGCGGTGGGGCGGAGAGGAGTTTCTCGCCCTCATCGCCTCCGTCGACGCCGGCCATCTCGCCTCCATCGGGAACCGGTACCGCGTTCTCGTGGAGCAATCCTCCCTTCCCATGCCCGGGGGACCGCCACTTCGCGGAACCATCTCGGTCGGCGGAACCCTCGCGAGGAAAGAGGATAGCGCGGACTCCCTTCTGGAGCGGGCGGACAAGCTGATGTACCGGAGCAAGTCTTCAGGAAGAAACCGCCTTTCCCTGGATCCGTGATTCCCTGCGACGCAGCGCCGCCTCGGATCCGCCCCATTCTTCTCCGGCCCAGGATCTCTCCCCCCCTTTGCGGAATCTAACAAGGGAAACCATTCCGGGAAGATAAAGGAGTTGCGTCATGCTATCGCCGTACACGATCTGCGGAGCGACGGGAAATGTGGGGTCCAGGATCGTCGAATCGCTTCTTGCCGCCGGCAAACCGGTTCGGGTCATCGGTCGGGACAGGGTGCGCCTCGGGCCGCTGGCCGCGAAGGGCGCCGAGCCGATGCCGGGAGACCTGGAGGATCCGACCTTTCTCGAGAACGCTTTCACAGGGGCCCGGGCGGTGTTTGCATTGATCCCCCCGAAACCGGACTCCAGGAATCACAAGGGCTACCAGAACCGGGTCGGGGATGCCCTCTTGTCGGCCCTGTCGAAGACCCGCGTCCCGCGGGTGGTCACCTTGAGCAGCGTCGGGGCGCACCTTTCCGAGGGCACGGGACCGATCCTGGGCCTCCACGAACTCGAATCGAAGTTCGAACGGCTCAAGGAGGCGAGCGTCGTTCACCTGCGGCCGGGCTACTTTATGGAGAACCACCTCCACGGGATTCCGGTCATTCGGGGGAACGGGGTCTACGGAAGCCCGACCCGGCCGGACGTGCCGATCCCGATGGTCGCAACGAAGGACATCGGGGAAGAGGCGGCCCGGCTTCTTCTTGCCGAACCCTTCACCGGGCACGCCGTCCGGTATCTCCTGGGACCGCGGGACCTGACGATGACCGAAGTCACCCGGATCCTCGGCGAGGCGATCGGGAACCCGGGGCTCCAGTATGTCCAGTTCCCCGAGGAGGATGCCCGAAAGGCGATGTCCGGGATGGGGATGTCCGAAAGCGTGGTCGAAGCGTTGCTCGAGATGGAGCGCGGATTCAACGCGGGGAAGATCCGCCCCACCCGGGAGCGGAGCGCCGAGAACACGACGCCGACAACCCTGGAGGAATTCGCGCGGACCATTTTCACCCCCGCCTACCGGGCCGCGGCCTGACGCTATACTCCAGGCCCGGCGGTTCCCATCGGGAGAGCCGCCGGATCTTTTCGACGTGGAATTTCAGGCAGGGCTGGCAGGGGGAAGCGACAATCCCTGTTGCGGGGGAGCGGAAAGGAGGCGACTCGGCAGAGTATCAGGGGGGTCTTTCGGCGCAATTGATGGCAATTTGCCATCAACTTTCACATAATACCCCCCCCCACAAATTCAAGAAGCTCATCAGTGATGCGATTAACCCGATTTAAGGAGGAGGAAGCGGAGAACTTGAGGTCGCAATTTGCGACCTGAAAATCATGGGATGGTCAGGGGACCTATCATCTCTTTTTCCTCGCCGGCCCCTTCCCTTTCCCCCTGAGCGCCGCGGCCTCCCTAGCCCAGGAGACCAGTTCCTCGTCGTCCTCGACGATCTCCACCGGCACCTCGTAATACGACTTGAGTACCTGCTTCTCGCTCGGCGTGAAGGGGCCCATCCCGCGGTTCCGGTACTTCTCCCGCGTCGTCTCGTCCGTCTTGAAGTAGAGGCGGCCGTCGTGGATGATGCCGAAGAAGTCCTCTCCAAAGTAGAGGCCGTAGCCGCCAAACATGGACCGGCAGCTTACGTCCTCCAGGGAGCCAAGCTGGTCGAGCACGAAATCCCGATAGGAGTCCTCTTTCCTCTTTGCTGACATGACCGAACTCCCCCGAAAACCTTTACGACAAACGGAACGGTTACTTCCCCGCCACCGGAAGCCCTTTGGAACGCAGGTAGTCCTTGACCTGGCCGATGCCGAGCAGCCGGAAATGGAAGACGGAGGCAGCCAGGAGAACGGATGCGCCGCCCTCCTTCACCGCCTTGTAGAAATCCTCCAGCTTCCCGGCTCCGCCGGATGCCACCACCGGCAGCGAAACCGCGTCGGAGATGGCGCGTGTGAACGGAAGGTCGTACCCGGCTTTTGTGCCGTCGCCGTCCATGCTCGTGGGGAGGATGACGCCTGCGCCCAATTCCTCGCACCGGCCTGCCCAGGCGACCGCGTCCTTGCCCACGGGCTTTGTACCACCCGCTACCACGACTTCGAATCCCGAAGGCAGGGAGGTGTTGCGGCAGCCGTCGATGGCGACCGTGATCTTCTCCTTCCCGAACTTTTCCGATGCTTTTTTCACCAGGTCCGGGTCCTTGACCGCCGCGCTGTTCATGGAGACCTTGTCGGCCCCTGCATCGAGCACCATCCCGATATCCTCGAGGGTCCCGATCCCGCCCCCGACGGTCAAGGGGATGTCGATCACGGCGGAGACGGCCTGGACCCAGGAGAGGCGGGTCTTTCGGTTCTCCAGCGTTGCGGCGATGTCCAGCATGGCCAGCTCGTCCGCCCCTTCCTCCTGGTAGAACGCGGCATTCTGGACCGGGTCCCCCGCCTCCTTCAGGTTTACGAAGTGGACTCCCTTGACCACCCGGCCGTCCTTCATGTCGAGACAGGGCATGATTCGTATCGGTTCCATGGCATCCGCTCCTCTTCTAAAGCAGTTAGTGGGATTTGTGGGAAATATATCGCATTTTCCCAAAGTCTTCTCCCTATACGTTTTTTCTCCAACAATATTCCCCGTTGATCGGCATGAACTCCTTATGTCTTAATGGGAGATGCCAGTTTCCGGAAACCAAACAGGGAGGATAGATCCAATGGCAAGGACGGCAGCATTCGTCACCTTGGTCCTGTTGGTTTTTTCCACCCTCACCATCCGCGCGATGGCGATGGCGCCGAACCCGAAGAAGGAAACCGCACCCTCACCCATACCCACCCAGACACCTGCGCGTGCAGAGGACCCGGCGACGGGGAAGTATCTGTTTACACCCGATGAGACGATCGCGATCCGGGGATATTTCCGGACCAGTCCCCCGCCTTCTCCGGCGGGCCCCCCTCACGGGAAAAAAATGAAAAAACTTCCCCCGGGAATTAAGAAAAAAGTCGAGCGTGGTGGAGAACTTCCCCCCGGGTGGCAAAAAAAAGTAGCCCGCGGTGAAGTGATCGACGCGGGGGTATATGCGCGTTCCCGTCCGCTCCCCCTGGAACTCGTGAAGCGGCTGCCCCCGCCTCCACGCGGGACGATCGTCGTCACGATCGAAGGGAAGGTCGTGCGCCTGTTGGAAGCCACGCTCACGATCCTCGACGTGTTCGACCTGCTCTGACCAGCCTCGGAGGAACCATGAAGAAAGCAACCGCCTCCCCTACCAATCAAAAGCCTCCGGACCCGGGTGATCCCCTCTTCACGCAGACACTTACAAACCCTTACGGCGCCCCTGTTTCCATCGAGACGGCACGCAAGGCGACCGCTGGAGCTATCGCCGAGGGGAAGAAAAACGGTTGGACCGTGGCCGTTGCGGTCGTCGATCCGGGCGGCGTGCTTGTGTACTTCGAGCGAATGGACGGCACCCAGACCGCCAGCTGCGACATCGCGATCGAGAAAGCGCGCACAGCCGTGGGCTTCAAGCGTTCGACCAAGCTGCTCGAGGACAGGATCGTGGAAGGTCGCCTGCAAAACCTCAGTCTGCCCGGCATCCTGCTGATCGAGGGTGGGGTCCCGCTGATTGAGGACGGCCGGATCGTCGGCGCGGTCGCCGTGAGCGGCGCACGACCCGATCAGGACGGAGTCTGCGTCAAGGCTGCAATAGATGCACTGGCCGGGGAGAAGACAGGGGACAAGCCGAAGGAGAAGTGAACCGCACCCGGGCCTTCGAAGTCACCTTTCCATACACGACGAGAAACCCCAGGCCGAAATCAGGGAAACGTTTCAGGTTGCATCCCCGGGACCGTTCCGTCCGGGTGCGTCTTGCTCGACAGGATTCCTGTCCTCGCATGGAACGTTTGTCTGGCAGAGCCCGCACCCCCGCTCCTCGACGTCATAACGGTTTCCCACCTCGGAAGGAATCGTTTCGTACACATACTGCCTGCAATTTTCCTTGTTGTGTCCCGCCTCGGTGATGGCCCCCGACGGGCACCGTCCGATGCAGCGCCCGCAACTTCCGTCACGGGAAAAAAGGCAGTTCGAGGTGTGGCTTTGAACGGAAACCGGAGTTGGGGTAATGAGCAAATCGGTGACCACGCTGCCGCACCGATGGGCGATCCCTCTTTCGGTGATCAATCCGTCGTTCAGGCTGAACGTTCCAAGACCCGCCGCATAGGCTGCGTGCCGCTCCGACCAGGAGGAGGCGATTCCCACCGGAGTGGATTCATACCGTTTCCATACACGCGAGAGTATGGGCGCCACCGCCTTGTGCCCCAGAGTTGCAAGGAAAGCGACAAGGTGCTCCCTCAATTTGTCGTTGCATGTCTCTCCGTGCGCCCGGGTTCTGGTCCATTCCAGTGACGGGTACTGTGCTTCAGCGCGGTTGCTTTCCCTCACATGGCGGGAAATGGGAAGAATCCAGCAGATCACCGTGCCCTTGGTCAGCTCCGCGGAGAATGTCTTCTCGAAGATTTCGGAGGGTGTGAGGTGGAACTCGCCGATGATCTCCTTGTATCGTTTAAAGATCGGGGCGGAGGCGGAGGCATATCCTACCAGAGGTTCATCGAAATACGGTCCCTTCCATCCGGTTTGCATGTTGTAACAACTCTCTCTCAGGAATCGACCGATTTCCTCGCGCACCCGAATATCCATGGTCATCCATAATAAGAAGAATTCCCCCTAAATACAAACTGGACATTCCCCCCCCTCTCCTGTTCCTCCTCCAGGTACCATGAATGCATTTAAGCCGTTTTCTGAAAGGCAACGGGGCGGATCGAGCACATTGCTCACCAGAACACAACCATACCAACTCCCATGGCCCAATCTTCCTTATTTGCGGCCAGGCCATGCTGTCCTGTCACTTGTTCTACTGTACGAGAGCACCTGGTTAATTCCTGCTCGATTTGGTCACAATTGTAGTGTTGATATTGAACCGGTGAAACATATGTCGGACTAACGTGTTTAGCGCTTGTAGCACACCCCGAAAATGAAACCATAACCGCAAGCGAGAGAATTATTTTTATGCCCCGTGACAACTTTATTTACCCTTTAAATTTAATAGAAAATATACATATCTCACTTATCTGCAATATCTAAGCCGACGGATAAGATGTTTAAAACTTTATATAAATCAAATAAATACGCGTATCAGAAGGAAATATCGGTGACTAAAATACGCCTTATTGGGGCTATGTGTGCCGAAAAATGTTTATCTGCGACCAACTCGACTGGTTACGAAGGGCTGTGAACCGCTTTGATTCCTCGTGGGCACGATCTGGGCACTATCACCCCACCTTCGGGAAGGTACCGTATTGCCGCTTGATCCTGCCGTTAAGAAACCAGACGGTTAATGGAAATAAGACAACCATGATGCCCCATCCGGTCGGGCTATAACCTGCCGCTGTTGCCGCACGGGCAACTCCTCGGACGTGCAAACACATTGCAACAAAAGTCGCTAAAAAAAAGAATATCGCAGCTTCTTCCAATGATGGATTTGAATGTGCCGCATTTCCCGTAGAATTAAATATCGTGAACACTGCCAACTCTAACCAAAATGTCCGTTTCGCGTGATTTAGTTCCCCGTGAATATCCAATACCGTAAGACCCGTGAATCCTGACGCCTTCACTTTCCCCATGTATCTCATCTGTCCCCTCCCGTCCGTAGGGTCGCTTGCCCCTCCGGGGACTTCACATAGGGGGTTAATCGCCCTGCCGCTCTTTTTTAAGTTCTTTTCGCCGTTCTTCGTATAGGATAACGCTGCCCTCGGCTATCATCATCTGCATCGGTTTTCTTGGTTCGGGGGGTATTGCGTTGCACCACCCGCATGGATATTTTCCCCAGCCGTTGTTACCGCACCAGGGACATGGATGTGAGTATGCAGACACGGCACGTATCCTTCCTTTTTATTTGACTCAAGCTCTTCACACTCACCTTTTGCAAAATCTAAGCCGACGAATAAGATGCTTAAAACTTTATATAAATCAAATGAATACGTGTATCAGGAGGAAATATCGGTGACTAAAATACGCCTTATTGGGGCTATGTGTGCCGAGAAATGTTTATCTGCGACCGACTCGACGCCGCAATGCGGCCCCTTCCCTGTGGGGGAGATCGATTGGTTACGAAGGGCTGTGAACCGCTTTGATTCCTCGTGGGCACGATTTGGGCACAGGTTTTAGCGAAAATAAAACAGATCAAATTGATCACCCGAAAGAAAAAGGAAGGGGCCATTTGCTCAAGTCGTTCGTGCTGATTCGTCTCCACCGATGTTATTTGATAAATGGGGCGTCAAGGGGGGTGACGAAGGCGATTTCAAATACCCATGTAGTGTTGCGGTGGACTCTATGGGCAATGTCTACGTGGCGGATACCGATAATTTCCGGATTCAGAAGTTCGACAGGCCATGACGGCCTATCTCGGTGATGAACAGGTGTTGCTTTATTCCTCGATAACCGTGAGAGGGATGGAACATGACCTGAGCGAAAAGAAGGCATCCCCCCCTGCCGGATGCTGATAGGGTGCGGAAGGTGCGCAAAGTTTTCCGTATCCCGCCGCACCCTATACGGACATTCCACCCCTTCCTAAGGAAGCTCCTTAAGAATCTGGTTCATCTCCTGAGCGGAGAAGGCTCTGAGGGTTTCGGTCGTGACATTTCCCAACATACCAAGCCCCAGCGTCAGGCGGGTGATGGTTTCTTCGTCAGGTGCCTCCGCCACCACTACGACGTCATAGCGCCCCAGGGTCCAATATATCTCCCTGACCTTGACATTCATCTTCGCTGCAAACTCCTGGAAATCTTTCGCTCGTTTGGTCGTCTCCTTCACTTTTCGGATCCCCTGGTCTGTGAATCGAAACAGGCCGAGATAAGTAGCCATCGCCCGCCTCCTTTCGGCGCTTCTCATGCGCCATCGAGTCGAGATAAATGACGTTCTACGACCGGAGGATCTCAGTATCCTTCGACGGGGGAAGGGGTGTCAAACCATCTCACGCTCCGCCAATGCTCGCTTTCAACAATATCCCCGCTCCCCACTCCCTAGGCGACGTGATGGATCGGAACAATTTAATCCCACACATTGCGTTCTAATCTTTACCTGACTGCTCAAAGGCCAGGACTTACTGATCGATGTGAGAATATCTACAGGACGACCTTCGGGGTGGGGTCACCGGTGTTTACTCCTTTCCGCCGGACGTGCTCTGTCCTCGCAGGGGTCGGGGCGGTCGACCCCTGCCGATGTTACTTACCAAGTACGGCGACAACGCTATGCCACGGCTTTCCAACCGAATCCGCGCTCGTTTCTGTCCCGACGTGTAAGAGTTTATAGCCGTGCTTCTTGATGTAGTCGTTGATTGATTCCGTAAAGCTATCCATGCCGATTAGTTCATCGCAGTGTTCGCACCCCTTAACGACATTCGTACTAATGTTAACAACATGTGTTACATCCTCGTAGTAATTTCCCTTTGCCATTTCACTTAACTCCTTTCTATTCCACTCCGCAAATCTGAGAAACGAACGCCTATTTTTTTTCCACACCCATTTCATCCAATACCGATTTCACTTGATGTTCCGTTATCCAGTTTTTTTCCCGAAGCATATCCCCGAGGAGCCTGTGCGGCTTACGCATAATGTTATCTTCTATCTGCTCC
>CAJIAW010000162.1_pt1 | contig 10518 bp, 7 predicted proteins | sample 9199241 | NCBI WGS metagenome assembly CAJIAW01 (sample SAMEA7708284, study PRJEB35096) | sediment metagenome | biome: marine neritic benthic zone biome [ENVO:01000025]; feature: sediment [ENVO:00002007]; material: shallow marine sediment [ENVO:03000034] sea grass bed [ENVO_01000059] ...
CGGGCTCCCTTGCCCGCCACGTCGGGTTCTTCGAGACCACCCTGGGCGACGGCGGTTTCGAGCAGAAATATCTCCGGAAAATCCGTGCGGTGACGGCCGACGATATCGTGACGGCGGCCCGTAAATACCTGAGGCCGGAAAACCTCACCGTTGCGGCCGTGTTCCCACAGAGTGAGGGCGAGCTGCTTTCCGGGGAGGAGGTCCGCAAGATCGCGTCGGAGGCGTACCGGGAGGCGATCACGCCTTCGGGAAAGGAAAGCCGGGAGGGGGCTGTCGTAAGGGAGGTCCTGGAAAACGGCATCCGCGTGATCGTTCGGGAGGACCGGACGGTCCCGGTGGTTGCCATGGAGGCCGGCTTCCTGGGCGGACTTCGCGGCGAGGCGAAGGAAACCGGGGGGGTCTCCGCGATTGCCGCCGAGATGCTCACCAAGGGGACAAAGTTCAGGACGGCGAGAGAGATCTCGGAGGCGGTGGAAAATATCGCGGCCGATCTTTCCGGATTTTCAGGGAGGAACTCCTTCGGTCTGCGGGTTCGCTTCATGAGCAAGGATTTCGCCACCGGATTCCGCCTCTTCACCGAGTCGCTCCGGTGGCCCACGTTTCCGGCCGAGGAACTTGAGAAGAAGCGACAGGAGATCCTCGGGAGGCTCAAGCTCCAGAAGGACGACATGACCCAGTCGGTCATCCTCCTTTTCCTCAAGACCCATTACGGGGACCACCCCTACGCACGGAACCCTTTGGGGACGGAGGAAACGATCCGGGCGATCATACGGGAGGACGTGGAAGGTTTCTACCGGCGGTGGGCAGACCCGCGAAACCTGGTGATCGCCGTATCCGGGGACATCGGCGTGCACGAGGCGCTTTCGGCCATCAGGGAAGCTTTCGGCGACTTTCCACGCCACAAGTCGTTCATCCCGATAGGGCCGATGCCGGTGCCGGAATAAGGGGGAATCCGCCGGGGGGAAGAGCCCCGCGAGAAGGAGCAGGCGCACTTCCTTATAGGGTACACCGGTGCCCGGATCACGGACCCCGACCGGTACGCCCTCGACGTGCTCGGGTCGGCCCTCGCCGGGATGGGGGGGAGGCTTTTTACCAACCTTCGGGACAAGAAATCCCTCGCATATTCGGTGACTTCATTTTCCTCGGAGCAGGTCGACCCGGGATTTTTCGCGATCTACATGGGAACCAGCGTCGACAAGCGAGACAGCGCAATCGAGGACACTCTTCGAGAGATCGAGGAGGTCCGCGCCAACGGGGTTACGGCGGAGGAGTTCGAACGCGCGAAAAAGTGGATGATCGGTACCTACGAAATCGGCCTGCAGAGCAATCGCGCCTACGCCGATAAAATGCTGTTCAATGAGCTTTACGGGGTCGGATACAAAGAGGCGTTCCGGGAGCCGGAGAGGATCGAGGCGGTGACCCTCGAAGAGGTGAACCGTGCTGCTGCGAAGGTCTTGCGAACAGACCGCTACACCATCGCCATTCACGGGGGAAAAAAGTAAGGATCATACGGGGGGAGCGCCGTTAGCGATCCAGCGAGTTACTTCCCGGATGGCGGGGGGGTAATCTTCTTCAGGTTCTCAAGTTGCGTGGTGGCGGTTTTCACGGACCTGGCCGCCTCTTTGTGAGCAGGGTCGTAGGCGAGGATCTGACGCCAGGTGGCGATGGCCTCCTTGAGCCGCCCCTGCCGGTAATCCGCAAGCCCTTTCTCCATGAGAACCTCGGATACCTTGTTGATGCTCCCCTTGAGACCCGCCTTCGAGATGGCCGGGCTTCCCGCTTTGACTGCAGGGTGGGAGAGAAACCGCATCGTCGCCGCCCAATGCATCCCGGCCTTATCCAGCCGCCCCTGCCGATACGCATCGTCCCCGCTTTTCTTGAGCCCGTCCAGGGCGGCGGGAAAATTCTCCGCCACGCCGGGGTATCCAGGCTCCTTCTTCCACGCGGCGGCAAACAGTTCCAGCGCCCGCTCGTATTTCCCCTGCTTTTTCATGGCAAGCCCTTCGACGTAGTTGTTGTCCGCGGGAGAAGGGGTGGCCGGGGGAAGAGAAACGGTCGGGGGCGGTGTGACGACCGGGGGGGGCGTAACGACCGGGGGAGGCGAAACAACCGGAGGAGGCGTAACGACTGGGGGAGATGAAACGGTCGGGGGAGGAGTCTCCGGGGCCGTCGGGACCATCCTGGTGGCGCAACTGCCGACCAGCAAAATAATCAGGGCGGCGATCGTGCACCGAACGGGATTGTTCAAAGGGCCATTCCCTTCCAGCCTGCGGGATCGACGTTTACCGCTTCCATCGGAGGCATTTCCTCCACCATCCGGACGAAAGCATCGGTCAGTTCCGGGGAAAACTGGGTGCCTCGGAACCGGAGGATCTCCGTTATCGCTCCCTTGGCCGTCAACGCTTTCCGGTAAGGACGGGACGTAGTCATGGCGTCGAACGCGTCGGCGAGCGAGATGATCTGCGCGTGGATCGGAATTTCCGATCCCTTCCTTCCCTTCGGATATCCTTTGCCGTTATACCACTCATGGTGGTATCTCACCACATCGATGTACCGGTGAAGAGAAGGCGCCATCCCGAGGATGGCCGCCCCGTCTTCCGGGTGCCTCTGCATCACCCTGATCTCCTTGGTGTTGAGCCTCTGCTCCTTGAGGAGGATTTCGTCCGGTGTCCGGATCTTCCCGACGTCGTGGAAAAAGCATGCCTTTTCGAGGTGCTCGATCTCCTCCGTGGAACAACCGAGCTTCCTGCCGAGTTCGCACGCAAGGAAGGAGACCCTCGTGGAATGCCCCAGCGTGTAAGGATCGCGGGCATCGATCGAGGCGGCGAGGACCTGAACGGTGGCGATGTACGATTCCTCGAGATCCTTTGCATACCGGCTCAGCCGGTCCTTCTGGGAGAGGATCGTCTCCGCCATCCGGTTGAAATTCCGGGTCAACTCCCCCAGTTCGTCTCCCGAGCGGAATGGAATCGGATGGAACGGTTCTCCGCTGGCGAGTTCGTTGACTCCCGAGGAGAGTTTTTTCACGGGGATGGTGATAAACGATGCGATCGCGAAGGTGCCCAGGAAGGCGATCCCCAGGAACACCGCGGCGGCGATGGCAATCGATCTCCGGATGTTTCTCTGTGCAGCAAGGAGGCTATCCCGGGAGATGGCGAGCGAGACGGTGCCGACGCGCTTGCCCGCGAAAAAGATGGGGGTGGAAAACTCGATCATTTTCTTGTCCCCGCGAACCACTTCGAGGGCCCGGGTTTCCAGGAATGTCCCCAGCGCTTTTTCTCGTGTGGGCGCGGAATACGCATTCCCCCGCTCCTTGATCAGGTTGTGCGCCAATACGATGTCCTCGGTATCCCGGATGGAGACGTACTCGATGTCGCCGGAGCTTTTTTTCGTTTCCGCGGTGAGGCTGTCCATGGCCAACCGGTCGCCCGAGAGGATCGAATACCCCGACGAAAGTGCCACCACGCGGGAGATGGCCACCCCTCGCTGCAGCAAGTCGCGCTGGATGGCGTCGTCCGCGATTTTCGTCACTGCCGCCGCGATAAGGATGATCAGAAGGAAAACAAGTGGGAGCAAAAATGCGATGAGCTTCAGGCGGATTCCCGGAGCGAAACGCCGCCCGTTCCCGGTGGCCGGGGAGGCATTTTTCGTGGATGTCATAATCTTTCAATTATATATATAAAATCACTGCTTGAACAATAAGGTGTTCTCTTGCGGGTCCATCCCCCCCCGGGGGTCGAAACTGGCGGTGTACGGGTCTTTCGTGCCGGGGCCTCCCGCCGGGTTACGCCAGCCGCTGCAACACTTCGTTGGAGACAAAGAGCATTTCCCCGGGGAGGCGGAGCCGGGCCTCCTCTCGCAGGAGTTTTCCGCCGTCCACCAGTTCGTTTACGGCCTCTCGCAACGGGTCCGGCAGGGGGGTACCGGAGATCGTTTCGATTTCCGTCAGATCCACCCCTTCCGTCATGCGCAGACCGAAGAGGAGTGCTTCCTTCCAGGCTTCCTCCGGGCCGCACACCCGCGTGTCCGCCCAGGGAAGGCGCTCCTCCCGTATCCCTCTGCGGTATTCCACCAGCGAGGGGTGGGTGGCGGTGCGAAGACCGTGGGGCGCCCTCCCCGGAGGGAAGAGAAGCCCGTGCGCGGAGGGCCCGAACCCCGTATACCCATCCCGCTTCCAGTACTTCACGTTGTGTCGGGACTCGTGCCCGGGGCGGGCGAAGTTGGAGATCTCGTACTGGCGGTATCCCGCGTTCGCCAAGGCCCGGCGCACCGTCCCGTACATCTCCGCCACCTCCTCGTCGGGGGGCATTCGCAGTTCTCCACGAGAAAGCGAAGCGTGGAGCGGGGTGCCGGTCTCCGGGGCGAGGGCGTAAGCCGAGATGTGGTCCGGAAGGAAGGCCACCGTCCGTTCCAGGTCCTCCTTCCAGTCCGTGCACGTCTCCCCGGGGATGCCGAAAATGAGGTCGATCCCGAGGGAGTCAAACCCCGCCGACCTTGCGTCCCGGATCGTTTTCCGGGCGTCCTCCACTCCGTGGATCCGGCCCAGAGTTCGCAGGATGGTGGGGGAGAAGGACTGTACCCCGATGCTGATGCGCGTGAAACCCCCTTTCCGCAGCGCCTGCAAATCCTCTGTGGAGACCGCCCCCGGGTTCGTCTCTGCTGTGACCTCTGCGCTGGGGGCAACCGGGAAGCGTTCCCGGATCACGGCAAGGAGTCGGCACAACGCATCGGGGGCGAGCACGGTGGGCGTTCCGCCGCCGAAGTAGACGGTGTCGACCGCCGCTTTGGCATCCTCCGGGAACCGGTCCCGGAACAGGTCCATCTCCCGCACGAGCAGGTCGGGGAACTCGTTCGTGGTGTGGGAGGAGGTTTCCTCAGAGTAGAAGTCACAATAGGAGCATTTCCGCTTGCAGAACGGAATATGCAGATAGATTCCCCTCATCGCACTATTCTCCCCCAGGGAGGGGTGTTCGACAACGGGCCCTCGGTTTATGCGGACAGGCGTTTTCCTGCCGGAAAGATCGCATGAATAGATGCTAATGAGAAATATTTCTACTTTCGTGAATATATTTCCGGATTCGACCATCTAACGAAGCAGGCCAAGGCGATCGCGAACCGGCCTCTCAAGGAGAACGATATGAGTAATCGATCGAAGAAGTGGAGATTCCGGGACAAGGCGATTGCCGCTGCCGGGCTCCTCGTCATCTTCGGGGCAGTGGTCTTTTCTGTCCCGGCAGATCAGTTGGCATGGCAGGGGCCACTGGTCATGGGTACGCTCGCCATGCCGACCCCCAGCGTGGAAACGTTTGCCCGTACAGAACTTCAGGCCAACTCCGATTCCCTTTTCTCTCTCATGGGATTTTTTTCTGTGACGGGCATCCTCCTGCTCACCGGCAAAAGGCTCATCGCGAAACCTTACCCGAGAAAAAGGGTGGAAAAGGTGGTGCTTCCCCTGATCTTTCCTTAAATATACGGGACGGGCACTCGCACGTTGCGGAATCCTTAAAGAGGGGATTCCGTGGCCCTTCCGTGTCCGTTCCTTAAATCCCTGCGGTAAGCGATCGCACGCATTGGATAGTCCGTCCGTTTCGTAATACCCCGGATCCTGAGCCCCTTGACAGGCGGGGCGGCGATGCGTTATTTCTATCCTGTAACTGAATAGCCATTCATTTTCTCTGCGCGTCGAACCGCATTACCTTCCGGGAGGTGGGAACCATGTTTCCGAAAATCCGCCGGGTTGCCGTGCTGGGGGCAGGCGTCATGGGATCGGGGATCGCGGCCCATCTGGCCAATGCCGGAATTCCCAGCCTCATGCTGGATATGGTCCCCCCGACCCTGTCCGACGAGGACAGGAAGCGGGGGCTGACGGAAAAAGATCCCGCCTTTCGCAACCGGTTTGCGGCAAAGGGGCTTGCGGGGATCCGGAAGAGCCGGCCCGCCCTCCTCTACTCGCAGAAGGACATCGGTTTCATCTCGATCGGGAACTTCGACGACGACCTCCCGGAAGCTGCGGAGTGCGACTGGATCGTCGAGGTGGTTACGGAAAATCTCGCCATCAAGAAGGCGCTCTACGACCGGATCGAGGCGGTCTGGAAGCCCGGCACGGTCGTCACCTCCAACACCTCCGGGATCGCAATCTCCCAGATGATGGAGGGGCGTACGAAGGAGTTTCGGAGACACTTCCTCGTGACCCATTTCTTCAACCCCGTCCGGTACATGAAGCTCCTCGAACTCGTTCCCGGCGAGGATACCGACCCCGGGATCCTGCGGGGCATCGCCGACTTCGGGGAACGGAAGCTCGGAAAGGGGATCGTCTACGGGAAGGACACCCCCAACTTCATCGGCAACCGCATCGGTGTCTTCGCGATGATGTACGCGATGCACGCGATGATGGAGGATGGTTTATCGATCGAGGAGGTGGACAAGGTTCTGGGCCCGGCGATGGGGCGCCCGAAGTCCGCGGCGTTCGGCACGGCCGACCTCGTCGGGATCGATACGCTCCTCCACGTATCCGACAACGTGTACCGCAACCTCCCCGACGATCGACAACGGGAGACGTTCCTCCCCCCGCCGTTTGTGGGCGAAATGGTCGCGCGCGGGTGGCTCGGCCGGAAGACCAGGGGAGGCTTCTTCAAGATGGAAGGGAAAGGGGAGGAGAAGAAGATGTTCGTCCTCGACTACCAGACCCTGGACTACCGCCCGACCACGAAGGTTCGCTTCCCGTCGCTCGACGCCGCGAAGGGAGAGGACGATGTGGGGGCGAGAATCCGGAAGGTGACGGGGGGCGAAGACAAGGCTGCCGGCTACGCCTGGAAGGTCCTCTCCGAGTCCCTTCTGTATTCGGCCGGCCGGATCCCCGAGATCGCCGACGACGTCGTGAACATCGACAACGCGATCAAGTGGGGGTTCAACTGGACGCTCGGCCCCTTCGAGACGTGGGACGCCATCGGCGTGGAAGACTCGGTCGCCCGGATGCGCAAGGAGGGAAAGGAGATCCCGGAATGCGTGGAGAAGATGCTCGCCGGCGGAAACCCGACGTTCTACCGCAGGCGTGACGGCGTCCTCGATTTCTACGATTTCGCCAGCGGGGCATACGTCCCCGCCCCCGTTTCCCCCGACATCCTCTTCCTGCCGGCCCTGAAAGAACGGAACAAGGTGGTGAAAGGAAACCAGGGGGCCACGCTGGTCGATATCGGAGACGGGGTCCTGTGCCTCGAGTTCCATACCAAAATGAACACGATCGACGGCGACATCGTTTCGATGATGAACGAGGGTGTCGCGCTTGCGGAAAAGGATTTTGCCGGGATGGTGATTTCCAACCACGCGGAAAATTTCTGTGTCGGCGCGAACCTGATGCTCGTCTTCCTGGAGGCGCAGAACGGGAACTTCGAAAACATCGAGAAGATGGTCCGGGAGCTGCAGAACGCCTGCATGAGGCTTCGCTACTCCGAAAAGCCCGTTGTTGCCGCCCCGGCAGGGATGACCCTGGGGGGCGGAACCGAGATCTGCCTGGGAGCGGACCGGATCCGTGTGGCCGCCGAGACGTACATGGGGCTCGTGGAAGTGGGCGTCGGGGTCCTGCCGGCGGGAGGGGGAACGAAGGAGATGGTGATTCGACACCTCGAGGGGATCCCGGAAGGGGTATCCGCCGATCCCCTACCCTTTCTCCGGAAGGCGTTCGAGACGATCGGAATGGCGAAGGTCGCGACGTCGGCGAAGGAAGCGAGGGAGCTGGGTTTCCTGCGCCCGTGGGACAGGATTTCGATCCAGCGCGATTTTCTTATCCAGGAGGCGAAGAACGTCGTCCTCGGGATGAACCGGGAGGGGTACGAGATGTCCCGCCCGCGGACGGACATCGCCCTTCCCGGCAGGTCGGAGTTTTCCACCTTCGCCTATGCGCTCTACGCGATGAAAGTGGCCGGCCATATCAGCGAGTACGACGAACGGATCGGGCGAAAGATCGCCTTCGTGATGACGGGCGGAGATATCCCGCGGGGCACGAGGCTCTCGGAGCAGGATCTCCTGGATCTGGAGCGGGAGGCGTTTCTTTCGCTGTGCGGAGAGGAAAAGACCCAGGCCCGCATCCAACATATGTTGATGAAAGGGAAGCCGTTGCGCAATTAGGGGGGGACCCGGGGGCGCCCTATCGCAAGGAGGATTCCGATGGCAAAAGTATACATCCTCTCCGCAGTTCGCACGGCGGTCGGCAGAGCGTACCGCGGGAGCCTGAAAGACACCCGGCCGGACGACCTGGGAACCGTTGCGGTCCGCGGGGCGATCGAACGGGTGAAAAACCTGGAGCCGGGACAGGTGGACGACGTCATCCTCGGGTGTGCCATGCCGGAGGGCGAGCAGGGGATGAACGTGGCGAGGATCTGCGCCCTGAAAGCGGGACTGCCGGACTCGGTCCCGGGAATGACGATCAACCGGTTCTGTTCCTCGGGCCTGCAGTCGATCGCGATGGCGGCGGAGCGGATCATGGCAGGTTTCGCCGACATCATCGTGGCCGGCGGCACCGAGTCGATGACGATGGTCCCGATGGGGGGAAACAAGCCGTCCTTCAACCCGGAGATCATCGAGGAGCGTCCCGAGGTCTTCATGCCGATGGGGCTCACCGCGGAGCAGGTGGTCCGCAAGTACAAGGTCACCCGGGAGGACCAGGATGTCTTCGCTTTCCATAGCCACATGAAGGCGTTGGCCGCGATACGGGAAGAGAAGTTCCGGGATGAGATCGTGCCCGTCACGACGACCGTATACTCCGCGAAGGATGGGGGGAGGCCCGTCCCCCGGGAGATCGTCTTCGACGTAGACGAGGGACCACGCGCCGACACCACGATCGAGGCGTTGGCAAAGCTTTCGCCCGCGTTCGATCCGAAAGGGACTGTCACCGCGGGGAACTCCTCGCAGATGAGCGACGGGGCCGCGGCGGCAGTGGTCGTCTCGGAGAAGGCGCTTGCGGCCTTGAACGCAGAACCGCTGGCACGATTCCTGGGGTTTGCCGTTGCGGGTGTACCGCCCGAGATCATGGGGATCGGGCCGGTTGCGGCGGTGCCGAAGCTTTTGAAGAAGCTGCGGATCAAGCTGACGCGGATCGACCTGGTGGAACTGAACGAGGCGTTCGCCGCCCAGTCCCTCCCCGTCATTCGGGAATTGGGTCTGGACTCCGACAGGGTAAACGTGAACGGGGGGGCGATCGCACTGGGGCATCCCCTGGGGTGCACAGGTACAAAGATCACGGCGACGCTACTCCACGAGATGAAGCGCCGCGAGGCTAGCTTGGGGCTGGTCACCATGTGCATCGGCGGCGGCATGGGTGCCGCCGGGCTCTTCGAAAGGACGTAAGGGACAAGAACGTTCTTATTGCAGGGTCGGATTCCTCGAGGCGCCCTGCCGCGATCGACAGATACGGCTGTCCGGTTTTGTCCGGGCGGCCTTTTTCATTGCGGCTTCCACCACGCGGACGATTTGTCGCGGGCTCTCGCGACGGGGCAATCCGCGAGCCAGGGTCCCAGGTTTCCGGCGCAGCAGCCGCAGGAGGGGGGCGCGTGCAGCGCGGCGGACAAACCGTGAACGGGCTTCGCCGCCCCGGGGGGGACCGGATGGCGAAGCCCTTAAGCGGTGGGACAAGGAAGGAGATGGTTGCAAAAGGAAGAGGGGGACTTCCCTTTGCATACTGTATACACAATGGTAGGCGAGTGCCCTTTCCCTGTCAAGAAAAATTATCTATAGATGCCGATTTGCCCGTAGGGAACGAGGAAACGAACCGTTGACAGGAGAATCTATAGGCCATAATATCGATGGAGTCTATCGTCATTCCTTTTTTCCCTGGTTGTGTTCCGATATCCATAAGCAGGGATAGGAGCCGAAAGATGGCGGATTCGTATCGGCCGGAAACGATCGCCCTCCACGGCGGGCAGAAACCGGACCCCGCAACCAACGCGAGGGCTGTCCCGATCTACCAGACGACGTCGTACGTGTTTCACGACACGGCCCACGCCGCGCGGCTGTTCGGGCTGCAGGAATTTGGAAACATCTACACCAGGATCATGAACCCGACCACTGACGTCCTCGAACAAAGGGTTGCTCGGCTGGAGGGGGGAACGGGGGCCCTGGCGGTGTCGTCCGGCCAGGCCGCGGAGACGCTCGCGCTCCTGAACATTGCGCATGCAGGGGACGAAATTCTCTCGTCGGCCTCTTTGTACGGGGGTACGTACAATCTGTTTCACTATACCTTCCCCAAGATGGGCATCGGGGTGAAGTTCGTCGACCCCTCCGACCCGAAGAATTTCCGCAAGGCGATCACGCCGAAGACCAAGGCGATCTTCGCCGAATCGATCGGAAACCCGAAGCTCGACACACTCGACAACCGCGCGGTGGCCGACATCGCCCACGGAGCGGGCATTCCCCTGGTGATCGACAACACGATGCCTTCCCCCTGCCTGCTACGGCCGTTCGATCACGGCGCCGACGTCATCATCCACTCCACGACGAAGTTCATCGGCGGGCACGGAACCTCCA
>CAJIAW010000230.1_pt1 | contig 10385 bp, 9 predicted proteins | sample 9199241 | NCBI WGS metagenome assembly CAJIAW01 (sample SAMEA7708284, study PRJEB35096) | sediment metagenome | biome: marine neritic benthic zone biome [ENVO:01000025]; feature: sediment [ENVO:00002007]; material: shallow marine sediment [ENVO:03000034] sea grass bed [ENVO_01000059] ...
CCGCTCCACGCGATCGGCAAGAGGCAGCACCAGGGAGGACGGCAGGAGGGACAGGGAGCCGTAGGCGAAGCGGTTTTTCGACAGGGTCTTCCAGAACCGGTAACCGAGGTCGGCACGGTTCACGGTGTCGCCGTGGGAAAGGTACGCCTTCCGTGAACCCACCGCGACCCGCATATCCTTTTCCGAGACGATTTGAAACGTGCTCCCCTCGTGGTGTTTTTTCAGATAGAAATCCCGGTTCCCCTCCACGTAATATATGCGAAGGCCCTGGCGCCGCAAATCCCGCAGGCGCTCGATCACAGGCTTCTGGAACCCGAAGGTAAGTTCCGGCGCACCGAACCACAGGTCGAAGATGTCCCCCAGCAGGAACAGGGGAACGTTTTCTTCCAAGGCCCTTTCCGCCAGGATCAGGAAATTGCGGGTGTGCAGGTCGTCCTGGCTCAGGTGGGCGTCGGAAAGAAAGATCGCCCTGTCCAGGGAGATGGGGCATCCTTTTTCCATACGCGAATTACGATAGCATAAGAACTCCGGGAGGATATGCCGATGTCGCTGCTTTCCGGCATTCGTGTCCTCGACCTTTCGCTTAAGCTTCCCTGCCCATTCAGGACATTGATGATGGGGGTTCACGGCACCGACGTCATCAAGGTGGACGAGCCGGCGCCGTGGGAAAACGGGTAGAATAATAACCAAGGACCGTGAGGTGAATCCCGGGGAAGGGAGATCCCGATGGAACTCCGGCTGCTGACCGCGCTTCGCGACGACGGGACGGTCGATCCGGCGCTGGACCCGAACCTCGGACGTGAGGACCTCCTGTTCCTTTTCCGGAAGACACTCCTCCTGCGGGCCCTGGACGAGAAAGCGGTCAACCTTCAGCGGTCGGGGCGGATCGGTTTTTACGTACCGTGCGCCGGCCAGGAGGCTGCCGAAATCGGCTCCGGCTTCGCCCTGAAAGAGGGCGACTGGATCTTTCCTTCCTACCGGGATCACGGTGTCGCCCTCCTTCGCGGTTATCCTCTCTCCTCCCTTGTCGGGCAGTTGTTCGGCAACACCTCGGATACGACCAAGGGGAGGCAGATGCCCAACCACTGGTGCGACCGATCGATCAACCTGGTATCGGTGTCCAGCCCCGTCGCCACCCAGCTGCCGCATGCGGTGGGGGCGGCCTATGCCTCGAAGCTCCGGGGAGAGAAGGTCGCTGCAATTGCCTATTTCGGAGACGGCGGCTCTTCCACGGGGGTGTTCCATGTGGCGATGAATTTTGCCGGCGTCTACTGGACTCCGACCGTCTTTTTCTGCAGCAACAACCAGTACGCCATATCCGTCCCGGTATCCCGGCAGACCGCCTCGGATTCGATTGCGCAAAAGGCGGCGGCTTATGGGTTCGAGGGTGTCCGCGTGGACGGGAACGACATTCTGGCCGTTATCAAGGTGACGAATGACGCGCTCACCAAGGCGCGTGCCGGTGGCGGACCGACGCTGATCGAGGCCGTCACCTTCCGGATGGGGCCGCACTCGACCGCGGATGATCCTACCCGGTACCGGGGAGAGGAAGAGGTCGCCAAGTGGGCGAAACGGGACCCCGTCCGACGGTTCACGGAGTATCTCGAGCGGGGCGGCATTTTGGATGAGAGGATGGTGCAGACCATCGCGGAAGAGGTTCAAGAGGAGGTTGCCAAGGCGGTGAACGCGTGCGAGGCCGCTCCCCCGTTATTCCCCGAAAGTCTGGTGGAGGACGTGTACGAGGAGATCCCCTTGCACCTGGCCGAGCAGCGTAAGTGGCTTCCGCAAAGGGAGGATTGACGTGATGGCGACCATGACGCTCATCCAGGCGATCAATGCCGCGATGGCCGGGGAGATGGAGCGCAATCCTGCGGTCGTCCTCCTCGGTGAGGACATCGGGAGAAACGGCGGAGTCTTCCGAGCGACTGAGGGGCTGTGGGAACGGTTCGGCCCGGAGAAGGTGATGGATACACCACTCGCTGAGGCTGGAATCCTCGGGATGGCCATCGGGATGGCCCTGAACGGCATCCGTCCGGTCGTCGAGATCCAGTTTGCCGATTTCATCTACCCGGCCTTCGACCAGATCGTTTCCGAGATGGCCAAGATCCGGTACCGCTCCGCCGGCCAGTTCACCGCGCCTGTCGTCGTCCGGGCACCGGCCGGGGGAGGGATCAAGGGAGGGCACTACCACTCTCAGAGCCCAGAGGCATATTTCGTTCACACCGCCGGCCTGAAAGTCGTGATCCCCTCCACCCCTTCGGACGGGAAAGGTCTTCTGACCTCCGCGATGCGCGATCCTGACCCGGTGATCTTCCTGGAGCCGAAGGCGCTCTACCGGACAGCGAAAGGGGATGTCCCGGAAGGGGATTACACGGTGCCCCTTGGAAAGGCGCGCTACGTCCGGGAGGGGACGGATGTTTCGCTTGTCACCTACGGGGCGATGGTCCCCGTGGCGGAGAGTACGGCGGCGGAGGCGGAGAAGGAGGGGATAAGTGTCGAGGTAATCGACTTGCGAACCCTTTGGCCTCTCGATGAGGAGACCGTGATCCGGTCTGTGGAGAAAACCGGGCGGGCGGTCGTCCTGCACGAGGCGCCCAGGACGTGCGGGTTCGGCGCCGAGCTTGCCGCGTTGATCCAGGAAAAGGCGTTCCTGCACCTGAAATCTCCGATCGGTCGGGTAACGGGATTCGATACCCCCTTCCCCTATGCAATGGAAAAGCTCTATCTCCCCGACGCTCGACGCACGCTCGATGCCGTGCGCGGGGTGGTCAATTTCTGAACGGGTGGGGCGCAGGCGCCCGGGGAATCGATATACGAAAGGAAAAAGAGGAGGGAAGACCATGACGATCGCGAATGCGCACCGGTTGCTGGTCGACGGGAAATGGATCGAGGAGAAGGAGACGATGCCGGTCATCGACAAGTATACCGGGGAATCCATCGGAATGGTCCCGGTCGCGTCCCGGGAGACGGTGGGCAGGGCGATCGCCGCGGCCCACGAGGCGTTCCCCTCCTACTCGCGTCTTCCTGCTCACAGGCGTTTCCGGATCCTCGAGAAGACGAGTCAGTTGCTCATGAAACACCAGGAGGAAATCGCGGCGACCATCTGCAGGGAGGCCGGAAAGGCCTGGAAATACTCCTTCGGGGAGGTGACGCGGGCGATCGAGACGTTCCAGTTCTCGGCAGAGGAAGCCAAGCGCGTCCACGGCGAGACGATTCCGATGGACGCAAGCGTCGCGGGTGAGAACCGGGTGGGTTTCTATCTGCGCTGTCCGGTGGGGGTTGTCTCCGCCATCACGCCGTTCAACTTCCCGCTGAACCTGGTTGCCCACAAGGTGGGGCCGGCTCTTGCGGCAGGCTGCACGCTCGTTCTCAAGCCTGCATCCACCACTCCGCTTACGGCTATACGCCTCGGGGAGATCCTGGAGGAAGCCGGCATTCCTCCAGGAGTTATGAACGTCGTCGTCGGCCCGGGCGGAACGGTGGGGGAGTGGATGACCACCGACCCCCGGGTCGCGAAGGTCTCCTTCACGGGAAGCCCCCCGGTGGGAGAGGCGATCATCCGCAAGGCGGGACTCAAGAAAGTCACGATGGAGCTCGGGAACAACTCGGGGACGATCATCGAGCCCGACGCCGATCTCGACGCGGCGATCCCCCGCTGTGCGGTCAGCGCTTTCGCAAACTCCGGCCAGGTCTGCATCTCCCTGCAGCGGTTGTACGTGCACCGGTCGATCGCAGCGGAGTTCACGAGACGATTCGTGGAGACCACGGCGAAGCTCAAGGTGGGGAACCCGCTGGACAGGGATTGCGATGTCGGGCCGATGATCGATGAGGCAGAGGCGGTCCGGGCGGAAAACTGGATCCGGGAGGCGGTGGCCGAGGGGGCGGAGGTGCTGATCGGCGGGAAGCGGGAAGGAAGGATGCTGGTTCCCACGGTCCTCGTCAACGCACGACCCGAGATGAAGGTCATGTGCCAGGAAGCGTTCGCACCTCTCGTCTCGATCTACGAGTATGACAGCTTCGAGGATGCGGTGGCGATGGTCGAGGACTCTCCTTACGGTCTGCAGGCCGGAGTCTATACGAACGACCTCCGGAAGGCTATGCATGCGGTCGACCGGATCAATGTGGGCGGCGTGATGATCAACGATACGTCCATCTTCCGGGTGGATCACATGCCGTACGGCGGCAACAAGCTGAGCGGTCTGGGACGGGAGGGGGTCCGGTTTGCGGTTGAGGAGATGACGAGCATCAAGATGGTGGTGATCAAGCCGTAGGGCGGACCGTTTTTTCGACAAAGCATCCGTAATTCGGAATATGATTTCCCATTGCACGGTGAAATCGAAGGGAGGAGTCTTCCGGGTGGAGTTCGAGCTTCGGCTTCCCGATATCGGCGAGGGTGTGGCGGAGGGCGAGATCGTTGCATGGCTGGTCGCCGAAGGAACCCCTGTCAAGGAAGACGACCTCCTGGTCGAGATACTGACCGACAAGGCGGCGATGGAGATGCCTTCGCCGGTGACAGGCATCCTGTCCAGGATCGTGGCGAAGCCCGGCCAGGTCGTCAAGGTAGGGGAGATTCTGGCCGTAATCGAAGTGGCCGCAGATATCCCACAGCGTGCGGAAGGGGTCGCTACGGGAGGTGAAAGCCCCCCGGAGCCTCCCGCAACCGTTAAAATCCGTTCCCCGGGTGGGGATGTCCTGGCCACTCCAGTGGTTCGCAAGCTGGCCAAGGATCTCGGGGTGGACATTGAGACCATATCCGGAACGGGTCCGGAAGGGCGCGTGGTAGAGAGCGATGTGCGCAGAGCCGCCCGCCTTCGCCAGGAAGGCTTCGGCGGGCAAGCCCCCGGGGCCGTTTCCGCACCGACTGCACGTCCGGACGAAGAACGCCTGCCGTTCCGGGGGAAACGCAGGATGGCGGCGAAAAAGATGGTCCTCTCCAAGACGACGATCCCTCACGCCCTCCTGGTTGACGAGGTCGACGTAACGAACCTCCTCGCGATGCGCGCGGAACTGGCGGAGACCGGGAGAAAAGAGGGTGTGAAGATCACTATCCTGCCGTTTCTGATCCAGGCAGTTGTGACCGCCCTTCGTACCCATCCCGCGATGAATGCATCGCTCGACGAGGAGAGGGGCGAGATCGTCCGGAAGAAACATTACGACATCGGGATGGCAGTGGATATGGAGGACGGGCTCGTCGTGCCCGTCATCCGGGACGCGGGGGAGAAGACGATCGTGGAACTGGCACGGGAGATCGAGCGGCTCGCAGAAGGAGCGCGCAACGGTACTCTCCCCTTAAGCGACCTCTCGGGGAGCACCTTCACGGTCACGAGCATCGGCTCGATCGGGGGGTTGTTTAGCTATCCCGTCATCAATGCCCCGGAAGCGGCGATATTGGGGATGCACAAGGTCGTGCGTCGCCCGGTAGTCCGGGACGGAGAGATTGTCCCGCGGGACATGGCGTATCTGAGCCTGTCGTTCGACCATCGCCTGATTGATGGCGGGACGGCAACCCGGTTCCTGAACGACGTCCACCTGCAGATCGAATCGCTGAATGCGAGGTGAGGAATAAGATGAAGAACTTCGACCTGATCGTGATCGGTTCGGGGCCGGGCGGGTACGTGTCTGCCATCCGCGCATCCCAGCTCGGAATGCGCGTGGCCGTCGCGGAGCGGGAACGCCCCGGCGGGGTGTGCGTGAACTGGGGGTGCATCCCGTCCAAGGCGATCCTGAAATCCGCCGACTTGTACCGGGAGATGAAGAACGCCTCCGCGCACGGGATCGTATGCCAGGGCCTGTCGGTCAACTATGCGGAGGTCATCCGGCGCAGCCGGAAGGTGGCCGAACGAATGTCCCGCGGGGTCAGCTTCCTTTTCAAGAAGAACGGCATCGAGTTGTTCACCGGCAATGCCCGCATCACCTCTCCGACGACCGTCAAGGTCGGCGACGAGGAAATCGAGGCGAGGAACATCCTGGTCGCCGTGGGGACGGCGGTGCGCGGGCTACCCGGCATCGAGCCGGACGGGAAGACGGTCCTTACGAGCGACGACGCACTCGCGAGGGAGGAGATGCCGGGCTCGGTCGTCGTCCTGGGGGGCGGCGCGGTGGGGGTCGAGTTCGCCTACATCTACCGGACGTTCGGCGCCGAGGTGACGGTCGTCGAGATGGAGGACCAGCTCCTCCCCCGCACGGACCGGGAGGTGGCGAAGGAGCTGGAGAAGTCGTTCCGGAAACAGGGGATTCGGGTGCTGACCTCCGCCCCGGCGAAAAGGCTGGACCTGGCTGCAGGGGCGCTTATCGTCTCCACGGGAGGAAAAGAGGAGAAACTCCCCGCGGAGAAGTTTCTCGTCGCTGTGGGAAGGAAGCCGCTGACGGAAGGACTCGGTCTCGAGGCGTGCGGTGTGAAGCTTACAAAAGGACATATCGAGGTGGACGGTTCCTTGCGGACGGCGTGTCCGTCCATCTACGCGATCGGGGACGTCATCGGGGGGATGCTTCTGGCCCACGAGGCCTCTGCGGAAGGGGTGGCGGCGGCAGAGATCATTTCGGGACTTGAGACCCGTCCTCCCGACCGCGACAGGATCCCGTCCTGCATCTTCTGTCAGCCCGAGGTGGCGACGCTAGGCCTATCGGAGGAGGAGGCGAAGAAGCGGGGTATCCCGGTCAAGGTGGCGAAGTTCCCTTTTACGGCGCTGGGAAGGGCGGTGGCGTCGGGGCACACGGAGGGATTTGTCAAGATGGTGGCCGAGGAGCGATACGGGGAAGTCATCGGGTGCCATATAATAGGACACGGTGCGTCCGACCTCATCGCCGAACCCGGTCTGGCGCGCACGCTCGAAGCGACGTTCCACGAAATCGGCAGGACCGTCCATGCCCACCCGACTCTTTCGGAGGCGATCCGGGAGGCGGCGTTGATGCTGGGAGGCGAGGCGATCGACATATGACCTTTCAGGCGGAGGGGCCATGACCGAGCAGAAGGAGCGGGAACTCTATTTCTGGCTTCGCCTCATTCGGGAATTCGAGGACCGGGTTTCCACCCTGGACAGGCAGGGGAAGATCCAGGGCGGAGTCTACTCCGGAAAAGGGCAGGAAGCCGTCGTGGTGGGGGTGTGCCATGCCTTGCGGCCCGACGACTGGATCTTTCCGCTGCACCGCGACCTCGGCGCCTTCCTCGTCAAGGGGGCGGACCCGAACCGTCTGATGGCCCAGATCTTCGGAAGGCGCGACGGCTTCTCCAAAGGGAAGGACTCCTTCCTCCACGGAGGGGATTTCTCCAACTGCATCTTCGGATCCACGTCGATGCTCGGATCCACCCTTCCCGTTGCGGTGGGAACGGCGTACAAGTTCCGGATCAAGCAGGAAGACCGGGTAGCCATCGCCTTCTTCGGGGAAGGAGCGAGCAGCCGGGGAGACGTGCACGAGGCGATGAACTTCGCCGGGATCTACAAGCTCCCCGTCGTATTCCTGTGCGAGAACAACTTCTACGCGTACTCCACTCCCAACGAGCTGCAGTTCGCGGTCGAGGACGTGGCGGCCCGGGCCGTCGGGTACGGATTCAAGGGGGATGTCTGCTCGGGGAACGACCTTAACGAAGTGATGAAGGCGGCCCGGAAGGCGATCAACCGCGCGCGGGCGGGGGATGGACCGACCTTCCTCGAGTGCAAGACGTACCGCTACCACGGGCACTCCGAGCACGACCGCGCCACCTACCGGAGCGAGGAGGAACTGATTACCTGGGAGAGCCGCGATCCCATAGAGCGATGGGAAGTCTACCTCGAGAAGCGGAAGTACGACCTCGTCGCCATCAAGGAGGAGGTGGGGGAAAAGGTGAAGAAGATCGTCGACGATGCGGTGGTGTTCGCCGAGGCGAGCCCGGTCCCGGAGGGACCGGAGGCGATGGAGGATCTGTACGCCACCCCGATCACGGAGGGATAGCCGATGCCGGTCACCTACATCCAGGCGATCAACCAGGCGATGCAGGAGGAAATGGCCCGGGACGAGAACGTGATGCTTCTCGGGGAGGACGTGGGCATCCTCGGCGGGGCGTTCAAGGCGTCGGAAGGGCTCCTGGAACGGTTCGGATCCGAGCGCGTTCTGGACACCCCCATATCGGAGACCCTCATCGTCGGGGCAGGCGTGGGGCTTGCGATCCAGGGGATGCGCCCCATCCTGGAGATGCAGTTCATCGACTTCATCTCGTGCGGGTTCGACCAGATCGTCAACATGGCCGCGACGCTCAGGTACCGTCACGGCGGACAGACCTCCTGCCCCCTCGTCATTCGGGGGCCTTGCGGCGCTGGGGTTCACGGTGGGTTGTACCATTCCCAGAACCCGGAGGCATGGTTCTTTCACGTGCCGGGCCTGAAAGTGGTGGCGCCCGCGACCGCCTTCGACGCCAAGGGGTTGCTCAAGGCCGCCATCCGGGACGACGACCCCGTGATCTACCTAGAGCACAAGTTCCTCTACCGGCGGATCAAGGAAGACCTCCCGGAGGGGAATCACGTCGTTCCGATCGGGAAGGCGGCCCTCCGGAAGGAGGGAGGGGATATCACCGTCATCACGTACGGCTCACCGGTGCACGCAGTGATGAAGGCCGCAAGGGACATGGCGTCCGAAGTCGACATCGAGGTGATCGACCTGCGGACGCTTCTTCCGTACGACTGGAAGACGATCCGGGAGTCGGTGACGAAGACCGGTAAGGTGCTCATCATCCACGAGGCGCGGCTCACCGGCGGGATCGGCGGGGAGATCGCGGCGCGCATTGCAGGGGATCTCTTCGAGTATCTCGACGGGCCGGTGATGCGGCTGGCCTCGAAGGACACGCACAACGCCTTCGCGGGTCCCATGGAAGAGTACATTATCCCCAACCAGGAGAAGGTGACGGAAGCGATACGACAACTTGCCGCATACTAAATTAAGGAGTCCGTTTGCAGCGGACCGGGCTCGATTCATGACAGTGCACGGCCGATGAACCGGAACATGGAAAGGGGAAAGGGGAATACACGATGCGCGTAGACGTCATCATGCCCCAGCTCGGGGAGAGCGTGATCGAGGGGGTCGTGGTCAAGTGGCTGGTGAAGGTCGGGGACACCGTGGCCAGGGACCAGTCGCTCCTCGAGATCTCCACCGACAAGGTGGATGCCGAGATCCCTTCTCCGGAGGCGGGCAGGATCGTGGAGATCCTTGCGAAGGAGGGGGAAACGGTCCCCATCGAGGAGATCCTCTGCAGGATTGAAACGGAGAAGGTGGCCGACGCCCCGCCTCCCCCCCCCGAGAAATGGGACGAGGAGGAGGAAGGGTTCCCGGGGGCGATGGCCCGAAAGACGGGTCCCCCCATTCCGACCGCGCCCCCAGCGGAGCCGCCGAAGGAGATTGCGAAGCCCGTGCCCCCCCCGCCGGCAAAGGAAGGCGTGAGAGTACGCATCTCTCCGGTGGTGGCGAAGATGGCCGCAGAGTACGGACTTGATATCTCCCGGATCCCGGGGACGGGAATCGACGGACGCGTGACCAAAAAGGACGTCGAGGAGTACATCGCCCGAGGCGGAAAGGAAGCCGCTGCGGCCCCGACGCCAAAGGCAAAGCCTGCCCCGCCCCCTTCGCCACCCCGGGCGAAGCCCGCCCTTCCTCGGGGGGCGAAGGTCACCCCGGAGGGAGACCAGGTGATCCCGTTCACCCCCATCCGGAAAACGATCGCCGAGCATATGGTGATGAGCAAGCGTACATCCCCGCACGTCCATACCTTCGCCGAGGTGGACATGCACAGGGTGGTTACGTTCCGGGAAGAGAAAAAGAAGGAGGGAATCTCCCTCACGTACCTTCCCTTCGTCATCCGGGCGGCGATCGAGGCGATCCGGGAGTTCCCCGTCCTGAACGCCCAGGTGGTCAAGGAGAGTACGGTCATCAAGAAGGCGATCCATATCAGCGTTGCCGTGGACACGGAGAGGGGGCTGATCGTCCCCGTTATCCGCAATGCCGACGAAAAGTCGCTGCTTGACCTTTCCAAGGCTGTGGAAGACCTCGCGGCGAGAGCCGCGGCGAAGAAGATCCTCCCGGACGAGCTTGCCGGCGGGACCTTCAGCGTCACGAACCCCGGGCGGATGGGGAACCTCTTCGGGACGCCGATCATCAACCAGCCCCAGGTCGGCATCTTGCGCATAGGGCAGGTCGTCAAACGGCCGGTGGTGATCGAGGTGGGCGGGGAAGATGCCGTCGTCATCCGCCCGATGATGTACCTGTGCCTCGGGTACGACCACCGGATCGTAGACGGCGTGACCGGCAACGGCTTTCTCTTCCGCGTCCGGGAAATCCTCGAGGCGGGGGAGTTCCACTTATAGAGGTTTTGGAAGCCATGGAGCGCGTCTGGCTCGGTTGCGCGGACTACAAGAAGGCGC
>CAJIAW010000052.1_pt1 | contig 10372 bp, 8 predicted proteins | sample 9199241 | NCBI WGS metagenome assembly CAJIAW01 (sample SAMEA7708284, study PRJEB35096) | sediment metagenome | biome: marine neritic benthic zone biome [ENVO:01000025]; feature: sediment [ENVO:00002007]; material: shallow marine sediment [ENVO:03000034] sea grass bed [ENVO_01000059] ...
CGGACAGGTACGATTTCAGGTAGTGATTGAACTCGCGTTCGGACAATCCCGGCAGCAGGGTCTGCGCGGGAAAGAGAGGTGCGGACACGGAGCTGTTCCTAGCCCGCGCGGGCCAGCGCGCCGTTTTCCCCATAGTACCGGATGGCCTCCACCACGCTGTCGGCGATCGTCTCCAGGTAGCTGCGGCGGCGCAACCGTTTCTCTTCGCCGCGGTTACTGATGAAGGAGGACTCCACGAGGACCGCCGTCATCCGGGCTCCCACCAGGACATAGAAGGGGGCCTGCTTCAGCCCCAGATTGTGGACGGGGCCGTGCCGCCTCTTGATGTTCCGGACGATGGCGTCGTTTACGGTCTTGGCGAGCCGAAGCGACTCCTTCTTCCTGCCGTAGGTGGACAGGTCGTCGATGATGAACCTGACCTCGGAGAGTTTCTTCACGGAGACACCGTTCTCACGGGCGGCAAGCTCCAGCGCCTCCCTGTCGGAGGCGCGGCTTAAGACATAGGTGGAGACCCCCCTGGCCTTCCGGTTCCTGCTCGAGTTGATGTGAAGCGACACGAAGATGTCCGCATTTGCCTCGTTGGCCATCGCGGTGCGCTCCTCGAGCGGGATGAATACATCGGAGTCCCGGGTCATGCGCACGTCGAACCCTTTGAGGCGGGACAGCTTTCGCCGAACCATCCGCCCGATCGCAAGCACGACGTCTTTTTCCCTGAGGCCCGTGGGGCCGGTCGCCCCCGGGTCTTTCCCCCCATGGCCCGGATCGAGCATGACGACGATCTTCCCGGGCGCTTCGGGGAGCACGGGGCGCTTCCTGACACTCGACCTCCCCTCGACGTCCACGATGATTCGCGAGGGGTCGGAAAGGTCGAACACGCGGTACCCGCTCTCCCTCTCGAGATCGATAACGACGCGCACCACGCCCGCCCGAAACCGGCCGGCGCGTACGCGGGTGAGGAGTCCGTTGCGCACCTCCCGCGGGTGCCGGATGATCTCGTCGCGAAGGGTCGCCTTCTTGATGTCGATGAATATCCGGGGAGGCAGCTTCCTTACGGGGTCGGCGCGCAAAAAGTTCGCCTCGTACTTCGCCTCCCCCTTGAGGTCGATGACGACGCGGGTGTATTCCTCGTTCGTCCAGTGGCGGATATCGTGCACCACGGCAGGGCGGGCGGGAGAAGGCGACACGTATGTCGGATACAACAGGAAGGCGGCAATACCGGCCGCGATCAGATGGCGGGTGAGGGAACTCACCGTTTTCCCTTTGACAACCTCTCTTTCCACGCCGAAAGGTGCAGGAGCGCGTCCATGGGCGACAGCCGCTCTACGTCGGCCTTCCGGATCTCCTCGAGCACGGCGCCTTCGTCGGTTCCGACCCTGCGCCCCCCGAAAAGCTCCATCTGGCTCGCATCCACGCTCCCCGCGGCGTCCGGCCCGGCAATGCTGGGCAGCCCGTATTCATTATACTCGGCGGATTCGAGGTTTTTCAAAATATCTCGGGCCCGTGCGATCACCGGGTCTGGCAGGCCGGCCAGCCGCGCCACCTGGATCCCGTACGACTTGCTTGCGCTCCCTTCGTCGATACGCCGCAGGAAGACGATCTCCCCCTGCCACTCCCGGACGGAAACGTGGAAGTTCCTGGCCCGGGGCGAGGTCCTCGCGATGTCGGTAAGTTCGTGGAAGTGCGTGGCGAAGAGCACCTTGGGAAGGTGCGCGGATCCGTGGAGGTACTCCGCCACCGCCCAGGCGATGGAGAGTCCGTCGAAGGTGCTTGTCCCCCTCCCCACCTCGTCCAGGACGACGAGCGTTCGTTCCGTAAGTCCGGACAGGATCCGGGAGGTTTCCCGCATCTCCACCATGAAAGTGCTCTCGCCCCGGGAGATGTCGTCGGACGCACCTATGCGGGTGAAGATCCGGTCGACTACGCCGATCTCCGCGTTTTCCGCGGGGACGAAGGAGCCCGCGTGTGCCAGAAGGACGATCAGCGCCACCTGCCGGATATAGGTGGACTTCCCGGCCATGTTGGGCCCGGTGACCAGAGCGACCTGGATCTCCCGGGGGTCGAGCCGGCAGTCGTTTGGGACGAATGCGTGACGGCCGAGGATCTTCTCGACCATGGGGTGCCTGCCGTTCTCGATGACGATGTCCCGCCCCGAATTTACGACCGGCCTGCAGTAGGCGTTCGCGGCGGCAAGGTCCGCAAAGGACAGGAGGACGTCGATCTCGGCTACCGCTTCCGAGCCCCGGGTGATGCCCGGCAGGTACCCTTTCAGCGATTCCCGCAGCGCCAGGAAGAGCTCCTCCTCTCTTGCGTTTCGCTCCTCCTCGGCACGCAGCACCTTCGCTTCGAACTCTTTGAGCTCTGGTGTGATGAACCGTTCCGCGTTGACCAGGGTCTGTTTCCGGATGTAGTCGTCCGGCACCCGCTCGAGGTGGGAACGCGACACCTCGAGGTAATATCCGAAGACCCGGTTGTAACGGACTTTCAGATTCGGGATCCCTGTCCGCTCCCGCTCCCTGACCTCCATCTCGGCGAGCATCCCCTTCCCGTGGGTGAGCAGGTGCGTGAGCTCGTCGACGCGCGGGTCGTAGCCCGGACGGATTACGTTTCCGTCCTTCATCCCCAAGGGCGCCTGGTCGTGCAAGGCCGCGAAGATCTTTCCGACCGCCTCCCCGTGGTCTCCCAGCCGGTCCCGCGCCCCGCGAAGCAGCGGCGAGACCGCCGTGCCCAGCAGCTCCCGGATGCCGGGGAGAATCTCCAGTGCGGAGGCCAGGGCGACGACGTCCCTTGGGCCCGACCGGTCCTGGGCAAGCCGGGATGCGAGTCGGGAAAGGTCGGCCATCCCGGAAAGACGCTCGCCCATGTCCTTGCGGTCCGCGGGGGCCGCCACGAGCTCTTCCACCGCCCCGTGTCTTTCCCCGATTTTTCCCGCGTCCACCAGCGGGGCGGAGAGCCAGGCACGAAGCAGCCTTGCCCCCATCGGCGTCCTGGTTCGGTCCACCGCCCACAGGAGGCTCCCTCTGCGCTCCCCGGACAGGGTGGAGAATATCTCGAGGGTCCGGACCGCAGTCTCGTCCATTGCCAGGTACTGTTGCCCCTCTTTCTCGGAAACCCGCGAGATCTCCGCGAGCGCCGCGGGCTGGTGCAGGTGAAGGTAGTACAGGGCTGCGCGCACCACGCCGTGCACCGGGTGATCCCCTCCCGGCATCCCCGTAAGTCCTTCCGGTATGAGAAAGTCGCCAACCGCCGCGGGAGAGAGCGAGGTGGTAAGCTTCCCCTCCACGATCCGCCCGAGCTTGCCCCTAGTCCCGCCGGCCTCCTCGGGAAGCGGCATCCCCTCCCCCTCCAAGAAGACGAACTCGGCGGGGGACAGAAGATACAGGGCGTCGGCCAGCCCCTCTCCCGAGGCGCATGCCTCGTAGAAGAACTCCCCCGTCGTGGCGTCCAGGGCCGCGTACGCGAAAGGAGGACGGAACCGCACGGCGGCCAGAAAATTGTTCCCCCGCGCGTCCAGGCATTCCTCCTGGAAGACCAGGCCCGGCGTCACGACCTCCGTCACCTCACGGCGGAACAGCCCGCGGCCCCCCGATTCCTCGAACTGCTCGCAGATCGCCACCTTGCACCCCTGCTGGATCAGTTTCGAGAGATAGGCGTTGCGGGCGTGGTACGGGATCCCGCACATCGGGATGTTCGCTTCCTTGTCGCGAGAGGTGAGCGCAATGTCGAGCAGGCGGGAGGCCCGGATGGCGTCCTCGAAGAACATCTCGTAGAAATCACCCATGCGGAAGAAGAGGATGCAGTCCCGGTACCGGGACTTGATTTCCACGTACTGCCGCATCGCGGGAGTGAGCTGGGTCGACATCTTCCTTCCGGAAAACCGTTTGACGTTACGGCGTTAGCGTCCCGAACCGGGCCGACAGCCGGTCGTGCGTCTGCGAAAGCGACTCGGGAAGAACGCGCGTCGACATGACGGATGTCATGAAGTTGGTGTCCCCGCCCCAGCGGGGAATGAGGTGGATGTGCAGATGGTCGACAATCCCCGCCCCGGCGACCTTCCCGAGGTTCATCCCCACGTTGAACCCTTCCGGGGAGTACTCTTCTGCCAGAACCTGCGTCCCCAGCGCGACGAGGGAGATGAGCTCCCCGCGCTCCTCCGCCGACAGGAGAGTCAGTTCGGGGACATGGCGGCGGGGGGCGAGAAGCACATGCCCGTTATTGTAGGGGTACCGGTTTCCGATCGCGAGGGTGTTCCGATAGATGCCCAGGATCAGACGTTCGGGGTCCCCCCGGTCTTCCTCCCCGATGCAGAAGATGCACCGGGCTCCGCCCGTACCACCTCCCCGGATATACTCCATCCGCCAGGGAGAGAACATCCTTTCCATGGAAAGAGGTCAGCTGTTGACCAGTTCCCGCAGTTCCTTGCCGACTTTGAAGAAGGGGATCCGCTTTTCCGGAATGGAGACTTTTTCCCCGGTCTTGGGGTTGCGCCCCTCCTTGGCCCGGCGGACCCGAACGGTAAAGCTGCCGAAGCCCCGGATCTCGATCTTCTCTCCCCGATGCAGGGCAGACCTCATGTTCTGGAAGACCGTGTCCACGATGACCTCGCACTCCTTCTTGGTCAAGGTGGAAATTTTCTCCGAAAGCGTTTGCACGAGATCGCTTTTCGTCATCCTCATTCCCCTCCGGGTATGTTATTGAGCCATGTAGTCGAGTTGGATCTGCGTCCGGTTCAGTTTCTCGTAGATTATACGTTCCGCTTCATCCCTTAGCAATTCGAATATGGAGAACTTTTTTTTCGGCGGAGTTACGACCCGGGGCTCTCCCTCGATCTTCGCCATCTTCCCTGCCTCCGCGATGGCGTCCTCCAGGTTGCCGAGCCTGTCGACCAAGCCCAGTTCTTTCGCCTGCTCACCGGAGAAGATGCGTCCGTCCGCGATCGCCAGAACGTCCTCGCGCGCAAGCTTTCTCCCCTCGGCCACGGAGTCTACGAACTGGGCGTGGACGTTGTCGATGACGCTCTGGAGGAGCTGCCTCTCCTCCGGTTTCATCTTCCGGATCGGTGAGCCGATGTCCTTGAATTCGCCGCTTTTTACCACGAAACCCTTGAGCCCGATCTTCTCGACGAGGTCCTCCATGTTCACGAACTTCATGATGACCCCGATCGAGCCGGTGACCGTCCCGGGGTTGGCGAAGATCTTGTCGGAGGCGCAGGCGATCAGGTATCCCCCCGATGCCGCCACCGCCCCCATGGACACGACGATCACCTTCTTCCCACGGACCTTCCGGACCTCCTCGTAGATCTCCTGCGAGGGGCCCACTCCCCCTCCCGGCGTGTTGAGCCTGAGGACGATCGCCTTTACCGAATCGTCCTTCACGAAATTCTTGAAATGCTCGATGGGTATCTCGGAATCGATGATCAGCCCGTTGATCGGGAGCACCGCGACTTTCTTCCCTCGCGCGAAGGAGAACCAGTCCATCGACGATATGACCGCGAGAAGGACGAAGAACCCCACGATGACGAGGACGACGATCAGGCACCCACGAAGGAAGGGGCGGCGACGTCGCGGAGTGTCGTAGGCAAACAACTGGGTGCTCATCCGGATTCCGGAATCAATCCCCGTTGATGTTCAACTTGGCCCGGAGAGCTTCTCCGAAAGCGGTCGTTGTCTCCTCGGGCGATTCGGAGTCCGGGGAGAGGTACGATTCCATGTCCTTGCGGTCCATCCCGTCCTGGAACGAACGGATGCTTAGGGAGATTTTCTTGTTGTTGCGGTCCACGGAGAGTACGACGGCCCCCACCTCGTCCCCTTCCTTGAACAGGGAGCTCGGCGAGTCGACCTTCTCCCGGGACAGCTCGGAAACGTGCACGAGCCCTTCCACGCTGTCGGCGAGCTCCACGAAGACGCCGAAGTCGGCCACCCGGGTGATCTTTCCGGATACGGAGTCGCCTTTTTTGAACCGGCGCTCGACCCCTTCCCACGGGTCCGTGGTCAGGTGCTTGATCCCGAGCGAGAACTTGTGCGCCGGCGGGTCGATCTTCAGCACTTTCGCCTCGATCCTGTCCCCTTTCTTGAGCAGCTCGCCGGGATGCTTAACCCGCTGGTTCCAGGAGAGATCGGAGATGTGGACAAGGCCATCGATCTCTTCCCCGATGTCGACGAACGCGCCGAAATCGGTGATGTTCTTCACCACGCCCTCGACCACCGACCCTTCCGGATGCGCCGTCTTGAGCTCGTCCCAAGGGTTGGAAAGAAGCTGCTTGTACCCGAGGGAGATCTTCTTGTTCTCCTTCTCGAGCTTGAGAACCAGGACATCCACGGTGTCTCCCGGCTTCATAACCTCGGAGGGATCCTTGAGGCGTTTGCTCCAGGACATCTCGGAGACGTGGAGGAGCCCCTCCACACCCTCCTCGAGTTCGATGAACGCGCCGTATCGGGTGATGTTCGTGACGCGGCCCGTAAGCCTTGCCCCCACCTGGTACCGCTCCTCGATATCGAGCCAGGGGTCTGGCCGCATCTGCTTCAACCCCAGGGAGATGCGCCCTCTCTCCCGGTCGAACCGGATGACTTTTACCTTGAGCGTGTCACCTACCTTGCAGACATGCGACGGGTGGACGATCTTGCCGTATCCCATGTCGGTGATATGCATCAGCCCGTCCAAGCCCCCCAGGTCCATGAAGACTCCGTAGTCGGTGATGTTTTTGACCCTCGCCACGACCTCGTCGCCTTCCCGCACACTGTCGAGCAGGACTTTCCTCTGGGTCTCCCGCTCCTCCTCGAGGTAGGCCCGCCGCGAGACGACGACGTTGGCTTTCTTTCGGGAGATCTTCAGGACCTTGAACTTCCCCTCGAGGCCGATCACGCTATCGTTGTCCCGCACGGGTCGGATGTCGACCTGGCTGCCCGGCAGGAATGCCTTCACCCCCGCGATGTCGGCCGTGAAACCACCCTTCACCTTCGCCACGATCGTTGCCTGGATGGCGCTTCCATCCTCGTGCGCCTTCTGCAGATCGTCCCAGACCCGCACCCGCATCACCTTCTCTCGCGAAAGGAGGACGAATCCCTGCGAGGAGTCGTACCGTTCGACCATGACGTCGATGGGGTCCCCGGGGGAGAGAGTCTGCTTCTCCTCCTCGGTCAGGTCGGTGAGCGGGAGCATTCCCTCGGACTTCCGGTTGATGTTGATTGCTACGTATTCTTTGAGGATTTTTATCACAACCCCGTGGATGATCTCACCCTCCTCGGGATTTTCGATGCTCTCCGCGAACATCTTGCCAAAGTCGTCTTCCGGCTTTGGTTCTTCGGGTTTTTCGTCTTCCACTTTTGCTTCTTCGGATTTTTCGTCTTCGGCTTTCACGTCTTCGGCTTTTCCATCTTCGCCTGTTACGTCTTCGGTGATTGCGTCTTCGGCCTTCCCGTCTTCCTTCGTTTCCACGGCCTCTTCCTCGGTCTTCCCCCCGGGAAGGTTCCCGTTCATGGGTTTGTCGTCCATGATTGACTCCTTTTTGTGTGTTCTGCCTCTATATCATAACCTGTAATATATGCAACATTTAAGAAGAAAATCCGGATCTCTCATTTATAGTACATCACCTCGATCTTCTCGCCCCGCCACATCTGCCGGATCTTCGCCACCAGGTCGTCGATGATCCACTGGGGCGTGGAGGCCCCCGCGGTCACCCCGACGCAGGAGGCCTCCCTCACCAGATCGGCGGTAAGTTCGGCGTCCGTCTCGATGTGGTGGGTCCGGGGGTTAATTTCCTTGCAGATTTCCGCAAGGCGCCTCGTGTTCGCACTGTTGTAGCCGCCGAGGACGATCATGACGTCCGCCTTCCCGGCCACCGCCGTGGACTCTTTCTGCCTAAGAATCGTGGCGTGGCAGATCGTGTTGAAGACGCGCACCTCGGGAAACCTCTTGAGCGACGCGGAGACGAACTGCATCAGGTTCTCGAACGACTGGGTGGTCTGCGCGACGATGCCCGCCTTCCGGATGCCGGCCGCGAACCGGATGTCCGCAAGGGAGGTCAGTATCGGAACCCCGGGCTCGATGTAGCTGACAATGCTTTTTACCTCCGGGTGGTTTGCGTCCCCCACCACGATCACGGCGTACCCTTCCCGGCTCAATGTCCGCGCGTGCTCCTGCGCCTTGTTCACGAAGGGGCAGGTGGCGTCGACGATGTGCACTCCCTTCTCGACCAGGGCATCGTTGTCGGTCCGTGTGATGCCGTGGGAACGGACGATCACCTTTCCGCACGGAACCTCGTCCACCGACTGGACGACGTGCACCCCCTTCTGCTCGAGTTCCTCCACCGCCTGCGGGTTGTGGATGATGGGCCCCAGCGAGAAGATCGGGAGTTCCCCGGAGGAAGCGTCTCCCTCCGTCCCTGCGGTGTCGTTGGCGATGGAGATCGCCCTCTTCACGCCGAAGCAAAAGCCCGCGCTGCGGGCGATGAGGACCCGCCTCACGGCTTGCCGCCCCCTTCGGTCCGCCCCACAGGGAGGGGAAGAGCCCGAAGCATCTCCTCGACCACTTCTTCCACCGTGAGGGTCGTCGAGTCGATATAGACCGCGCCCTCCGCCATCCGGAGCGGGGAATGCTGCCGCGTGCTGTCCTGGATATCCCGCTGGAGCACTTCCTCCAGCACCTCCTCGTACGTCTTCCCTTTCTCCTCCCCCCACTCGCGGTAACGCCTGAGGGCACGGACCGCCGCGACCGCATCGAGGAAGAACTTTGCGTCGGCGTCCGGAAAGACCACCGTCCCCGTGTCTCGCCCCTCGAGAACGACCCCGCCTTTCTCCCCCATCTTCCTCTGGAGGGCCACCATGGCCTCGCGTACCGGGGCGTGGATCGACACCTCCGACGCCCCCATGCTGATATCGGGGATCCTGATCGCGTCGCTTACGTCCTCGTCGGAGAGGGTGATCCGCATCTCTTCCCCCTCTCTCCGGAACGCGATCGCCAGGTCCGCACACATCTTCCCGAGGCTCTTCCCGTCTGACCAGGGAATCCCGGCCCTTTGGGCTGCAAGGGCGCACGCCCGGTACATCGCACCCGTGTCCAGCCAGGTGAAGGAGGTAAGCCTTGCCAGCCGCTTTGATACCGTCGTTTTCCCCGCCCCGGAAGGACCGTCGATCGCCACGATGGGCCTTTCCCTCACCGGGTAACCTCCTGCAACATCCCGGGGAACCCGGGAAACGAGGTGGCAATGCACGCGGTGTCGGACATCTTCACCGGGACGCCGGAGGCGGCGGACAGGACCATGAGCGACATGGCGATCCGGTGGTCCCCGTAGCTTTCGACCCGCTGGCCACCGGTGATCCGGGCAGGGCCCTTTACCCAGAGTCCGTCCGGGTATTCGCCGCACGACACACCGAGGGTGGAAAGCTCCTTTACCATCGCGCCGATCCGGTCGGACTCCTTCACGCGAAGCTCGCCCGCCCCCCGGATTTCCGTGCGCCCTTCCGCCATGGCGGCGGCGACGCAAAGTGCCGGAACTTCGTCGATCAGGGCGGGAACCTCCTCGGGATCGACCTGTGCGGGACCGAGCCCCCGCCCGTGCACCACGATGTCAGCAACCGGCTCGCCCCCCTCTTCCCGGGGAGACTCGAACTGTATGCCCGCCCCCATTCTCCTCAGCACGGGAATCAGCCCTGTCCGGTGGGGGTTTACCCCGACCCCGGGAACGCGCAGGCTCGCACCAGGAACGGAAGCGGCCAGGACCAGGAAGAACGACGCCGACGAGATGTCTGCCGGGATGGCCATCGAAAGGGGATGGAGTTTCTCCGCCGGGAACACGGTGACCTCTTTCCCCTCCTGAACCACCCTTGCCCCCATCGACCGGAGCATCCTTTCCGTATGGTCCCGCGACGGAAGCGGCTCGACCACGGTCACGGGGGAATCGGCGTAAAGACCTGCCAGGAGGATCGACGACTTCACCTGGGCCGATGCGACGGGCATCTCGTACCGGATCCCGCGCAGGGTCCCTCCCCGAATGCAGAGGGGCGGAAGGGTGTTTTCCTTTCGGCCGGTGATCTCCGCACCCATCCGGGTAAGCGGGCGGACGATGCGTCCCATCGGCCGGCGGCGAAGGTACGGGTCGCCGCTCACGATCGTCACGAACGGCTGGGCAGAGAGAATCCCGGCCCCGATCCGCATCGTGGTGCCGGAGTTCCCCACGTCGATTACGTCCTGCGGCTCCTCGAATGCCCGCATCCCGCGCCCCTTGATGCGGATCTCCGTGGGCGAAACTTCCTGGACGTCGACCCCCATCGCGATCATCATTCCCACCGTCCGCAGGGTATCCTCCGCGGGAAGGAACCCCTGGATGCGGCTTTGTCCCTCGGCCATCGAGGCGATCATCACGGCCCGGTGGCTGATC
>CAJIAW010000229.1_pt1 | contig 10244 bp, 10 predicted proteins | sample 9199241 | NCBI WGS metagenome assembly CAJIAW01 (sample SAMEA7708284, study PRJEB35096) | sediment metagenome | biome: marine neritic benthic zone biome [ENVO:01000025]; feature: sediment [ENVO:00002007]; material: shallow marine sediment [ENVO:03000034] sea grass bed [ENVO_01000059] ...
AATTTCGGCCGGAACTCCTCGAAAAGGCCCAGGAGGTCATGCATCACCAGAATCTGCCCGTCGCAGCGCGGCCCGGCGCCTATGCCGATCGTAGGAACGGTAAGCTCCTCCGTGATCTCCCCGGCGAGGGCGGTGGGCATCCCCTCGAGGACCACCGAGAAAGCCCCGGCCTCCTCCACCGCCCGCGCGTCGTCCCGAAGCTGCTGCCGCTGGGCCTCCCCCTTTCCCTGGACCCGGTAACCACCCATCCGGTGGACCGACTGGGGAGTAAGCCCCACGTGTCCCATCACCGGGATTTCGCTCCGGACAATCGCCCGGATGATGTTCTCCACGTTTCTCCCCCCTTCGAGCTTGACCCCTTCCGCCCCCGCCTGGATGAGCCGGCCCGCGTTGCGGATCGCCTCTTCCGGACCCGGCTGGTAGGAGAGGAACGGCATGTCCGCCAACAGGAACGCCCGCTTCGTCCCGCGCGCCGCCGCTCCCGTATGCCGCACCATGTCGTCCATCGTCACCCCGAGGGTGTTCGGAAGGCCGAGCACCACCTGCCCGAGGGAGTCTCCCACGAGGATCGAGTCGACGCCGACTTCGTCGAAGATCCGTGCGAAGAGAACGTCGTAGGCGGTGAGCATCACGATCCTCTCGCCCTTTTCCTTCCACCGTGCGAAATCGAGGATGGTTACCTTGTCAGCCCCTTTTTTCATTCTTCCTCCCGTATTCTCAAATAAAAAAAGCCTTCCGGAACCGGTTCCGGAAGGCTGCCGCAATCGACTCGGCCTGCGGGGGCTTCAAGAGAACAGACCCCCCGCGCTTCCTTTCGATCCCGTCTTGGTCCGGCCTTACCTGGATCCCAGCGGTATGTAGTGCTGCGTCCCCCGTTTTACACTCTTGACTTCCCTTACGAGATGTTCAAGGTCGCGGGGACTTTCCACAAAATCGATCTCGCTCGTGTTCACCACCAGGAGCGGAGTCTCGTTATAGTGGAAAAAATACTCGTTATAAGCATCGCTTAGCATCCGGAGGTAGTCAAGGGAAATATTCCTTTCGTACTCCACGCCGCGCTTCCGGATCCGCGCCAGGAGCACCTCCGGGCGGGCCTGCAGGTAGATCACCAGGTCCTGCCGGGGAACCGTCGGGACGAGAAGCTTGTAGACCATCTCGTAGAGGGAGATCTCGTCCTCCTCGAGATTCAGGTAGGCGAATATCTTGTCCTTTGCCAGCACGTAGTCGGAGACGACCCCCTTTTCGAACAGGTTCCCCTGGGCGAGCTCTCTCTGCTGGCGATACCGGGAGAGGAGAAAATAGAGCTGTGTCTGGAAGGCGTACTTGCGGCGGTTCTCGTAAAACCGCTCAAGAAACGGATTGTTCGCTACCTCCTCCTTGAAGAGGCGGACACCGAATTTCTGGGCCAGGAGCTTAGCGAGGGAGGTCTTTCCCACACCGATCGGTCCTTCGATGCCGATATACCGGGGTGCTTTTTGGGAGGTCATGTCCGGTTGATTCTATTCGCCGGAAGCCGTAAAAGTCCACAACATTTCTGTTTAGATCCCACAGGGATATTCCCCCGCCTCGCTCGCTTCCGTCAGTCCGTCCGCCGGCCTGCCTTTCCATCCCGGGGGATCGTTCGGGCAAGCACGAGATATTTGTCCGGCGGGACTGTCTCGGCACGCGCGGACGGGTCGATTCCCGCCCGAAACAGAAGGTCGCACCACTCATTCATTCCCCCGGGAAGGAACGGGACGGGGGCGTTCCGGAGTTTCTTTCGCCTCCGGGCGAACGAGGCGCGCACGACCGCCTGGAGGTTCCGGACGAGCATGTCGGGAATGCCGGGCCGGAACCGGATCGAGACGACCGCGGAATCGACTTCGGGGGCCGGCGTAAAACAGGCTCTCCCGACGGAAAATTCCAGACAGGCATCGGCCAGGACCGAGAGGTACACCGACAGAGTGCCATACTCCTTCCCGCCGGGGGTTGCGCAAAGTCTCGCGGCCATCTCCTTCTGCAGCATGATCACCGCCCTGGGGAACACCTCCCGAAGCGCAAACAGCCGCAGAACGATCGGGGAGGAAAGAGAATACGGCAGGTTTCCCACGACGCTGCCTCCCCGGGGGAAGCGTCTCCTCCACTCGCCTTCCGGTGCGGAGAGAAAGTCCCCCTCGATCACCTCGACGGCCGATCCGGAATACCGATCCCGCAGATATCCCGCCAGCCGCCGGTCAATCTCCACCGCCACCGTCCCCGCATCCTGTGCTGCCAGGAGCGAGGTCAGTGCGCCGAGCCCCGGTCCGATCTCGAGAAACGGAGGCCCCATCGCCTGGGCCACCGCCACGATCTTGCGGGCAACGTTTCGATCGTGGAGAAAGTTCTGGCCACGCCTCTTGCTGGGGGAAATGCCCAGGTCCGCGAGGAGGCGGCGGGGATGGTCAGCGGGAAAATCGAGAGGCGGCATATGCGTTAAGATCCAGCCCGCAGACCCGGCCGGCCGACAGCCGGCGCTCTCCCAGGAGCGCCACCATCGCCGCGTTGTCCGTGCACAGGGCTTTCGAGGGAAGATAGACCGCGATCCCTGCGCTGCCTCCGTCCTCCGAGGCCTTGCTGCGCAGTCGGGAGTTGGCGGCAACCCCCCCGGCCAGTACAACGCGGAGGACCCCCTCGCGCCTGGCCGCATCCAGGGTCTTCCCCACCAGCACGTCGACGACCGCTTCCTGGAACGAGGCGGCAATATCCTCGATGCGCCCCCCCTTGCCTTCCGGGGTGGAGAGGAGAACCCGGAGGGACGTCTTCAAGCCTGAAAAGGAGAAGTCGGAAGAGTTTGCACCAAGCCAGGCCCGGGGGAAGGAGAACCGGCCGGGGTCGCCTCTTTGCGCAATTCTGTCGATGGCCGCCCCACCGGGATACCCGAGCCCCAGGAACTTCGCCGCCTTGTCGAACGCTTCCCCCGCCGCGTCATCCAGGGTCCCGCCGAGAAAGGAGACCTCATCCCACCCCGATACCCGGAACAGGGAGGTATGCCCGCCGGATACGAGGAGGGCGAGATAGGGAAATTCCACTGCCCTCTCCAGAAAGATGGAAAAGATGTGAGCCTCGAGATGATCAGCACCGTACAGGGGCTTCTCCCATGAATACGCCAGCGATTTGGCGAAACACAGGCCGACCAGGAGGGACCCGATGAGACCGGGGCCCGCCGTGACCGCCACGCCGTCGATCACCTCCCGCCCCGAGCCCGCGTCGGACAGCGCCCGCTCGACCACGGGGACGACATGGCGGATATGCTCCCGCGAGGCAAGTTCGGGGACGACGCCGCCATACAGGCTGTGGACGGAGACCTGGGAGGAGATGACGTTGGCCAGCAGTCCCTTCGAGGAGTCGTACACCGCTGCGGCGGTGTCGTCGCATGAACTTTCGATTCCCAGGACGCGCATCCTATAAAACTACCACAGGAACGGGCCGCAGCGGCGATGCCCGGGACCCTTAGGCGATGCGGTGGGAGTCCACGAGGCGGCCTGTGGAGCGAGAGAGGGGGAGCGCCGTGTAGCGGCGCCCGGTGATGCGAGTGGAACCGGCAGCGAGCGGGCGAAGATCGTGAGCGTAGCCTCGGGGACTTCCCCCGCGAGCCAGGGTCCCGGGGACAGTGCGCAGCGGTCGAAGGAACAGGAGGTTACAGGATGTTCGCGGCCAGTTCCGCGAGGGGAGAGCGCTCCCCTTTCATCAGCAGGACGTGGCCGGCGATCGTCTCCCCCTTGAACTTCTCGACGATGTAGGACAGCCCGTTGCTGGCCGAGTCGACAAAGGGATTGTCGATCTGGTACGGGTCGCCGGTAAGCACGACCTTGCTGTTCTCTCCCGCCCGCGTGAGGATCGTCTTCACCTCGTGGGGGGAGAGGTTCTGGGCCTCGTCGATAATGATGTACTGGTTCGGGATCGACCGCCCCCGGATGTACGTCAGAGGTTCGATCTCCAGGATCCCCAGGTTGATCAGCTCCTGGTAGCCGCGCATTCCCTGGCGCTTTCGTCGGCTGTACCCGAAGAGGTACTCGACGTTGTCGAAAATCGGCTGCATCCACGGCTTGAGCTTCTCCTCCACATCTCCCGGGAGAAAGCCGATATCCTTCCCCATCGGGAACACCGGGCGGGATACAAGCAGCCTCTGGTACGCCTCGTCGTCGGACGTCTTCCGCAGGCCGGCGGCGATGGCCAGAAGCGTCTTCCCCGTGCCCGCCTTCCCCGCCAGCGTCACGAGCTTGACCGAATCGTCCAGCAGGATGTCGAGGGCGAAGTGCTGCTCCTTGTTGCGCGGGCGGACACCCCAGATATCCTCCTTGAACGAAGGGAGGAGGCGGACCTTCCTCCGGGCAGGGTCATAACGGCCGAGGGCGGACTGGGAAGAGGAGTTCCGAAGGACGAGGTATTCGTTGGGGAGCAGGTCCTCCCCCCCGACCGGGGGGATGCTCTCCCCCTCGGCAAAGAACGCGTCGATCCACGCCTTCTCGACCGTGACCTCACGGTAGCCCTTGTAGAGTTCCTCGACGTCAACGCGGTCGCTCTCGAAATCCTCCGCCCGCAGGCCAAGCGCGTCCGCCTTGATCCGCAGGTTGGTGTCCTTGGACACGAGCACGATGCGCGCGTTCCCGTCACGCACTTTCTCGCCAAGTGCCACGGCAAGGATCTGGTTGTCCTCCCGGTTCCCCTGGAGCTCGGCCGGCAGCAGGGCCGCCCCATCGCCGTCGAACGCCACACGGAGCATCCCGCCGGTCTCGGTGGGAACTCCCTCCGCCAGACTCCCCTCCTTCCGCATCCGGTCGATGAACTTCGACACCGTCCGGGCATTCCGGCCCAGCATGTTCAGATCCTTCTTGAAGCGGTCGAGTTCCTCGATAACGGTGATGGGAATGATGATCCGGTTGTCTTGGAATTTGAAAAGCGCGGAGGGATCGTGCAGCAGGACGTTGGTGTCCAGCACGAAGTTCTTCGTCATCCATCCTCCGGGATTGCCGCCGGTCCGATCAATTGAGTCCGACGAGCTTCTGGCGCGCCTTCTCGGCCGCCGGGGATTTCGGATACTTGGACAGGAGAAGCTCGTAGAGAATACGAGCGTTCCTCTTGTCGTTCAGCGCCTGAAAGGAGAGACCCTGCTTGAGCATCGCGTCGGGAGCCTTCTCCCCCCCCGCGTATTTGTCGACCACGTCCTGGAACGAGAGAATTGCGCTCTCGTAATCCTTTTCGACGTAGAAGGTTTCTCCCTTCCAGTAAAATACGTTCTGCATGAGCCGGTGGTCGGGGTATTTCGCGGCGAAGGTGTTCAGGACCTCCCGCCCCTTCCTGGTGTCCCCGTTCTTGACCAGTCCCAGTGCGTAATCGTACATCTCCTCGGGAGACGAAAGCTCCTCCACCGAGGCCTTCGGGGGAGCGGTTGCGGGCGGCGGCAGCAAAGCGGGGCCTTTCACCACCCCCTCCTCGAGCCGGGCGACCTTCGCCTGCATCTCCCGGATCGCCTCCCCCTGTTCGACGGTGGTCCCGTTGAGGCGGCTCACCTCTCTCTGCATCTCCAGCTTCGTCTCGTCTGTTCGGGTGATCACGGCAAGAAGGTCCGACTTGATCCGGTCGTTGTCCGATGCAAGGTCCGCCAGGTTCCTTCGAAGGGAGGCCAGTTCGTCCTGATCCGCCATGCCGGGCGCGGGCGCCGACTTCTCGATGGCGGCCACCTCCCCCTTCAGGGCCTCCATGTCCTCCTGGAGACGGACGAACGCGCCGGTATCGGCCACGGCACATCCCCCCGCCGCCGCGGCCAGGAGGGCAAGGCATACCAGCCGGGCGAACTTCTTGCAGTTCATCGACTTTCTACCTCCGCACGAAGTGGGCCCGGCGGTTCTTCGCCCATGCCGCTTCGCTGGGGCCGGGATCCAGAGGTTTCTCCTCGCCGAAGCTGACCGTGGAGAGGGCGCCGGGCTTGACCCCGAGGGATACGAGATAGCTCTTGGTGCTATCGGCGCGGCGCTCGCCCAGCGCAATGTTGTACTCTGCGGTCCCGCGCTCGTCGCAGTGTCCCTCGATGAGGATCGCTGCCGCCGGGTTCGCCTTCAGGTAGTCGGCCACATCCCGGAGGGTGGACTTGTCCTCCTCCCGGATGAACGACTTGTCGTAATCGAAATGGATATCGGGGAAATCGGACGGTTTCTCCATGGTCGCCGCCACACCCGCCATCGCCATCTTCGCCTCCTCGGATGGAAGGGTCTCGGAGACGATCGGTTCTTGCATGCCGGCCTGCGTCTCACCAGGGGGGGATGTCATCCCCGGGGCCGTGTCGGTCGATTTCACCAGTTCCTTCTTTCCACATCCCACGGCAAACAGCAGAAGAAGTACCGACAACGCTCCCAGAACCCGCTTCCCGCCTAACGGACCTTTCATCTCTACCTCCTCAAAGCTTATGTTGGCTCGCACGTCTCTTGCCCGATCCCGCCGAACGCGGTCACTGCCGGGGGGACCACGATGGAGAACCCACGGCTGGCAACCCCCGGAAAACCCCCCTTTTCCACCGTCCGTCCACGGATGCGATTTTCAACTCAGAATAGCCACTTTTTTGGAGGGTGTAAACCAGATACCGTCCGTCCGGGGAGAAGGACGGATCGATGCAACTTCCGTTGTCCGAGATCACGAGACGCTGGTCCGACCCGTCTGAGCGAACCGTGTAGATCCCGTACCGCCCTTCCGCAAGGGAGGTGAAGGCGATCAGGTCGCCCGCGGGGGACCAGGAGGGAGAGGTGGAGTAGTACCCTGCCTGGGAGACGCGTCTCACGTCGGAAGAACCGATATCCTTGACGTAGATCTGGGGCGAACCGCTCCGGTCGGACACGAAGGCGACCCTCTTCCCGTCGGGGGAAACCGAGGGAGAGACCTCGATTCCCCATCCGCCAACGACCTTCCGCACGGCGGAACCGGTAAGCGATACCCGGTAGATGTCGGAGTTCCCCCCCACGCTCAAGGTAGCGTACAGGGAGTCGCCCGAAGGGGAGAACGATCCGGGAGATTTCGAGTTTCCGTGCCGCACCACGAGGCGGTCCGTCCCGCCGGCAAGGTCCCGCATGTAGATCTGCGGGACTCCGGTCCGGTAGGAGGTATAGGCAAGCATTTTCGCATCCGGCGACCAGCGGGGAAAGAGGTTGAAACTCCGATTGTCGGTCACCTGCCGCAGTTCCCGCCCGTCGAGCCCGATGACGTAGATCTCCTTTCCCCTCCCCTTTTTCGGTCTCGCGGAGAAAGCGATCTCGGTATCAAAGATCCCCCGGACTCCCGTGAATGCGTAAAGCACCTCGTTGGAGAACTTGTGCGCCATCTTCCGGAATCGGCGCACGGGGCCGGAGAATTTCTTGCCCGCCATCATGTTTCCCAGCGTGGCGTCGTAGAGGCGCATCTCCACCGTCATCTGGTCCCCCTGGACATCCACCTTCCCGATCACCACGGCCTCCGCCCCGATCATCTTCCAGTCGGGAAAAGAGAGCGGTCTTGAAAGGAAGTGCTCCGATACGATCCGCTCCAGATAGGCCTGGCGCGAGATCACATCGAAAAGCGATGTCATCGCGAGATCCCCCCCGATCACCCCGGGGAGGTCTCGGGCAAGAGACGCGTCTCCTCCCGTTACAACGAAGTCCGGGAGGGAGATCGGCATGCGTTTCCCCCCGGGCGCGTTGATGTCGATGTACAGGACGGCCCCGGAAACGGAAGGGACGAGGAGAAGCAGAAGGGAAAGAAAAAGCGTCCCCGCGGGACGGATCACGAGTTCCCTCCCGCCCCGTAGAAACGGAATCCGACCTCGTAGTGGTCCTCCCCCCCGCGCAGTTGGTCGGGAGGGACGGGGAGCGGGCTCGCCTTATTGATGGCACGGCGAACGGAATCGTCAAAATAGGGGTTGCCGGAGGTTTTCTCCATCCGGACCTGCGACACCCGGCCGTCCTGCTCGATGACGATCCGGATCCTCACCATGAGGTTTTCCCTCTCTCCCGCCGTGAGCGCGGGCACGGTCCAGTTCGAACGGATCTTCTCGTCCAACTTCCGGAAGTAGGCGAGCTGTTCCGGGGGAACCCGGGCGTTGCCGGTCGCGCCTGGCAGCCCGGCCGTCGGGGACGGGGGAGCGCTCTTCGGAGCGGGCTGCGCGGAAGACAGGTCGATCCTGCGTCCGACGCGCTCGCCGACCTGCCGGATCGCCTTCCGGGCGTCCTTCTCCCGGCGGATTGCCACCACCGCCTCCCGGAGCCGTTCTTCGGAAGCCCTCTTCTCGCGTATTTCGCGGAGACTCTTTTCGAGAGCCACGGCGTCCGGCGCATCCTTCGCCTTGCTTTTCTTCTTTGCCTTCACCGTCACCGGGGGAGGAGCCTCCGATTCCTTCTCCTCCTTCGCGGACTTTTGCGGGGGCGGGGGAGCCGGCTCCTTGACCGGCCTCGCGCGCTTCCGGGGCGGCGGGGCGAACGCCTCTCCTCCGACAAGGTCAACCACGGTCACGGAGAGGAACCGGGAGGGTGGGGAGTAAAAACCCGCCCATAACATGGCAAGACCCATGCCGACTACGTGAACCACCACCGAAACGGCGATCATTTTGCGGAAGAGCTGCTCCATTGGAGTGAACGCCAGGGGGACGACCATCCGCATGCCTGTGGCGCCCCCGCTGCTCAACGCTCAAGGGGTTCCGTGACCATTCCGAGTTTTTGGATCCCGGCGTTGCGGACCTCCGCGATAACCTTTATGACGAACCCGTACGGGACGGCGCGGTCGGCGCGGAAATAGACCTGCCGGTCCGTGCGCCGCTCGACGATCGCCTTCAGGGTTTCGCTCAGCCGGTTGAACTCCATCGGCTGCTTCCCGACGAAGATCCTGCTGTTTCTGTCCACGGTGACCACGAGTCGTTCCTCATCGGACCGCAACGCCTTAGCGTTTGCCTGCGGCAGGTTGACATCCACACCCTGGGTGAGCATCGGGGCGGTAACCATGAAGATGATAAGGAGCACGAGCATCACGTCGACGAGGGGAACGATGTTGATGTCGGCCATCAATCGGCGGTCGTTTCCGTTTCCGCTGTTAAATGCCATCAGGCTATACCTTCTCCAGGCTGCGCTCGAGGAAGTTCACGAACTCGATCGAGAAACTGTCGAGCCTGGTGGCGATCGCCCGCATCCGGTTCAGAAAAAAATTGTACGCTATAACCGACGGGATCGCGGCGGCCAGTCCCGCGGCGGTCGCGACCAGCGCCTCGGCGATCCCCGGGGCGACCGTGGAGAGCGTGGCGCTTCCCGTCATCGCGATGCCCGAAAAGGCGTTCATGATCCCCCAGACGGTCCCGAACAGTCCGATGAAGGGCGTCGCGCTCCCCGTCGTCGCCAGAAAGGGGAGGTACGTCTCCATGAGCGCGATCTCCTCGTTTGCCGCCTTCCTCATCGCCCGCTCCACGTTTTCCAGGGGGAGAGCACCGGTGCGGCCGGCAGCCGCAGCAGGCTCGCCGGACCTGCCGCGCTGGATCCGCATCAACTCGAGATACCCCGTCCGGAACACCTCGGTAAGCGGTGTCCGCTCCGATTTTTCCGCCTGGTCATACAGGGCGGCGAGGTTTTTCCCCTCGGCAAAGGCCTTGGCGAACTCGACCTGGTTCCTCTCTATCCCCTTGAAAAGCCTGAACTTTAGGAAGATGATGGCCCAGGAGACGACGGAAAACACGATGAGCATCAGGAGCACGAGCTTGACGATCGGGCCGGCAAGCAGGATGTGCTGGAATACGCGGGTGTCGAACATGCCCGACGCAGCCGCTACGACAGGGGAACCGATTCCCGGGTACGACATCGAAAGAGGTACCTCCATAGAAGAGTATCAATCCTATATAACCCAAACCTTTCCGCGGTTCAATCTTCTTGACATTGTTCCCCTTAATAAATACGATACGTAATAATGGAACAAAAAGTAAAAAAATCCAGAAACACCAAACAACGCGCGGTTATTCTGGAAATCCTCCGTAAAGGCGGATTCCACCCGACCGCGGAATCGATCTACCACGAAGCACGCAAGATCCTTCCCAACATAAGCCTCGGGACGGTGTACCGCAACCTCAATTTCCTCCGGGAACAGGGACTGGCAAGTGAGATCCGCACAAACAGCGAGTCCTCCTCGAGGTTCGAGGGAAAGTGCCCGCCCCATGCTCATTTCCACTGCACGAATTGCCAGTCGGTCCTCGACCTTCCGCTCCCGCCGTGCCTCAAGGAACTTGAGTG
>CAJIAW010000109.1_pt1 | contig 10116 bp, 10 predicted proteins | sample 9199241 | NCBI WGS metagenome assembly CAJIAW01 (sample SAMEA7708284, study PRJEB35096) | sediment metagenome | biome: marine neritic benthic zone biome [ENVO:01000025]; feature: sediment [ENVO:00002007]; material: shallow marine sediment [ENVO:03000034] sea grass bed [ENVO_01000059] ...
ATCCCGCCATCGTCCCGATCTTCTGCAACGATTCGAAGTCGAAGGCCACGTTGATCTCGTCGGCCCGAAGCACCGGGGTCGAAGAACCGCCGGGGATCACGGCCTTGAGCGTCTTCCCGTCCTGGAGTCCTCCCGCGTGCTCGTAGATGATCGACCAAAGCGACGTTCCCACGGGCAGTTCAAAGACGCCCGGCTTCTTCACGGGGCCGCTGACGCAGATCAGACGGGTTCCGCCGTCTTTTTCCACCCCGAGAGAGGCGAACTTCTCTCCCCCATGGGTAACGATCCAGGGGACGTCGGCGATCGTCTCCACGTTGTTCACGATCGTGGGCTGCCCGAACGCCCCCACCGAGGCGGGGAAGGGGGGCTTTACCCGGGGCCACCCGCGCTTCCCCTCGAGGGAGTTGATGAGGGAGGTCTCCTCCCCGCAGATGTAGGAGCCGGCGCCCATGTGAACGGTCACGTCCAGGTCGAATCCGGTTCCAAGGATGTTCCTGCCCAGGTACCCCTTCGCGTACGCCTCGTCGATCGCCTCTTGCATGATCTCCGCTTCCCGGACGAACTCCCCCCGGATGTAGATGTAGCAGATGTGAGTCTCAAGGGCGAAGCAGGTGATGGCGATTCCCTCGATCAGGAGGTGGGGGCCCCGCGTCATGATGAGCCGGTCCTTGAACGTCCCCGGCTCGCCCTCGTCGGCGTTGATCACGAGAATCCGCGGCCGGGAGAGGTCCTTGGGAAGGAACCCCCACTTGACGCCCGCCGGGAATCCCGCGCCCCCGCGCCCGCGCAGGTTCGCCTTCTTCACCTCCGCGACGATCTCCTCCTTCGGCATCGAGATGGCCTTGCGCAGGGCGGCGTACCCGCCAAGCTCCTCGTACGTGTCCGCGTGCCTGTATCGTTCGTTGTCGAAGTGGGTTGTCAGGACGAGTTCCATCGTCTCCCGCCTATTGCTCCACCGGCGCTACGTGCTCGCGGGGGGCTTCCGTCTCCGCTACGCTCGCGACCTTGCACCCGCTCGCTGCCGGTTCCGCTCGCGTACAAGACGCCGCTTCGCGGCGATTCCCATTCCTCGCTCCACAGGCCGCTCCGCGGAACCCCCCGCTGCGCACTTTGGCAGCGGGTATCGCATCGGACCGTTACCGTATTTGTGAAACGAAGCACTTGGTTTCCTTCACCGGAGCCTGTCGAGAATCGCGTCGATCGATTCCTCGCTCAGGTCCTCGTAGTAGTCGTCGTTCACCTGCATCACCGGGGCGGTCCCGCAGCTTCCCAGGCACTCAACCGTGGAGAGGGTGAACCTTCCGTCGGCGGTCGTCTCCCCCGGCTTCACGCCAAGCTTCTCCGACACGCGTTCGATCAGGTGCTCCGCCCCCATGAGGGAGCAGGAGAGATTCCGGCATACCTGCAGGTGATATGTCCCCACGGGCTTCTTGTTGTACATCGTGTAGAAGGTGGCGACCCCGTAGATCTGGGCGGGAGTGAACCCGAGCAGGTCGGCGACATATAGAATCGCTTCGTCGGACAGGTGCCCGAATTCGCGCTGCGCGATGTAGAGTGTCGGCAGGATCGCCGCCTCCCGGTTGGGATAGCGGGTAAGCAACTTTTCGTGCTTCGCCCGGGTCTCCTCGGAAAAGACCAGGCTCACCGGTCGAGTTCTCCCGCGATGATGTTGACGCTTCCCAAAACTGCGATCAAGTCCGCGATCATCCCCCCTTCGCACAGATGCGGCATCCCCTGGAACAGGGGAAGGCACGGCGGCCGGACCTTGATCTTGTAAGGCCCCCCGCCCCCCTTGCTGACGATGTAGTAGCCGAGCTCCCCGTTGGCGGCCTCGGTTGCCGAGTAGACCTCGCCGGCGGGGACCTGGACACCGTCCATGACGTGCTTGAAATGGTTCATCAGGGACTCGATGTTCTCGTAGACGTCCGCCTTCTGCGGCAGGATGAATCGCGGATCGTCCACGTTAATGGGCCCCTCCGGGAGCTGGTCGAGGGCCTGCTCGATGATGTGGAGGGACTGGTGCATCTCCTCCATCCGGACCATGTACCGGTCGCAGGTGTCCCCTTCCTCCCCGATGGGCACGTCGAAGTCGAAGCGGTCGTACACGAGGTACGGCTCATCCTTCCGAAGGTCTAAGGGAACCCCCGCGGCGCGAAGGCACGGCCCGGTGAACCCGCGGGCGATCGCCTCCTTCGGCGTGATGGCCCCCACTCCCATCGTGCGTTCGATGAAGATCCGGTTCTTCGTCAGCAGGGCGTTCACGTCCGCGATCGCCGGCACGATGACGTTCCGGCAGACGTCGCGGCACTTCTCGACCCATCCGTCGGGGAGGTCCCACATGAGGCCTCCGATCCTCGTGTACGCCGTCGTAAGCCGGATCCCCGTCAGCGGCTCGATGAGGTGCATGTACACCTCCTCGCGGGGCTTCCAGAAGTACCAGAAGTTGGTCAGCGCCCCGATGTCGACCATATTCGTCCCGATGCAGACCATGTGGTCGATGATCCGGGAAAGCTCGCAGATGAGGACACGGATGTACTGGCACCGCTCGGTGACCTCGATCCCGCACAGTTTCTCGACGGCCATCACGTACCCGACGTTGTTCATCAGGGAGGAGACGTAGTTCAGCCGGTCCGTGTAGGGGATCACCTGGGTCCAGGTGGCGTTCTCGGACTCCTTCTCGAAGCACCGGTGCAGGTACCCGAACTCGGGCGTGAGCTTGAGGATCGTCTCCCCGTCCAGTTCCGCGATTAACCGGAGGGTGGCGTGCGTTGCCGGATGCGACGGGCCGATGTTGAGGATCATCGGCTCGGCCTGCATGTCGAGCGTTCCGGCTTCCCTCCTGTATGCCTCGATCTCGGCCATCCTATTCCTACTCCTGCGGGCCCACGGTCGGCTGGCGCCTCGCCTTCGGGTAGTCTTTCCTCAGCGGATGCCCCTCGAATTCCTCGTACATGAGGATCCTCTTGAGGTTCGGGTGATCGCGGAAAACGATCCCGTACATGTCGTACGCCTCCCGCTCGAACCAGTCCATCCCGACCCAGACCGGAATGACCGAGTCGATCACCGGGTCCTCCTCCGGAACGCGCGCCTTGATGCGCACCCGGTGCTTCTTCTCAAGCGAATAGAGGTGGTAGACCACCTCGAACCGGGGCTCCTCCCCCAGGTAATCCACCGCGGTCAGATCCATCGCGAAGTCGAACAGGAGATCCGGGTCGTCCCGCAGAAAGGCGCAGATCTCGATGATCCTCTCCCGCCGGACCAGCGCCGTGTCGTCCCCGAAGTCGGAGTGGGTCGTCACGATGTCGTCTCCGAACCGCTCGGTCAGTTTCTGCAGCACGATGTTTTTTTGTTCGTCGGCCATTCCTATAAGTCCGCCTTCAGATCTTGATGGGCCAGCGGTCCCGGGCGCGGGGCTCCCCCGTATCGATCATCTTCTGGATGAGCACGATGGCGTCGATGATCTGCTCCGGGATCGGCGGGCACCCGGGGATGTAGATGTCGACGGGCATGAACTTGTCGATCCCCTGGACGACGCTGTAGTTGTTGTAGAAGCCTCCCGAGGAGGCGCACGCTCCCATCGCCACCACCCACTTCGGCTCGAGCATCTGGTCGTAGATGCGCTGCAGGACCGGCGCCATCTTGTAGTTGACGGTCCCCGCCACGAGCATCATGTCCGCCTGCCGGGGGGAGAACCGGATGACCTCGGCTCCGAACCGGGCGATGTCGTAATGGGTCCCGAATGCCCCCATCACCTCGATCCCGCAGCACGCGGTGGCGAAGGTGAACGGCCAGATCGAGTACTTCCGCCCCCAGGCGAGCAACGCCTCGAACCGGGTCGTCAGAAATCCCGGTGCGCCGTCTTTCTCGCGGTTCACTGCCAATCGAGCGCTCCCTTTTTCCAGGCGTAGATCAGCCCCACGAGGAGGATCCCCACGAAGATGGCCATCTCGATGAAGCCGAACAGGCCCAGGTCCCGGAAGAGGACCGCCCACGGGTAGAGGAACGCCGTCTCCAGATCGAAGAGGATGAAGAGCAGCGCGACCAGGTAGAATTTCACCGACACGCGCACGGAGGCCGACGTGAACGGGTCCACGCCGCATTCGTAGACGCTATACTTGATCCGCTCGTACTTCCGGGGACCCAGGGCCTGGGAGAGGAAAACGAACCCCACCGCCATCCCGACGGCGATGATCAGGAGAAGGAGTACGGAGAAATACGGGTCGGCAAACTGGATGGAAGAAACGAGGTTTGCCAACGGCCCCTTCCTTTTAATTGGTCAGTATGCGTACAGACGACTCGGCGATGCGGATCACGGGCTCCCAGTATACCCCCAGCAAGAGCGTGGGAACAACCAGGATGGCCAGCATGACCCTCGGCACGAAGGCGACCGAAAGCTCTCCCGTATGTCTCGGATCCTCCAGGAACATCACCTTCAGGATCCGGGCGTAATAATACAGGGATACCACGCTGTTGATTCCCGCCACGAGGACCAGCCAGTAGATCCCCTGGTGAATCACCTCGGCGAACAGGTAGACCTTGCCGATGAACCCCGAAAACGGTGGAATCCCCGTGAGCGCGAACAGGAAGACGGCCAGGGAGACTGCGGCGAGGGGTGCCCTCCTGCCCAGCCCGGAAAAATGGGAGATGTCCTCGTCCCGGCTTCCGTTTGCGACCAGGACCACCACGTAGAAGGCGCCCAGGTTCATGAAGAGATACACGACAAGGTAGAAAAGGATCGCCTTGAGACCCGCCGCGGTCAGCAGGACAAACCCCATCAGCATGTACCCGGCGTGGGCGATCGAGGAGTAGGCGAGCAGGCGCTTCACATTCTTCTGGTTGATGGCGATCAGGTTTCCCACCGTCATCGTCACCGCGGACATGACCGCGAACAGGAACGGCCAGTCCACGGAGGAGGAGAGCTCCCACATCCCGCCGGCGTCGCCGGGAGAAGCGAAGACGGTGTAGAAGAACCGGACCAGGATCGCGAACCCGGCGGCCTTGGGCCCGACGGACAGGAAGGCCGTCACGGGGGTGGGCGCGCCTTCGTACACGTCGGGGGTCCACATGTGGAAGGGGACGGCGGCGAGCTTGACCCGGATCCCACGGTCACCATCACCGCCGCCAGCATCGCGGGCAGAGGCACCGTTCCCGTGGCAAGAACGCGGCCGATCTCGGAAATCTGCGTGGACCCCGTCATGCCGTACAGGAGCGAGAACCCGTAGATCATCACCCCGGAGGCGGTCGCCCCGTACACGACGTACTTCATCGACGCCTCCGTGGAGGACGCCTTCCCCTTCAGGTAGCCGGTGAGCAGGTACGAGGGGATCGAGACCAGCTCGATCGCAAGATAGAGCATCACGATATCGCTGGCCGAGGAGAGGAGGAACATGCCGAGCAAAATCGAGAGAAGAAAGATGTAGTACTCGGCCTGTGTCCTGTCCGCGAGTTCGTTGCAGTCGATCGACATGAAGATGACGATCGCCGTCGCCAGGGCGGTCAGCACCTTGAAGAAGACCGCGAAGCCGTCCAGGACGACCATCCCCTCGAAGAGCCCCATCCCCCCTCCCGCAGGGGTCATCCACGCGAAGAGGAGCGCCGTCCCCGTTCCGACGAGCGCCAGGAGGGCCGCCCCGGGGGAGCGGCGGTTTTTCCCGATGACGTGGAGGACGATCAGCAGCAGGATCGTCGTGGTGATCGCGAGCTCCGGCAGGAAGTAGCGAAGGCTGTCGAGGTTCCCCAGGATCATCTAGACCACCATCTTCACGACGTCGACGAGATGATTCAGGGACGTGCTCATCAGGTTGAGCACCGGCATCGGGTAGACGCCGAGGAGAAGCGTCATCAGCGCCAGCGGGGAAAGGCAGAAGATCTCGCGGGCGTTGATCTCCTCGAGCTGGGCGTACTTGGGGTTGAGCGGTCCCAGGAAGACCCGCTGGAGCGCCCAGAGGTGGAACGCGGCGACGATGATGATCCCAAAGGCGGAGATCATCACGATCGTTCGGAACACGCCGAACGACCCGATGAAGACCATCGCCTCGGCGACGAACCCGGAGAAACCCGGCAGGCCAAGGGACGCGAAGAAGGCCACGGTGATGAAAAAAGTATAGACCGGGACAACGGCGCCCAGCCCCCCGAACCCGTCGATGTCGCGGTGGTGCGCCCGATCGTAGACGACGCCGACCAGGAAGAACAACATGGAGGTGATCATGCCGTGGGAGAACATCTGGAACGACGCGCCGACCATCCCGGCCGGGGTGAGCGCAGCCATCCCCAGGAGGCAGAACCCCATGTGGCTGACCGAGGAGTAGGCGACCAGCTTCTTCATGTCGGTCTGGGCCATGGCGGAAGGAGCGCCGTAGACGATGTTGATCGCCCCCAGGATGGCCATGGGGATGACGAACCACTTCGTCACGTCGGGGAACATCGGAAAAGAGATCCGCATCAGCCCGTACGTCCCCATCTTCAGGAGGATCCCGGCCAGGATGACCGAGATGGCGGTCGGCGCCTCGACGTGGGCGTCGGGGAGCCACGTGTGGAACGGGAAGAGCGGCACCTTGATCGCGAACCCGATGAAGAGCCCCAGGAACAGGAGGATCCGGACATCGAACCCTTTGAGCCACCCGTTGTGGGTCGACTGCTGCATGTAGTGGAGCATGTTGAAGGTGTGCCCGCCCGTCTCCGGGTCGGTCGTGTTGAAATAGAGCGCCAGCATCACGATGAGCATCAGGATCGATCCCAGGAGCGTATAGAGAAAGAACTTGATCGCCGCGTATTCCCTGCGCGGCCCGCCCCAGATGCCGATGAGGAAGTACATCGGCAGAAGCATCACTTCCCAGAAGACGTAGAACAGGAAGAAGTCCAGGGCGCAGAAGACGCCGATCATGCCGGTCTCGAGGAGGAGGAGGAGGGCCATGTACCCCTTGATCTGCTTTTCGATATTCCAGGAGCCGATCACTGCCAGGAAGGAGATGATCGCCGTCAGTATGATCATGGGCATCGAGATTCCGTCGGCGCCCAGGAAGTACTCGACGTTGATCGAGGGGATCCACGAATAGTGCTCGACGAACTGGAACTGGCTCGCCACGTTCACGCCGGCCACCGTGCGGTCGTAGGTGAACCAGAGCTGGACCGCGAGAGGGATCGGGAGAAACGCCGCGGCGGCGGCGATCGTCTTGACGAGATTGTCCTTCCCGCCCGGCACCATGAGAATGACCGCCGCGCCGGCTAGGGGAAGGAACGTCATCAGGCTCAGGATGTGGCTGTTGACAAAGTCCAAGGAAGACCTCCTCCGGTCAGAAAGCTTTTAACAGGAAAATGATCAGTACACCGCCCGCCAGCACGAACACGTAATGGTAGAGCTTCCCGGTCTGGATCCGGCGGAAGATGGATCCGCTGCCGATCGTGACGTCGGCCACCCCGTTCACCGCACCGTCGACCACGCCGTCGTCAAACTTCCCGATAAGGTACGAGATCCAGACGCCGATCTGTGCGCAGAGGTTGACGAGCCCGTCGACGACGTGCAGGTCGAACCAGCCCAGCGCACGGGAGAAGGCCTTCGTCCCGTTAACGGCCGTCGCCTCGTACAACTCGTCGAAGTACCATTTGTTGAACAGGAAGGTGTGGACGGGCCGGAACGCGGACGCCACCTTCTCGGGATTGATCCAGCCGAACCGGAAGACGACGAACGCCAGCGCGATGCCGAGCGTGCCGAAAATGACCGAAAGGTACATCGACCAGACGTGGGCCACGTGATCCAGATGCGCCTCGTGGGAATCTTCGTGGTCGCCCGCCATCCCGTGCCCTTCGGATGCGGGCGGCGCATGGGTGGCGGTATCGTGGTCCGCGCCCTTCGGCGCTGCACTCTCGGCGGCAAAGGCGACTCCGGCCGTCGGAACGTGCAGGATGGAATCGGCCGATCCGGCGGAAGCCGGAACGGCATGGACAGCGGGAATCGCCGGCGTTGGCACGGAAACCGCAGCGACGACCGGAATGACGGGAGCCGGCTTTTTGATCAGGTCGCCGAACCACCCGCTGTACCAGAAGGAGAACGACAGCCCGGCCAGGACCACGAGGGGGACCCACATGTTCGGGGGCGACTCGTGGGCATGGTCGAACTTGTGGTGGTCTTTCGGTTCCCCGAGGAACGTTCGGATCACCAGCCGGAACATGTAGAAGGCCGTCATCCCCGCGGTCAAAAGCGCCCCGGCGAACAGGATCATGTGATGCGGATTCTTCATCCCGAACAGGAGGGCAGACTTGAGGATCATATCCTTGCTGTAGAAGCCCGAGAATAGCGGTACCCCCGCGATCGAGAGCGTGGCGATGAGGAAGGTGAGGAAGGTGATCGGCATCTTCTTCCGCAGCCCCCCCATCTCGGTGATCTCCTGGCTGTGGACCGCGTGGATGACCGACCCGGAACCCAGGAAGAGGCACGCCTTGAAGGCGGCGTGGGTGGTCAGGTGCGCCAGCCCGGCAGTGAAGCCGCCCACCCCTAAGCCAAGGATCATGTACCCCAGCTGGGAGCACGTGGAGTAGGCGAGGACCTTCTTGATGTCGGTGGCTACGAGCGCGATCGTGGCCGTGATAAAGAGGGTGATCAGACCGGTATAAGCGATGAAGAGGAAGGCATCCGGGGTGAAGATCGGAAAGACGCGCCCAACGAGGTAGACGCCCGCGGCCACCATCGTCGCCGCATGGATCAGCGCCGAGACCGGTGTGGGGCCTTCCATCGCGTCAGGGAGCCAGACGTGAAGCGGAAATTGCGCCGACTTCCCGATCGCGCCGCAGAAGATCCCGATCCCCGCAAGCGTCAGGAGGGTCCCGCCGATCTTTCCCTCCGAGATTCCCAGGAAGACCTCGTCGAACCCGAGCACACCGGTCGTGGCGAACAGGATCAGGAACCCGATCAGGAACCCGAAGTCGCCCACCCGGTTCACGATGAACGCCTTCTTGCCGGCGTCGGCGGCCGACTTCTTCTCGAACCAGAACCCGATGAGCGCGTAGGAGGAAAACCCGACCAGCTCCCAGAAGATGTAGATGAAGAAGAAGCTCTCGGCCAGGACCAGCCCGAGCATGGAGAACGAGAAGACGGAGAGGTAGGCGAAAAACCGGCTATACTTCGGGTCGCCGTGCATGTACCCGACCGAGAACAGGTGAACGAGGAACGAGACGAGGGTCACGATGACGAGCATCACGGCCGTCAGGTTGTCGATAAGGATCCCCGCGTTGATGACGAACCGGCCTCCCAGGGACAGCCACGGGACCACAACGTGGTACTGGAAGTTCGGATCGTAGATCCGGAAGACCTCGAAGAAGATCACGATCGACATCACGAGCCCTGCGCCGATCGTGGCGAGGGAGACCCAGTCCCCCTTCCGGGGGAGCCGCTTCCCGACCGCGATGTTGATGAAGAAGGAGAGCAGCGGCAGGAACGGGATGATGTAGGCGTATCGGATCAACGGTTCACCCTTTCATTTCGTCTGTTGCGTCAACCCTGGAGGTGGTCGGCCATGTCCACTTCCACGGTGCCCGTCGTGGCGAACAGCCGCAGGAAGATGGCCAGTGCGACGGCCGCTTCGGCGGCCGCGAGCACGATGACGAACACGGCGAAGATCTGCCCTCCGATCATCTGGGACACGTAGTGCGAAAACGCGACGAAGTTGATGTTTGCGGCGTTCAGGACCAGTTCCACCCCCATGAGGACGGCAACCGCGTTGCGTCGCGTCAGGATCGTATACAGGCCGCAGCAGAAAAGCGCGGCAGCGATGACCAAGAGCTTGTCCAGCGTCATCTACTTCGGCTCCTCCATGTCGGGTTTCGGGGTGTCGGACTGGTCCGGTCGCGAAAGAAGCGCCGCGCCGATGAGAGCGGCAAGAAGCAGCACGGAGGCGACCTCGAACGGAAGCAGGTACCGGGTCATCAGAAGCTCGCCGATCTCGGCGGTCGTCGGCTGGTACGTGATCTCCTGCTTCAGGACGAATGCCGGGGACACCGCCGTGTACGCCAGCACGCCGAACAGGGTCAGGCTGATCGCCGCCGCGGGCAGCCGGAAATGGACCGGGTTGGACAGCTTGACGGAGGAGATCCGGTTCGACAGGAAGACCGCGAACATGATCA
>CAJIAW010000004.1_pt1 | contig 9871 bp, 8 predicted proteins | sample 9199241 | NCBI WGS metagenome assembly CAJIAW01 (sample SAMEA7708284, study PRJEB35096) | sediment metagenome | biome: marine neritic benthic zone biome [ENVO:01000025]; feature: sediment [ENVO:00002007]; material: shallow marine sediment [ENVO:03000034] sea grass bed [ENVO_01000059] ...
CGAGTACTACTACGACCTCTTCGTGAAAGACCTCAAGCGCAACCCGACCGACGTGGAGTGCTTCGATCTTTCCCAATCCAACAGCGAGCACTCGCGCCACTGGTTCTTCAAGGGGAAACTGGCGGTCGAAGGGAAGGAGATCCCGGAAACCCTGATGCAGATCGTCAAGGCGCCCCTAAAGGCCAACCCGGGAAACAGCGTGATCGCCTTCCGGGACAACTCGAGCGCGATCAAGGGATTCCGGATCCGGACGATCCTCCCTGACCAACCAGGAACGCACTCAAGGCTTTCTCCCGCAAACCCGACCTATCACCTCATCTTCACGGCGGAGACGCACAATTTTCCAAGCGGCGTCGCCCCGTTTCCCGGGGCGGAGACCGGAACGGGAGGAAGGATCCGGGACGTCCAGGCAACGGGACGGGGAGCGTTAGTCGTTGCGGGGACCGCCGCGTACTGCGTCGGAAACCTGCGGATCCCCGGCTACAGTCTCCCCTGGGAAGACCCCTCCTTCGAGTACCCGGGCAACCTCGCCACGCCGCTATCGATCGAGATCGAGGCTTCCAACGGCGCTTCCGATTACGGGAACAAGTTCGGCGAGCCCGTCATCCAGGGATTCACCCGCTCGTTCGGCCTGCGGCTTCCGGACGGGGAGCGCAGGGAATGGATCAAGCCGGTCATGTTCACGGCCGGGATCGGGCAGATGGATTCCCGGCACGTGGAAAAGGGGCTGCCGGAGCCGGGGATGCTGGTCACGAAGATCGGAGGGCCCGCATACCGGATCGGCATGGGGGGCGGTGCCGCGTCGAGCATGATCCAGGGCGAAAACATCGCGGAGCTTGATTTTAACGCCGTCCAGCGCGGCGATGCCGAGATGGAGCAGAAGATGAACCGGGTCATCCGCGCCTGCATCGAGATGGGGGATGACAATCCCATCGTGAGCATCCATGACCAGGGAGCCGGGGGGAACTGCAACGTCGTCAAGGAGATCATCTACCCTGCGGGGGGAAGGATCGAGGTACGCAAGATCCAGAGCGGGGATGACACCCTTTCCGTCCTCGAGTTGTGGGGCGCCGAGTACCAGGAGCAGAACGCCCTCCTCATCCGGCCCGAAAAAGCCGAACTGTTCGAGGAGATGTGCTGGAGGGAGAAGGTCCCCTGCTCTTGCATCGGGCGGATCACGGGGGACGGCCGGATCGTCCTTTTCGACGAGACCGACGGGAGCACGCCGGTCGACCTCGACCTGGAAAAGATCCTGGGCGACATGCCGCAGAAGATGTTTCGCTTGAACCGGATCCCTCCTGCGCTTTCGCCCTTGAAACTTCCCCGGAACGTAAGCGTCCGTGATGCGCTTGCCCGGGTCCTGCGGCTTGTCTCCGTCGGGTCGAAGCGGTTCCTGACGAACAAGGTCGACAGGAGCGTCACGGGACTTGTGGCAAGGCAGCAGTGCGCAGGTCCCCTGCAGCTCACCGTATCCGACGTCGCCATCATCGCCCAGAGCCACTTCGGTCTCACGGGCGCAGCCATCTCGATCGGCGAGCAGCCGGTAAAAACTCTCCTCGACCCGTCCGCGATGGCCAGGCTTACCGTCGGGGAGGCGCTGACCAACCTCGTGTGGGCGAAGATCAGCAAACTGGAAGACGTGAAGTGCTCCGGAAACTGGATGTGGGCCGCGAAGCTCCCCGGCGAAGGGGCGAAGCTCTACGACGCTGCCGTTGCACTTCGGGACATCATGCTCACGTTGGGGATCGCGATCGACGGGGGAAAAGACAGTCTCTCGATGGCGGCGAAGGTCGGCTCCGGGGAAACGGGCGAGACGGTGAAATCCCCGGGGACACTCGTGATCTCGGCCTACGCCCCGTGCCCGGACATAACGAAAGTGGTGACGCCCGACATCAAGAGACCAGGGAAGAGCCGTCTTCTTTTCATCGACCTCGGGAGGGACAGGAACCGGCTCGGCGGATCGGCGCTTGCGCAGGTGTACGGCCAGGTAGGCGACCGGTCCCCCGATGTGGATGACCCGAAACTTTTGAGGCGGGCCTTCCGCGCCGTCCAGGGTCTGATCGCGCAAGGATTACTCCTTTCCGGGCACGACCGAAGCGACGGAGGGCTCATCACCGCGCTATTGGAGATGGCGTTTTCCGGAAACTGCGGACTGGAAGTATCCGTGGAAAGCGAAGATCCTCTCCCCTGCCTGTTCTCCGAGGAACTCGGGCTGGTGATCGAGGTCCTTCCGAAGGATGAGAGAGCCATCACCTCCCTGCTCGGGAAAGCGAAAGTCCCCTGGCGGATTCTCGGGCGGACGACCAGGGCAAAGAAGATCAAGGTAAAAGCAGCCGGTCGGATCGTCCTTTCCGAAGATATGAGGGTCTTAAGGGAAGTCTGGGAGGAGACAAGCCACCGGCTGGAGAGGCTTCAGGCAAACCCGAAATGCGTCCTCGAGGAGAAGAGGACCGTCTTCGACCGGCCGGGACCGTCGTTCCACCTCACTTTCCGGCCCAAACCCGCATCCCCTGCCCTGATGCGCAAAAAGAAGAAACCCGCCGTCGCGGTCATCCGGGAAGAGGGAAGCAACAGCGACCGGGAGATGGCGTCGGCGTTCCACCAGGCGGGTTTTGACGCCTGGGACGTGACGATGACCGATTTCCTCGAGGAGAAGGTGGACCTTGACAGGTTCCGGGGGATGGCCTTCGTTGGGGGTTTCAGCTACGCGGACGTCCTCGACTCCGCCAAGGGCTGGGCCGGCGTGATCCGGTTCAACCGGGGTATATTCGAGCAGTTCCGCAGGTTCTACAAACGGACCGACACGTTCTCCCTGGGCGTTTGCAATGGATGCCAGCTTATGGCGTTTCTGGGTTGGGTCCCGTGGGCCGGGATCGAAGACAGGTACCAGCCCCGGTTCATACAAAACCTCTCGGGCCGGTTCGAGTCCCGGTTCGCGACCGTCCGGATATTCCAAAGCCCCTCCGTCATGCTCAAGGGGATGGCCGGCTCGACGCTCGGTATCTGGGTCGCCCACGGGGAAGGCAGAGCCTATTTCCCCGATCGTAAGATCCTGAAGGATATGGAGTCCCGAAGTCTCGCTCCGGTCCGGTACGTCGACGACCGGGGAAAGGTTACGATGCAGTATCCTTTCAATCCGAACGGTTCCGCAAGCGGTATCGCAGCGGTTTGCTCTCCCGACGGCCGGCACCTGGCGATCATGCCTCATCCTGAGCGGACTTTTCTCAAGTGGCAATGGGGGTTTATGCCGGATGAGTGGAAGAAAAACTTGAATGCCTCCCCGTGGGCCAGGATATTCCAGAACGCAAGGGAATGGTGCAAAAGTACCTGATCCGCGCCCGGCCCCGAAAAAGGCGTCTCACGGCACGATCTACCCGGGCCGCTTTCGCCCTCTCCGGCGAATCCCGGATAACCTTTACGGCTTGGCCGGCCCCGCTCCGGCGCCGGTGCGGTCGATCGCGGACGCGATCTCTTCCAGATCCTCCCCGGAAAGCGTAAGGCCCGCCGCCCCGATCCAGCCGTCCACCTGCTCCGGCGAGCGCGCACCCACGATCGCGCCCGTGACTCCCGGCCAGGCAAGGGTCCATGCCACTGCGATCTCCTCGACCGTTGTCCCATGGCGCGCCGCAATTGTCCGGAGCGCATCCCGCAGCGCCAGGTTTTTCTCCACGTTCGGCGGCAGGAATTCGGGCATGCGGCGGCGCCAGTCGTCCTGGGCAAGGGCCTTTACCCGGTCGGCCGTCCACTTCTCCGTCAACAGTCCGGACGCCATCGGGCTGTACGCGATCACGCCGGTGTCCCGTTCCTCGCACCAGGGGATCTCCGCTGCCGCGACCTCCCGCCGGATCATCGAGAAAGGCGGCTGAAGGGAATCGATGTGGCTTCGCTTCCCGCACCGCGCAAGGAGGGTAACGTCGAAGTTCGAGACGCCGGCCCACCGCACCTTCCCTTCCTCCACGAGCTTTCGCATCTCGCCCCAGGAGTCCTCCACCGGCGTGCCCGTCTGGTCCGGCCAGTGGCACTGGAAGAGGTCGATCCGCTCGACCCCGAGCCGGCGAAGCGACGCCTCGCACCCGCTGCGGACCTGCGCCGGGCGCAGGTCCCGGAGGATCTCCCCCATCGGGTCCCTCTCGTCCCAGTCGAGCCCGCATTTCGTGAAGACGTACGGGCGGTCTCCTGCCGGAAGCTCCCGGAGGAGCTTCCCGACGAGCTCCTCGGAGTGCCCGAGCCCGTAGACCGCCGCCGTGTCGATCCAGTTGATCCCTTTTTCCAAGGCATGTCGCATCGTCGCAAGGGATGCCGCGTCGTCCTGCGGCCCCCAGCCGAAGGACCAGCCGCCGCCCCCGATCGCCCACGCACCGAACCCGACCCGGGTGATCTCCGGGCCGTCCTTGCCGAGTCTTCGTGCAGGGAGGGATGCCACGGTCGAAAACCTCCTTTTGACGATCTTCAATCGAGATCGACGTCGCGCAACGGCTTTGCCGGCGGCTCGTCCTGGCTCTTTTCGAGGAATTCCTTGAACTTCTTGTCCATGGTGGCGCCCTTCTCCTTTTCGGTCCTGACGATCTCCTGGTAGCGCGCATCGACACGCGCCTTCTCCTCCCGAAGGACCTTCTCCGCGTCCTTCAGGTCGGCGGTTCTCCGGGGGTCTTTCGCTTCCACCCACTCCGTTACAACAGCCGCTCCGGGATCGATCGTAAGAGTCGATTTGCAACAGGGGCAGGTCACCTGAAATGTCTCTTTTCCGCTTTCCGTCATGAGTCGCCCCTCCTCCCTATGCAGTCTTTCCGGGTTCTATCTTGCAATTATATCTCGAAGCCCGCCTGCCGGGGGTATACGATCCGGCCCTTCCCCCCGATTCGCACACTTCCCTGAGAGGAAACGCTCGCCGTAAGACGGATATTTTCCATTATTTTATAGACAGTCGAAACTTCTATGGACAGCTCATATCTAATTTTCAGACACGAAAATGGAGTTTTGTCCCGATGCGGTTGCACGATCTGTGGGACGCGTATCTTTTTCGGCCAGGGGGAAGGAGCCGGGAAAGACCTTTATTATCGTGCCACACGCAAGGCCCGGATCGAGATATTCTTTCAATTTCAAACACATATATCGCTCCCAGGAATCTTCCATCTTTCCTCTGTTGGATCATGTGCGCAGCCAGTACTTCCGCATGATCCAGAGGAGAAAACACGGAACGGAATCACATTGAGTAAGGAGGTGTGGTGAAATGGCAAAATTTCTTATCGAGGTTCCGCACGAACCTGAAGAAAGGGCGTGTGCTCTTGCCGTTCAAATCCTTCTCAAGACCGGCTCTCATTACCTGACGAAGGCGGAATTCGGGTGCTTCGATGGGGAACATAAAGCATGGGTAATTGTCGAGGTAGACAGCAAGGAGGAGGCCCGGCACATTCTGCCTCCTGTATTCCGATCCCAGGCCAAGATCGTGGGACTTAACAAGTTCACATTGGAGGAGATAGACGAATTCATTCGTCAACACCCGGGTTAATGGCGGAAGGACACAACAACGACAACGGCAGCGCATTTGGGAGAACGTCATTCGGAGTGACCGCTCCTGCGGTAATTCCCCTAGCGCAAGCCGGGCATCGGGCGGCTTAGGTGGAGGAACATGGAGATCGATATCAAGAGAGTTTATGAGCCTCCGTCCCCCGAAGATGGCCGGCGCATCCTGGTCGACCGGCTTTGGCCACGCGGTCTTACGAAGGCCGACGCAAGGGTCGACTACTGGGCGAAGGAAACCTCCCCCTCCAACGAGTTGCGCAAATGGTACAAACACGACCCCGCCAATTGGGAGGAGTTCAAGCGGCAGTACTTCGCGGAGTTGGACTTCCTTCCCGATGCCGTTCAGTCGCTCCTGGACAATGTGCAACGCGGCCGGGTTACTTTTTTATTCAGCTCGAAGGAAAAAGAGTTGAACAATGCCGTGGCCTTGCGTGAGTACCTGGAATCACGTGGCAAGTAACGCGTTGCGGTCTGACACTTCCCTGGCACCAGCATTCACGAACCTGGCGGCTCCCTTTGGGGCAGGCCGACGATGGCCTTCGTAAGCGGCAGCCGGGATTACGGGGGGGCCACGCCGGAAACCGCCATGAGGATGTTCGGGTAGGACAGGTCGCCGATGCCGTTTAACACCTTGATGTGTTTCGTCTTCCGGTTGAATACCACCATGGCCGGTGTCCCCTGAACTTTGAATGCCTTCACGACGGACTGGAAATATTGAACCCCTGCGTTCACATCCGCATAGTTCAGCGGGCGATAGGTGACTCCCATCGGGGTTACGGCTTTCTGGACATCCTCCTGAGTCGGTTCCTTCGTCCTCTCCGCCAACCCGAAGAGCGCCTTCCGAATTTCGAGGTATCTCCCCTTCTCGCGGACGAGGAAACTCAGGTTGTAGGGGATGAAATTCATGCTTTCCGCATGGATGGGCATATCGACGAAAACGAGCTCCGCCCGGCTCATGATGTTCGGATACGCTCTCTCCATATCCGGTTCCGCCTTCCGGCAGGCGACACAGAACCAGTCGGTGACGACGTAGACTTCGACATCGGCGTCCATTTTCCCGAGCGCCACCGGGAGCGTTTCCGCGTGGGAATTGGCCGGGTTCCCCAACCCGACGAAAGAGACATACGAACCCACGACCATCACGGCCGCCAGAATAGATCCTCTCGATAGATACCGCATCGTCACTCCTCTCCCTGCCCCTGGCTGGTTCTTCCTATCGTAGTAATAGTCGGTACCAAGAGCAATCCCCGCCACAAAGACACATAACGCTATTGCAAGGCACATCGGACACCATATCTGGATGATGGAATGCTGCACGTAAAGGAAAGTGAATTCCGCCCCCCACGCGCCGGCAATCACCGCGGGGAAGAGACCTCGCACCACGGGACGGTCACGGAAATGAAACAACAGAAGGCAAAATGCGAAGAACCCGATCCCGACGATGGGGAACTTCATCCCGAAAATCGTCCACTCGTAAGTCGCCTTGCACTGTTCGGGGCACAGACCGACCGCAAGGAAAATGGAAAGCACGAGGGCCATGGCAAGCCCCGCCCATACCATCGCCATCCGAATCCCGAGAGATTTTATCCAGTCTAACATCATGAAATCCGAAGCGGGCCGTCACCGCCCTTTCCGTCCCGGGAACATCTTTGGGACACCAACATCAACGCTACCGTACCCGTTCCGGTAACGGTTCTTCCATTTTATTATCGATTATCCCGTCCGGGGAAGTCCCGACTCCGTGGAAGCGGCCCCAACCCCTTCCTTACGCGAGCATTCGATGCGCCTGGTACAAGTTCTGAACGATCCGGACGCCGTAGGGGCAGGTTTGTTCACACATTCCACACCGGGTGCATCCCCGGGCCGTCCTTGCCACAGGGATGGCCCGATATGTTCTCCGGGCGAGGTCGCTTTTCCCGTGATCCCTGTGATACTGCAGGTAGCGCAGAACATCGGAGATGGGGATGCCCGAGGGACAGCCTGGCAGGCATGTCCCGCACAGCCTGCAGACGTCCCGCCCGGCGGCCTAGACAACCTTCATGAGAAATTCGTTCTCCGCGCGGGACAGCGGTTTCCCACTCGCTGCCAGATTCTCCTCGAGCATGTCGAACGTATCCATCTCCGTGATGACAGCGGATACCGCGTCGTCTTCGAGAACCCATTTCAGCTTCGCCTGGGGAAGGCTCACCCCTTCCCCAAGATAGGCGTCGAGGTTCTTCCTTGGGACCCCCGCCATGGTTTTCATGGCCACGACCCCCACACCCCTCTCTTTGGCAAAGGCAAGCACCTTTCCGATCCCGGAGGTTTTCCGGTTGTCGCCGACCGCCTCGCCCTCTTCCCTAAACGTCTCCGAAAAGGCGTTGTACGCCACCGTGATCATGTCGTACCGCCCGCCCCGAATGGCAGACGTCAACACTTCCACGGGATTGCTGTGACAGGAAACGCCTGTGTACCGGACCTTTCCTTCCTTTTTCAACTTTTCGAATGAGGCCAGCACTTCCTCGTGTTCCACCACGCGGGCGCTGGAAACGTTGTGGGCGAGCAGGATGTCCAGATAGTCGGTATTCAGTCTCTGCAGGCTTCCTTCCGCCTCCCGGATAAGGGAATCCCTGGTGTCCCCCCACACCCGGGAGAAATGAAACTTGGTGGCAATGTGGAATTTGTCCCTTCTCCCCCTCAGGATTGCGCCGATCCTTCGCTCGCTGTTTCCGTTCAGGTAGACCGAGGACGTGTCGACGTAATTGACGCCCATTTCGATCGCTCTCCGGAAGACCGCTTCCGGGGGAGGAGGACTTCCCCCCAGGCCGATCTCCGAGAGGAAAAGGTCCGTCCGGCCGAGCCGCCGGTAGGTCATGTTTCCCTTCCGGACGCGATCTGCCGACATCTCCGCTTTTGCCTCTCGGGCGAACGGGCCTTTCGCGGTCACCCGGCTGCCGATGGCCGCCAGCGCGGAGTTCTTCAGGAATTCCCGGCGGGTCATTCCCGATGCAGCGATGCGAAGATATTCCTTCAACCCGGGTTGCCTAATCGGGGACGACGAAACCCCTCCTCCCTGAAATTCCCCGGGGAACGCGGCTGCGCCCCTCGGGATTCGTTATCCGGAAACGTTATCAGATTTACGGTACCAGATCCCCTTCCCGTTTCCCAGAGAGCACGTCGATTCGATCGCGGAACAGGGGGATTTCCAACCGTTTGCCATCCGGCCCTCTATTGGAGATGAGGCGCACGGGATCAGGATCGCGGGATCGACCGGACGAGGGCTCTTTTCCCGATAATGGCGTTTCACGTCAACACAAATCCGACCCGGTTCAAAGAAGCATATCCTCTTTCCACCCGAGTCGGACGATCTCTATCCTCTCCTGCCTGCTGTTTCCCAGCCCAAAACGGGTGTCGGCTGTGCCGATGTGGCGAGGAGGCGGACTTACCGGCCTTCCTCCCCCGAAGAAGGAGTCCCGTTTGGCCTGAATGATCCGGGCGCCCGTCGCGTCGGCAGCCACGGGGTCCCTGCTCACGATCAGGCCGCAGTAAGGCCAGGTGTGCCGGTGGCTGAAATGATGAGGTCCCATGCCGTGAAAAAGGGGGGTGATCATCACCAGGATGTTGAGCCGCGTTTTCCCTTTCACATGGGGAAGGTGCCATATCGCACCCAGACGTTCACAGGCGTTTTCGTGATACCTGCGGGGCTCGGGGACGAACATGATGTAGTTTTTCAGAAGCGTCCCGAGACCGGACCAGTGGTGTGTCCTCATGGGACGCACGTTGATCAGGGCAGTGGACCGCTGGAAGACGTGGTTCCTGAGCACCCCCCGGTCGTCCTCGGAGACGTTTTCCCCCTTCACGCCCGCTTCCATCAACCGCTTCCGAATGGCGTTGTTAAGTGTCTCCGGCGTGGGAAGGTAGTGCCAGATATTGGTCTTGACCCCGACGACATCTTCGGGCTTGGCAAGCTGCTTCCACGCCGAAGACGGGTCGGTCGCATCCATGAGGGCGGTGACCGCCCTGTCAAGCATGTTCTGCATGGCAATCCGGTCGATCCGCCCTTTTTCGTCGAGAACGCGCTTGTCCCGCACCAGAACAACGCGGCTGCTTTTCTCTCTGTCCGCGGGGAAACCATCCGCATGGGGCAATCCCATGACGCTTCCCACGGTAAAACACGCTCCTGCCCGGAGAAAATCACGTCGGGTGATGACCTTTCTCCCTGTTCCCACGGTGTGATCCCTCCTCCTTTTCCGCCCGTCTCCCCCGCCCGCTGGCGGTGAAAGGGACAAAAAGAGTGCCGGAGATTACGGACTTTTCTCCACTTCCTTCAAGAGGCCTTCGGCAAGGGACCTGCTTCCGGCTTCCAAGA
>CAJIAW010000074.1_pt1 | contig 9855 bp, 10 predicted proteins | sample 9199241 | NCBI WGS metagenome assembly CAJIAW01 (sample SAMEA7708284, study PRJEB35096) | sediment metagenome | biome: marine neritic benthic zone biome [ENVO:01000025]; feature: sediment [ENVO:00002007]; material: shallow marine sediment [ENVO:03000034] sea grass bed [ENVO_01000059] ...
GAAATCTCCAGTGCCGGAGGACAGCTCCCTCGAGGCACAGGCGGATGCCTTTGCAAGCCTGTTGGATGCGCTGGGCATCGATCGCGTGACGATAGTGGCGATTTCCGCCGGTGGACTGCCAGGGCTTACGTTTGCTCGGCGCTACCCTGAGCGAACAGCGGCATTGGTAATGATTGTGGCGGTCAGCTACACAGGGCAGGGGACAAGCAAAGACAGAAAGAAGGAAGCAAGGATTAACCGCATCATCGGCTCCGATTTTGTCTATTGGCTTGCCATCCGTGCTGCACGCTCCCCGCTGCTCAGCCTGCTGGGGGTGTCGAAAGAGGTCCAGAAGGGTTTGACACCGACGGAGATGGCACAGGTGGATCGATTCTTGGAGGCAATGTTGCCGATGAGCCGGCGGTGGAATGGAGTTCTGCTGGACCAGAGCCGAAACATGCCGCTGGATCCTACTGTCGAGCAAATCAAAGCGCCCGGTCTGGTTATCCACGCTCGAGACGACAGTTTGGTCGATTGGTCGAACGGTCGGCACGCCGCCGAAACCATCAAAGGAGCGGAATTCATGACGCTCGAACACGGCGGGCATCTCCCGGTAGGCCACTATGATGCGATCCGGACAAGGGTCGGGGAGTTCCTGACGGAAGCCACAGGGCAGGCCTCAAGAGGCATGCAATCTTAGGGAAGGCGCTTCCGATTTCGATGGTCGCTTTCCGAGGAGCAACCGAAAGAAAACCAGGAGGAGAGAAAATGAATACCCAGATTCGAAGAATGGGACTACTCGTAATTTTTGCGGTTTCCGTGCAATTGATGAGCTGTGGTGGTGGCGGATCTTCCGGCGATTCCAGCAATGGCGGAATGATATCCGGTGGATCCTGGTACGTAACCGGATTCGAATGGCCGCACGACGGGAGCCCGTTGGAGAGCGAAAACTTCGTCATCTACAGTGACGGCGCCGGGGAGGAAGCCAGGCAGGCGCTTGCCATGCTTGCGGAAGAGACTCTGAGCGAGATAAAAGTGCTGTTCGGAATCGACAACAACGATATCTTTCTCTTTCCCACGGGACAGGAAAAGATCGATATCTACACCTACAAAAACCGTTACCCCCTTTACCCCGTTAATTGGGGGGGGTGGGCCTACAATGGCGGTTTGTTGATTTATTCGTTGGACCATCCGGAACGGACAAGTTTCGGACACACGGAACCCGAAATATATAACCCCACGCTGAAGCATGAATTGGTGCATGTCGTCGAGAACTTGTTAAAAGCGTCCAATGACCCCGATTTGGTAGATGTCTGGTTGACGGAAGGCATCGCAGAGGCGGTGTCCGGAGGGACGGCGGGGGGAAGCATTACGGACTTGCAAAAATTCAATGAATTGCGTACCCAGTATGGATCGTTGAGTCCCATCGCGATGCATCGGTATGAATATCCGGATATTGAGCTGATTGCCTACTACTATTATTACCCGATGTTCCAGTTGGCAGCCGAATATCTGGTGGATGCGAACGGCCACGGCAGGTCGATTAATGATGTCAAGAACCTGTTGTTGGATGTAAGAAACGGAGTGCCATTTCCCACCGCATTTCAAAACAGGTTCGGGATGAGCTTGTCGGAATACGAGAACCGGTTTTTCACCCTGATGAACGCATATCTTCAATGATATTGGCGTCCGTCGCAGCGTCCGGAGATCGATTTCCTGTCGAGTCGCACGTTCACCGGCCCAGATATTGGGTAAGTGTATCCTCCCACGCCGGTGTATGGATCATTTTCAGCAATACACGGTTGATCGGTTCCCGGAAGGGACTATCCGCCGGCACGGCGATTCCGTATTCCTGTGGGAGGAAGGGGTTGGGCACCACCTCCAGGTCTCCCTGGAACTCTTTCCGGATCAGGTAACGAAGGATCGGCATGTCATAGACCAGCGCCTGGATCTTGTCATCGGTGATTGCACGGAGTCCCTCGGATACGGTTTTGTAGGAGCGATACGGTATCTGATTCTGGCTCAGGTAGTCACTGCTCGTTGTATTCGCGATGGATCCGACACGGACACGAATCAGGTCCTCTGGTCCGTTGACCGGCGACTTCAGCTGCGTCAACGTGAGATTCGACGTGATGTGCGCGGTGAGAACCGAGATCAGGGCGATGCCGACAAGCATCCAGACGAGCGCTACCATGCGTCCTCCGAACGTGACGGGAGCCTTGTCCCCGTATCCGACGGTTGTCATGGTGACGGCTGACCACCAGAGCCCCGCACCAATTCCCGATTTTGCGTCGCTGCCGAACTGGTTCGGGTTTTTCTTCCGTTCGAACCACCACATTAGGGAACCAACGAAGAGGACAATAACAAACAGCCCGCCGATAAATCGGAGAACGGTGAAGGAGAAGAAGCCCCGGAACACGATGAGCCAGGGGGTTTTCTGTTTGGCGGCAACGGCGATGCCGAGGCCCGTTTGGTAGAAGGGGTGAGTGAAGTCAAAGGCCTCTTCCCGCTCCGGTGTCATGGTCAACGCGGCGACGGCGATGTCCAGAGAACCGTCTGTGACTCCGTCGAGCAGGCCCCGAAGGTCGGTCTCGCGAAATTCGAAGGCCAGGTCCAGTTCTGCGGCAATCTGGCGCCAGAGGTCGATGCTGATCCCGGTCCAGGCGCCTTCGTCGTTCTTCATGGAAAAGGGCGGCGCCTCTTTCGTTCCGACAACCAGGGTGCGGCCAGGGGGACTCTTTTTTCCTTCCGCGCTGACGTTGACAACCAGCGCCATCACGAGCGTCAGGACCAAAAAGATTCTGCTGCCGAAGTTCATTTATTCTCCTCGGTCCCCAGGAAACTGCCCAGCTTCCCTTCTTTTACGTCCGTTGCCCTTTCGCTTTCCCGCTGCGATGATATTGTATCCGCGGTTTCCGGGGAAGGCAAAAATCGCCCCCATGCTTTTTATGCTGTGGAAGGGAGAGCCATCCCAGGTTTTTTTCATGATGGCTAATCCCGCCGAAGCTTCCAAGGAAGGTGGAAAGCCAACGGCGAAGGCGGACAAGACGGATGGGTTGTGCCATCGGACTATAATATGGTTAAAGCCGGAACGGTTGCGGGGGGGACGCATCGTGTCGGGGCCGACGAGAATCATATCGTTGATCATCGGAATTTTCATAAATGCTTCAATGAGGGGGCCGGGATGTCGACAGAACTCAATAAACGCGTCGAAGCCCGAAAGGAACGGGCCCGCCTTCTCATTCCGCTGATGGTTCTCTCCACCGTAATGTTATCCTCCGGCGCCGCCCGGGCAGAATCCGATCTTCCCCTCTTCGATGGCCACGTCCATTACAACCGGGAAGCCTGGGAGGGCTTAACGGCGGAAAAGGCGATCGCGATCCTGGATCGTGCCGGGGTGGTCCGTGCCCTCGTATCGAGCACGCCCGACGACGGCACGCTGCGTCTGTGGGAACAGGCGCCCGACCGGATCGTTCCGGAATTGCGGCCCTACCGTTCCCAGACAGACATGGGGACCTGGACAAAGGACCTTTCCGTTCTTGCCTACGTGACGGAGCGGCTCCGTCGGGGGATCTACCGGGGAATCGGAGAGTTCCATCTGAGCGGGGAAGAGGTGAACGACCCCGTGCCCAGGGGATTTGTGGAACTTGCTTCCCGGCACGGGATTCTCCTCCACTGCCATTGCGACGAGAAGGGTATTGAGGATCTCGCGAGTATGGCGAAAGGGGTCCGAGTTCTCTGGGCTCACGCGGGGATGGACTCCTCTCCGCAGACGGTAAAGAAGCTGCTGGATGCCCAACCGAACCTCTGGGTGGAGCTCTCCATTCGTTCCGACATTTCGCCGAGAGGGATCCTCGTTCCCGCCTGGCGCGATCTTTTTCTTAAGCATCCGGACCGCTTCCTCGTGGGCACGGATACCTGGACCAATTCGCAGTGGGAAGGGATGCCGGAGATACTCGACGGCTTCCGGAAATGGCTGCGGCAGCTTCCTCCAGCCGTTGCGGAAAAGATCGCCCGGGAGAACGGTGACCGTCTCTTCTCGCCGCGGTAAGGTTTGCCTGCGCTTTCGGGGTCGACGGTTATACGCTTACTCCGCGTGGATGTTCAATACAAAACCGTCTCTTCGGTGAAAGTCCGGCCGGGAGCCGGGATGGACCAGCGCCCAGTGGCTTGTCATGCCCACAACGGTCTTGATGACGGCGCTTATGGAAACCTCTAAGGTCTTGCCTGCCGGGATGATCTTCCCTAGCTCCAGGTCCAGGGAGAGCCTTAAGACCTCCTGCTCCGTCCGAATACGGAAGGGGAGAGACGTAAAAGCCGTTTCCTCCCGCATGTCCTTCCTGTAGGCAGTGAAGCGGTATGCGTTCCAGTGCCCGGCCGGCGAGAGGTTGAATTCCCAATAGCGCTTAGAGTCCTTAATTCCCAGGAAGAACTCCAGGCAGGTATCTTCCCAGAGGCGGGCCTTCCTTTCCGGTAATTCTCCCGACGCGGGTATTGCGAGCTCTGACAAATTACCCAGAAGCACGTAGCTGATGGAAAACGTATCCGCACGCTTCCCGATCGTCCCCGTGATCCTTATATCGGGCCGATTTTCCTCTGCGTGAAATGGCATGAGGGAAAAACTCTGAAGATTCATCGGATGTCCCCGCATCCGGGGAGGTCAGGACCGGTGCGTCACGGATCATACCGCAGGTGCCGGGAACGCCGCTTCGTGAATGCCCGTTCCTCGCGGGCCCATTCCGCCGCAAGGGCGCGCCACCCCTGGCCGCGCTCAAGCGCTTCCCGCTCCCGGGCAGAGCCGCACAGGAGGTCGAACGCGGGAACGTGCTCCACAAATTCGTAGGGCTCCGTCCGCCATCGGAATCGCCCGGGATCCTGTGCGCGCGCCGCAGCGACACAGGCGATACCGGTACGAAAAGGACGAAACATCTCACGGTCGACGACCGTGACCTCGACACCGTGGCAGCGCGCCCCGGCGTGCTTGTCCCAGGTCGGCACGAAGCTTACCGGGCGGAACCGGGCGCCCGGCAGTCGACCGGACGCAAGCGCCTCCGCCAGCCGGATGCTGTCAAGCCACGGCGCCCCGAACAGTTCGAACGGCCGTGTGGTGCCGCGTCCCTCGCTTACGTTCGTGCCCTCGAGAAGACACATCCCGGGATAAACGAGCGCCGTCTCCGGCATCGGCATGTTGGGCGATGGAAAGATCCACGGAAGTCCGGTGTCACGCTGGTACATTCCCCTTCGTAAGCCGCGGCAGGAAATCACCGTGAGCGCAAGATCGAGCCCCCGCTCCTCCCGGTACAGCCCGGCCAGTTCACCAACGGTCATGCCATGCCGGACCGCCACGTCGTGCACGCCGCAGAAGCTCTCGAAGCCGGTGCGAAGAGCCGGGCCTTCCACGGCGCACCCGCCGATCGGGTTCGGTCGGTCGAGGACGAAGAAGGCGATCTTCGCCCGGGCTGCAGCCTCCATGCAGAAGAGCATGGTGGCCTGATAGGTGTAGTAGCGCGTGCCGACGTCCTGGACGTCGAAGACAAGCGCGTCGAGTCCGCGCAATTTGCGATTATCCGGCCGAAGCGACCCGGCGTTGCTTCCATACAGGGAGTGGACAGGAACCCCGGTCCGCCGGTCGCGCTCGTCCCCCACGGCGGCCATGTACTGCATGTCGCCGCGGACGCCGTGTTCCGGCCCGAAAAGAGCCGCGAGCCGGACGCCTCGCGCTTCGTGGAACAGGTCCGCGGCATGGCGCAGGTGCTGGTCAACCGCCGTGGGGTTGCAGATAAGCCCCACGGCAAGCCCTCGCAGGGGGGCGAAGCGTTTCTCGATGAGCACATCGAGGCCTGTTGCAACCCTCTCCGTGCGGCGACCGGCAATCGAGGTTTGGGATGTCGCCGGAGACGGCCCCCGCCTGCTTCCTCGCCTGCTTGCAACTCCCATAATTTAAGGAAGATACCACATCTCGGTCGGTGCAAGGGGAAGCCTCCTGATCCCGCTATAGATCGGGTCCTTTTTGCTGTTGTCCGTCGGCGGGATGACCATCTCTCCCTGAACGGGGCCAATCCCGGTCATTGTCGTGCTGTTCTCCTGGTGGTTTACATCAAAGTGTATTGCCGGTATCTTCAGTATTGCTGAACCGGAACGTTTTCCCGACGCGTCTAATAAAGGCGATGTGGCGACTACGGTTTTTCCGGGAGGGGAATATGAAGAGAGATGCGCGCACTGTTCGTTGGCCGGGGCGTTTCGTTATCTTTTTCGCCATGTTGATCGGTTCTTCCGCCTTGATCTTGCCAGGGTATGCTGGTACGACTCCCAAGCTGGGCGGAGGCGGGTCGGTAGCAACCGGCTCGGCGGGAGGCTCGGAAGGGCAGGACGTGAGCAGCCAGCTGGAAAAATGTGATGCATCGCTGGGCACCATGGCAGTCGTGGAAGACCAGACGGCCGCCTGGTATCACCAACTTTCCCGGTACAAATTAGGTTCGACAATCCCCGTTTTGCGAATACTGGTGCAACAGTCGAACTGCTTTGTCGTGGTCGAGCGCGGACGCGCCATGAACAACATGATGCAGGAGCGCGCTTTGGCCGATTCCGGAGAGATGCGGGGAGGCAGTCGCTTCCAGAAAGGGCAGATGGTCGCGGCCGACTATACGATGAGCCCGAACATCACCTTCAGCCAGAAGGGGACCTCCAAAATAGGAGGCGCCCTGGGCGGTCTGTTCGGCCGCGCCGGCAGGGCAGTGGGCATGCTTGCGGGCGGCCTCAAGGCAAACGAGGCATCGACCACGTTGTTGCTGATCGACAACCGCTCGGGCGTTCAGTTGGCGGCCTCGGAGGGCAGTGCGAAGAATTATGATTACAGTCTCTTCGGCGCCGGATACGGTGGCGGCATGTTCGGAGGCGCCGGCGGGTATACCAATACGCCGGAAGGAAAGATCCTGATCGCCGCGTTCATGGATTCGTACAACAAATTGGTCGTGGCGACGCGCAATTACAAGGCGCAGACCGTGAAAGGAGGCCTGGGAACCGGCGGCAGGCTTGGCGTATCGGGCGGCTCGACCCCGGCTTCAAAGGAGATTACGGAACAGGAGAAATAACATAGCACACCGCCATATCGGGCGCGCCGCATAGATTCTCGAATCCGGGACGAAGAGCCGGGCCCTTCAAGGCGCACCTGTCAGTCGGGATCGGCCGGCCGCAGGCGACCGGCGACTCTGAATTTGCCGTCTCCCAACGGCGTCAGGATGATCATCTCTCCCTGGCCGGGACCGATTCCTGTCAGCGCGCGGATGTTCACCTGGTGGGTTACCAGCACGAGATTTCCCGATTGCGGGCGAATGCCTGCAAGCAGCCGGACCTGGCGAGTCTGCTCCGGCTCCCGGCTGCGGTCGTCGAAGAACGAGTCCAGGGCAGACCACGGTTCCACGGTTCCGAACGCCTGCTCCGCCGTCTCGAGGCATCGGCACCACCGGCTGGACAGGACCCGTCCGACAGGCACCCCGCGATCGCGAAACGCCGCACCGATCCGCCTTGCCTCCTCCCTGCCCGATTCGGAAAGGTTCCGTTGGGTGGCGCAGTTGTCTACGCGGAATCCGGGCGGATCCCCCATCCCGGGTTCGGTCGAGGCATGGCGGATGACCGCCACTTGACCACCCTCCTTGAGGAGGTCCCACAGCGTCTCGCTCGCCTGTGTCGCATCGGGCAATCCGAGCAGGATGAGAGTGAGTGCGAGAAACCGTACCATCGTACACCTCTACCATTAGTGATGACCTGAAGGGCTCTCTGGCTGCGCATATACCGGAAATAAATTTCAAATCAGCCGATTCGGACCGCACCCTTTTCCCGCTGCGGTTCATCCTGTTTGCCTGCATGGAAGACGAGGCATGGACAGGGCAGGGGAGGGATGAAAACCGGGAGAAAGGTATTCCTGACTATACGCGGGGCGGCGGTTGCCGCCGCCGGTGCTTTCCGGAGCAGGCACGGCTTCGGGGTCCTCATGAAGGAACCCGGAAAGGAGACCGACGCAAAGGCGGCGGTCAACCCTTTCGTTCGCGGCGGGAAGTCGCTCGTCTCGGCGGGTGGGCAGGTGGCGCCTATGGGAACGCCGGTTCGAGCACGACCTCTGTCCGGATGGAGTTCGAGACGAGGCAGTTCCGCTCCGCCTTGTGGAGAATCTCCTCCGCCTTTCCCTTGTCCTCATCGGACCGAAGCGCAACCCGGGGGCGGACGACGATCTTCGTGAACAGGAACCGGCCGTCCACGAACTCGAGGAGGCCTTCCGCCTCGCTTTCGAACTTCTCGTACCCTAAACCCGCGCGGTCGGCGAACGCCAGGAAGGTCGTCATGATGCAGCTGTTCACCGAGGCGACGAAGAGGTCCTCGGGTGACCAGATTCCCTCGTGCCCCTTGAACTCGGGCGGAGTCGCCACCTCGACGGACGGTTTCCCGGCGACGGTCATCGTTCCCTTTTTCTCCCCGGCCCATTGAACGGTTGTCGTGTACCTGTAACTTTTTGCGCGGATCGTCACGAATCTTCCCTCCCTGTTCCGGTATGGTCTTGGGGTTCGATGCAGGACTTCAGTATACGAGGCGTACCCGGACCGTGCCGGGAATCGCCTCGAGGTCCGAAAGGATTCCCTTGTTGCAAGAACCGTCCACATCGATGATCGCGTAGCCTATGGCCCCGCGGGTTTCCAGGTGCTGTCCGGCGATGTTGACGTTTCGCTGGGCGAAAACGTCGTTGATCCGGGCCAGCATCCCGGGGATGTTTTCGTGGATGTGCGCGAACCGGTGGAGGTAGGCTTTCCCCATCGGCTGGTAGGCGGGAAAGTTGACGCTTGTGATGGTGGAGCCGGTGGCGAAGTACGCTGCGATCCGCTCCGCGACAAAAGCGCCGATCCCTTCCTGGGCCTCTTCCGTGGAGCCCCCGACGTGCGGTGTCAGGATCACGTTGGGCAGCCCCTGCAGGGAGGACATGAAGGGGACCTTGTTGCTCTCCGGTTCTTCGGGAAACACGTCGACGGCGGCTCCCCGGATCCTGCCCTTCCGGATATGACGGGCGAGAGCCTCCATGTCCACCACGAATCCCCGGCTCAGGTTCAGGAAGAGGACCCCCTTCTTCATCGCCGCGAATTCCCGCTTTCCGATGAGGTTCCGGTTGGACTCCCGTCCGTCGACATGGACCGAGATGACGTCGGAACGGCGCAGGAGTTCCTTGAGAGAGACCTTCCGGACGTTCCCCAGGGAGAGTTTCTCCTCGACATCGTGATACACGACTTCCATCCCGAGAGACTCGGCGAGGACGGAAAGCTGGGAGCCGATGTTCCCGTAACCGATGATCCCCAGCCGCTTTCCCCGGATCTCATGAAATCCCGCTGCGGATTTCGTCCACACGCCCCTGTGGAGACTGCCACTGCTATCGAACACTCCCCGCAGAAGCATGATCATTTCGCCCAGAGCCATCTCGACGACGCTTCGCGTATTGCTGTAGGGGGCGTTGAAGACCGGGATTCCCTTTGCGCTGCACTCGGACAGATCGATCTGTTCCGTGCCGATGCAGAAAGCTCCGATCACAGACAGATTCGGGGCCCTCTGAAGGATGTCCGGTCCGATGCGGGTCTTCGATCGGATCCCCAGGACGGCTACGTCCTCCAGCATCTGGGCGAGCATTTTTTTTCCGGGGCTGTGGGAAACCGCGTCGACCTTGAACCCCTCGGCCTTGAATATCCGGACCGCCCCCGGGTGGATGTTCTCCGAAAGAAGCGCCTTCATGCGGATCACTATACCATCCGTGGCTACAGACCAGGCCCCTGCTCACCTGCTGGACCCCGACCTTCCCGTGTGCGGATCGTCTCGATGGTCTGCTGCGCAATCTCCAGCTCC
>CAJIAW010000219.1_pt1 | contig 9760 bp, 7 predicted proteins | sample 9199241 | NCBI WGS metagenome assembly CAJIAW01 (sample SAMEA7708284, study PRJEB35096) | sediment metagenome | biome: marine neritic benthic zone biome [ENVO:01000025]; feature: sediment [ENVO:00002007]; material: shallow marine sediment [ENVO:03000034] sea grass bed [ENVO_01000059] ...
CCCTTCCGTCCTCACGACGGCCACGCCCAGTGCCCGCATCCGCTTCTCGGTAGCCCGGCACTCCGGGCATTTTCCGAAATGCTCCTCCGCCTGCCGGGCCTCCTCCGGACTTGCCTCCCCATCCACGTACGCGCTGATGATCTCCCTGATTTCCCTGCATTCCATCGATGTCACCCCTTCAGTCCGGTTAAACCCGCTTCCCCGGAAATGGTTTCATTCCACAAGCCCGGAGAGCTCCGCAATGAGCGTCTCCCGCGCACGGAAGATCCTGCTTTTCACCGCCTGAACTGTAACCCCAAGAACGGTAGCAACTTCTTCGTAAGACAACCCCTCTCCCCGGTTCAGGATGAAGGCGGCACGGTTTACCTCCGGAAGCTTCTGCAGCGCCTCGAGAAGCTTACCTTTAAGCTGCGCCTCCCAGGCGACCTGCTCCGGGTCCCAATCCCCGCGTCCCGGAAGCGAAATTCCCTCCGTCGCGTCCCGCCCCTCCCCCGTGGGGTCGATCTGCACCTTCTCCCCTGGCTCCTTTTCGTCTCGCAGAAAATTGAGCGTCGTACGCCGGGTGATCGTGTACATCCAGGTGGTGAACCTCGCCGTCGGCTGGTAGGTGGAGGCCGCCCGGGCAATCCGGAGGAACACCTCCTGGGCCGCCTCTTCCGCCCGTGCCTGATCGCCGGTCATCCGGTAGCAGAAGTGAATCACGCGCCGATAGTGCCGAGCGAACAGCTCCTCGAAAGCGTCTCTGCTCCCCTTCTGGTAGAGCGCCATCAGTTCGGCGTCGGTCCTCATGCTGTCCGCGCCTCTCCCGGTCCGTCGATCTCCGGAACCCGATCCTTCCCCTCGCGACCCGGCCCGTAGTCGGTGCCCTCGCGGAAGGGCCTCCTCAGAAAGGCCAGAACCGGGCCTCCTCCCAGTACATCTCCCGGAGCTGCTCGTACTGCCGTGTGAGGATCTCCAGGTGTTCCCGCTCCCACGCGATCAGGTCGTCTACCATCTTCTCTGCGGCCGCGTCCCCCTTCACCTTTTTCCGAAGGGCGCCAAACTGTTCGATGGCCCGTTTTTCGAGCGTCATCCCGATCGAGAGCGCGGCTGCCTCTCCCTCCACGTTCTTCCCCCGGGCGACGAAGTCGGGGGAGAAGAGAGGGCTTTGGAATTTCCGGATCTCCCTCTTTCCCGTCGCTTTCCGGACGCGCCGGGGGGGCTTCCCTTCCCCCATCCTGCCGATCTGCTCGAGGATCGCCTCGCGGTGGCGTTCCTCTTCCTCCATCAGGTAAGTGAATATCTGCCGTACACCATCGAGGCTGGCATTTGCGGCCGCCATCCGGTAGAACTCCCTGCCCTCCACCTCGTTCATCAGAGCCTTCTTCCACCCTTCCGTGATCTGGCCGGACATGGGCTTCCCCGGACCCTTTTTCATTTTCGCCCCCACCTCCTCATGCTATATGATGTCTCCATTATGCAGGAACTCACCCGCGACATGCTCATCAAGATCGGAGAGGACCCGGACAGGGAGGGCCTTAGGAAAACCCCCGAGCGGTTCGACGAGGCGATCCGGTTCCTCACCTCCGGGTACCGCCAGGACCCGCGGGAGGTTCTTCAGCGCGCCATCTTCCACGAAGAGTACGACGAGATGGTGACGGTCAAGGACCTCGATTTCTTCTCCCTCTGCGAGCACCACATCCTTCCCTTCTTCGGGAAATGCCACGTGGCGTACATCCCGAGGAAGAATATCGTCGGGCTGTCGAAGATCGCCCGGGTGGTCGAGCTGTACTCCCACCGCCTGCAGGTGCAGGAGCGCCTGACCCAGGAGATCGCAACGGCCATCATGGACACGCTTGCTCCCCACGGGGTGGCGGTCGTCATCGAGGCGTTTCATCTCTGCATGATCATGCGGGGAGTGGAGAAGCAGAACTCCAAGGCGGTCACCTCCGCCATGCTCGGCGTCTTCCGGACGCGGCAGTCCACGCGGATGGAATTCATGGAGCTCATCAAGCCCACCCTGAACATCCTGCGGTAAAACTACGACTCCCCGGAGGCGAAGCCGCAATCGGCCCTCTTGCAAGGGATAGTGCGCGTCCGGGGACTCCAGGCGATGCGGGGGGAGTCCGCGAGGCGGCCTGTGGAGCGAGATCTCGGATTTCGCGAGCGGAACCGGCAGCGAGCGGGCGAAGATCGCGAGCGTAGCCGAGGGGACTTCCCCCCGCGAGCCAGGGTCCCAGACCAGGGCGCAGTAGACTTGCGGGCGCATCGCACGGCGACCCCCCAACGGAGCCCCCCTCCGACCTGTCCCCCGCTGCAGCGGATCCCGTTGCGAATGGGGGAGGCTGCGGAATCCGATCATTGCCCGATATGGGTGGCGGGATTGCGGAGTGCCACTAGGGCAAGCTGCCGGGTGCGCTCCCGCAGTTCTTAGGAACGTCCCTGTTCTTAGGTCGACGGCCAGGGCCGAAATAGGAAGGGGGACGCTCCCGGGACGGCTCGTGCCGCTTCGGGACCGTCCCCCCTGACCAGGGAGAGAACGGGCGTTATCGCCCTACTTCAGCTTCCCCGTGAAGAGGTAATCGTTGGCCTTTACCTGCCCGTGGCAGCCGATGCACCCCCCCACCTTTCCTTCTTTTTGTATGGATCCGTCTGGTGCGTACTTCACCCAGAACCAGTCGTTCGCCTGCGGGTTGTACTTGTCCACCTTGAACATGACCGTGATGGCGGCAAGCGTCTTGTCCGGCTTGTAGTTCTCTTTCACGACGATGGCGCCGAGGGGCATCACGCCCTTCTTCCCCTCGATGGCGCCAAGGGCTTTCTTGTTCACGTACGTGGTGAGCAATGCGCCGTGCGGTTCCCTGCCCTTGTACAGTTTCCCCTTGCCGGGCCACAGGGAGAATTTCTTCGCGTACTCCACCTTGGTCAGGTAATCCCAGAGTTCCTTCCCCGACGCCGCGGGCTTCATCATCTTTTTCCCCTCATGATGCGCGGCCTGGGTCAGGAAGGGTGCTGCGAGGAACAGTACGAGCGCCAAGAAACACAACAGCTGCATGAGCCTCTTCATATATCCCCCTTTCCCTGGTGGTCAATCGGTGGTTGCCTACCTAAACATAACGGTGTTTCCATTCTACCAAACCGAAAAACAGCACACCGAAAAAAAAACGCCCCGGGATATTTCCCGGGGGAGAGGGCAACCGGACCGCCTTTCAGCGGGAGGAACATTTATCTCACCCTCCCCGGCGCACGGCCGGGGCAGCAGTTAGCAAGAGCCTCAACCGCCGCCGCGCGCGAACAGAACGATGAGGACGACCGCGATCAGAATTACCGTCCCCCATGTACCCGCCATCGTGGCATCCTCCTCTTCCGGTTCGATTCCGTCCCTTGACATTGCCCAGCGACCGCCGGGCCGTGTTCCTTACCCTCAGCGAAACGGCGAGCGGCGCGAGCCGCTCCCGCAGGATGAGCCGCCGGAGGAGGAAACGGAACCGCTCCCCCGGGCGCGGAACAGGGAGATGCCCATCCGGGAGGAGATGCCGCCGCAGGCGGGGCATGCCTCCTTCGTCTTATCCGAGAAACGCTTGTATGCCTCGAAAATCTTGTCACACGTTTCGCAACGATACTCGTAGAGCGGCATCGAGGAAATCCTCCTTTACCCTTCCGGAATACCTTCAGCCGTGCTCTCCCTGGGGTTCCAAAACAAATCCCCCTTAAGAGATCCGACTTCTCATCAGGAATGCATAAAGAATGCCCTGCGGGCTGCACAAGGAGTGCCCTTGAAACTGTTTGTTTTTTGTGTTGTTTTCTGCTTAGACAGAGGGGACGGGCAACAGATTCTTACCAGGGGCGGTGCATGATGCACCAAAAATGCAACGCCATGTTTCAATTGTTGCGCTTCCGGTCGATCCCCAGCCTTTTCATTTTCCGCCAAAGGGTCGACCGGTCGATCCCAAGGGCGGCGGCGGATTCCCCCCGGACCCACCGGTTGGCCTCGAGCGTCCGCAGGATCCACTCCTTCTCCCCGCTCTCCTTCCCCTGCAACTCGCCTTCCGCTGCACCACCGGCATCAGGAGGGATCTCTCCCGGGGGAATCGCGGGGGCTTCCGCCTTCCGCGTACGGCAATGCTCCAGCACCTCCTCGGAGAGGTCCACCGCGGAGAGTACAGCTCCGCGTGCGCAGACCGCGCCTCTCTCGAGGATGTTCTCGAGCTCGCGGACGTTTCCCGGCCACGGGTATTCGATCAGGCACCGCATCGCCTCCGGGGAGACCGCGCGCACCCTGTCGAGCCCGCGCTTCTTGAGACGTTTCAGGATGTGATCCACGAGCAGCGGGATATCTTCCCTCCTTTCGCGGAGGGGGGGGATGACGACGGGGATAACGTGGAGCCGGTAGAAGAGGTCCTCGCGGAACTGCCCCGCTTTCATAGCAGCCTTCAAGTCCCGGTTGGTCGCAGCGATCAATCGTGCATCGACGGTCTGGGTCCTGCTGCTTCCCACCCGCTCGAACTCGCGCTCCTGGATCATGCGGAGAAGCTTCACTTGCAGAGCGGGGGAGATATCCCCGATCTCGTCCAGAAAGATCGTCCCCCCCTCGGCGGCCTCGAACCTTCCCACCTTGTCGCTGATCGCTCCGGTGAACGCCCCCTTGACGTGCCCGAACAGTTCGGACTCCAGAAGCGTCTCCGACAGCGCCGCGCAGGTCACCTTGACGAAAGGGCTGTCCCTCCTCGGGGAGAGATCGTGGATGGCCCGTGCGAAGAGCCCCTTCCCCGTCCCGCTTTCCCCCGTGATCAGTACGGTGGAATCGGTATCCTTGATCGTGTCGATCAACTCGAAGATTTCCCGGATCCGGAGGGTCTTCCCGATGATGTCCCCGTAAGGGAATTTCGATCTTCTCTCCTCGGCAATCCGCTCGATCTCCCAGAAGCTTCGTATGGAAAGGACGAAGCCGATCCGGTCGCCGGACGGGTCCTCCAGGAAGGCCCAGCTCGCGCTGATCGGGACGATCCTGCCGTCCGCGCGGACCAGGGTCCCCTCCACGTCGGTGCGGGGCTTCCCTCCTTCGGTGATGTCTCCCATCGGGCAGTCGTGCTGCGCCGGCCCGAAGCTGGCCTTGAGGATCTCGCGGCAGTCTTTCCCCGTTGCCCTGGAGGCGGGAATTCCCACCAGCTGCTCGGCGGCGCGGTTGAAGGAGGAGATGCGATGGTCCTTCTCCACCGTGATCACCGCTTCCCAGACGCTGTTCAGGATGGCGGCGAGTTTCCTTTCGCCGGTGAGGGGTGCGTGGGGAGCGCCGTCGTGCGACGCGTCGTCGCGGATCATGCCATAAAGTATATCAGATACGGCCGAGGCTCCCGGTTCAGTTCCCCGGCGGTTTTCCACCGTCGGAACCGGTGGCGACGGACCCTTCCACCACACGCTCGAGTGCAGCCAGGGAGAGGCTCAAGTTATAGACCGCATTGTTGTACTCGATGCGTGCGCGGGTCAAGAACACCCGGGCGTCGAGCAGGTCTGTGGAGGTTGACACGCGCTCGCGAAACTGGTTTTCGTTGATGCGGTAATTCTCTTCCGCCTGTTCGACACCTTTTTGGGCAAGCTCGATTCTTCCCGCGGAAACCCGGTATTCCTCGACGGCCGTCGTAAGCTGCAGGAAAAGGCTCTCCCGGGTATCCTCGATCCTCGCCGTGATCGCATCCATCTCGAATTCCTCGGCGCGGATGTCGTTCCTTTTCCTGAATCCGTCGAAGAGGTTCCACTCCAGCGATATCATTCCTCTTGTGTCATCGTCGAAGAGCTCTTCCCTCCCTTCGAAGGCAAACGTCTCCCCGTATCGGCTATGCGTCACCGACAGGTCGATCGAGGGAAGATATCCCCCCTTGATGGCATCCCGGGCATACCCCCTTGCCGTGCGTTGGGACTCGAGGAACTTGAGTTCACTCCTTTGCGCAAGCATCGCGCTTGAGAGCGCTTCCTCATCCAACGTCATTGGTTCCACGGAACCGATATCCTCGATCACCTCGTCATCTCCGACAGGCACACCGATCACCCTGTCGAGGGCCTTTCGCGCAATCCGGAAATTCGTCTCGGCCTGGAGGAGACTCTGGCGGGCGGAGGCGAGCTCCACCTCTACCTCGAGATATTCGTTTTTCGCCGTGAGGCCCGCGCGATAGAATCGCTCGGCATCCATGCTCTGTCTCTCGAGGAGATCAACGGATTCTCTGGCCACGGAAAGATTTTTTCTTGTCCGCAGCACCCGGATGTATGCCCTTTTCACATCCAGAACCACATCGACCTTCGTCGCCTTCTGCTCGTAGAGGGAAGCATCATATGTCGATCGTGCGGATTTGAGTGTGTTGCGGTCCGAGAACCCCCGGAAGAGGTTGTAGCTGAGCTCCGCGGAGAACGTGGAGGCATCCTTTGTCTGGAAGAAAAAAGTCTCCGAAAATCTCTCGTAGTCGTACCGCACTTCAAACTCCGGCCAGAAGGGCGCCTTGCTGGAATCCACGCGCTTTCCCTGGGCCTCCGTGCGGTACAGGAATTCCCGGAGGCGCTGGTTGTTTTCCAGGGCCTTGTCAACTGCCTCCTCCATCGTCAGGGCGTGCACCACGTGAGGAACCAGCAGCAAAACCAGGATTGCCAGGCTTACCCGTTTCATGCTACCCCCCTCATTCCCTGGAATCCGCATGCGTCCCGGGATTTGTCTTGGCCTTTTCCCTGTGAATGAAGAACAGGAGAAGCGACGGGATGACGAACAGGGTAAACACGGTGGAAAGAGCCAGCCCCCCCAGCACGACGCTTCCCAGCCCCCGGTACAGTTCGGAACCCGGCCCGGGGGCGACGACTAAGGGGAGCATCCCGAAGATGCTCGTTACCGCGGTCATGTAGATCGGCCGGATCCTCGTCCGTGCGGATTCGAGGACCGCCTCCTTCTGCTCCATCCCCTCGTGCCGGATGTAGTTCAAGGCCTGGTGCACGATCAGGATGGCGTTGTTGACGACGACGCCGATCAGGATGACGAACCCGAGCATGGTGAGGATATCCAGGGGCTGGGGGGCGATCAAAAGATTCACCAGGGCAAGCCCGATGAACCCCCCGGCCGCGGCAAGCGGAACGGTAAACAGGATGATGAAGGGGTAAAGAAAGTTTTCGAACAGGGCGGACATCAGCAGGTAGGTGATCACCAGGGCGAGGAGAAAGTTCCACTGAAGCGTCCTCCTCGCCACCGTGAGCTTGTCCGCCGCACCGCTCAGGCGGTACGAAACCCCCGCGAGCATCCCCGCCTGCTTCAGGGAGCCGATGACCTTCTCCCGGATGATATCCATGGCGCTCTCCAGCGCGATGCTTTCGGGAGGGGTCACCTCGAGGGTGATCGTCCGTTTCCGCTCCAGGTGGCGAATCTCGGTGATTCCCGCAGTGCGCTCGATGCCTGCCAGGGAGGAGATCGGAACGACCTTTCCGACGGGGGTCGCCACGAGCGCTTGATACAACCTCTCCGGCGTGTCGATGTCCTCCTCGGACGACCGGACGACGAGGTCGATCGATTTTTCTCCTTCCGGCCGGAAATCCCCCACCTTCCGGCCATCGAGCAGAACGTCCGTCGCGATCCCGAAATCGGTTTCCGTCATCCCCGCGGCGCGAAGCCGGTCCCGGTCGGGATGGAGCCTCACCTCCGGAAAGGTGATCTCCAGGGAAGGGACGGGGCGCACCTGCGCTTCCGGGATCTCCTTCCTGATGGTCCCGAACATGATGCCTGCCACCTGGACGACCTGTTCCAGCCTGTTCCCGCTGATGTCCACGTCGATCGTCCTTCCCCGGCCGAGGCGGGTCTGGAAGATCCCCGCCTGGATGCTCACGCCGAACATCCCCGGAATCCCTTGCATGATCCGGGTAAACAGGGGAAGCAATCCCCGCGCTCGCTGCTCCTCGGCGCTGATCGCCCCGAAAATGTTGAAGAAGTCGGAGCCCACATAGAACATGTGCTTGATCCCCGGAATCCCGTCCTTTTCCTTTTCGAAGTGAGGATCCGCCTCCGTGAAAATGTACTCACCGATATCCTTTTTTTCGGTATAGGAGAGGCCGGGGGGGGGGACCAGGATGTTGATCACGAGGTTCCGATTCCCCTGAGGAAGATATTCCATTTTTGGAAACATCAGGTAGGCCGTCATGAGGGAGAAAAAGGTGAGTCCCAGGATCGTGGCCAGGCGCGTCGCCCGGTTCTTCGTCACGAGCCGAAGAATCCTCATCAGGGCATCGACCAGGCGATTTCCCGCTCCGACCAGGGCCCCCTCCACGTTACGGAAATTGGGCGCGGATCCCTTCAACCGCCGGAAGAGCTGGTTCGACATCATCGGGATGGCGAAGACGGAGACGAACAGACTAAGCGTAATCGCCATCGTAACCGCGATGGCGATGTCGCGGAAGAGCTGTCCCACCTCCTCCTCGACGAAGATGACCGGAAGGAAGACCGCTACCGTCGTGGCCGAGGACGCCAGGATGGCCCCCCACACCTCCCGGGCCCCGTCGTACGAAGCCTCGAACGCGTCCTTCCCCATCTTCCGGTGCCGGTCGATGTTCTCGAGGACCACGATGGCGCTGTCCAGGAGCATCCCCACCGCGAAAGAGATCCCCGCGAGGCTTACGACGTTCAGGTTCCTCCCGAAGATCCACAGGAAGATGAAGGTCCCGATGACGCTGATGGGGATCGCCGTGGCGACGATCACCGTGGAAGCGACGCTGCGCAAGAAGATCAGGAGCACGACGATCGCCAGGGTTCCGCCGATCGCGATGTTCTGTCTGACGAGGTTGATCGCCCCTCGGATGTACGGCCGCTGGTCGTACGCCCAGTCGAGATGGATCTTCTGCTGCGCGAGGGTCGTCGCGTTCAGTTCCTGAAACACGTTCTCGACCCGGTCGGTCAGCTCCAGGATGTTCGACCCGGGCTCCGGCTTGACGCCGATCGCGATCCCGGGCTCGGCGTTGTGGATCATCGCCACCGTCCGTTTCGCGTACCCGACCTGGACGGTTGCAACGTCCGACAGCAGAAGGCGCCGCTGTCCCGTGGACCGGAGCACTACCTTCTCCACTTCCCCGGGAAGGACGAACTCCGCGATCGTCCGGATCCGGTAATCCCGCCGGCCCACACTTACGCTCCCCGCGGATACGTTCACGTTCGCCGCCTGCAGAGTACGGATCACGTCGGCGAGGGTGAGGTCGAAGGCGGCGAGTTTCTCGGAGGAGACGACGACGTGCAGCTCCTTCTCCGTCCCTCCGCCCACGAACAGGTCGGCCACTTTCGGGATCCGCTCAAGAAATTGACGAACATCTTCCTCAAAGAAGGTCCGGTACGTGTCGATCGGGTTGGGATTATCCTTGTCCGCCTTGAGGATCATCCAGATGACGGGGGAGGTGGCGGCCCCCGTGGCGCTGATCACGGGCTTGTCGACGTTCAAGGGATAGGAGGGGACCTCGTTGATCTTGTTCGACACGCGGAGCAGGGCGTCGTCGACGTCCGTGCCGGTGCGGAACCGCAAGGTGATCGTGCCGCGGCTGTTCGACGCGGTGCTCTCCATCTCCACGAGTCCGGGGATCCCTTTAAGCGTCTCCTCCTGCTCGTCGATGATCTCGCGCTCCACCTCGTTGGGCGCCGCCCCCGTCCAGGTGGTGGTCACGGTGATTTCGGGCTCCTCCACCGACGGGGTGAGCTGGTACGGAAGTCGGGTAAGACCGATCAGCCCGAACAGGACCACCAGGATGATCCCCACGGTCACGGTGACCGGTTTCG
>CAJIAW010000059.1_pt1 | contig 9620 bp, 11 predicted proteins | sample 9199241 | NCBI WGS metagenome assembly CAJIAW01 (sample SAMEA7708284, study PRJEB35096) | sediment metagenome | biome: marine neritic benthic zone biome [ENVO:01000025]; feature: sediment [ENVO:00002007]; material: shallow marine sediment [ENVO:03000034] sea grass bed [ENVO_01000059] ...
CAGGTCCTGAACGGGGGGATCGACGTGTTCGTGGACGCCCTGATCGCTCACGCTCAGGCCTCCGCCCTGAAGCACGCCGGCTGACGCGGCTTAAAAATCGATGCTTCTCTCGGAACTCCTTGCGATCTGCCGCCGGGAGATGGAGGGGCGTGATTTTCGGTGTTCCCACGAAGCGGAAATTCTCGTCTCCCACCTTGCCGGCATTCCCCGTTCCCGCCTCTCCCTGGACGCGGGGAGAGAGGTGGGGGACCTGGCGGTCGCGCTCCGTTCCCTCCTTCGCCGCAGATTTTCCGGGGAGCCCGTCCAGTACATCCTTGGCGCATGGGAATTCTATGGGAGAGAGTTTCTCCTGACGCGCGACACGCTCATCCCGAGGCCCGAAACGGAGGGGTTGGTTGATGGGGTGGTCGATACGTGGCGGAAGGAGAAACGGGGAGCGGGAAGAATGCTCGACGTCGGAACGGGGTGCGGAGCAATCGCCGTAACGTTTGCTGCGGAGCTTCCCCGGGTAAGGGTGTTCGCGGTGGACGTGTCCGGGAGAGCGCTTACCGTCGCCCGGAGGAACGCCCACATCCTGGGGGTCGCACACCGGGTTCGGTTTCTCCGTGCGGAGGGATATTCCGCCTTGAAAAGAGGGGACCGTTTTGATGTAGTGGTTTCGAACCCCCCGTACGTTTCCGAAATGGAATGGGATTCGCTTCCCTGGGAAGTCCGGGGATTCGAACCGGCGGAGGCACTTGTGGCCGGACCGGACGGGATGGCGATGATCCGCCCCCTGGTGGCGGATGCCGGGGAATACTTGAAGCCGGGGGGAACACTCTGCCTCGAGATCGGGGAGTCTCAGGGGGATGCCGTGCGGAGGCTTCCCCGCGGACCCCTTGAGTTCGTCGGCATCGAGAAGGACCTGGCCGGGCGCAGTCGCGTAGCCCGCTGGATTCTCCCGGCGGAGGGGAAGCAGAGCGGGAAGAAGGGCGAGTAGGGAGGGACTTCTGAACACGTTCCACATCAAGGGAGGAAAGCCGCTTTCGGGCACCGTCCGGGTGTCGGGAGCGAAGAACGCCGTCCTTCCGATCATGGCGTCTTCCCTGCTCGCGGAGGGGCCCGTGGAGATCGCAAACGTCCCCCGGCTGCGGGACATTGACACCTTCGGGAAGCTGCTGGGGTTGATGGGGGCAAAAGTCAGGCGCAAGGAGACCGGGAGCACGGGGGATGTCGTACTTCACATCGATGCGCGGGGGGCAAGGAAAGCGGAAGCCCCCTACGATATGGTCAAAACGATGCGCGCTTCCGTGCTTGTGCTCGGCCCCCTGGTCGCCCGGTACGGGATGGCAAGGATTTCCCTCCCGGGGGGATGCGCCATCGGCGCACGCCCGATCGATCAGCACCTGAAGGGGCTTTCGCTTCTCGGGGCCGAGACGAAGCTCTCGGAGGGGTACATCGAGGCCAAGGCCGACAGGCTCACCGGGGCCACGATCCCCTTCGACATGAAAACGGTTACCGGGACAGAGAATCTGATGATGGCAGCCACGCTGGCCAGGGGAACCACAAGATTAATGAATGCCGCCAGGGAGCCCGAGATAAGCGACCTCGCCCGAGCGCTCCGCGGCATGGGCGCCGATATCGAAGGGGAAGGGACCGACGAAATCGTCGTGCGGGGGGTGTCCTCCCTTTCCGGAGTCCGGCACGAGGTGATGGCCGACAGGATCGAAGCCGCAACGCTTTTGCTGGCGGGCGCGATCACCGGCGGCGACGTGACAGCCGAAGGGGCCGACGCGGAAGCGATGGACGCCGTCCTCGAAAAACTCGGGGAGAGCGGCGCCGACGTGTCCCTCCTGCCGGGAGGGGTGCGTGTCCGGAAGAACGGGCAGATCCGGCCGGTCAACCTCACAACATCTCCGTATCCCGGGTTTCCCACCGATGTGCAGGCGCAGTTCATGGCATACATGTGCCTGTGCGAAGGACGAAGCACGATCCAGGAGACGATATTCGAGAATCGCTTCATGCACGTGGCGGAGCTGCGCCGGATGGGTGCCCGGATCGACATCTCCGGGAGCACCGCAACCGTCAAGGGGGTGCCCCGCCTCTCCGGCGCCCCGTGCATGGCGACCGACTTGAGGGCATCAGCCTCCCTGGTGCTTGCGGGACTGGCCGGGAACGGGACCACCGAGATTCTCCGTATCTACCATCTGGACCGGGGGTACGAGATGCTGGAAAGAAAACTTTCCTCTCTGGGCGCGGACATTGCCCGGGTGCAGGAATAGGGAGGGCCGGTGCGCTGGGTGAAATCGGGAACCACCGCGTTCCGGAAAAGCCTCGCTGGCGGGGAGAGACGCGGCGAGACGGATTCGGCGAAGGTCCATGCCGTGGTGGCCGAAGTGCTTGCACGGGTAAGGAAAGAGGGCGACGACGCGCTGGTCGAGTTCACCCGGCGGTTCGACAGGTTCGATCTGCGAAAGCGCAAAGCCGCGGTTTCCCGTCGGGAGATCGATGCGGCGTGGAGACGCACGCCGAAAACAATCCGCGAGTCCCTTGCGCTTGCAGCCTCCCGGATCGAGTCGTTCCACTACCATCAGGCCGAATCGGGCTTCGCGGTGGAGATTCCGGGCGCCCTTCTCGGTCAACGGGTGCAGCCGGTCGCCCGCGCCGGCGTCTACGTACCCGGCGGGAAGGCGGCATACCCATCAACCCTGCTCATGAACGCGATTCCGGCGAAGGTGGCCGGCGTGCGGGAAGTGTACGCCGCCTGTTCGGCGCCGGGAGGGGAACTGCCTGACGTGGTTCTGGCGGCGGCGAGGATCGCGGGGATCGAGGGGGTTTTCCGCATCGGCGGTGCGCAGGCGATCGCCGCGTTTGCCTACGGGACCAGGTCCGTCCCCCGGGTGGACGTGATCGTCGGCCCGGGGAACGCCTACGTCACGGAGGCGAAACGGCAGGTGTACGGCTGGGTGGGGCTCGACATGCTGGCCGGCCCGAGCGAACTGGTGGTTTTGGCCGACGATTCGGCGAGAGCGCGATTCGTCGCGGCGGATCTTCTCTCTCAGGCCGAGCACGACGAGGACACCTTTGTTGCGTTGGTGACCGACTCTCCGCGGCTGGCGAAGAAAGTGGATGCCGAACTGGCGAGGCAGAAGAGGAAGCTCCCCCGGAAGGAGATCCTGGCCGGGTCGCTCTCCCGGTCCATCGGTTTCCTCGTCAGGGGACTTGACGAGGGGATCGACGTGGTCAACCGCCTTGCACCGGAACATCTGGCTCTCATGCTCAAGGACCCGTGGGGAGCCTTCGAGCGGATCCGGAACGCCGGGACGGCGTTCGTGGGACACCACAGCCCGGTCGCGGTGGGAGATTACCTTGCCGGGATCAACCATACGTTGCCGACGGGGGGGGCCGCCCGGTTCTCGTCTCCCCTGGGAGTCGCCACCTTCCTCAAGAGGACGAACGTGGTATCATATCAATTCCGGGCACTTGCGGGCGATGCGCCTCACGTGGTGCGGCTTGCCGAGAAGGAGGGATTGTTCGCCCATGCCCAGGCCGTCCGGGTACGGACCGAAAAGGAGGCACCTTAGGGACATGCCGAGGGAAGCACAGGTCGTTCGCAAGACGAAGGAAACCGACATCCGGTTGACGCTCCGCCTGGAAGGGGAGGGGGAGGGGAGGATTTCCACCTCCGTGGGATTCTTCGACCACATGCTCACCCTGTTTTCTCGTCACGGGTTCTTCGACCTGACCGTCACGGCAAAGGGGGACACAGACGTCGATTTCCACCACGTCGTGGAAGATGTGGGGATATGCCTCGGGGAGGCGTTCCGGAAGAGCCTCGGCTCCCTGGCGGGGATCACGCGCTACGCACACGCAAGCATCCCGATGATCGAGGCGCTGGCCCACGTCACGGTCGACATCTCCGCACGCCCATACCTGGTTTTCCGCTGCCCCCTGAAGCACGAGAAGATCGGGACGTTCGATATCGAACTTGTCGAGGAATTCCTCCGCGCGTTTTCCCAGTCCTCCGGAGCGTGCATCCACGTCAACGTTCCGTACGGGTCCAACGCCCACCACACCGTGGAGGCGATCTTCAAGGGACTCGGGAGAGCCATGGCGGAAGCGGCGCGCATCGACCCGCGTGTGAAGGGGGTCCACTCGTCGAAGGGTGTTCTGGGATGACGGAAGGGGATGCCATCGGGATCGTCGACTACGGCATGGGGAACCTGCGAAGCGTGAGCAAGGCGCTCGAGTCGCTCGGGTTCCCGACCATCGTAAGCGGGAGCCCTACGAAGCTTTCCCGTTGCGCCGGCATCGTCCTCCCGGGGGTGGGCGCTTTCCGCGACTGCATGAAGAACCTGGACAGGCAGGGATTTCTCCCGTTTCTCGCGGACGTCCTCGGCGAAAGACGGCCGTTCCTGGGAATCTGCCTCGGGCTGCAGGTGCTCTTTTCCGAGAGCGAGGAGTTCGGTCGTCATGAGGGGATCGGGTTCTTCCCCGGAAAGGTGGTGAGATTCCCGTCCGGCCTTCGGGAGACGAGTCCGGGCGGAAGGGAGGTGGCGCTCAAGGTGCCGCACATGGGGTGGAACAGGGTCGACGTCGTCATGGATCACCCCGTTTTTCAAGGGATCCCTGCAGGCTCGTACTTCTACTTCGTCCACTCCTATTACGTGGAGCCGGAGGATCCTTCCTCGGTCGCCTGCAGGACGTCGTACGGTCTTTCGTTCGCCTCCGCCGTGGGGAAAGAGAATCAGATGGCGGTCCAGTTCCATCCGGAGAAGAGCCAGGGGGCGGGACTCGCCGTCCTTGCCAACTTCGGCAGGCTCTGCCTTGGGGCGGGGGTACCGCACCGTGCCACGGGCGGCGGAGAGAGAGGGATGTGATGGCATTCCAGGTAATTCCCGCGATCGACATCCAGGGGGGGAAGGCGGTCCGGCTCCGCCAGGGACGGCAGGAGGACTCCACGGTGTTCGACGACTCCCCGGTGGAGGTGGCGCGACGGTTTGCGGCAGGGGGAACGACGAGGATACACGTGGTGGATCTGGACGGTGCGTTCAGCGGAAGGCCGGTGAACGAAGAGATCATCCGTCGCATCGTGAATGCGGTGGAGTGTCCGGTCCAGGTGGGAGGGGGAGTGCGCAACTATGGAATCGCCGCCCGTTATCTCGGGGCGGGCGTCTCCCGGGTCATCCTCGGGACATCGATCGTCCGGAACCCCGAGGAAGTGTTGCGGATTACGAAGGCGTATCCCGGAAAGGTGGCTGCCGGGATCGACGCCAAGGACGGGTTCGTCGCCATACGCGGATGGGTGGAGGTCACGGGGGTCACTGCCGTCGATCTCGCACGGCAGATGGAGGAGAATGGGATCTCCTGTTTCATCTATACGGACATCTCCCGGGACGGCATGATGGAAGGGCCCAACTTCCGGAGTATCCGCGAATTCGCAAGAGGCCTTTCGACGCCGGTCATCGCTTCCGGCGGCGTCAGCACGATGGAGGATCTTGCGACGCTCGGGGAGATGGAAAGCGACGGGGTGTGCGGCGCGGTGATCGGGCGTGCGATCTACGACGGTTCCCTCTCGCTTGCCGATGCGCTGACGCGGGAAAGGGCCTAAACACGCCGGATGCTCGCCAAGAGGATCATACCGTGCCTGGATGTGAAGGATGGCCGCGTGGTAAAAGGCGTCCGGTTTGTCTCCTTGCGGGACGCGGGCGACCCGGTGGAGATCGCCCGCCGGTACGACGAAGAGGAAGCCGACGAGCTCACCTTTCTCGACATTACCGCCTCCCACGAGAAGCGCGACATCCTCATTGACGTGGTGCGCCGCACCGCCGAACAGGTGTTCATGCCGCTGACGGTCGGTGGAGGCGTCCGGACGCTCGACGATGTCAGGAGTCTGCTGTCCGCGGGTGCCGACAAGGTGTCGATCAACACGGCCGCGGTGGCCGACCCCGAGTTCGTTAAGAGGGCGGCGGGGCGGTTCGGGAGCCAGTGCACGGTGGTTGCGATCGACGCCCGGGCGATCCAGGAGCGGCCGGAGAACTGGGAGGTGTACACCCACGGAGGGCGAACTCCCACGGGGATCGACGCCCTGGAGTGGTCGGCCCGGATGGAGGAATACGGGGCGGGGGAGATCCTTCTCACCAGCATGGACCGCGACGGAACGCGTGACGGCTACGATATCCGCCTGACAAGCGCCATCGCGGAACGGGTGGGGATCCCGGTGATCGCCTCGGGAGGTGTCGGAACACTCGAGCATCTGTACGAAGGGCTCACGGCGGGCGAGGCGGACGCAGTGCTTGCGGCGTCCATCTTCCACTACCGGGAATTCACCGTGGCGGAAGCGAAGGAATATCTTCGCCGGCGGGGGGTTCCGGTGCGGCCCGCTTTCCGCCCGGTTGGCACCTCCTCCCTCCCGCCTACCGGCGGGGGCCGGGAGGAAGAGAACAATGGCCCGGAAAGGGCCACAGGGGAAGGAGAGCGATGAAGGCGGACGAGTTCGTCGCCATGGTGAAGTTCGACGATAGGGGTCTCGTGCCTGTGGTCACGCAGGACGTTTCCGACAACGCGGTGTTGATGGTGGCCTGGGCCAACGAGGACGCGATTCGGAACACGTTTGCCACGGCAAGGGCCTCCTACTGGAGCCGTTCTCGGAAATCCCTGTGGGTCAAGGGAGAGACGTCGGGCAACTTCCAGGAAGTGGAAGAGGTGCTCTACGATTGCGACGTGGACACTGTCCTGTTCCGGGTGCGCCAGAGCGGGCCGGCTTGTCACACGGGAGAACGAACCTGTTTTTATCGGAGCGCCTACCGGCGCGGAGGGGGATAACGATGACGGACGAATGTATTTTCTGCAGGATCATCCGGAAAGAGGTCCCGTCGCAACCGATTCACGAGGACCACGATCTGATCGCCTTCCCGGATAAAAACCCCGTGGCACCGGTCCACGTGCTTGTCGTCCCCAAGGAGCACATGGTCAATCTGAATGAAGCAGGGGTCAAGGACGTGCCGGTTCTGGGGAAGATGCTCCGGCTCGCAGCCAAGATCGCCAACGAGAAGGGAGTGGCGGAATCCGGATATCGGGTGGTGATCAACAACGGGGACGACGGCGGACAGATCGTTCCCCACCTGCATCTTCACCTGATCGGGGGCAAGGGACTTGAGCATAAACTGGGGTGAGCGTTCCCCGGGATCCTTAAGGACGGGGATTTCCTTGACTTGCCGAGGAAATCGAGTAACATATTATGTTTTCGGAATAAAACCGCGGGGGAAGGGGTGATCGCGATATGCCGGGCGTCCGGGTAAAGGAAGAGGAGCCCTTTGAAAGCGTCCTGAAAAGATTCAAAAAACAGTGTGAAAAGGCTGGAATCCTTTCCGAAATCCGCAAGCGGGAGCATTACGAAAAACCGAGCGTGAAGCGCAAGAAAAAAGCTCTTGCTGCCAGAAAACGCGCGTTGAAGAAAATGAGAAAAATGAGACAGTGACAGATGGAGCTCAAGGAACGGATCCGGGGGGATATGCAGAAGGCGGCCAAGGAGAGGAACTCCTTGGCCCTTTCTGCTTTGCGGATGGCGTTGGCCGCGATCAAGAACAAGGAGATCGAGACGCGGGGGGAGATCGAGGAAGATATGGTCTTCAAGGTGCTTGCCACGATGGTAAAGCAACGAAGAGAATCGATCGACCTCTACCGGCGGGGAGAGAGGGGCGACCTCGCCGAGAAGGAAGCGGGGGAGATCGCCGTTCTCGAGGCGTATCTGCCCAGGCCGCTCGCGGATGTCGAGGTCGAATCCCTTGCGCGCGAGGCCATCGCGACGGTCGGGGCGAATTCCCCCGCGGACATGGGCCGTGTCATGAAGGAGTTGATGCCGAAGGTGGCGGGACGCACCGACGGCAAGACGGTGAACGAGACCGTCCGGCGCCTGCTTACCGGGTAGCCGGCGGGAGAGAAAGGTTGTCCCCTGGCGGTTGAGGCGCCAGGGGTTTTTTCCGACCGGAGAGAGCGAGGCCAGACCAGACTTGGGTGGTCGTATCTCGGAAAGCACGCTGCGCGAGATACGGGACAGAGCGGACATCGTCGAGGTGGTATCCGATACCGTTCGCCTATCGCGGAGTGGGGCAAGTTTCCGGGGCCTTTGCCCGTTCCACCGGGAAAAGACTCCCTCCTTCTTCGTCCATCCGACAAAACAGATCTTTCATTGCTTCGGATGCGGGGAGGGGGGGTCGGTTTTCCATTTCCTGATGAAGGTCCGTAGCCTGTCCTTTGCAGAGGCGGTAGAGGATCTCGGCGACCGCTACGGAGTCCCGGTCCGGTACGAGCGAGGGGTGGCCCCGGAGCGTCCGGAGGAGGATCTGTACCGCATCCTCCAGGCCGCGTCCGAAACGTACCGCGAACTCCTAAGGTCGTCCCTCGCCGGGAAGGGCGCCCGGGATTTTCTCCGGCGGAGGGGGATCACGCCGGAGGCGGAACAGGAATACTTCCTCGGGTACGGCGGAAGGGGGAAGGACCTTCTCGACGCCCTCGAACGAAAGGGGATCGATCTGTCCCGGGCGGAGGCGGCGGGTCTTCTCCTCCCTCGCGAGGGGGGCGGGTACCGGGAGCGATTCCGGGGAAGGGTGGTCTTTCCCATCGCGGATGCGAGGGGGAGGGTCTGCGGTTTCGGCGCCCGGGCGATCGACGATGCCGTCCCCAAGTACCTTAACTCCCCGGATTCAAAGATGTATCGCAAGAGTTCCGTCCTGTATGGACTCCACCAGGCGCTTCCGGCGATCCGCAGGGAGCAGAAGGTCCTGGTGGTCGAGGGGTACACGGACCTGATCGGGATGTGGCAAACCGGGGTGAAAAACATCGTCGCGACGTGCGGCACCTCCCTCACCGAGAGCCACGCCCGCCTCATGAAGCGAATGACGGAGGATGTCATCCTATTATTTGACGGGGACGTAGCCGGAAAACGTTCCGCGGTGCGGGCGGGAGGACCTCTGTATGCGGCGGGAATCAGCCCCCGCGTCCTCTTTCCCCCCAAGGGGTTGGATCCGGACGATTGGGCGAAGGAGACATCCCCCGAGGAATTGTCCGGCAGGATCGACCGGGCGATCCCCCTGATGGAGTACATCGAGAGGGCGGCGGCTCGAAAATACGATCTTTCCCAGATCTCAGGAAAGCTTTCGTATCTGCAGTTGATGGGAAAGTATCTGCCGTGGATCACCGACCCTGCCGAGGAGAGGATGTACGTTCAGCGGGTGGCGAAGGCGGCCGCATTGCCCGAGGAGACGGTGCTCGACCGGCTTCGGGGGAAAAAGACCGCTGCGGCGCCTGCCGCGCCCGGGATGCCTCCTCGGGCTTCCTCGTCCCGACCGGAGGAGGAGATGCTGCTGGGATTGCTTTCCATGGACCCCTCCCTCGTCGAGGACATCCGGCAGGACGGGGTGGAGAGTTTACTGGAAGGAGAGGCGACGCGCGATGTGGTGGCAAGGCTTGGCCGTCTTTCGCCTTCGGGAGAGAGCCCCGATATCCTGTCGTTCCTGAACGAGGCGGAAGGGGAGGAGGTCCGGCGAACCCTTTCCGAGCAGATGCTTCGGGCGGATGCGTCTCCCGGGGAGGCGAGGCGGATCTATCCCGAGGTGGTGCTGGGCCTGCGGATCCGGAAG
>CAJIAW010000009.1_pt1 | contig 9618 bp, 8 predicted proteins | sample 9199241 | NCBI WGS metagenome assembly CAJIAW01 (sample SAMEA7708284, study PRJEB35096) | sediment metagenome | biome: marine neritic benthic zone biome [ENVO:01000025]; feature: sediment [ENVO:00002007]; material: shallow marine sediment [ENVO:03000034] sea grass bed [ENVO_01000059] ...
ATCGTGTTCGGACCGGTGATCGTATTGGTGTTGTTTAGGAAATTTCGCAACGATCCCTGCGAGGTTGCGTCGGTGGTCCGCGTCACCACGTTGAAATTGAAGCCGAAATCGATTCCGGTTGCCGTCCCGTTGACCAGGGCAAGGTGCTCGGCGTTGACGGCAATGTTGTTGCCGTCCACAACGTCGCCGCGATAGCCCCCGTAACAAGGCCCTGCCGTCGCTCGGGTGGTGTAGGTTTCGGGGCTGTCGCCATTGGTGCACAGACCCCCTACTGGGCCAAATGTCTGCTCCGGGTCGACACCGGCACCGCCGGCCGAGGGCACTACATCGCGGGAATCCACCACGACCCAGTGATCGCCGGGCGGGAGGACAAGGGAGTAGTTCCCGCTTGCGTCCGTCGTGGTATTGGTAATAAAAATGTCCCCACCGTCCGGCACGCCGTCGCCGTCGTCACGATAGAGGTCGACGGTCACGCTACCGACTCCGGGGTCGCCGGGGTCTTTCACGCCATCTCCTGCGATGTCCTCGAAAACCGTCCCGGAAACGAGGGAAGAAACGAGCTGGTTGGCCCCGAACTCCGAGGTGTTGTTGGTATTGTCTGTAGCGGTAGCGGTGATCTTTTCTCCTACCGACAGGCCGCTCACCGTGAGGTCGCCGCTGAAGTTCCCGTTGCCGTCGGTGGTGAGATTGCCAAGGTAAGTCTGTCCCTCGCCGTAGCCACTGGCGTCGTCGTCCGACTTGAACACCTCGACGCGCGTGTTAGCGAAGGTGCTCTGGCTCGGTGCACTTCCCACATACCCCGCCACGCTGAGCGTCGTTCCGCTCAGGACGGCTGACGTAAAGACGGGGAAGTCCATGTAGAGGTTCGGATCTCCCCCTGTCTTCGCGCCGTCGTTCACCGTCACGCCGTTGTCGCCCAGGTCAATCCCGAGGGCGGTGTTGTTGTGGATGGAATTGCCGAGGATCCTGTTTCCCTGGCCGGCCGTCGAGGTGAGTCTTACGCCATCGCCGGTGTTGAATGCGATGATATTTCCTTCGCCGTTCCCTGTGCCGCCCACCGTATTGTTGCTTGCGCCGTCGTGAATCGTGATCCCGCTTACGGAATTGGCTATGGCAGCCATGCCCGTGGCATCCGTACCGATATAGTTTCCCTGCACCACATTGCCCGTTGTTCCGGCGCTCTGGATGTGCAAGCCGATCTGAGTGTTGCCGGAGATCACGTTGCGCGCACCAGGCGTTGTCCCACCCACGGTGTTTCCGACGGACCCGAACTGGATTGCCACGCCGTCGCCAATGTTGGGGATCGCCGAGGAACCAGCGGCATCTACTCCAATGTAGTTGCCGATCACCACGTTGTTATTGGCAGTGTCGATGCTAATTCCATCGTCGGCATTGTCTCCTATTACGTTTCGATCAGCAGGGTTGGTGCCGCCAATTGTATTCCCGTCCCCATGGATGAGGATGCCGTCATCATTGCCTGCCGGGTTCATACCGGTGGCGTCGACACCGATGTAGTTGCCGGCGATCGTGTTCCCGTTGCCATCGACCTGGATCCCTTCGTCGCCGAAGTTACTCACGACCAACCCGCGTACCTCGGAGGAGTTTGAGGCGACGCTGATGCCGTCTGCCACTCCTGCTACGCTTCCATCCAGCACAATCTTCAAGACAGCGTCGGTTAGACCGGGCGCCGGAACCGTGTTCGGCTGTGCTCCCGGCTGGGTGTATCCATCGATAGTCACCTGGGCAGTAATAATGGGAAGGGCGGAACCGGGTTGGATTGTGTGCGGGCCGGCTCCGGGAATGTTGAACGAGATGGTGGTTCCGGGGTTCAGATTTGCGTAATTGATACACTCCCGAAACGAGGATGAACCAGAATCCGCAGTGGTGGTGACTACACCCCCCGGGCATATCCCAGAAACAAATTCCACCACAAACCAGCCAATGTCTGCGGTAGAAGACCCGGTAACACTACGAGTTAGCTGCAGGTTTGTGCCGCTGGTGAAATCTGCAGTCACCCAGCCGACACCCGGATTGTCATCACCGGAATAGGTAGATTTCCCGCCGCGCATAATATAGCCTGCCGCCGCGATGGATTTAGCCGTGTCAACATTGGTGATCGGCACGTCTCTCTGTGTTTGTGCAGTGGTGAAATGTTCAGATGCATGCTGAACGGTTGCCCCATCAGTGATTTCCACCAGGTACCAGGTCAAGTCAATGGCTTGCCCCGAATTGTCCCGATCGAATGTCACCGTTGTGGGATTCGTAATGACTCCACGTACCAGCTTCTGACCGATGTTTGAAGTGGTTCCCGTGTCGGATTTGTATGTATATATCAGCCACGACTTCGCCGGATCGACTGCCGGAATGCCGGTCCCATAGCTCAACGTTAAGGGCATGAAGTTGGCGTCCCCGGTCTGGACGGTAGCATCGATGTACTCTACAACCTGCCACTCAACAACTCCGTCGGTCCGAACTGCGTACGCGCTGAGCTCGAGGGTGGTGGGACCTGTTAATTTGGCCCGAACGAAGTCGTCGTCACTATTTTCGGTACCCCCTATGCGAAAACTGACAATGGGGAAACTCCGAGAAAGATCCACACTTGCGAGCGAAACGTTTTTTGTCGTTGCATCTAAAGGCTCACTGCCTCTCTGCACCGAAACGCCGCTTATGAACTCGGCGACGTACCAGTGTACTGTTACCACGGTATTAACACCCACACGGCGAAAGGCAAGTGATGTAGGGCTCGTTATCTGGCCGGTGACCTGGGCATCTGCGGGAGTTGATGCATTGAGGCGTACGCTGAAAACCAGAAAAGATTTCGATGTATCTACCGAACTGATGGTTGCGGTTGCCGAGGAACTTCCGTTGGAAATAACCGTAGTTCCCGATTGAACCGACTTTAAAACGGCAGCCCCGGATGGTAATGCCCACACGAAAAGGAAGAGAATAAAAAATATTGCGGTTGAAGTGAGGCGTGAGTTGCCAGGGTTCTCCTCTTTCCATTTCATTAGGAACGGACAAAGGAGATCTGCACCATTTCCTCTATGGTTTTCAATCGATACTATTTTTCTAATCTTCACGCTCATTCTGCCTTTTGCTGCCTTTCCCCTCTTTCAGAATGGATTTCCTAATAAAAAAAGCCTGCCCCCGACAAGGGTTCAGGCCTTTTTGCAGAAGTTGGGGAACAACCACTTCGGCAGTGGCAGCCGCCATGTACCTTTTCCCCGGGATTTAGGCCTGCCACTTTGCGACCACGGCCTTTCGGCCGAAGCTGCCCTTATCGGTGACTTGCGTCCTATGTCAATTACCTAGGCCATCATTGCGTCTCCCACTTTCCGTTTCGGCCAATTCCTTCTTAACCTTTAACGTTTTCAACCATATATCTTCGACCCTTTTTCCTGCCGTCTCTCCTCAGGGGACGAAGGCTTCCGATCTCCTCCGAAACGTTCAGCGAAATAAAAAACCCACCCCCGAAAGGGTGGGTTTTCCGTAAATCCTGCTCCACTTCGACAGCCCCTCGATCCGATAACCTTTGGACAGGTGGCTTTGCGTCACCCGGTTTCCCGGGTTTTGCCCTTTCGGTGGAGAAATAATCAATCTCGAGCGAGATTTAACTATTTCTCAATATTATCAATGCTTTTTCTCTTTAGTAAGATCACATCCCTTCTGCTGATTTCTTCCCTTCTATTCCCTATATCGGATCATTTCCGCAAATTTTTTAATGCTATTTTCCACAAATCATACGGTCGCGGAGACTACCCCCACGCCCCGGACGTCCGGTTTGCCTTTCACAATGCGCCGAAATCCGGCGATTTTAAGCATCGCGGCGACCTCCCCGGAAGTGTAGGCCTTCCCTCCTTCGGTCGCCGCGACCATATGAACGGAGAAAAACGCCGGCCCGGGCGGGGAGGTCCCATCTTCGTCCAACAGAAACTCCTGGACGGCGACGCGTCCTCCCCGGGCGATCGCCCGCCTTACCTTGCGCAGAAGGAAAAGACACTCTTTCTCCGAAAAGGCGTGGAGAATCTGGGAGATCCAGACGAAATCGTATGGCCCCCCGAGCCGGTCGCGCAGAAAATCGCCCTCCCGCAGGGCGACCTGACGGGATGCGCTCTTCTCCTCCAGGATTTTCCTCGTGATCGAAAGCGTTTCCGGGAGGTCGAACACCGTGACGTTCGTCCCGGGGTACCGCTTCGCCCACTCGACCGCGTACGTTCCGGGGCCTCCTCCTAAGTCGAGAACCCGTTCCCCTTTGCGCAAGGGGATCTTCTTCGCGATGAAGACGGCCCGCTCCCGGGAGTTGTCCTCCATCCCCCGGATGAAGTTCTCCTGGTACCCCTTCTTCTTTCCGGGCTGTTTCCTGCCGCCCCGGATCTTCCTCCCGAGGGTCGTCCACTCCGGCCAGCAGTCCAGGTGATGCAGCAGAATGGATGCCTTCGACAGGGGGCCGTCTGCGAGGAACCGGTCAGCGATCTCCTTGTTTCGGTAGACCTTCCCCCTTTTCCCAAGCAACCCCACCCCCACGAGGGCGTTCAGCAGGATGGAGAGGTTACGGGGATCGGCGGAAAGACACCGGGCAAGACGTGCCGCGTCCGAGGGACCTTTCGCAAGGATGGAGAAAACGTCCAGGTCCAGCGCTGCGAACAGGAGCATGGAACGCTGGTACCCGTGGGCCATCTCCATCAGAGCATCGACCGTCGTAACCTGCACGATAGGCTCCTTCCTCAAGGGTTTCATAACTTCTTCAGCCTCGCGGGCTCATCCTTGCCGTCGACGACCTCGTACCCGGCCTCCCGGATCTTCTCCCGCAGTGCATCCGCCTCCGCGAACTTTTTCTCTCGCCGGCACCTGTCCCGGCGCAGCGCGAGGTCGACCACCTCTCCCGGGGCGATCTCTCCCGCCGGCACCCCATCCACAGCTGCTTTCCCGGGGGAGGCCTCAAGAAGCCCCACTCCGAGGACCTGGTCCCACTCCCCGGCAAGCGCGCCCAACGCTTCGCCGGAAAGCCCGGACCGGGCCGCCTCGTGAACGACGGCAATCGCCCTGGGCGCGTTGAGGTCATCCCCGATCGCCTCGCGGAATCGGCGCCGGAACGCTTCCGCCTCGCCCCCTGCGACGGTTGCGCCGGCCGTTGCCCCCTTGGAGGCGAACGCCTCCCGCAGCCTCGAGAGCGCTTTCCGGGACGCCGCCTGTGCTTCCCAGGTGAAGTTCATCGGCGTCCGGTAATGAAGGGTGAGGCAGTGGTACCGGAAGTCCATCGGGCTTGTGCCCCGTGCATCGAGGTCGTCGAGAGTGTACTCGTTCTTAAGCGATTTGGACATCTTGTGCCCGTCGACGAGCAGGTGCGCCGCATGCACCCAGAGGCAGGCGAACCTCCCGCCGGTGGCCGTCATCGCCATCGCCCGGGAGTTCTCGTGATGGGGGAACCTTAAGTCCACCCCGCCCACGTGGATATCGAACTCATCTCCCAGGTACTTCACCGCCATCGCGGCGCACTCAATGTGCCACCCGGGCCAGCCAAGGCCCCACGGGCTGTCCCAGAGAAACTCCCGGCCGGGGTCCGCCGCCAGCCAAAGCGAGAAGTCCTCCGGGCGATGTTTCCGGAGATGGATCGACTCGTCCGTCCGGCCGGCCGCCTCCCCCTCCCCGAGGACGGCGCCGGACAGTTCTCCGTACCCCTTTACCTTCGTCACGTCGAAATAGAGATAGCCGCCCTCGCCGTACGTGACTTCCTGCCGTTCCAGCTCCTTTGCCACCTCGATCATCTCGGGGACGTGTGCCGACGCGCGCGGATAGACGTCGGAGGGGAGGAAGTTCATCCTTCGGCAATCCCGGAAATACGCAACGGTGAAGAACTCCGCGATCTCCTTCGCCGTCTTCCCTGCGGCCCGAGCCGCGGCGATGACCTTGTCTTCCGTCTCTTCGAGCTGCTCCTCGTGCATGTGACCCATGTCGGTGATGTTCTGGACGGAGAAGGGCAAAAAGCCCGCGAACCGGACGGCCCGGAGGATCAGGTCCGTCAGCAGGTAGGTCCGCAGATTTCCGATGTGGACGTACCGGTAGACCGTGGGGCCGCAGGTGTATACCCCGACGCGGTCCTGCCTGAGAGGTATGAACGGGATCTTCTTCCTGGAAACCGTGTCGTAGAGGGAAAGCATCGCGAGCCCTCCCGGTGGGAACCTGCCACACAAGCTCCCGGTCACGGTACCCCGCAGGGGCCGCGCACAAGGGGCACTGCGCGTCCCCCTTCGGAGGGGGCCTACATCTCCTGATTGACCTCGCGGTCGATCTCGTCCTCGAGGAGCTTGACGTGTTTCCTCTCCTCCTCCGCCAGGTATTCGAACATCTCCCGGATCGACGGCTCCTTGGCCGTCTTTGCGAATTCCGAGTAGTCCCGGACCGCCATCTTCTCGCGCTCCAGCGCCATTCGCATCACATCAATGGGGTTCGACGTCTTCATTCCCGCCTCCGGAACGGATGATTGCCCATAGGGGCTCTTATAGGTCTTTCAGGAATGCCTCGATCTTTTCGAGATGAAGCCTTTCCTCGGACTCCAGGTCGGAAAGCAGACTCCGCACGTTGGTATCCTCGACAACCTCCGCGGCCTGGTGGTAGAAGGCGATGGCATGTGCCTCCGCCTTCCTGGCGACTGCGAGCCCCTTCCGATGCGCGTCGGCTCCTTCGGCGCCCCCGGCATCGACACCCTCCTCCCATGCAAGCCTGTCCAGGTCGATCAGGTACGGCAGGTACTTCTCCTGCCAGTCCGCCTCGAACTCCGGGACCCCGTGCTTCGCGGAAAGCTTGCGGATGTGCCTCTCCTCCTCATCCGCGAGGAAGGCGAACAGGTCCCCCGCCGGGGTGTCCCCTTGGCGCCTGGCCAGCCGCTCGTAGAAGGTCTTCGCCTGCTTCTCGTGGGCCAGGGCTACCTGGAGGATCTCGATTTCGTTCAGGTCCAGCATCGCGGCGTTTACACTCCCTCAGGCGGGATTCTTCTCCCAGTAGTCGTCAAGGGCGGCCTTCACCGCCTCCTCGGCCATGACCGAGCAGTGGATCTTGACGGCGGGGAGGCCGTCGAGGGCGTCGGCGACGTGCTGGTTCGTGATGGCCTGCGCCTCCTCGATCGTCTTCCCCTTGATCATCTCCGTCAGCATGGAACTGGAGGCGATGGCGGCCCCGCAGCCGAACGTGCGGAACGTCGCTTCCACGATCTTCCCGCCCTCGACCTTGAGATAGAGGCGCATCATGTCCCCGCAGGCCGGGTTGCCGACCTCGCCGACCCCGCTGGCGTCCTCGATCTCGCCGACGTTTCTCGGGTTCATGAAGTGGTCCATCACCTTCGCGCTGTAAGGTCCGCTTGCCATGGCGGTTATTTGCCTCCCTGCTGGATTTTCTTCTGGTAATCGAGATAGGTGGGCGACATCTCCCACAGACGCTTGACGATTCCCGGCAGGACAGACAGTACGTGGTCCACCTCCTGCCCGGTACTCCCCTTCCCTAGGCTGAAGGTGATCGACCCCGTGCAGATGTCGCTCGGGACCCCGATCGCCCGGAGCACATGAGAGGCAACCAGGTCCTCCTCGTCTTGGCCTTTCAGGTTCGAGCTGCACGCCGACCCCGAGGCCGCCATCACGCCATGGACGTTAAGAAACAGCAGGAGCGACTCGCCCTCCGCGTACTCGACCCAGAAACTTACGTGACCCGGAAGCCGGTCCGTGGGATGGCCGGTGAAGTGGAGATGCTCCACCGAGGATGCGACGCCTTCGCGCAGTCTCTTCCCCAGGGCGCCAAGGTGCCTCGCCCACTCCCCCATCTCTTCGGAGGCGATTCTCGCCGCCCGCCCCATCCCCACGATCCCGGGGACGTTTTCCGTCCCGGCGCGGTAGCCCATCTCCTGGAACCCGCCGTCGATCTGGGATTCGAGCCTGACGTCCTCCCGCACCACGAGGGCCCCGGTTCCCTTGGGCCCGTAGAAATTGTGTGCAGACAGCGTCACCAGGTCCGCTCCCGCCGTCCCGACGTCGAGCGGGATGTGGCCCGCCGATGCGGTCGCATCCGTGTGGAAGAGGACCTCACGCTCGTTCGCGATCCGCCCGATCTCCTCGACAGGTTCGACGGTTCCGATCTCCGCGTTGGCGTGCATCACCGATACGAGCACGGTGTCCGGACGGATGGCTCTCCGCACGTCGTCCGGGTCCACCTTTCCGTCGCCGTCGGCCTTTACGGTGGTTACCTCGAATCCCCGGTTTCGGAGAGGCAGGAGGGCATTGAGGACGGAGAAGTGCTCCACCTCCGAGACCACCAGGTGCCTCCCCTTCTTCCCGCGGCTTTCCGCCGCGCCCTTGATCGCCAGGTTGTTCGCCTCCGTCGCACCGGAGGTGAATACGATTTCCTGCGGCTTCGCCCCTACCAGTCCCGCAACCTCCGCCCGGGCTGCGTCCATCGCCCTGACCGCCTGCTGCCCCTGGTCGTGGATGTGGGACGAGGGATTGCCGTACCGCTCGGTGAGGTACGGCATTATCGCCTCGAGCACGCGCGGATCGAGGGGCGTGGTGGAGATATGGTCAAAGAAGATGTTCGCCAACGGAAAACCCCTCCTACTCCTTCACATTGAACTCGGCCATCTTGTCCCGGATGAGCTTGATGTGATCCCTCTCTTCGTCCGCCAGGAACTGGAACATCGCCCGGATCGCCGGATTCTGCGTTTCTTCCGAGGCTTTCGTGTACGCCCCGAAATTATCCATTTCGTGCTGGAGCGCCAAGCGAAGCACTTCCTCCATCGTCCATTCCGCCATCCTTTTTGTCCCTCCCGGTCAGGATTTGGTGATCTTCCCGATACGAGTACCCCGCCCCAGGCCGCACTTCTACACCCCTGATTTTTGATTAGGAAAGCGGGCTTTTCGTTTCATCTTTATACCTCTACAATACCATGATGCACAACCCCTCAGGGAAGCGCCCGGGCGCAACGGGGGATCGCCGCGCACGGAGGTTTCCAACATGAAGAAAACTCCCCTGGTGCTGGCCGGGTTACTGATCCTGGCGTTGGCAGGGGCCTTTTTCCTCTACCAGACCGCCCAACGCGAGATACCGGACGGCTGGGAGGAATCGACGGGGCGATCCATCCTCTCTGTGGGGACGACCGCGCCTTCTTACTCCCTGAAGGACATGAACGGCGACGTCGTCGATTCCTCGGATTTTTGGGGAAAACCGACCGTGATCAACTTTTTCACCACGTGGTGCCCTCCATGCATTGAGGAGATGCCGGGGCTCGTGGACGTCTACAACAAGTACAAGGACAAAGGGTTCGAACTCGTGGGGATATCACTTGATACCGACACCCGGAAGGATCTCCCGGCGTTCGTCTTGAACCACCGTATCCCATTCCGGATCCTCTTGGGGGATTTAGCCACCACGAGGGCCTATGGGGGCATCTCCTCCCTGCCGACCACCATCTTCATCGGGAAGGACGGCAGGATCCGGAACGTCCATGTGGGATACCTGGACCGGGACACCCTCGACAGCGAGGTAAGGAAGCTTCTCTAAAGCCCCGGCAAAACAAGAGACGGGGAAATGGAAGAAGATCTTTCCGTTTCCCCGTCCTGTTTCCTGTTTCCTGTTTCC